>Ga0075364_10000276_pt1 | contig 25091 bp, 24 predicted proteins | sample EndMetdeltDD1764_FD_71517 | JGI IMG/M metagenome (GOLD analysis project Ga0075364, IMG submission 71517) | Populus endosphere microbial communities from Tennessee, USA - Endosphere MetaG P. deltoides DD176-4 | ecosystem: Host-associated > Plants > Roots > Endosphere | place: USA: Tennessee... | reverse complement strand
CGCAGCAGGCTGCGCGTGCGCCGGCGGGAGGACAAGCCCGATGCGACGGAGCGCCGGTTCCGCCGACCGAAGCATCGGTGCGGCTGCCCGGACGCCTGCCGCGCAGCGCGCATGCGCGGGGCCGATGCGCGGGTCGCGCACCGGTTCCGGTCGCCGCCACCCGCGTTTCGTCGGCGCCCGCGGGCTCTGGTCGCAGCGCGCTTGTCCGCGCGGGGCACGCCTCGCATGCTGGGCACCGATGGCCTGCGGGCCGATGACGGAGCACCTCGCATGAAGACGCTGATCGCCCTGCTGGGGTTCTGCCTGCTGTTGGCCCTGTGCTGGCCGCTGGCGGTACTGGCGCTGCTGCTGTGGCCGCTGGTCTGGCTGCTGTCGCTGCCGTTCCGCCTGGTCGGGATCACCTTCTCGGCGGCATTCGCGCTGCTGGCGGCGGTACTGACCCTGCCGGCGCGCCTGCTGGGCTGGCGTCCGCGCACGGTCGCCGCCGGCTGAGGCAGGGCCGCCGGTCGCCGCGGTGCGATGCCGGCCACCCGGCATCGGCAGCGCTCAGCGCTGGCGGGCCTGGTGTTCCTCGGAGGGCTGCGCGATCGAGGGGATGAACCAGAACGGGATCAGGTACTCGCGCCTGCGCTGGATGCCGCTGTCCTCGCCGGCGGCATTCCAGACCAGCGCCAGGTCATGGCGGCCGGGCGCCTTGCCCTCCAGGTCGATGTAGCCGACCAGGCCGCGCATGCCCAGGTCGCGCCGTTCCAGCGGCACGAAGTGATCGATCGGCACCGGCGTGCCATCCAGGCTGACGCTCCACATCGCCGCCAGGCAGGCGCTCGCCCGTGCGGCCGCCTCGGCGCCCTCGGCGGTGTTGCGGCCGTGGTCCAGGCCCGGGCAGCGCTCGCGCGCCAGGTCGTTGTCCAGGCGCGGGCGGTGCGGAATGAACAGGCGCAGATGGGTCTCGGCGATGCGGTCGGCGGTGATCATCGGATAGCGCAGCATCACGTCGTCCGGCGACCGCATCGACTCGTAGTGCGCGCTGAGCATGCCGTGTTCGACCGCCGCGGTGGTCAGCACCTCGTAACGGCTGAGCATGGAGAAGCGGAGCGAGTTGACGATGTGCACGGCGCCGATCAGCAGCGCGGCCATCAGCACGATCAGGTAGACCGCGGTGAAGCCGCGGTTGCCCAGGTTGCTCTGCAGGGTGAACTGCACCGGCGCGATCAGCCGCTGCGGCACCACGAGGGTCAGCACGCGCAGCAGGACGCGCACGCTGCGCGCCAGCAGCGGCGAGGGCCGGTGCGCACGCTCGCGGCGCGTCACCAGCTTGTCCAGCGCGATCATGGTGACGCTGCTCACCATGAACAGCACGTACAGCACGCCGAAGGCGATGAACGCGATCCGGTCGCCATCGTCGAACAGCAGCGACAGCGCCGTGCTCGGAATCATCAGCAGCAGGCCGAGCAGGCCCGACCAGGCGATGGTCAGCGCGATCAGGATGGTCATCGCGAACAGGATCGACGCGGTGCGGTCGACCCGGTCGATCACCTCGCCGAGGTCGCCGACCATCTCGCGGTAGAACCCGCGCGCGACCGAGCCCATCAACGGCAGGCGTTCCCACTGGATGCCGGCGGGGAAGGTCGACTTCAGGCCGACCAGGCCGACCCAGTAGCCGCGGATCGCCAGATGCACGACGAAGGCCAGGCCCAGCGAATAACTGAAACCGACGCCGATGGTGAAGGCGAACTGCAGGCCTTGCGCCAGCGCGCCCTCGACGTGGACGTCGTTGCGCGCCCACGCGTCGAACAGGCGGCTGGGCACGGTCAGCAGGGCGAAGGCCAGCAGGCCGGAGATCAGCAGCTCGAGCTCGTCGGTGCGCTCGCGCAGGCGCTCGAAGGCGATGCGCCGGCCGGGAACGGGCGTGGCACCTTCCGGCCGCGGCTCGGCCGGGATCTGATCGCTCATCGTGAAAGGCTTCCCCCGAGGCAGGCATGGAGTCTACGGCCGGCGGGGCCGTCGTGCAGCGTGGGCATCGGCGGTGGTGACGCACCGGCTGCGGCCACGGGCGTGGAGGGCGCGGCGACGCGCGTGCCGGCCGCTCAGCCGCCCGCGTAGCGCTCGACCAGCGCCACCGCGGTGGCCAGCCCGTCTTCCCGGCGCATGCGGGTCCCGATGTCCGCAGCGGCCGCCCGTGCCGCCGGGCTCTCCGCGTGGGCGATGGCGCGCGCCAGCGGCGCTGCGCGCAGCGTCGCGCCCTTGAGCACGGCGGTGGCGATACCCGCTCCGCGCAGGCGCGCGGCCCAGAAGAACTGGTCGCCGGCGAACGGCACGATCACCGAGGGAATGCCGGCGCGGCAGGCCGAGTGGGTGGTGCCCGAGCCGCCGTGGTGGATCGCCAGCGCGGTGCGCGGCAGCAGCCAGTCGTGCGGGGCGGGGCCGGTCACGTGGATGTTGTCGGGCAGCCCGTGCGGATCGATGCCGCTCCAGCCGGGCTGGAACACGGCCCTGCGCCCGTCCACCGCCGCGACGATCGCCTCGCGCATGCGCACCGTGTCGAAGCCGCCCATGCTGCCGAAGCCGACGTAGAGCGGCGGCGCACCGGCGGCGAGGAAGGCCAGCAGGTCCTCCGGCGGCGACCACGCCGGCGCCGGCGGGATCCACTGCCCGCACAGGTGCGCGTTGTCCGGCCAGTCGGCCGGGTGCGGCAGCAGCGTCGGCGATACGCCGTACAGCATCGGGTGGGTGGTCGACAGGCCACGTTGCGGCGCGAGCCCGGCGCTGGCGCGTGCGCGATTGGTCGCCTGCCGGAACAGCCGCCAGCTGGCCTGGCCGAACAGCACGTGGCTGCCGCGGTTGAACAGCCGGGGCGGGGTGAACGGCAGGAACGGCGAGGCGAACGCGGACGTCGGCGAGATCGGGATCAGCATCGCGCCGATCGCCGGCACGCCGAGCGCCTCGGCCACCGAGAGTCCGACGAAGGCGGTCAGGCCGGACACGATCACCGCATCGCAGCCACGGCCGGCCTCCAGCGCCTGTTCCATCCAGGCGCCGGTGTGGGCGATGGTCAGCCTGGCCAGGGCGCGGGTGATGTCGCGCATGCCGTCGTCGCGGGCGATGGTGGCGCGGATGTCGCCGGCCAGTGCGGTGCAGGGCAGGCCGAGCGCGCGCGCCACGTCCAGGGTCGAGCGGTCGGCGAGCAGATGCACCGCATGTCCGGCCTGCAGCAATGCGTGGCCGAGCGCGGCCAGCGGGCGGGTGTCGCCCTCGGTGCCGTAGGTGAGCATCAGCAGGCGCATGCGAGGGGTCCGAAACGCCGGCGGAATCGGCAGGCCCCACGATGCCGGCGAATCCGCCTGCGCTCAACCGCAGCACCCACGCGCCGAACGCTCATGAGCCGGCGCTGCCAGGTGCCTTCGATCGGCCGCACCGCGCAGGCGGTACCGGCACCGCTCAGGCCGGCGCGACCGTTTCGTCCTCGACGATGCCGGCCATCTGGTACTCGATCGCCTGGTACTGCGCGGACTGCATCAGCAGGCGCTTGGCGCGCACCGCGACCAGGCCGGCCGCATCGGCCACCAGGAACTCGCGGTAGGGATGGAAGTAACGGCCCTCGACCACCAGCACCCGGCGCGCATGCAGTCGCAGCGCATGGTGGAAGGCGGACTCGCCGCGCGAGGTCACCGGGGTGACCATCACCGCCTGCGCCCCGCCACCGATGAACTCGATGCCGCACTGGGTTTCCAGCGAATCGACGCGGCAGCGCATCCAGCGCACCAGTCCCAGCCGCCAGGGTTTCTCGCGATGGCGGTAGGCGATCAGCTCGCCGGCCACCAGCGGATAGCCGCTGCTCTCGCCGGTCAGCAGCAGCCCGGAATGGCTGACGTTGGAGACGCTGAAGATCGCCGGCGTCTCCGGCGTCGGCAGCGCCTGCGGCTGCTCCGGCAGCGCAAAGCGGCGCTCCCAACCGGCTGCCGGCGGATCGGCCCGGTCGCGGTCGAGCAGCGACCAGCAGTGGCGCATCGCCGCGACCATCTCCACCTGCTCGCTGCCCGCGCGCTGGCGCCGGCGGTGGCGCCGCTGCGGCGGCTGCACCCATTCCTGGCGGATCCGTGCGATCAGCTGCACCTGGCGCGGCGCCGCCACCGGTGCGGCCTGCAGCTGGGCGATGCGCCGGTCCAGCGCCCGCGCCATCTCCTCGGTCTCCAGCTGGACCAGGCCGGGCGTGTCGAACGGCCAGGCGTCGACGAACACCGGCGGACCGTCGGCTTCGGGCCGCAGCAGGAAGCCGCCACTGGCCGGCGCGGTGCCACGCAGCGGGCGCAGCTCGAGATGTTCTGCCTCGTCGGCGATCAACTCCAGCAGCACGCCCAGCTGGCGTGGCTCGTAGCGGTTCACGCCGGTCATGCCGAGCAGCAGCAGGCGCCGGTACAGGGTGCCGATGGTCGGCTGGCCGGCGCCACCGGCGCGGTCCTGCCAGCCCTGGGCGAGCGCATGCGCGTACAGCTGATGGCAGCCGGCCCAGAAGCCGCGCGGCAGCAGCCCGTAGGCATGCGCGCTGGCGCCACCCAGCCGCCACGCGCTGTCCAGCGCCAGCGCCAGCAGCTCCTGCGCGGGTTTCTGGCTGGCGAACAGGCCACGGATCTCGCCGGTGTCCTCCACCGCCTGCAGCAGCCCGCGGTGCAGCACCAGCAGCAGCTGCTGGGCCAGGCGCGCGGCCCAGCGTGCCTTCTCAGAATGCACCGGGCCGCCGGCATGCATGCGCTTGAGCAGCGCCGGCAGCAGCGCGTACGCCTCGTCCTGGCGGGTGCGCAGCGCGGCCAGCCGCACCGGCAGCGCCGAGGCCGTCTCCCTGCGTCCGGCGGCCTCGAGCTGGCGCAGCACCCTGGCGAAGGTCGGATCCGCGCGCAGCGCCTCCAGCGATGCCGCGTCCTCGCCCTCCAGCAGGCTCGGCACATCCGGGAACACGCTCGGGGTCAGGATCGGCATCGTCGCGCGGTCCGCAGCAGGCAATCGGACATTCTAGGAAAAACGCGGCGCGTGGCGCGATCCGGTCGACACGGCCGGTCCCGGCCGAAGCGATGCCCGGCTCACGCGCCGGGTGCGTCCGCGAGCGCGGCATCCTGCGACGGCGTACCGCCGACGCGCTGCAGGCAGCCCAGCGCCTCCAGCACGTCGACCGCCGCATCGGCACGGCAGGTCTCGGCCACGCTCACCGGTCCGGCGATGTAGCCGGACCAGCGTCCGCGTCCTTCAGCCTTGGCCCGGTACAGCGCCGCATCGGCCACGCGCAGGCTCAACGCCCAGTCGCCGGCATGCTGCGGCCACGGTGGCAGCAGCGACGCGCCCATCGACACGTGCAGCGGCACGCTGCCGGTCGGGCGTAGCAGCGGCTCGCGCTGCAGCTGCTGGCAGATCCGCCGGAACAGGCGCGCGGCCTCGGCCATCGAGGTGTCCGGGCAGATCCACAGGAACTCCTCGCCACCCCAGCGGGCGACCACGTCCGAACCGCGGCTGCAGCCGCGCAGGATGTCGGCGAAGTGCATCAGGGCGTGGTCGCCGCCCTCGTGCCCGTGCTGGTCGTTGATGCGCTTGAAGTGGTCGATGTCCAGCAGCAGCATCAGCACCGGTTCCGGTGTGCGTCCCTGTGCCAGGACCTCGCGCTGCGTCTGGCCGAGCTGCTCCAGCCAGCCCTGCACGTAGCGGCGGTTGCGCAGGCCGGTGAGCGCGTCTTCCTCGCTCTGGCGGCGGATCGTCGCGGTCAGCTTCTCCAGGTCGCGATGCGCCGTTTCGATCTCGCCGTTCTTGCGCGCCAGCTCGCGGTTGATGCGCTTGCGGATCCGGCTCTCGCGGATCTTCAGCAGCGCCAGCACCGCCAGCACCAGCACCGCTGCCAGCAGGCCGTACACGGTCAGGCGCTGGCGCTGGTCGCTGGCGGCCAGCTCGGCGAGCGTGGCCTGCTGCGCGGCGCGTTCGCGGCCCAGCTCGGCCAGCTCGCCCTCCTTGCGTGCCAGCTCCACCGCCGACTCCAGTTCGGCGATGCGGGTCTTCGATTCGACGTTGACCACCTCGTCGCTGGTCGCCTTGAACTCGCGCATCAGTTCCAGCGCCTCGCGGTGCCGGCCCAGCGCGTCGAGGTTGTCGATCATGCGCGGGTACAGCTCGAGCCGGCGCGGCACGTTGTCCGCGAGCCGGAACAACGCACGCGAGCGGGCGAAGGACTCGGCCGCGGCCGGGTGCTGGCCCAGGTCGGCCTGGGTGGCGCCGATGTTGGAGTGGACGATGGCCGCCTCCTCGTTCTTGCCCGCCGCTTCGATCTGGCGGGCGGCGTCGGCCAGCATCGGCAGCGCTTCGCGCTGGCGGCCGGTGCGGCGCAGCACGTTGCCCAGATTGTTGAGGATGTCGCCGGTCGGGCGGCCCGCTTCGAGTGCGGTGTCCAGCGCTTCGCGGTACAGCGCCTCGGCGCGTTCGTAGTGCTCGGCGCCTTCGTGAGCCGAGGCCAGGTTGTTGAGCACCGCCTCACGGGTCAGCGACGGCCGCGGCTTCTGGTCGTAGCTGGCCAGTGCCCGTTCGCCGTACTCGATGGCGCGATCGAATTCGCGCGCGTAGACGAACACCGCGGTGGCGTTGTGCAGGAAGCCGGCATCGAGCGGGCGGTCAAGCGCCTTGGCCACGCGTTCGACTTCCAGCAGGGCTTCGATCGCCTCGGGATGACGGCCCTGCTGGGCGGCCACCAGGAAGATCAGCTGATTGGCGTTGTACTCGACCAGATGCGGGTGCGTGGGCACCTTGGACAGGGCGAGCCGGGCCAGGCGCTCCGCGTTGGCGCTGTCGCCCATCAGCATGTAGGACGCGGCCAGCTGCCGCCACATCTCGGCCAGCGATTCCTCGCCGGGCAGCCTGGCTTCCAGCCGCTCCATGTCGCGCTCGAGCTCGGCGATCCGCGATGCGGTGCGCGGCTGCCAGATCACGCCATTCAGGCGTTTGAGCAGGCGCAGCTGCTGCTCCGGCGTGAGCCGGTCCATCGTCTGCGCGCGCAGCGGCGCGCCGATCTCCAGCACCCGGTCCTGCCGGCGCAGCGCATTGGCCGCATCCATCAGCTCCAGGCCGAGTTCGATCACGGTCCGCTTGTCGGCGGCCGCATCGAAGACCGGATCGCCCAGGGCGAGCGCGGCGGCAGGGTCGGACTCGCGCAGCGCCTTGACCCGGGCCAGCACGTCGTCCGGCGACGCTGGATCCGCAGGCCGGAAAGCGCTGGTGGTGGCCGGCGCGGTCGGCGCCGCCATCGCGCAGGCATGAAAACAGAACGCCAGCAGTGCCATCGGCACGGCCAGCCGGTAACGCACGGAAAATCCCCGGTGCATCTCGAACTCCGAGCCGCGACCGGCATGGCCGCGGCATCGACATGCGCACCCGGCACGACGACGCCCGCTTCCTCGGGCATCGGCACGCTGGACGCAGCCCCCTGTGTCCGCGACCTCCCGTCCACCGCCCTTCCGGGGGCGGCGCGACGGGCTGCATGAATGGCGCCGGCCGGACCGGCCGGCGCCGAGGTCGATTATCGACCGGATCGATGCCGTTCTGCAGGCCCCCGACCTGCAGGACGGCGCGCGGCGGTCAGGCCGCCTTCTTCGCGGCGATCCACTGGTCCACGCGACGCTCCAGCAGGTCCAGCGGCAGCGCGCCGCCGCCCAGGATCACGTCGTGGAAGCCGCGGATGTCGAACTTCCCGCCCAGCTCGGTCTCGGCCTTCCTGCGCAGCTGCTGGATCCGGATCATGCCGACCTTATAGGCGGTGGCCTGGCCCGGCATGATCAGGTAGCGGCGGATCTCGGACTGGATCGCGGCCTGCGGGATCGAGCTGTTCTGGCGGAAGTAGTCGACCGCCTGCTGCTCGGTCCAGCCCTTGGCGTGCATGCCGGTGTCGACCACCAGGCGGATCGCGCGCCACATCTCCGACATCAGGCGGCCGTACTCCGAGTACGGGTCGGTGTAGGTGTCCGGCATTTCCTTGGCCAGCCACTCCGAATACAGGCCCCAGCCCTCGGTGTAGGCGGTATGGAACTGCTGGGTGCGGAAGGTCGGCACGCCGGTCAGTTCCTGCGCGATCGAGATCTGCATGTGATGGCCCGGCAGGCCCTCGTGGTAGGCGATGACCTCCAGCTCGGTCTTGGGCATCGCGTTCATGTCGGACAGGTGCGCGTAGTAGATGCCCGGGCGCGAGCCATCCGGGGTGCCCGGATAGTAGTGCTGGGCGGCGCCGGGCTGCTCGCGGAACGCCTCGACCCGGCGCACTTCCAGGCCGGCCTTGGGCAGCAGGCCGAAGTACTCGGGCAGGTGCTTCTTGATGTTGTCGATCGCCGCGGTGGCGTCGTCGATGTAGGCCTGGCGGCCGGCATCGGTGTCCGGGTACTTGAACTGCTTGTCGCTGTCGATGAACGTGAAGAACGCCTGCAGGTCGCCCTGGAAGCCGACCTTGTCCTTCAGCGCCTCCATCTCGCCGCGGATGCGCGCCACCTCGTCCAGGCCGAGCTGGTGGACCTCGTCGGCGGTCATCGCGGTGGTGGTGTTCTCGGCCAGCTGGTACGTGTAGTACGCCGCGCCATTGGCCTGGGTGGTGCCGACGCCGGCCGGGTTCACCGCCGCCTTCGGCAGCTCCTCCTCGCTCCAGGCGATGATCCGCTCGTAGCCGGGCTTGAGCTGTTCGACCAGGGCCACGCGCGCTTCTTCCTTCAGCTGGTCGGCGCGCTCGGCGGTGATGACCTTCTTCTCGACCAGGGCATCGGCCTTGGCCTTCAGGTCGGCCCACAGCGCGCTGTCGGCGCCGTCGTCGAACGGAGCGCCGGTGATGATCTTGCGCGACTGGTCGATCACGCCTTCGAACGCGAACTTCGGCGCGCGGATGTTCTGCGCCGAGGCGGCGCGGCCGCGTTCGAGCAGCTGGTCGAACATCACCGGGGCCGCCTTCAGGCGCGCGATGTAGGCCTGGTAGCCCTGCTCGTCCTCGGCCTTGTGGATGCTGATCATGAAGGTCGGGAACGCGCTGTGCATGCCGTTCATCTGGTCGAACACGTAGCCGTTGGCCAGGAACGGCATGCCGTCGCGCATGCTCTCGTACTGGCGCTTCCACAGGTCCCAGGACAGCCTGGTCTCGTCGTCGAGCGCGTCGTACTTGAATCCGGCCTCCATCTCCTTGACCGAGGCTTCCAGCCACGCCAGGCGGTCCTTCGTGGCCTGCTCGGACATGTCGTCGAGCTTGTCGTTGTGGTCGGAGCGGCCGAGGAAGCTCAGCTGGGTCGGGCTCTGCTGCAGCAGTTCCTCGTACTTGGTCTCGAACCAGGCATTGAGACGCGCGGACTCGTTCTCCGCCTGCTGGGCGGTGCCGGTGGCGGCGTTGTCGCTGGTGGAAGGCTGCGGCGAGCAGGCCGCCAGGGCCAGGGCAAGCGCAAGGGTGCTGCAGGCGAACACGGGACGCACGGGCTTCTCTCCTCGGGGCGGTGACAGGCCCGCATTCTGGGCATGCCGGCCCCGCGAAGGCCAGTGCGGGATGTCATGGCCCGCGCTCTGCCGGGACAGCCTGCGCCGTGCGCCCGGATGTCGCGCCACCCGGCCCCGCCGCGCCAAGCGCGCGTTCTGCCAGACTGGCGGCCACCCGATGCGCCAGGAGCTTCCATGCAGGTCGCGATGCAGCCGTTCGGCCCGGCCGTGGACTGGTTCCACGGCTCGGCGATCGTCGAGGTCCACCACGGGGTGTCGGGGTTGCGCATCGTCGCGGCCGCGCCACACGGCGTGGACCGCTACCTGGAGGTGCATTTCGCGTTCGCCAATGCGTTCCAGGTGATGGACGAGGGCGACATGCTCGATTACTGGGCGCCGCCGTATCGACCCGACGGCCATCTGGTGCACGAGGTGCTGGAAGGCGGCTGGCGGCCGCGCGTGCAGGGCCGGCTGCTGTCGATCACCGGTGCGCACGACGGGCTGCGCGAGTGGCTGGTGTCGACGGTGGACCTGTGCGTGAGCGTGATCGCCGCCGAAGCCCCGCACGTGCGCGAATACGGCTGAGTCCTGCTCAGTCCGCCAGCGGCAGGCAGGCGATCCATTCGGCGTCGCCGGCCGCCACGTCGGGAAACAAGCGCAGGCGTTCCAGCAGCGGCGGCGCATCGCGCAGCGTCTCGCCGCTGGCCGGCAGCCAGTGCCCGTACAGCCAGGCGAATGCCGCGGCCATCGCCGCGTCGGAGCCGCGCCCGTGCAGTTGCGCGACCCGCCCGCCGGGGATCACGCCGGCGACCACGCCTTCGGGATTGGGCGCGACCGCCTCGGTGGTCGCCGCGCACAGGCGCATGCGGTAGTCGTCCGGCGCGACGTCGTCCGCCGTGTGGAACAGGTTGAAGGTGCGGCTCCGCGAAGGCGGCAGCCGGTGCGCGCGGCGCCAGGCGATGAAGCGGCGCAGGCTCCCGTCCAGGTGTCGGGGATCGCCGCGGTGTTCGAGCATGGCGACGGCGATGTCGGGCTGATGGACGATATCCACCGTGTGCGGGGGCGCGGCGTCACGCATGGTCGGACCCGGGTTGGCGTCGTGAGGAAAGGCATCGAGTGCGACGAAGGCGTCCCGCCAGCGCGCCGGGTCGGGTGCGCGACGGAATGCGCCCGGGCTCTGGCCGAGCAGGTGCCGGAAGGCGCGGCCGAACGCATCGGGCGTCGCATAGCCGTGGGCCAGCGCAATCGTGGTGATGCTGTCCCGACGGTAGGCCAGCGCGTGTGCCGCGCGCTGCAGGCGCCGCAGCTGCACGTAGCGCCCCACCGGCATGCGGTACAGCGCGGTGAACAGGCGTTGGAAGTGGAACGGCGACAGTGCGGCGATCGCGGCCAGCGTGAGCGCGTCGAGCGGCGCATCCGGATGGGCGTCCACATGGGCCAGCACGCGTTGCATGCGGGCGTGCAGGTGACGCGATGGCGGGGCTGTCTGATGCATGGCCGCAGCATAGGCGCCGCCGCTGGTGCCCGCCCTGCAGATCCTGCGCAGTTGCTCCGGATGCCGCCGCGCGCATGCATGCGGCGGAGAAGCTCGGATCCGGCCGGCGGCCAGTGCTTCCTCGACCTGGCGCACGGCTTTCAGCAGCCGGATGCGTGCCTGTCGTCGCAGTGGATGCCCGCGCCTGCGCGCCGCCGACCGCAGCCGGTGGCGTGGTGATGCGGCGTTCCGGTGTCCGCCGCGGCGCTGCGCAGCCTGCCACCGGGCGTGGAGGTGTCGTTGCCGGGAGCAGGCGGGCGCAGGGTGGAGATGGCGGTGTGCAGGCACTGGACGACCAGTTCGACGCGACCTGTCCGAACGCACGCCGAGCCCGGGGCGTAAGCTCCGCGGCGCGCAAGGCGTCGACGGCGAGTCAGGCCGAGGGAGCCCGCCCGGCGGACTGACGTCGCCACAGGGTGACGTACTGGTTTTCCTGGCTCGCCAGCGTGCGCGTCATCGCCTCCCGGTCGAACCCGTCCAGCGCCGCCAGTGCGGCTACTGCCTCGTCCGCCCCGATGTCCAGATGCGGGAAGGTGCAGGCCACTGCGTCCTGCGCGTCATGGAGCGACAACCAGATATCCATCGCGTCGAGCGGGCTGGTATAGGTGGTGTCGAGGGTCACCGCGTGCAGATCATCCCAGCGCACCCCGCGCTGGCGGCCCACCGCATCGATCACCCGCACGCCGTACGCATCGATCTCGACCTGCCATGCCGGGTCGTAGTGGGTCGGCGGCGGGGCCGCCTTTCGGAACCATCCAAACATCGCGCACTCCTTCTGCCGCCACCCTAACCGATCGGGCGGTGGGTGGCGGCTCGGCGGCCAGCGCCGCCTACTCGGCGCCGGTGAACAGCCGCGAGCGGACCAGGAAGCGCACGCCTTCGCCGTTCTCCAGCGAGAACATGCCGCCGCGGCCGCGCACCACGTCGATGGTCGGCCGGGTGCTTGCAGTCCTCGAACTGCGAGGGACTGATGGGGCGCCGCGCCACCGGTCTCGCCCAGACGGAGGTCGCGGTCGCCGAGGATGAAGTCGCCAACCGGGTAGCGCATCGGCGAGGACCCGTCGCAGCCGCCGCCGGACCAAGGTGGAACAGCACCTGTCCATGCCGCGCCTGCAGAGTCGCGACTAGCTGCAGCGCCGCCAGCGTGGCGGTGACCTGCAACGGCGGTGCGGCTGCGGATGCCGCCATGTCGGCGGCGGGCGTGCCGGACGGGGCGTGCCTGCGGACCTCCAGTGGACGGGTGTTCGGGCGGCGGCGGTGGGGCTGCTCCGGCGTCGAACGTGCCTGCGTCGCAGCATCGGACGCGTGGAGTGCATGCGGTCCGTCGCGTCGACTGCCGTCCGTACCCGGCGCCCTGCCGGCCGGGTACGGCACTCCAGGCGCGACGGCTCAGGCGTTCATGTCGAGCACGATGCGGCCCTCGATGGTGCCGGCATGCATGCGCGCGAAGATGTCGTTGATGTTCTCCAGGCGGTCGCTGGCGACGGTCGCGGCGACCTTGCCCTGCGCGGCGAACTCCAGCGACTCCTGCAGGTCCAGGCGGGTGCCGACGATCGAGCCGCGCACGGTCACGCCGTTGAGCACCAGGCCGAAGATGTCCAGCGGGAAGTCGCCCGGCGGCAGGCCGTTCAGCGACACGGTGCCACCGCGTCGGACCATGCCGACCGCCTGTTCGAAGGCCTTCGGCGAGACCGCGGTGACCAGCGCACCGTGCGCGCCGCCGATCTCCTTCTTCAGGTAGGCGACCGGGTCGGTGGTCTTCGCGTTGACGGTGACCGTCGCGCCCAGGCGCGTGGCCAGGTCGAGCTTGGCGTCGTCGACGTCGACCGCGGCCACGTTCAGCCCCATCGCCTTCGCATACTGCACGGCCATGTGGCCCAGGCCGCCGATGCCGGAGATCACCACCCAGTTGCCCGGCCTGGTATCGGTGACCTTCAGGCCCTTGTAGACGGTGACGCCGGCGCACAGGATCGGCGCGACCTCGATGAAGCCGACGTTCTTCGGCAGGTGGCCGACGTAGCCGGCGTCGGCCAGCGCGTACTGCGCGAAGCCGCCGTTGATCGAGTAGCCGGTGTTCTGCTGGCTCTCGCACAGCGTTTCCCAGCCGCCCAGGCAGTGCTCGCAATGGCCGCAGGCCGAGTACAGCCACGGAATGCCGACCCGGTCGCCTTCCTTGACGTGATGCACGCCGGCACCGACCGCGACCACGTGGCCGACGCCTTCGTGGCCGGGAATGAATGGCGGGTTGGGCTTCACCGGCCAGTCGCCCTCGGCGGCGTGCAGATCGGTGTGGCAGACGCCACAGGCTTCGATCCTGACCAGGATGTCGCCGGCACCCGGCCGCGGTACCGGTACTTCCTCGATCGCCAGCGGCTCGCCGAACTCGCGCACCACCGCGGCCTTCATCGTCTTGTCCATCGCATCGCTCCTGCAGGGGGAAGGGCGTGACCGAGGCTACGCCGACGGCCCGGCGGCGCCTTGATCGGCGTCAATCGACGTGTGGCCGGCGCCGTGGCGCCCGGCCGCAGCGTGGGCTGATCGCAGCCGCATGCAGCAGAGTGCGCAGGCGACGCCGCCATCCACGATCAGCAAGGGTGCGTACTCATGCCCATCGGCTATATCCACGTGCCGAACCGTTGCCAGGCAAACCGGCCCGGATAACCGTTGTTTCACCACAATCCGCTGCCGGCCCGGTATCTCTGGGTCCGGTCCACCGGAGGGGACAACGCATGCGGATCACCATCATCGGCGCCGGCTTCAGCGGCAGTGTCCTGGCCACGGAACTGGCGCGCGGCGCGGCCGCAGGGACCGAGTTGTACCTGGTCGGCGTCCCGGACAGTTATGGCCGCGGCGTGGCCTACGGCGAGGCCCGGGCCGAGCATCTGCTCAACGTGCGCGCGCGCGACCTGGGCGCGACGATGGACCATCCCGGCGAGTTCGCCACCTGGTTGAACCTGAGCAGGCGGGCCGAGTCCAGCTTCCTGCCGCGGCTGGTGTACGGCGAGTACCTGTACTCGCGGCTGCAGGGCGCGGCGCAGACCTCGCTGGCGGCGTTCAACCAGATCGCGCAGGAGGCGATCGCGGTCGAGCGCGAAGGCAGCGGCTTCCGCGTGCTGCTGGCCGACGGCGAGGACTTCTTCAGCGACGCGGTGGTGCTGGCGGTCGGCACGCTGCCGCCGCAGCGGCTGCACGGTGTGGGCCCGCGCCTGCTGGTCGATCCGGCCTACGTGGCGTGGCCCTGGCAGCGCAGCCTGGCCGGCGTGGATGCGATCGACAGCGTCGATGCGGATGCCCGCGTGCTGATCGTCGGAACCGGCCTGACCATGGCCGACACCGTCGCCACGCTGCAGCGCCGCGGCCATCGCGGCGCGATCACCGCCCTGTCGCGGCATGGCCTGATGCCGCGCGCGCACGTGGCCGAACCGGGCACGCCGATCGCACTGCCGCCGACCGTGCTGCATGCACTCAACAGCGGCGACGTGCGCCTGCTGCTGCGCGCGCTGCGCTCGCTCGTGCCGATCGTGCCGGACTGGCGCAGCCTGGTCGACGCGCTGCGCCCGTACACCCAGGGCTACTGGAAGACGCTGCCCGATCCGGAACGCGCACGCTTCCTGCGGCACCTGCGCTCGTACTGGGAGATCGTCCGGCACCGGCTCGCGCCGAGCCTGCACCAGGAGCTGGAGCAGCTGCAGGCGGACGGACGGCTGCGGATCCGCGCCGGACGCCTGCTGCGGGCGCGGCGGGGCGAGGGCGAGCGCGCCGTGGAGGTGCTGATCCGCGAGCGCGGGCAGAGCCATGCCTCGGCCGAGCAGTACGACGTGCTGATCCGGGCCACCGGCCTGGACACCGATGTCGAACGCACCAGCCATCCGCTGCTGGCCCAGCTGCGCGACGCCGGGCTGGTCAGCGCCGACCCGCTCGGGCTCGGCGTGCGCGCGTCGGCCCGGTTCGAATCGCTGGACCGGCATGGCGCGGCGGTGCGCGGCCTGTACTGCCTCGGTCCGCTGCTGCGCGGTCAACTGTGGGAGATCACCGCCGTCCCCGAGCTGCGCGTGGCCGCGCGTGACCTGGCCGCGCAGCTGCTGAAGGCGCCCGGCGTGGTGGCCCGGCCGGTGCGCGAGATGTCGCCGCGGCCCGCGCTCAGGGCGCGTTAGCCGCGGCCGGGGTGGTGCGCCTGGCGGACCGCCATCGCCGCCGTGCCGCGGCCGCTCACACGTCGCCGCCGTCCAGCCAGCCTTCGCCGCTGCCGCGCTGGAACACCGCATCGTCGTCGCGCACCGTGCCGGCCGGGATCGATTCCTGCCGGGCCAGCCGCGCATAGATCGGGGTGAAGTCCGGCGCGGTCGCGGCCATCAGCTGCTCGAAGCTGTCGATGACGAAGTAGGTCTTCTGGAACGTGTCGATCCGGTAGCGGGTGCGCATGATCCGTTCCAGGTCGAAGCCGATCCGGTTCGGTGCGGCCGACTCCAGCGAGTGCAGCGATTCGCCCTTCGACGAGACGATGCCGGCGCCGTAGATGCGCAGCCCGTCGGGCTGGCGGATCAGGCCGAACTCCACCGTGTACCAGTACAGCCGGGTCAGATGCTGCAGCGCGTCCGGGCCGATCGCGTGGGCTTTGACGCCGCCGCGGCCATAGGCCTCCATGTAATCGGCGAACACCGGGTTCATCAGCAGCGGCACGTGGCCGAACAGGTCGTGGAACAGGTCCGGTTCGGCGATGTAGTCGATCTGCTCGGGGCGCCGGATCCACCAGGTCACCGGAAACCGGCGGTTGGCCAGATGGTCGAAGAAGTCCAGCTCCGGCAGCAGGCCTTCGACCCCGACCAGGGTCCAGCCGGTGGCGGCGCCCAGCACTTCGTTGAGCTGGTCGAAGCGCGGGATCATGTGCGCGTCCATGCCCATCGCGTCCTGCGCCTGCAGGAATTCGTCGCAGGCGCGGCCGACCAGCAGCGCGCGCTGGCGCTCGTACAGCGTGCCCCAGGTGGCATGGTCGTCGGCGCTGTAATCGTGCCAGGGCTGCTCGACCACGGCGGTGGTGTAGACCGGCACGTAGCCCTTGTCGGTCTGTTGGTGTTCGACGCGGCGTGGGGTCGGGGTCTGCATGGCGGGGCTCCAATGACCGGTTTCCCAGCGTACGCGCGCACCGGCGCAACAGGCTTGCGAAGTTGCGCGGGCGCAGCCTTCTGGCGCAATGTTGTTGCGTCTTTTGATGTTGCAGGGCAACAAATGGCCGATACCATCGCGCTGGACCGCACCGATCTGCGGCTGCTGGCCCTGCTCCAGCAGCAGGGCCGCACCAGCAATGCCGACCTGGCCGCGCAGATCAACCTGTCCGCCTCGGCCTGCCTGCGCCGCACCCAGCGGCTGGAGGCGGCCGGCGTGATCGCCGGCTACGCGGCGCGGCTGGAGCCGAAGGCGGTCGGCCTGGGCCTGCAGGCCTTCGTCCGGGTGCAGCTGGAGAAGCACGGACAGCCAGGCATCGAGCGCTTCGTCGCCGGCGTGCTGGAGTGGGACGAGGTCGTCGCCTGCCATGCGCTGACCGGCGACATGGACTACCTGCTGCACGTCTACGTGCAGGACCTGGAGCACTTCTCGCGCTTCCTGCTCGACCGCCTGCTCAATGCGTCGGGCGTCGCCGACGTGAATTCCAGCTTCGTGCTGCGCACGGTGAAGGCGTTCACCGGACTGCCGCTGCCGCGCGGCTGACGCATCGATGCCTGCGGGTTATGCTCGGCCGCCGTGACAGCCAGGCCCGCGTAATGAACGACCCGAAGGATCCACGCCGGCAGCGCGCACAGGGCATCGGCATCGCCATCGGCACCGCACTCGGCGTCTCGATCGGCCTGGCGATGGACAACATCGCGCTGGGCATCGCGATCGGCATCGGGGTGGGCGTGGCGCTGGGCCAGGTCGGTGGGCGCAGCGGCGGTCCGCCGCCGTGAGATGCGCCGGTATCGCAGGCCATGCGTCCACGACCGTCCATGCGCTGCGCAACGCGAGGACGTGCTGAATGAACCCATGGTGGCTGCTGGCGCTGGTGCCGATCGGACTGAACCTGATGGCCAGCCGCGCGGTGCTGCGCGCGCCGCTGGCGACGCCGTCGCAGCGCAGGCTGCAGCTGGCGGTGATCTGGCTGCTGCCGGCAATCGGCGCCGTGCTCTGCCTGGTGTTCACCGCCTCGCAGGACGGCACAGGCCGGCCATCGCCGGCCGACGCGGGCGATGGCGCGGGCATGCCGTACGCGGTGCTGCCGGCCGACGACGGCGGTGCATGCGGCGTTTCGTCCGATACCGGTGGTGGTTGCGGTGGCGGCGATGGGGGTGGCGGCGACTGAGCCGGCGTGCAGCCGGACGCGTGGGCCGTCACCGTCGTGACCGGATCGTCCGGTCCCGCCGTGCAACGCCTCGCCGACGGATCGGTGCGCTGCCATCGTCGCCGCGGACGTGGAACGCGTGCCTTCCGGTGACTTCCCTCACGCGGTCGAAAGCGCTGCCGACGGCATGGCTGCGTCGGGTCCGCGTCCGCTACCATCCAGACCCCGCCCAGCACAGGACGCATCCGGATGAGCACCACCTATCGGGGAAGCTGCCATTGCGGCCGCGTCGCCTTCCAGGTCAGTGGCGAGATCGACGGCGCCCTGGCCTGCAACTGTTCGATCTGCAGCCGCAAGGGCTCGCTGCTGTGGTTCGTGCCGCGCGCGCGGATGACGCTGCTGACCGACGAGGACGCCGCGGCGTCGTACACCTTCAACCGGCACGCGATCCGCCACCGCTTCTGCCCCACCTGCGGCATGCACCCCTACGGCGAGGGCGTGGCGCCCGACGGCCAGGTGACCGCGGCGATCAACCTGCGCTGCATCGAGGACATCGACCTGGATGCGATCCCGGTGCAGCACGTCGACGGGCGCGCGCTGTAGGCGGCCCGGTCCGGGTGCTATCGTCGCCGCATCGCAAGGGTGGCGACGCGCCGCCCGGCCAGGGAGGCACCGATGTCGATCGTCGCACTTCTTCTTTCGCTGTCCGGCACGGTCACGCCGGCGATCCCGCACCTGCACGAACCGGTCGTCTCCAACTCCGGTGATCTGGTGTCGTGGTGCAGACAGGCCGCCGAGGCGCGCTACGTCGCCGCCGGAGTGAACACCTACCAGTGGGCGGCCAGGCACAGCGACCGCGGCAACATGCTCAGCGTCGAAGGGCGGCTGCGCGTGGAGAAGCGCGACGTCAAGGTGAACTGCCGGATCGCCCGCGGCGCGCACGTCGGCGCGATCACGGTCGAGATCGACGATCCAGGCCCCTGACCGCAGCGGCGTCGCGCCTTTCGAGGACCGGCGCCGCGGTCCGATGATCCGGTGCGGCAACAGCGACGCGCGGATCGGAAGGCCGACCCGCCACATGCCGCGACCAGCGGGAGGCGGGCCGCCTCGATCCGGGTGGATGATGCGCCCCGGCGATCCGCCTGCCCACCCGGGAGACGGCGCACCGACCTGATCGGGACGCGCACATGCAACGCGATGCCGCCGTGGCGCGGCCGCGGCACGCCGGTGACCGGCGCACCGCCACCGATGCCCGGGCTGCTCAGAAGCGGTTGTCGCCGTCCAGGATCCGGCCCAGTCCGCCCAGCACCGAGCCTTCGCCGCGGTTCTGCCCGCCGCCCTGCGGTGCGGCCATCCACATGCGTCCGGCCAGGCGCGAGAACGGCAGCGACTGCAGCCAGACCTTGCCGGGTCCGGTCAGCGTGGCCAGGAACACGCCTTCGCCACCGAAGAACATGCTCCTGACCCCACGCACCGCGCGCACGTCCATGTCGACGCTGCCGTGGTAGGCGACCACGCAGCCGGTGTCGACGTCGATGCGCTCGCCAGCGGCCAGTTCGCGCTCGACCACGGTGCCGCCGGCATGCACGAACACCCAGCCGTCGCCTTCGAGCTTCTGCATGATGAAGCCCTCGCCGCCGAACAGGCCGGTCATGATCTTGCGCTGGAAGTGCACGCCGATCCGCACGCCGCGCGCGCCGGCCAGGAAGCTGTCCTTCTGGCACACCAGGCGGCCGCCGTGCTCGTCCAGCTTCAGCCCCAACACCGTGCCCGGATAGGGTGCGGCGAAGGCCACCTTCGCCTTGCCGTGGCCGGTGTGGGTGAACAGCGTGGCGAACAGGCTTTCGCCGGTGATCACGCGCTTGCCGGCCGACATCAGCTTGTCCATCAGGCCGCCGCCCTGGCCGCTGTGCGAGCCGTCGCCGAACACGGTGTCCATCTGCACGCTGGCATCCTTGTACATCAGCGCGCCGGCCTCGGCGATCGCGCTTTCGCCCGGGTCCAGTTCGATCTCCACGAACTGCATGTCGTGGCCGACGATGCGGAAATCGACCTCGTCGCTGCCTCCGCGCCGGCCGCCCTGGCCCGGCAGCGGCGGCAGGTGCGGCGGTGCGCCCGGCGCGGATGCGGACAGCTCGGCAATGCCACGCACCGGCTTCCATTCGCTCATGCCCTCGCGCCAGCCCAGCAGGCCGGGGCTGCGCTGCGCCTGCGCCCGCGCGGCGTCCTCGTCCAGCGGACCGGTGCGGCTGTTGTCGGCGGGGTCGTGCAGGTACCACTGGGTCATGGCGGCATCCAAGGCGGTGGGGAAACGTGCGCGAGTCTAGCGCCGGCCCACGGCGTCCGGATGCGCCGGAGGTCGCTGTTGCTTCCGGTGGTCATCGTCCGTTGCGTCTGGCCGTCCGTGCCGCGTGCGCGGACATGCAGCGAGGTCCGGGGCGGGGCGGGGCGCAGGCGCTGGCCACATCGTGCCGCGACGGCAGGTACGGGCCGATCCAGGAGCGCGTGCAGGCGCGCCGTCGCCGCAGCGCGGGCATGCAGGGCCGCGCCCGCATGGCGACGTGGCCGTGTCCGCGCCGATCGCCGCGGGTGTGACGGCAGTGGTTCCGGTCGGTCGGACCTGCGCGGTGGGTGCCGACGCCGGGCGTCGACGTGCATCGATGGACGCGGGGGGCCGCCGGCAGGCGTCGCACGGGCCATGCCCGGTCGATGCGGATGCCGACCGTCGTGTGCGGATGTCGGCACCAGCGCCAGCCCGGCGACAGGGTTGCGGCCTGGCCGGCCGGATGCGGCGGCTGGGCGTGCCTGGCTTGGTTTGGCGTGACGTGGCGTGGTGACGCAGGGATGCGGCGGCGGCCCGCCATGCGGGCACTGCCGGCGATGCAGCGCTGTTGACGACGGCGGGGCGTGGAGGCTTCCGCCGCCGTCCGGCCGCGGCGAGGCCGTGCTACAGCGCGCCGGGCACCGGCCGCGCCAGCGCGGCCGCTTCGGTCGCGCAGTCGCGCGAGGTCGGCGTGCGACCGGCGGCGCGAGCGCGCCGGATCTCGTCGGTCGCGGCGGCCATGTCGGCGGCGAATGCCGGCTCGGCATGCAGCCTGGCGACGGTCGCCGCGCCGAGGAAGCGGCCCTGCAGCACGTCGCTCTGCCAGTGCACGTTGCAGACCAGGCGGCTCTCGCCGTACTGGCGACCGCGCAGCAGCACGGCATCGGCGCGCTCGGGCGCGGCCTCGGCCAGCAGCAGCGCCCAGCTCCAGCCGATCGCGGTGTGCCCCGACGGATAGGAGCCGTTGGTGCGCAGGCCGGTCTCGCTGTCGGGCGTGCAGGTCGGCGCGCCGTTTTCCGTGAACGGGCGCGCGCGCTGGTACTGGTGCTTGGCCGCGCGCACGCTGCGGGCGGCATCGGCCAGCGAGCGGCGCAGCAGCCGCACCAGATGCGGCGTGTGGGTGTCGTCGATCTCCACGCCCAGCGCGCAGGCGAAGGTGCCGGCCGCCTGCGGGAACACCAGGTCGGCATCGCGGGTGGCCTGCTCCCAGCGCGGGCTGCCGCGCAGGACCAGCGCCGCGGCAGCCACCGCGTGGTCCTGCGCCAGGGCCGCGCTGCCGGCGACCGGTGGTGCCGGCACCAGAGTCAGGCTGTCGGGCAGGGCGGCATCGTCCAGATAGCCCACGCTGATGCCGGGACGGACTTCGGGCACCGGTGCCGGATGGCGGTCGCCGGGACCGGCACAGGCGGCGAGGGCGGCGGCAAGGACCAGCGCCAGGGCCGGGCGGGCCACGCCGATGCGGTGGCGGGATCGGGCGGCGGCCTGGGGCGGCCGGGCGGACATCATCGTGCGGACTCCTGGGACGGACGCGGCCAGCCGCGCGCTGCCTGGCAGGTCAGCGGATGCGGTGGCGACGGAACAGAGGCGCCGCATGATGCCTGCCTGTCGCCGCCGGCGCATCCCGCCTTCGGTCGCTGGCGGAAGATCGATGCCTGCGTGCGCCGCTCAGTCGCGCGGTTCGGGCGGGGTCTGCGGACGCTGCGTCGGGAATCGCAGCACCACGCCCCGGGTCGGCGGCTGCGCGTCGCGATGCCACAGCACCGGGACCTCGCGCGGCGCTGGCGGCTCGAGCTCGTCGCGCTCCTCGGCCGCCAGCGTGTCGGCGTCGTCCTCGTCCTCGTCCTCCCAGCTGTAGCGCTGGCGGGGCGTCATCGGATCCAGCCGCCGGAACAGCAGGCCGGCGACCAGGCCGCCGATCGCGCCGCCCAGATGCGACTGCCAGGAAATGCCGGGTTCGTTCGGCAGCACGGTCATCAGCATGCCGCCGTAGAACAGGAAGCCGATCATCGCCGCGGCGATCGAGGACCGGTCGCGCCGCAGCAGGCCGAGCGTGCCGACCATGAACATCAGCCCGTGGGTCACGCCGCTGGCGCCCAGATGATGGCTGCCCGGCTCGCCCAGCAGCCACGCGCCGATGCCCGAGCCCAGCCACATCAGCGGCAGCGACCACAGCGTGGCGCGTGGATAGACGCTGCCGGCCAAGGTGCCCAGGATCAGCAGGGCGCCGGCGTTGGCCGCCAGATGCTCGAACGAGCCGTGCAGCAGCGGCGCGGTCAGCAGGCCGAGCCAGTTGCCGGTGTCGTGCGGCGCGACGCTGAGTCTGCGCAGATCGAAATCCGGCTGGGCCGAGTACACCACCAGCAGCAGGAACACGAAGGCCAGGCTGAGATTGAACGCGCGCAGCAGGCGGCGCCGGTCCTGGCCTGGGGCGGCTGCCTCATCGGGCTGGTGTGTGTGATCGCTCATGAATCAGGGATGGCGGCCGCAGACAACCGAATCAAGGCCGGGTGGCCCGGGATGCTTCATCCCGTGGGCGGGCCGGTGGGCGATGGTCGCCATCCGCTCATGGCGGCGTGGCAGGCAGCGTAGCGGCGAGCCGCCGCAGTTGCGTGTCGTGGCGGGTGTTCAGCTCCGCGATGCAGTGGTGCTGGCGCATCGCCAGGCCCGTCCCGATCGCGCCGCCGCCCAGCGACCGGTCCAGCGCGCCGTGCGCGGCGCGGTAGCCGGTGAAGGCCGTGTTGTCGGTCGGCAATCGTTGCCTGGCCCGATCGCGATGCATCGCGTCCTCGTTCCAGCGGTCGATCGCGGTGGCCAGCGCGGACGCTGCGTCGAGCAGCTCGCGTGCGCTGGCCTCGGCGACCCGCTGCAGGCAGTCCAGACGATCGGCCCGGGAAGACGCGTCGCAATCGTCAGCGGCCGCATGCAGCGGCAGTGCGGACAGCAGCACACCTGCGGCGAGAACGCTGCGCCAGCGGTGCGTGACGGGTGGTGCCGGATGGATGCCGGCGGGGCATGTGGCGCGCATCGGCCCGCCATCCTGCCTTGAAGAAGATCGGATTCTCGCCGGGATGCAGCGCGGCCGGGCACCGATGCGGTGGAACGAGCGAGCGGCGCATACGGCTGGAACCGGCCGCGTGCAGTGACAGTTGATGTGCCCTGCCCCTGGCGCGTGTCATCGCCGCCAGCGCGGAATAAAAAACGGGCGCGGTTCGCACCGCGCCCGAACATGCTCACCCTGCTGGGAGAGAGACAGAGAGAGAGCCCTTGCTACGTCACCTGCACCTGCTTACTTCACTTCGAACTCGCGGGTCTGGACGACGCTGCCGTCCCACGCGATCTCGACCTTGTACTTGCCGGCCGGCAGACCATCCGGCTTGCTGATCTGGAACGAGGTGGTGCCGTCGCCGGTCAGGGTCAGCTGGCGGCTGTCCTCGTGCACGGTCTGGCCATCCTGGTAGGTCCACTTGGCCGACAGCGTGCCGGGCACGCTGCCGCTCGGCTCGCTGGTCCGGGTGGCGACCGAGGCGAAGATCGTGTCGGTCGGTGCGAACGTGGTCGCCGGCGTGGCGACGCGGTTGTCGGCGCCGACCGCATTGCCCAGATCGACCGAGGTCACGCTCGCGCTGGTGGTGGCCGGAGCCATCGGCGCGGCGGCCGCCGGCGTGGACGGCTCGGTCAGTGCGGGCGACGGGGCCGGCGCCGGCGCTTCTTCCGGCTTCTTGCAGGCGGCCAGGGCCAGCGTGACCGAGGCGCCCAGGACGAGCAGTGCGGAACGGGGACGGATCATTGGCGTGTGCTCCTGTGGGTCGGGTCAGCTCGCCGGCGGGATGCGCAGCACCTGGCCGGGCTGGATCCGGTCGGGATCCTCGAGCTGGTCGCGGTTGGCTTCGAAGATGCGGGTCCAGGCATTGCCATCGCCGTAGATCTGCTTGGCGATCCTGGAGAGGCTGTCACCCTTGACCACGGTGTAGATCTGGTCGGCGTTGCGGGCCTCGGTCGAGCGCACGCCACCCTGGACGTTGGAAAAATCCGGGCGCTCGGCTTCGGTACTGCGGACGCCGCCCTGGACGTTGGAGAAGTCGGGGGACTTGCCGGTGCTCATGTGCGGGGACCTGGCGGGAAGGCGCGGCCAAACTCGCACAGCGACTGTTAACGACCCATCGCAGGGTCGTGAAGCATTTATTGGAGGGCGACCGGCGTTCATCACCCGTCCGGAAAAGCGCCCCCGGTGTGGTGTGCGGTTGCACCAGTGCGGCGGCCCCAACCGCGACACGTGCATCGTTGGCGCCACGAGGTGATCACCTGCCGCAGGCCTCATGGCGCCACAGCGCCGGCAACGCGCATGGCGTCCGACCTCGTCGTCCCGGTCGCCGCCACCCTGGAGCGGACCTCGCCGTCACTGCCGACAGTGCGCGACGATCACCCGCGGCGTCGCGGTCCAGGGGCGCGATCGCGCATCGTCAGGCGGTGGATGCCACACCGCCCATCGCCCGCCCGCGCCTGCATCGACGGCCGTTGCCGCGCCAGCCTGCTGCAGGCGTCGGCGTTGTGTCGATCGCCTACTGCCGCTCGTCGCGCAGGGGGGCCGGCGCGTCCAGGCCGGGCGAACCGCGCCACGGATTGATGTCCAGGCCGCCGCGGCGGGTGTAGCGGGCCTCGACCGACAACCGTTGCGGCGCGCAGCGGGCAAGGACGTCGAGGAAGATCCGTTCCACGCACTGCTCATGGAACTCGGCATGCTCGCGGAAGCCGACCAGGTAGCGCAGCAGCGCGGCACGGTCGATCCGCGGGCCCCGGTAGTGCAGGTGTACGCTGGCCCAGTCCGGCTGGCCGGTGACCGGGCAGTTGGACTTCAGCAGCTCGGACACCAGGGTCTCTTCCACGATTACGCCGGCGTCGGCATGCAGCAGCGCCGCCTGCGGCGGGCCGTAATGGTCGATGGCCACGTCCAGCGCATCGATCAGCGTCGCCGCCGCCGGCGCCTCCGCCAGCGGCGGCAGGCCCGGGGTCACCAGCACCGGCGCGCCGGCGCAGCGCGACAGGTCCGCCGCGATGCGGGCGTGGACCGACGCGGCGTTGTCGAAGCGGGCGCCGTTGAGCGAGTTCAGATAGAGCTTCAGCGACTTGGATTCGATCAGGTGCGGCGAGTCGGCAGGCACATGCAGGGTGGCGGTGCCGACCTGCGGCTTGCCGCGCCCGTCGAGCCAGCCCAGCTCATAGACATGCCAGCGGTCGTGGCCGACGAAGGGCAGTGCGGCATCGGCGATGCCGAGTTCGGCGCGCGCGCCGGCGCGCGGGATCGGAAACAGCAGCGTGGCGTCGTAGCGGGTCGGATAGGCGACCTCGCGTCCGAGGCTGGAATCGTGGGGCGTGTTCATGGCGCCATTCTACGGACTGCGCGCGGCGCGCCGGCGCGGCATGCGTCGATCCTCGCAGCCGGCGTTCAAGCGCGCAGGGTG
>Ga0075364_10000275_pt1 | contig 25110 bp, 26 predicted proteins | sample EndMetdeltDD1764_FD_71517 | JGI IMG/M metagenome (GOLD analysis project Ga0075364, IMG submission 71517) | Populus endosphere microbial communities from Tennessee, USA - Endosphere MetaG P. deltoides DD176-4 | ecosystem: Host-associated > Plants > Roots > Endosphere | place: USA: Tennessee... | reverse complement strand
CTTTACTGCTCGACGGAGTACACACCTACCGGTGATCACATCGTCTATCGGCATACCTACAAGCGGCCACTGTTCACTCAAGAAGAGCTTGAGAGAATTCAAAAGAGTGGAACTGCAGAAGAGCGAGTTAAGGCGTTTGTTTTCACCAAAAGCCGTATCGGCTACGAGACGATCAAAGGCATGAGCTATGTCGGCCGATCACGGCGCTCGTGGCAGAAGAGATACATGGAGCACGTTGAAGACGCTCTGGAAAAGAACTCGAACCGCCGTTTTCACGAGGCTATGCGGGCAATGCAGGGCCAGAACGTGATCTGTGTGCACGATATCTCGGCTTATGGGATTCCTGAGGCTTCAGCCAAAATGATCGAAAGACAACTGATCAAGACTTCCACGTTGTATCCGATGGGACTAAATATGCGGACCTAGATCCGCGAGAATTCATCCGCAACGTCATCCTTCTGGCGACAGGAAATCGGCCACTAACGCAATTTCCGCTTCTGGCCGGAAGCAGACATTGAATGGCCAGAGATACGAAGATGTCATCGAAAGGACACCATAGTTAGAAGCAAAAGCGGCTCTACACCAACCTCGCGCCAGTGTCGCTGGTGAACCACGAGGGCGCGAATTCCTGCCCGCCAGACATGACCTTGTCGGGGGTCATTGGTGTGGTGCGAATGCGACGGCCGGTTGCGTGGAAAATCGCATTGGCCACCGCGGCGGCAACACCAACTTGGCCGATCTCTCCGACGCCCTTGGCGCCCAGCTGGCTGACGATCCGGTCGTCCTCTTCGGCGAATAGCACCTTGATGTCATGGATGTCAGCGTTCGCCGAGACGTGATATTCGCTGAGGTCATGATTCATGAAGCGGCCGAAACGATGGTCAGCATGGGTCTCCTCATGTAACGCTTGGCCAATGCCCCAGACCACACCGCCTACGATCTGGCTATGCGCTGCCTTCGGATTGAGGATCCGTCCGGCAGCGATCGCACTCACCACGCGCGTCACGCGCACGGTACCCAGTTCCTCATCAACCCTGACCTCACAAAACACAGCACCATGGGTGCTGCGTGTGTAGCGGCGCTGCTCAAGCATGTTGGGAAGCAGAAGGTACTTCACCTCCGTGCTGGACTCGCCGGACTCGGCGAGTACATCTGCAATTGCGACCGATACACCCGGGTCTTCAGCCAAGTGCAGCCTTCCATCGACGAAACGCACGTCGTCCAGCTCGGATCTGGCGAAGGGCGAGTCGGGTATGGCCCCCGCCATCTTGAGCAGGCGCTTCTGCAGCTTGCGACATGCGCCTTGGACAGCTGAGCCAACGGTGGCCACGTGGGAAGAAGCCCCTTCAATCGGCGCAACTGGCAGCGTGGAGTCGCCAAGCTGGAACGTGACCTGCTCCAGTGGCAGGCCCATTGCTTCTGCCGCAATCATCGACATAACGGTGTATGTGCCGGTTCCAATGTCGGTCGCTGCGCTACTCACGATCAAACGACCGTCAGCATGCATAACGGCACCGGCTCGGGCGAACATTTGCATTGCGTCCCAAATGCCAGTGGCCATGCCCCAACCGATGTACTCGCTGCCATCTTTGCGCGAACGTGGCGCGAGCGGGCGGTCGGCCCATCCAAACTCCTTTGCGCCGAGTTCGTAGCAAGCTCTCAATGCCTTGCTCGAGTAGGGCTTGTCATCAATCGGCGTACGCTCCGCATAGTTCTTCAAACGCAGTGCAAGCGGATCCATACCTACCGCGTATGACAATTCATCCATTGCAACCTCGAGCGCATGCATGCCGTGCACAGCGCCCGGTGCGCGCATATCAATGGGCGTGTAGTGATCAAGTTCAACCAGCCGATATCCAAAGTGGAAGTTGTCGCAGGCGTAGAGTTGGCCTGCCCAATTGACCACCACTTCGACGTAATCCTCGATCCTTGAAGTCTCCGCAACCGCCTCGTGCGAGATGCAGCGCAGAGTGCCGTCAGCATCCGCGCCCAGTTTGATGCGCTGCAGGGTCTCAGGACGATGGCCAAACGTGAACATCTGCTGGCGGGTCAGTACCACCCGGACCGAGCGATCCAGCAGGATCGACGCCATGACTGCCAACGGCAACTGGTACTGCGGACGCAGTCCGGATCCGAAGGCGCCGCCCACGTAGGGGTTGCGCACCGTCACCTTGCGCTTGGACAACCCGAACACGTGCGACACGTACCAGCGACTGTTCTGAGAGCCCTGCGTCTTGTCATAAATCGTGAAGTGGCCATCTTCATCGCGGATGACGGTAGACGCGAACAGCTCCATGGGGTTGTGATGCTCGACGCCGCTGTAATACACGTTGTCGACCTTGATTTCGGACGCTTCGAAGGCCTTTTCAGGATCACCCTTGTCCGAAGGCGGCGGTGAGAATCCAGCCTTGAGCTGCCTGGGCTTGCGCGCCCGCGTCAGATGCACGAGCAGTTCGGTGTCATGATCCGATGGGTCGTAATGCACCACCACCAACGCCGCGGCATGGCGGGCTGCCTCGAAAGTCTCAGCGACGACCAATGCCACGGGCTGGCCACTGTAGAGCACGGCGTCGTCATACAGAGGGCGGAACGGTGATCCTGCCGGCGCCGTCATGTCCTTGTAGAACACGCCTAGACCCCGCATTTTCGGACGGTTTTCGTGCGTCACGATCTCCAGGAGGCCCTCGACCTGTCGTGCGGCATCCAGATCGAACCCGACAATGCGCCCCTTGGCGATGGTGCTGTTGACGACGACGCCGTAGGCCAGATCCGGTACCGGCCATTCGGCGGCGTACCGCGCTTCCCCCGTGACCTTGGCGCGTCCATCGACGCGAGATGTCGGAGATCCCGTGGGGGAGTGGCCGGTGCCGTACTCGGCTGTGGGCGATTGAAGATCTGTGATGAGGTCGGTCATTCGCCTGCTCCCGGGTCGGGCAGTGATCGGTGATGCCGCAGATTGGTCACGGTGCCGGCATACGCCACCTTGAGTGCTCGCACGATGGCGCGATGGGCCAACGGGATCTTGAAATCGTTGGCACCTTGGCCCTTGGCGCCTTCAAGTAACACGTCTGCAGCGCGGCCGAAGCTGTCTGCGTCGGGGGGGGCACCCACCAGCACCTTTTCCGCATCCGGACGGCGCCAAGGCTTGTGCGCCACGCTGCCCAACGCCAGGCGCGCTTCACGAATGCGACCTTCCTCGTCGACATCCAGGGCTGCAGCGACCGAGACCAGGGCGAACGCATACGAGAGGCGATCACGGAGTTTCAGGTACACGCAGTGCGCTGCAAATCGGTCGGCATCCGGCAGTGTGATCCGGGTGATGAGCTCGTCCTGAGCCAGCGTGTTATCCAGGTCTGCCCGGTCGCCGGGCAGACGGTGGAAATCACCGAATGCGATACACCGCGCCCCGCGCTTGGAGTGGACATGCACAGTTGCATCGAGTGCGGCGAGCGCAACACACATATCGGACGGATGGGTAGCAATGCACTGCGCACTGGCGCCCAGAATCGCGTGTTGGCGGGTCAGCCCGCCTATTGCTGAGCAGCCGCTGCCCGGCTCGCGCTTGTTGCAGGGCGTTGCGCGATCATAAAAGTAGTAGCAACGCGTACGCTGCATCAGATTGCCGCCGTCGGTCGCCATATTACGGATCTGCGGCGATGCACCTGCAAGAATGGCCGATGACAGCAGGGGATAACGCGTCCGCACCAGCGGGTGATAAGCGGTGTCTGCGTTGCGCGCCAGCGCGCCGAGGGCGATCCCGCCGTCCTCGCTGGCTTCAATCCGCGCGAGATCCAGACGATTGATGTCCACCAGCTGCGCCGGCCGCATGATGTGCAGCTTCATGAGGTCAGTGAGGTTGGTGCCGCCGGCAATGAACTTGGCATCGGCACACGCGCGGGTCGCGCTGCTTGCGTCGGTGGGTTCGCCAATGGCGCCAATCGCTTCCGGGATGCTCGCTGGGCGGCTATAGGCAATGGGATTCATGCCGGGACCGTCCCGACTACCACAGGTGCGTCACGCGTTGGATCGGCCGTTTCGGCATTCGGCAGGATGTCGAGCACCGCACTGGTGATCTGCGGATAGGCGCCACACCGGCAGATGTTGCCGCTCATTAGCTCACGCACCTCGTCGCGTGTGCGGGCCTCGCCCTCATTGATCAGACCAACTGCCGAACAGAGTTGGCCGGGTGTGCAGTAGCCGCATTGGAAGGCATCGCGGTCGATGAAAGCCTGCTGCAGAGGATGCAGTGCCTGGCCGGCTGCGAGGCCTTCGACGGTCGTGATGTCCATTCCGTCCTGCATCACCGCCAGCGTCAGGCAACTGTTGACCCGTCGCCCGCCGATGAGGACGGTACACGCGCCGCACTGGCCATGGTCGCAACCCTTCTTGCTGCCGGTGAGGTCCAGCCGGTCGCGAAGCAGGTCGAGCAGGCTGACCCAGGCTTGGATTTCGAGCCTGTACTGCTGGCCATTGATGCGCAGCGATACCGGGTAACAGAGTGGCGCAGACACGGCGCTGGAGGACGGATTCATGGGCGCTATACCTCGGGTGCTCAGGATTCGGTTTCTAGTTCGGGAGGAGATGCGGGAGCCCGGCGCCGGATGGGTCGACGCGCGCACGCCCATTGCTCGTGGCAGCGAGGCACCGGTGCATCAAGGCCAATGCGAGGATCCGACGACGCGATGTGTCGATGCGGGCCACTGCTCACTCTTGGAAGGTCAAATCTCGTGACGTCCTAAGAGGCGCGGGTACAGAGCGCGTCGGGCGCATCGAGGGGCCTGCTGCATCAGTTGCCCTGCTGCGTCTTTAATTGCTGGGCCGTCTCCAGATGCGCGGCGATCGCCGTGCGGGTCTGCTGCAGATGCGCCCGCACACGTGGGTCCTGCGCCCCGGGAATGAGCTCCGAGTCGAGCTTGCCAAGTGCCTCCTGATGGCCCTTTGCCATTGCATCGACCCACGCGGTCTCGAATGCCGCGCCCGATAGCGTCGCGAGATGCGCGCGTTCTGTATCGTGCTTGCGTTTCATTTCGATGACTTCGGGTGCAGCAAGGTTGGCGCCGCCCGCGGCAGTCTGCGTGGTCGTCGCCGTGCCGCCCGAAACCGTGGTCATCTCCCGGCCACTCTGATCACCAGCGCCGCCGAGCAGGACACGAGCAGCATCCAGATTGCGGGCGTGGTCGCGACGCAGCGTCTCGGCGTACGCCCGTGTCCCGCCCTGTACGTCCTTTGACAACGCTTCGTCCGCGGACTGGACCTCATGCTGATCGACTTCCATCACTGCCATGAGCGCATGGCGATCGCTGTCTGCCAGCGAGGCCGCGTTCGCGCTGCCGAGACCGGCGGCGGCCTGTGCCAGCGGGGTCTGTTGCGCCCCTTCATCGGTGGCTGCAATTCCACGGCTGCGGTCTTCGGTACCGCCTGCGCTGTTGGGCTGCTCGGCCAGATCGCCACTCCCACTGTCGACCGTCGTGCTGTTGTTGTCGCACGCGGTGAACGCCAATGTCAGTGCAGCAGCCAGAAGGGTCCTGGGGTAACGCATGGTGTCTCTCCCGCATCGGATGAATGAATGTTGCGATGCTGGACCGCCCGCCGGTGTGGCAGCTGTGAATTACTGCATTCCTTGCGCGCGTAGCGCGAAGGGCGTTCCCAAGTCGGTGTGGAGCGCCACACAGTTTTCATCGAGGCAGGCGCGCATGCAGGGCCGAGACCTCGCCGACAGTTCGCGGGTCATCGGCTCAGCGATGGATACCTGCAGATCCAAGAGGTGCCAGCGCAGCTAGGCCAGTGCCCGCCTGCAAGAGATGCAGAGATGGTCAGCGCGGAACCTCGCGTGAAGTCACGCCTGAATCACGATCACGGATTTCCAATCAGCCCTCCCACCAAGGAGGCACGCATGGCAATCAAGACGATGGATGACCTGTTCATCCACGAACTGTCCGACACACATTCCGCCGAGCGCCAGATGGCGCGCCAGCTCCCGCGACTGGCGCGTGCGGCGCAAAACCCCGATCTCGCTGCAGCGTTCGAAGCGCACCTGGAGGAAACCAACCTGCAGATCGAGCGCCTCGACCAGGTTGTAGAGCTGCTCGGACTCCGTCTGAAGCGGATCAAGTGCGCGGCAATGGAAGGCCTTGTCGAAGAGAGCAAAGAAGTCATCGAATCGATCGAAAAGGGTCCGCTGCGTGACGCGGCGCTGATCGGCGGCGCGCAGAAAGTGGAGCATTACGAGATCGCGTCTTACGGTACGTTGTGTGCGCTGGCCCAAAAGCTTGGCCACGCCGACGCAGTGAAGCTGCTGAAGGCAACGCTTGACGAGGAAAAGTCGACGGACGAGAAGCTCACATTGCTGGCCGAATCTGGCGGAAATCAGATGGCGTCCGACGCAGATGGCTGAGAGTGCAATGCTCATGGAGGACGCTTTGCGCGTGCTTGGGCGGGTGCAGGAGACCTGCGCATGAAGGCATCGAATTCCGGCTCTTCGAAGGCCGCAGCGGTGGATGCGTCTCATCCTTTCGGCGTGCATGCGTTGAAACTGGCTTGGTGTGGGCGCTCCAGCGTCATTGAGGGGCAGCTGTCGATCACGACGCCAGGTCTGCTGGCAGTCGGCGGCATGGTGTCGAGCATCCTTCTTGGGGCTGCAGCCGTGGTGCTGGTATCGACGCGAAAACTTCCCGAAGACACGCTGCCCCGCGACCTCTGATCCCTACGATTTCGAGTGCTGCGCAGCCGTGTTGCTTGTTTACCCATATCCAATTGCAGGAGGAAAGCATGGCATCAATCGACGACAACCTGGTGGACTGGCTGCGCGATGCGCACGCGATGGAGCAGCAGGCAGAGCAGATGCTCAAGGCACAGGCCGGTCGGCTGGAACACTATCCGCAGCTGAAGGCCCGCATCGAAAAACATCTTCAGGAAACACTGGGTCAGCAGAAGCTGCTCGAAGAATGCCTCGCACGGCACGACGCCAAGCCGTCAGTGGTCAAGGATCTGATGGGTCGCGCTGCCGCATTCGGTCAGGCGATCGGAGGCGCAACGAATGCTGACGAGGTGATCAAAGGCGCGATTGCGGGCTATGTGTTCGAGAATCTCGAAATCTCGACGTATTGCGCGCTAATTGCGGCTGCTGAAGTCGCCGGCGATGACAAGACGGTAGCGGCGTGTCGCAAGATTCTGCCCCAAGAGCAGGCCATGGCGCAGTGGCTGCTCGACCACCTGCCAAAATTGACTCAACAGTTCCTGCAACGCAGTGCGGATCCTGATGCCGTCGCCAAGCGCTAAGCGTCGTTAGGCATCGTCACGGCCCGCCGCATGTCCGGCGGCCCGTGACGCTTTTTTAGTCAGCGATGCCCAGTGGTATCAGGCTCCGGTCGCAACGCTCCAGGGTTGCGCCGCCGTTCAACTGGGGGTTCCTTTCGGGCTCGGCCGTATCGATTAGTACCTTCCAGCGCAGTCCTGATCGTCGGGAACGGTGAACGTCACCGGTGAGTGGCTGGCATTGAGCAGGATCAAGAGCGTGGTGTTCGACGCTGGTTCGTGCAAGCCACTGTTTGCGTCAATGAGACGTCGATCTGATCGATCCGCCAACTCACTTTCTGTGCGGCGGCTCGTACGGCTTCGAGCTGCTCAACTGTCAGCGTGGAGTTGCCCAGGTACACCATGCCGGATAGATGCAGGCCTTCCTCGTGCAATCGCACGGTGCACCCGTGGACCCAGGGCAATCGAATGATTGCCTGGCACAGCTGGTCGGTGACGGAATGGGCGCGGTCGCGCGTCAGGGCCTGCGCCTTGGCATCGTGGAGATCGCGTACAGCGCCGCGAAGATTCGTCGCGCCATCGTGGAGGATGCTGCCCGCGATCACCAGTGCGGCAATCGCATCGGCCCACCAGAACCCGAAGCCTATGCCGACGACGCCCACAATGCCCGCCAATGCCGTCAGCCAGTCGGCTCGGCCCACGTCCGCGTCGGTCTGCAAAGGCTTGAGGGACAGCGCCTTCGCCAATGCAAGCTTCTTGCGGCCCAGGATGATCGGTGGCACCGCAGACACCGCGAGGGCCGCAATCATGAGCCAGCCCTGCCACACGACGAAATCTCCGATCAGAACAGTGCCCACTACGGGTCGCGTCGCGGATAGCAGGGTGTGGACGCCCTCATAGACGAGCGCAAGTCCTACACCGCTCAATGCGACGGCTGATATCAGGAAATTGACGTTGAAGGCGCGCTCTCGCCCGTTGACGTACTCCATATCCACGCCTCTGCGACGGAACCAGCTGGCGACCAGAAACGTGGAAGCCGGAATGATGCTCAGCAGGTCTTCGATAAGCGCGGTTTTCATTGCCTGTGAGCCACCCATCGACACGAACATCATTGCCGAAACGAGTGACATCCAGAACAACGTCCAGGCACACAGCCGCTCGGCTCGCCGCAATGCGGTCTGCTCCGCAATGGGTAGTTCACGGGGCGGCGGTCGGGTCTGAACGCTCACCGCGCGGACTCGTGCGCGACAAGATAACGATCCAGTAGGACATGCCAGGCGTTCTCGCCTGGCGGAACCGCGAAGCGTCGCATTGCGAGTGGCGCCTGGGATGTTGGCCGAACTGGGGCAGCCTTGGACCAGCCGACCCTGGACTCCCAGGGCGAGCCGTCAGCGTGGCCGCCAATCACCAACTGCAGCCGGGCGTTTTCCAGCTGTTCCATCAGGGGTTCATGCCCCCCGACGACCCAGCGAACGCGGAAGTCGTGGGCCTTGGCGAACCGCACCACAATCTCAGTGTCGCTGCCACTGACACTGCCGTCCGGTGCGACCACTACGTATGGTGGATCAGCGCTGACGCCAACAGCCATGCCGAAGCGTGCGGCGTCCTCGCTGCTGTCGGTCGTGTCGCGCGGATACGGCGTGCACCCGGTGCCGAGCAGGATCAGCGTGATAGCGAGACGGCGCAGGATGGTCGCGAACATGCCGGTCTTATGCGCCGCTCGAGGTCAAGGCGGTGTCATCTCCCCGTCAGTACGCACGCCTAAAAAACGCCGAATGCTGGGTTCGCCTGTCCCGTGCTCACAGGCGAAGTGCGCCTGTGGATTGTTCTGCTTAGGTCACGCGGTACTCGCGACCGTCTTCGTCCTTGAAAACATGTGCCGACAGAGGATGTCCTTCGAGCGTTCCGGGTATCACTTCCGTCTGGGTGTGCATCTCCCAAACTTGTTCGTGGAAGTTCAACGTGCCCAAAACTTCACCGACAGGCGTCACCTGACCATTGTCGTCGCGTTCGAATATGGTGTATTTCGTCTGCATCTTGATCGCCTTCAATGATGGCCCAGCCTGAAATTAGACGCTCAACTGCATGAAGAGCGTCATTTCTGATCGTTTTGTCTGAGGGCGTGTTCAATAGGAGCCGCAGCGACTTGTCGGAGGCGTATGAAGGTCCTTGACTCTGCAGCAGAGGGAAAGAACGTCCAGTCGCGTTGAAGCGTCGGATGTGGATCCAAATGCGCGTCTTGGGGTCAGCGAGGTACAGAGCACACTTATCGGACAATAACCTTAGCTGCGGCTACGGTGGGAATCTCGCAGTAACGCAAGACAGACAAGGCGTGTAGACGACGGGTCGGGCTACTTGAAGCCACGCAGTCGGAAACCACTTGAACATCCAGGTCACGGATGTGCGCATCCAGCGCAGTCGCCAACACGCACGACTCGGTCGATATGCCCGCAACCAGGACGCGGCGGACGTTTAAGCTATTGAGGACAAAGTCCAACGCCGTTTGGTGGAACGCCGAGTGTCGGGGCTTGAGGATATGAGGATCATCGTCCGAGGGCGAAACCACATCCAGCAGGCACGCGCCCTTGGACTGCGCTGCAAGCGCTACGAGCGTTTGGAAGTCGCTGTTCCAGTCTGCGAAGTTGTCGTTTGCATAGACGCAAATACCGCCAGCCGCCTTCACGCGACTCTTGAGTCTAGCGAGTCGAGGAACCACGGCCTTGGCTGCGCGCAACAAGGCGGGACCACGCGGGAAATCGAAGGTGTTGATCATGTCGATCACCACCAGAGCGATTCGATCAGGCATGAGGGGTCTCTTCGCTACAAGCCCGAAGCTAGCCACGACCGGAATCTGTGCTTCGTGAAGAGTGGGACGCCACCACCCCGGCCTCAACTCAGTATCAACACCGGCAGAACCAACGTGCGAAGGGCTTGAGGCCGCGATGCCGCAGGTCAGGCGTCATGACGATCTAGCCTATCGCTTCGCACAGCGAGCTGCGAAGTGGGCCGATCATAGCCCTTAAGCGCATTGGGCGGAGCTGCACCACAACCAGGCAGCGGATCAGGCAGACGAAGCAAGTGCGGCGGATCAGCGCTCTATCCTTGGAAGCCGCACATATCAATGTGCGTCGATGATCTCCAGCAATCGCTCGAAAGCGGATTCAACGAACGCTTCGTCGTCAGGTCTGATCAGTGTTTCGATTGCATCCTCGCGCTCGCGCCAGCAGCACCAGAACTCGCTGTTCGTTGGCCGTGACGAGATCAAGAGCGCGATTTCAAGTTCCAATTGCTGCAATATATGATCGAGTCCATCGTGGAAGTCCAACTGGAATTTGAAGTTCTGTACTGCAAAAATTGGGCAATACGTTGACAGCGGAGAGGCGCAGGTGGAGGTTCTTGAGGCGATCGAAAGACAGATTCTGGCAATGCATGCGATGGGCAAAAAGCCGCGTCGCGTATTGATCCCGAACGGCAAAGCGGCCGATCTGCATGACGCATTGATGCAGAGCCACAGAGGACGGATCGATGACCAACCGCCACTCCACATCTTGGGAATTCCGTACTTCTTTGAGGGCGACTGCCTAGTGATAGAGAGCGATTGAACCGCCGTCAGGCGGTCAGACCCGAGTCGGCTGGCGTCATCTCATCGGAAGCCTAGGCGGTAGCAGTGGATCTAAGAACACATCAGCTCGGCGGTGGTTAGTCTGGAGCGGTCTGTGCGCTATAAAGGAGTGCTTGTTGACACCTGAGCAACATCACGGATGCAACGCTCGCCTTCCGCCTACTAATACCAACTGCTATGTGTTCATCCGCCGTATCGCATCGCGTCGATTCTCCATCAAAAGTCGCAGCTCAGAGAGGTGAGTCCTCAACGGTTACCGCACCTGACAATGCCGGCATGCGTGTCAGCGGTCCTAGCGTTCCTGAAAAGGGATGGATCGATCTGTACTGCATCCGAGGGGTCCCCGAAGATGGGTCTGGGCCGGGAGTGGATCTAGGTGGGAAGGTGCTGTTGGGTGGCGATGAGCGCGTGCTGCGTCTCAGCACGTCGCCTGCGCTCGCGCTGTTGCATCACCTTGTGGAGCGTTCGCGAGTATCGGAGCGAGTACGCTTGTTTAGAGCTCGCGCCGAGCTTACTCAGATCACTCCTTCTGCTGCCTCACCGCGTGGGGAGAGTCCTCATGAACCGCCGAACGATTCAGTAGCTTTAGGCGCCCCAGGCCCTGACACCCCGGGTCGATTCATGCAAAGCACTTTGTCGCCGGCAGATCGGGAAGTCGTATGGGACACCGACCATGCTGACGCTGGGGAGCTCCGTGTGGTTTCGCAGACGATATTTATGCTCGACCCACGCCTGCTGGTCGACATCAGCGGAGGCAAGGATTGAAATCTGAGTCGCCAGTTGCTCATTTCTGTGAATCTGCTTGCTACAACTCGCGGTACTGCACGCGAGGATGCTCTTTACCATTTTGACTTGAGCAATGTGCTCTTCATCGAGACTAGAGCTGCTGCAATCGATCAAGGACATGGCACTCCTGAGCATGACTGCAGCCTAGGTTGGATCAGGTACCTCACCTTGCCTTGATGGAGAGCCTGCCTTGTCATGACCCTGGTCGCCATCCTTGCCACCGAGCGCCTCAGCTCCTTGGTCAGGGTTATGACGTCCTTCACTGCGATCCGAATGGCCTTCCGCCGTCTGATCTGCGAAGGCGCCCTCATTACCTGTCTTGGGGTGGTTCTGCATCTTCATGCTCCGATGGAATTTGGCGAGCCCGCTCAGCTTCGACGATGCAAGTGGAGCTGTCCTCCTTTCGTGAATTCATCAATTTACTTGGGCATTGACACTTTGTTCTTGGCCTCATGCGACCTCGGCGGCGCCGCACCAGCGCCTCTATAAGAGCGCACAGGCCCTTCGATGCGCCACCGGCCCAGCTTAGAGCAGCGTCTGGGGAATGCGGTGACGCGCTCCTCTTCTTTCAATCCCGCCAAAGCTCAAGCTCCTCCTTCGCAGAACAGGCAATGCATCGGTGGGCGCACCGGTACCCGGGACGACATCGGATTGCAGATCGCTGCTGGGAAACGTGTCTTCCAATGAATCATCGATCCGCCGGTCGAAGGGTTGGCCGGACGCCGGGACTTAGCTGGATGCGGTCGCGTACGATTCAAATTCGTGCCTAACGGATCGGCTGCCGTGAATTAGTTGTTAGCGCCCGTAGCGGCATAAACGCGTTTAACAGAGACTAGATCCGCCGGCGCGCTCAGAGATCAGCTTGACCGGATCCGACGTCAGGCAGTGCGCTGACCTGTCCATTGAGCAATTCGCAAAAACGCCTGCATGAGGTTTCGGCTTCAATAAGAAAGGCAAGAGCTTTTTCGCCGTCGCCGGTTTCCAAGAGCCGTCTCGCGGCAGCTACCGAAAACACGACCGTATTGGCTGAATTGCGAAGATCATGCAGACGCTGCGCCTGGTTGAAGCGATCAATTGTCACTGCGGAACCCTTTACCGGATTATGGTGAGCCAGCTGGCGCAGCTCGAGCGACATGTTTCTAAATCGCTCGCACGCTGATGCCCAGAGCTTGCGCAGCTTCGACCTTTGGCGTTGGCGTATCAGCAAATGTCTAATGTGGGGCGTTATGCTGCATGCTTTTAAGCGTCGCAACGAAGGGGAACACAAGTGATTGTATGTCCTCTCAGAACGAAGGCCTGGGTCGCCGGATGGTGTCCTAAGTACTGATGCACCTGTTCGATTCGTGCAGCGCACAGTCACCAGCAAATCGAGAGGTCGCGTGGGACGCCAAGCACACTGACGCCCGCGTGCTGCGTGTAGTCTCGCCGACGACTTCTGAGTTTGAGCAGCATCTGCTGATCGACATCAGCGGAGGCAGCCGTCTGCTCGTGCGGTAACGCGTCCGCTGCGCTGGGGGGGGGAAGTGGTGAGCGAAGAAGGCAGTGCGCAGCCCGGAACGGTGACATAGGTCAGCGCTATGAGTCAGATGGCTTCCTCTTAGTCCAATGACCCTCGACACACTCCGCCGGCAAACCATGTTTCCGAACCAGGCGATGTAAGCTTTCATCTACCTGGGCCCGCTCTTCCGGTAAAGGCGTCGAGTTGTGGAGATATAGTGCCGCACGGCTGAATGCCGACAGTTTTCTCAGATTGCCGTCTTCGCTGGTGTCATAACGGCTGAGATCCGCATCGAGGTCGTCAAGAGTGGCTTGTGCGTCGCCTAAGGTGGTCATAGGGATCCTCCTTAGGCGGGAACCTACGAATGTAAGGGTGGAAGCCACGTTATTTGAAGACGCTCTGCCTCCCACCTGTAGCCATTGCCTGCACGACCTCAGGAAGCTTGCCTGATGCTCCACCAGATTGCGCTGATGCGGGCCTCTACTTCCAACGCGGCACTCGGGCTTAAGCTGCGATTCGCTTCGGCCAACAATGGTGTAGCGGAGTCATCGAACACTGCACGCGCGTCGCCTATGTCCACGGATGCTAGAAGTTCCTGCATATCAGAAAGACGCTCAACGCGGACGTGCAGATGCTTCATGCGCAAATCGGCGGCGGCATCTTGACCCAGCCCGGTGGCCACCTCCGTCATCAATGCCACCGTGTGGTCTGAAATGGGGGTGGGGACAGGGTCGAACTGACACAACGTGCCTAAGACTTCTCCGTTCAAGTCGAGCAAGGGAACGCCGCAATAGGCGGCCATTGACTGACGAGACGGGTGCCCTTCAAGCCTCTTGTCCAGGCTAGCATTCGTGATCACGACGGGGGCAGCTGCAGAAAGCACCAGGCTGCAGTAGGAACCATCCAGCGGGATGTTGTGAGGCAAGCCGCTGGGGGTGTCTTCGCGATCAACCAACATGAAGTTGATGGCGTAGGCGCCTTCCAATAGATAGAGCGCCGTGAATCGGAGCTTGGACTCGTCGTTCAGCAGCTCCAGCGCCGCCCGGATATTTCCGGAAGCGATGAGGAATCGAAGCTGTTCGCGCTGTTCTTGGATGACGTTACGCACGAAGAAAGAATACGAGGATTGCGTTTCGATTTGAACCGATGCAGTTGGCCGCTAGCGTTAGGAGATTTCCTACAGCTGCTTCAAGGGCAGCGCGGCTTGCGGTTCGCAAGGCGAACCTCTGGCGCGCGAAGTCCGCTTCGGGACCCGCAATACCTACCCCTTGGTGGATGATTGGGCATCATCCCCTTTTGGCAGCCGATTCCCGCATCCTGACCTGGGTGAAGCTCAGGTGCCTAATGTGATGGCAAGACAGGACCTATCGACGCTTTGAGTGATCGGCATCGACGTTCTAAGTACTGGGATGCCGCCTTGAGCCGACCATCGTCTCAATGCTTGAGAGGATCGATACGTAGGCTGGCGTCAAAATCTATCGGTCGCTTGTATGTTGGACGTGACAGCAATTTTTGATCGTCTCGACGCCCTGCAAGAATCGTTTCCTGAACTGGTTAAATCCGAACGAAATAAAAGCGCCTTCTGGGACGCGTTTGCTGGAGGAGGAGGTTATCGAAGAACTAACGGATGATCCCGAAATGCCGCCTCGGCGCGACTCCGCGAGATGCTGATAGCCAACAGTGTGGCGGCCGCGAACTAGGCGTCGGTCGCCGCGGTTTGCCTGGATTCCTGGATGGACCGCTCAGAAATCAGTGAGTCACCGGGACAGGGCTCACGAAAGCGATAGCCGATACCAGGGATGGTTGCAATGAATTCCTCACAGAACCCAGTGTTAAGGGCCTTCCTTAGCTGGTAGATATGGGTGCGCAGCGCGTCTGACTCCGGCGCATTACTACCCCAGATCTTTCTCACCATCTCTTCGCGGGTTACGACCTTCGGATGCGCGCGCATGAGTTCGAGAAGGATGGTTAAGCCGATGTCTTTGATGCAAAGGTTTTTCCCTTCCCGAACCACGGCTCGCTTCGTTGGGTCGGCCAGGAGCCCGCTGATCTCGAAGGCCTCTGGGGCCACCTCTTTGCGGCTGCGCCGCACCAACGCTTCTATGCGAGCGCACAGCTCCTGGGCGGAGAAGGGCTTCACCATGTAATCATCAGCCCCGGCATCAAGCCCTTGGATCTTGCTTTCAACGGTGTCGCGAGCAGAGAGAAAAATGATGGGAGTCTCCGGGTTGCTCGTGTCCCGAAACGTCCGACATACCGCAAGCCCTCCCATCCCGGGCATGTCGATGTCTAGCACGATGACATCGAAATATTCTTCCGCAGCCAGGGACAGCGCCTCTTTACCGTTGGCAGCGAAGTCAACCGTGTAGCCGTTGTTCTCAAGCCAGTCCCCAACAAGTCCAGACAAGCGCGCATCGTCGTCGACAAGCAAGACAGTGACTTCTCGATGCCGGGTGCAGCTCATTCCAAGTCCTCCATGCGTAGAAATCGGCGCGGATAAATAGCGCCAGCCGCGTTTTTATGGAGTGAAGGATTCCGAGCCAGCACCCATCGCGAAACGATCGATAGACCGACAGAGACGTCACCGCGGCGGGCGGTTCCGTGCGGTGAATGGAGTCAAATTTGACCGGCTTCGATACTGCCGGTTTGGCACGTCATGGAGCGCTCATGGCCTAGTATCGGTCCCGTTGAACCCCTCGAAACAGTCGCCGGTCCAGCTCAAAAGAGGTGGGCTCACCGACGATGATTCGTCTAGTGTCCTCATGCATGGTATTGATGAGATAGTTTGAGGAGCCCGGACACACCGCGCTTGGAACCTGGAGCACCAAGCTGTTTCTGGAATGGGACCAGTCGTTGCCGACTGCTTGCACCTCCGGCTGGTATTCCGAAGAACACCATGTGGAAGGCAAGGCTGACGCCGCAAGCGCCAGATCGCCAGGCAGGATGGCTTTTGCTAGGTATAGAAGCGAGGGCGGGGCGTCATCTAGGTGCGCCAGGTATTCCAGAAGTGCTGTTGCGCTTGAGTCTGCTGCGTAGATGACTGGGGCTCCTTCGGTGCTCCACCGACCCGGCTTAGAGCAGGGTCTGCGGAATGCGGTGGCGAGATCCTCATCTTTCACCACCCGCCAAAGCTCAAGTTCCTCCTTCGCAAAACAGGGCGACGCATCGGTGGGCGCACTCGTACCCGGGGCGTTAAGAGATTGCGCGTAGCTCCCGGAAAACGTGTCTTCCAACGAATCATCGATCCGCCGGTCGAAGGGGGCGCCGGTTGAGATATTCAACACAGGTGGGGCGGGACCGGGGGGCTGTTGCACCGCAGTATCCTCAATGACAACTCTTAGCGATTGTTCTTCCAGGAGTCGTCAATGGATCGTCAATCTGGGTTCTAGAGGCGCGTGCCCAGGCGTTGTTCTAGTTCGCGCGCCAGCCGACGTCGAGCAAAGAAGCCTTGTATTTGCTTGGCCTTGATGCTGGTCGCGCAGAGGCGGATCGCACCTGCACGGTCTTCGATGCGGTAGGCCCTGGAAGCTGCGCAAAGTTCTGCGCGTGCAGCAGTGATAGTGACCACCGTGATTTCCAGCGACGCCATTGGCATGTCTGCCTGAACTTCTGGGTTCTCAGCGCAGGCGCGCTCAATCATTGTGCTGAAGCGGCCAATGTCGATTTGCACGCCGCTGCAAAGGGGGCCCACGTTGGTGGCGCCTCGGCCGTCGTCTGGGCCGGGCTGATCACCTTCGGGAAGCTGTTCGTTCCGTTCCGGAATGACCGCGCGAACACGGCTCCCATCCGGCCGGGTCAGGTCCAGGATGATGTCGAGCACATAGATCGGCTCCAATCCCAAATTCGTCACGAAACAATGCGCCCCCATTCCCCGGCCGGCACCCGAGGTAATCAGGATGGAGGGCCGTCGCTGTCGCCTATAGCTGGCCAAGAAGGCGGTCAGGTAGACCACCCAGATCAGGGCGGTGAGACCGGCCATACCGGCCGACACCAGAGGAGCATAATTGAGGAGAGTCTTGAACACTGGGGATCGAGGAGCGGGCAGTGGATGGTCTCACTGTCACCGGCAAGGCCAGGTAGAGAAACGTTCTTTCTCGCAGTCTGCGAGGCGTTGTCGCGCTATACGCCTGCTTTTTGCCGCAAGCGGACACCAGCGTGCGGGGCAGAAAGCGGCGATGCCTTCTACATCTAGGATGCTGATCAGGAGAGGAAGTTCTGCTCGCACCTGGGGAGACGATCTTAAGCAATCGCTATCCGGCGATCACGCCATTACGACCGGCACTTTTCGCCTGTCCGAGCCGTGCGACCATTTGCTAAACGGCTTGCGCTTGCTCGCCGATCCATTGCCGGCTAGGAGGCCTCGTGTCCCGTAACTTCGTCTTGTGTGTTGCCGTTTCTCTGTTGACGCTTGTCCCTGCCGGCACCGTGCAGGCCGCCTCGTTTACGCCCTGCGCAGATGGAGAAGAATTCGAAGCGTTGTCGGGCTCGCAGTGCATGCACGCACAGGCACCGCTCGACTACGCCATGCCGGACGGCGAGATGGTCGACCTGTTTGTGCGGAGGTTCCCGGTGGCCGAGGGCCGTAAGCGCCGTGGCGAGGTATGGCTGGTGGCCGGCGGCCCGGGCGAGACCGGCGCGGCGTTCTACCCCGCGCTACCTACGCTGCGCCGCGCATTTCCGGACTACGAACTGGTAATGCCCGACCACCGGGGCACCGGCTATTCGACCAAGCTCTGCCCGGAGCAGGAGTCGCCCGAAAGCGCCAGCGGCCTGGATCTGGCCGGTGAGGAATGGGGACCGTGCATCGGCGCCATGTACGCCAACGCCGTGCGTACGCAGGCATTCACTGTCACACATGGCGCGCAGGACCTGTCCGGCCTGATCCGCACGCATCGCGGCGAGGGACCGGTGTACCTCTACGGTGTGTCCTATGGCACCCAGCTCGCACTGCGCATGCTGCAGGTGGCGCCAGTAGAGCTGGACGGGCTGATCCTCGACGGCCTGGTGCCGCCGGAGGGCGCGCTGCAATGGGAGATCAGCCAGCGCACGCGCATCACCGACGACGTCGGCCGCGCTTTTCTGACGCCGGCACAAGCCGGAACGATGGCCCGCCTCGTCGCCCACGCGGGCACCCACCCCGCCTGGCTCGAGCAGGTGCCTGGCAAGGACATCCGCAGCTTCATGGGCCGGCTACTGAACTTCCCCGAGCTGCGTGCGCGCATTCCCGGGATGGCTGACGAATTGCTAAGCAACGACACGACGCTGCTTACGCGCACCGTCGCCGACCTGCGTGCGCTGAGCCTCGCACTGGTGCCGTTCCCGCAATCACCGCCATCGATGCCGCTGGTGATGCTGATTACCGGCTCGGAGAACAACTCGCGCGCCAACCTCACGAAAGCGCAGGTCGCCGAGGAGGCCGAGGGCGCGCTGTTCACAAGCCCACTGCCAGGTCTTGCAGTGGACCCACCGCTGCCGCTCTATGCACGCGACGCCGCGTTCGGAAAGCTGCCCGCACGCCTTCCACGCACATTGGTGCTGCAGGGCACGCTTGATCCCGCTACTCCGATCGAAGGCGCCCGCGCGCATATTGCCGCGCTGGCCCCGCTGGGCGACGTACAGCTGACCACCGTGGTCGATGGCGCACACGGCTTGGTGCTGACCGCGCAGGCGTGTTTCGCACAGACCGTGTCGGCGTTCATGTCAGCTGCGTCTGTTCCTGAAACATGTGTGCTGGACGAGGCCCGTGCCGGCTTGTGACCTGGGATTGCTCAGAACCGTCCGCTTCTGGCCGAAAACGGACATTTGGCTAGGAAGGTATTTGGAAGATTTATCGAGGGATAGATCGGACGCCCGCTTCAATCTGAAGGTAGCCATCAGCCTGCATGGACTACGCCAAGCGGGATTTGATCAGGCCTGGCACATCATCCACACGCTGCGTCGCCGTCGTGCCCCAGCGTGCGAGGAGTGGGCGCAGGTCAGGTGTTGTGCGCTTATCGGCGCGAAAAATCGAAACGTAGGGTGCGTAGATCGCGTGCAGGCAATCGCCAAAGTCTGAGGCCACAATCGGCGGCCGCCCTCCGAGGATCGCCTTCTTGAACTGCGCGAACAGGAGATTCATGGCTGTCGACGTCCCCGGGCATAGCGTCTCGCGAACGTCATCTGAGCGCTCCAGCACTGCGCCGCTTTGCGACGCGTGCTTGCTTATGAAATCGCGCACGAGGCCTGCGCGCATCGCATTCCAATCCGTCTGGCGGTCAAACTGCGGATTCACCCGCAGTGCCGCCTGCCGTGCTGGCACTGTTTGATCCAAACCTGCCTGCGCTTTGACCGCGAAATCTGCCGCGGGCTTGCGCAGGATGGGCGCGAGCCTCAGGCTCATATCGTTGCCATTGCGTATCCACTTGGCCAGTGTAGGCAGGTCAGCGAGGCTACTCAAAAGCGCCGCTTCGGCCACCTCTCGCGTCGCTTGGCCCGCCATGTAGCGCTGGATGGTTGTCGCGTCCTTCTGGCGAAGCGGAAGGCCGGAAAGCTCCGCTTCGCTTGCTTGCGAAAGCCCAGAGAGCGCTGAGCCTCGCAGCAGGCCATGGCGGCTGGTGAGTGCAGCCGCCGCTCGGCGCTGCGCGCGGTTGAGCTGCATGGCGCCGATCTTCTCCTCCATCATGCCCTTGATCTGAGCGCGCATCTCGCCCAGCGGTTGCAAGAGGTCTGAGACGTCCGGAAACCAATGGCCATCGGATCGGTGGACGCTCTCCTCGGACTTGGAGAGCGTTTGAATTTGCTTCGCTTCGATCTCGAAGACCCGGTCAACAGACGCGAGCGCATTGGCACCACAAAGCTCACCCGCCAACTCGATACGCGCGGCAGAAAAGCCGCTGTCCTTGGCCTGCACTGGGGACGATTCGAACAGGGCGACGGACGAGAAGCAGAACGCAACCCGCCTGTCGCGAGAAAGCTCCCGCAGCTCGTCGCGCACGCGCGCAAGTTCCGGGGTAATCCTTGGGCTCGAGAGGTTCGAGTAGTCCGCGCTGTCGAGGTAGACCGCAACGCGCCCCGGGTCTGCCGCGGGGGGGCTGTGGTTGGGGCCCGTCAAAGAAGGCGTCATGTGCTAGTCCTGGCTCGGACCGAGTTTGCGCCGAGGTCGCATTCTGCGCGTCCACTCCGGTGGAGGCGGGAAGCTGCCGCGCTGATCAAGACTGGATACCAGTCCGAGCACATGCAGATGGAGGAGGGTGGGCTGCGGCAGATGCAGTATTTCCTCGAAATCGTGTCGGCCCTGCATCGCGCTGAGCAGATCTTGCCGTGAGAGCGTCTCCATTGAAGACGCGAAGAAGTCATAGGCGTCCAGCGGCCCGCGTATCGGGCCACCGGGGGGATCGAGCTGCCCAAAGAACGTCTGAGGATCGCGGCGCCAAGCATGCATCTCGTCCTCAGAGAGCGGCACTTCGTAGATCATGCGCTCACCGCTCGTGAGGTGAAAAATGCCGCTAGCGGTGCCTGCGCCTTCATCAACGACCGCGCTCTCCAAGGTGCCGATTGCGTCATCGGCGAGTTGGTATTCGCGCCCAATGAGCAGCCGATTCGCCTCGTCGACGCGTGGAAAGGAGGCGTCAAAGGTCGGCGGAATATGCCCGTGGACTTCGATTGACGACCAGAGTGCTTCGAGCTCCGCGTGGCTGCGCCGCCGCTCAATTGCGCTTTCGAGGCTGATGGGCTGGCCGAGGCCATACATATCCGTTCGAAACCCTTCCAAGACAATCCCAGTGCCGTCTCCCGGCGCCTCCAGGCGGCGGTGGTGTGGGAAGTTCGAGAACACTACGTGGGCCTTAGGAAGCGCAGCGTCAGCGGTGGCCTCGAGGTGCCGCAGCTTCGAGGCCGCCCAAGCCGGCCAACCGCCGCCGTCCCGAGCGATCTGCGGCTCGGGTAGGTCGAGTTCGATGAACAAAAGTCGCTCGTGCTCGGCAAGCTTGCGAAGCGCGTTAGTGATCAGGTGCGTAAAGCGCGGAGTCTTCCGGCCACTCCCTTGGCGGCACTTGCATTCGACCCAGAACCGTTTTCCGGTCTTAGGGTGGACTGCGGTGAATTCCCCATGCCCGCCGTGCCTGCGCCCCACGCCCTCTTGCCATGACACCCCAAACCCTGCACGTAGAAGGAGTCCGGCAGCCCGCGCTTCATGACGCGCGCCCAGGAACTCGGGCGCCAGGCGGAGGCGGGCAATGAGTGCTTTGATCGCATCCTGATCCTCCTCGCGCGCGTGGTGGTGGATCAGATACAGGTCGTATGCGAGCTCAAACCAAGCCGTCGCCGCGCCTGAGGCCGGCATCGAGAAGGGCCCGTCGGGGGAGGTCTCCTGTGCCTTCGCCCGCTCCATCTGCCGCTGGAGGTGCTCGGCCCAGCGCATGACCGGGTGCTGGTCATCGGCGGCCTCGCGCTGCTCGTTCTCGCCCCAGCTTCGGCCCAGCACGTGCTTGATGTAATCGGTCAAGAAGTCATAGAAGAAGACCCATCGGCCTTGGAAAGCGCGCGCCCCGACGATGACCACCCGGGTGCCGCTCAGTTCAAAGGAGATGATGGGTCTGCCAAGGCCTTGCTGGCGCTGCAGGCGGAAAATCTCCACCTGGCGCGCGGTTGTAAGCGCGTCCAGCTCCTCCTGACTTGGAAGCGAGGCACCAGGCCGCTCGGCGGGGTCGCCCAGCCATCCGCAGCAGTGCTTGAGTCGCTGACCGCTTCCGCATCGGCATGGCGAGTTCCGCAATGGCATCAACGTCCCTTCCGTATGTGGCGCTGAGACTTACGGCTGATGCTAGCGCGGTGTTGCTTGAATCGCTGGCGCACCGGTGCCTGCCTCCGCGCGGGTAGGTCCCGCGCGATCTCAAAAGTGCTTCGTACCCGCCGGCTGATGACTCAGTCAGTGAAAATCTGACGCATCCACAAGGCGGGAACCGAGCAGCTGTGATCAGCCCGACTACAGAGACGCGAGGGCGCTAGTGGAAGGATGTCAGCGTCGTCCAGCCCACTTCACTCGCCATCTCGCGAGGGACGGAAGCCAGAACTTCCAACCAAGCGCCGACGACCGAGGCCCCGTAGGGGTCTCGTCTGTCCTGAGTGGCCCGCTGGGCGGCGCAGTCTTCGAGCGAGTGGGAAACCGCTTCGATGCATATGCGTCATCCAGGTCGATCGCACGCTGCAAGGCTTCTGGCGTAGCGGTGCCGCAAGAGGACTGATGACCCGTCTCCCACCACCTGGCGCAAAGCTTGGGTTGATGTGGGAAGCGATCGATCTTGGGCTCGCAGCGCGCGGCTGCGCGCAGAAAGCTTGACACTTTCTTGTAGCTACTCAGGTCGCCAAGCATTTCCGCTTCGCGCAAAGCGTAGCTGGCGCCTGCGCCATGTGCAGAGACAAACCCCAGATATCGAAGCGAGTGGGAGAACTGCGTGGGTGGCATGACTGCGATCTGGTAGCCCTCCGGCACTGGGCTCAGGTAGTTCCAGCCGTAGAGCCAGTAGGGGAAGCGCTCGCTCTTGGCGACGTGAAACGCGATGATGTATTCCGCGACAAGGTCCACAAACCCGAGCGGAACCAGTTGTTCGAGTGAATCGAACGCCTCCGTCCAGAAATTCTTCAGATGCGTGAGATCGCTTCTGAGGTCATAGGCGGTCATCAGGCGGTTGATCGCGCCTCGGCTCAGTTTCAGGTCATCGCCGGTGATCTCGCGTGGCCAGCGCGTGAGCTTCTCCCGAAACTTCGGCTTTCGCATTCGCTCAAAAATGGCGTCATCGTCAATATTCTGACCGCGAAGAAAGCGCGTCATTTCGCGGTTGAGAAAGCATTCAATCGCGGCGACGCCAAAGTAGAGCGAGGCGGTCCGGTGATGGGAGATTTCCATTCCCGTCCGAGCATCTTCCGCCACGGCAGCCTCTCGATACATCGATGAGAAGTGCTGCCAGGTGGGATCGAGCACCATCAGTCGCGTCTTGGGCATGCATGACACCTGAGAAGAGGGCGGCGAAATTTCCAGAAATCCTAACCAACCCCGGCGCGACCCGAGCCTAGTCTTCTCCTGCCATATGGCGACTCATACAGGACAACACATCATGACCACCCAAAAGCCCACGTCTCGCCCAATGACCAAGGAAGCGGCGAAGCGGATACAGCGAGCTGTTGACAAAAAGGCCAGCCCGACCGCGTCCCAGAAAGGAGTGAAGGTCCGCGCGATGCGCGCCGCGGACAAGAAAGGGCGCTAGTGGGCAGCAGGCGCTCCGGTCTTGCATCCGGAGCGCCTAGGCATGGGGCCGAAAGCCCACGAAGAAGAGGCTTTCGGCCGCAATCTTCTCGCGGCCAGGTGTTGTCATCGCATCCCACCATTCGCGATAGCGCAGACTGGCTGCTCGGCGCGCAGGAGCATTTGTTTGCTCGACCAACTCGAAGAAGAGCGCGACGAGATAGAGCTGGCGAAATAGCGGCTCAATCTGAAACCGCGCCGTTTGAGCGACGAACGCGCCCATCTTCTCAACGTCCGGCAATCGCAGTAGCTTGTGGCCGCCCCGCCATCGGGTCATCCATGACTGTGTGCCTGCGTTGTGCGGGCCGCCCATGAGTGTGTCTTCAAGCTCTCGGATGCTCGGCAGGTGCTCCGGAAGCGTCGATCCCCTCGTCGCGACTGCGAGGCCGTAGAACAGATCGAGCAAGCGACGGCGTGCGGACTGGCTGCGGGGCGGCTCAGACGTATCAATGAGTAGCGCGAAGATGCTCGTAATCTCGTCATCATTGACCATGAGCCGAGATGCAGTGACGACATCGAGATGCGCCAGGAGCAGCAGCGTTGCGTCAAAGCCCGGATCGAGGTCTGGTCGCACGGCAACCCCATCTTGATGCGTCGCGCCACTCTGCTCGGCCAATCGAACGATGCGCGGCGCAACCTCTGCGACCGTCAGTTCCTCAGTCAGGATTTCGGTCGATAGATCGTCAAGCGCGATTGCAAGTTGCTCGAAGAGCGCATCCCCAAGGGGCGCGATTGAAGCGTGGAAAAACGCGCAAGGCAACACGCCCGGCTGCGCGGTCAGCTTGTGCTCGATGCGCGCGGACGCCCGCCGCCTGCAAGCGGCGCTCTCTGGGTGCAAGGCGTTCTCTGAATCGAGCAGGAAACGCGTGAGGTGCGCCATGGAGCGCTCGAACTTTGCATGAACTTTGGGAAGACCGCTCTCAAGCGTCTTATGTGAGATCGCGAGCTGCTTGGACATCTCGGTCGACAGCGTCCGCTTGGTGCCGACCTTGGAAGTCGTGAGAAGGAGCCATGCCGTGAGAGGCTGAACCGGGATGCCCGTGGCGCCAAGGACATGCGCCCAGGCGGCGGCGTCCTGAGTCTGTGAGTGCACAGATGCGAAGACTTGTGGCTGAAATGGGAGCCGCATTTGGAGCGATCGTGATGAAGAGCCCGCAGTATGCGCGGGGTCAAAGCACGTCCTCCCTGCGTGTTCGATATCGATGCTGAGGGAAGCCTGCTCGCCGTATGCAAGATCCTCCGGGCGGATTGCGATGCGGCCGTATGTGAGATACCTCGGAATCGAGGTTGAGGATGCCTCGGAGATGGCGGAGCAAACAGAGGCCTAACTCGGCATGTACGACCTCCGCACCCCCGCCGTCAGAGGCCGCTCTAAGCCAAACGGCGCCGGCGACGCCACGCCGATGTTGCGTCGCGAAAAGTCATGAGAACGGGCGCAGAATTACAAGGGGTAAGCGAGCGGTCCAGCCTGATTACAAGCAGTTAGCGAGCGCTTCTGCCTCAATACCACCAGTTAACGAGCAATCCGCTCGCTAACTCGTTGTGGGATCAGAGCGGATGCGCGGTGTCACGGGAACTGGTGCGCCTGGAGGGATTCGAACCCCCGACCAATGGCTTCGGAAGCCACTACTCTATCCGGCTGAGCTACAGGCGCATCGACCGCCGCGCCAC
>Ga0075364_10000274_pt1 | contig 25135 bp, 22 predicted proteins | sample EndMetdeltDD1764_FD_71517 | JGI IMG/M metagenome (GOLD analysis project Ga0075364, IMG submission 71517) | Populus endosphere microbial communities from Tennessee, USA - Endosphere MetaG P. deltoides DD176-4 | ecosystem: Host-associated > Plants > Roots > Endosphere | place: USA: Tennessee... | reverse complement strand
GCGCGACGCATCGGCGCCATCGGGTTGTCCGGGTCGTTGACAATCGTGCCGAGCTTGAGTGGCAGCTCACCAAGCGTCGGCGTGAGCAGCAGATCCCAGCCTTCGTGCCACCACGACTGCACCGCCCGGCGGTACTGGGCGACGGCTGCCAACGCCAGCCCGTAGTCGACGGCGGTGAAGTGTTTGGCGAAGTCGGCCTGGACCCAGTTCATCGGCTCGAACTCTCGATCCTCCAGTGGCCGGCCGAGCTGTTCCTCGAAGCGGCGCTGCGCGAGTCCCACGTTGGCGCTCCATAGCGCGCCGAACTTCGAGCCGAACGTCTTGTCCTCCAATGCCTTCGGCCACGCCTCCTCGACGTGGTGCCCCAACGATTCGAGCAGCTTGCCGACGGCCTGCGCCGCATCGGTGACTTCCGTGTCGACGGACCCGCCCTGCGGGTGGTGGTCGAGCATGCCGATACGCAGCCGACCCGGGTCCGCGCCGAGCTCCGCGACATAAGGACGTGCGGGCGGTGGCGCGATCACGGTGTCGCCGATGCCAGGGCCGTGTGTCGCGTCGAGCAATGCCGCCGTGTCACGAACGGTCCGGCTGACGCAATGCTCGACCCCGAGTCCGCTCTCGTCGCGAAGTGGGCCGAGCGTGATGCGACCCTGGCTCGGCTTGAGCCCGACAAGGCCGCAACACGACGCAGGTATGCGGATCGATCCGCCGCCGTCACTGGCGTGCGCGAAGGGCACCATTCCAGACGCGACCGCGGCGGCAGCACCCCCGCTCGACCCACCGGGCGTGCGCGTCGTGTCCCACGGATTGTGGGTCGCGCCCCACGCCACGGGCTCGGTGGTCGGCACACTGCCGAGCTCGGGGCTGTTCGTGCGGCCTGCGATCACCAGCCCGGCCGCACGGTGGCGACTGACGAGCGTCGTATCGGCGTCGGCGATGACGTGCGCCTCTTTGAACGCGACGTTGCCGTGGCTGATTCGCTGCCCCGCGTACGTGGCGAACAAATCCTTGATCAGGAACGGCACGCCGCGGAACGGGCCGTTGGGAAGATCGGCGCTTGCGGCCGTCTCACGGGCGTGGTCGAACCAGCGGATCACGACCGCGTTGAGGGCCGGATCGATGCGTTCGATGCGCTCGATCGCCGCTTCCAGCAGCTCGCTCGGCGACACCTCGCCCGATGCGACGAGCGCCGCCTGATCTGTCGCATCCATCCAACGGGTCTGATCGGCAAGCGCGCTCATGCCAGCCTGTGTAGCACGAATCAGCCACAGCTAGTCGAGACGAATGTCGTCGCGTGCGATTGGGGCTGCGCATCGATTGCAGCTGAGCACCGGTGTGAACTCGTGGCCGCAGACAGTGTGGGTGAGATGGATGTCCGGCTCAGTGGGGCCGAGCCAGCGTTGACCCCAAGAGAGCATGGCGAGTGGCAACGGATACAGGTCGAGTCCTCGTTCGGTCAGCCGGTATTCGTGGCGAACAGGCCAGTCGCCGTAGGGCGCCGCGACGAGGATTCCTAACTCAACGAGGCGCCGAAGCCGGCCAGAGAGAATGTTGGGCGCGATCGCGAGATTTCGTTGGAATTCGTCGAACCGGCGGGTCCCGAAGAACGCTTCTCGAATGAGCAGGCTGGTCCAGTGATCACCCATGACGCTCAGGGTTCGAGCGATCGAACACGTTCGCTTGCGTTCCAGCAGAGACAGATCGGGTGTGCGCCGTCGTTGGCCCAGCCGCGGAGACGCGGTGAAGGGGCCTGGCCTTCGGGCAGTGACGTCGCGAGCGGAAATCACCTCCTGGCACGCGTCGCAACGCAGTACCGCCTCGAGCGGCTGGCCGCAGCCGTCGTGTATCGCCGCCGTCGGGCGTGTGCCCTCCTCGAAATACCACCGGTCGCCCCAGCGCATCGCCGTCATCAGGCAGGCGAGGAAGTCTTTGCCGCTCTCGGTGGGGTGGTACTCGGGCCCGGATGCTCGTGGGTGCTCGGTCAGCAGGCCACCAGACGTGAGCTGTCGCAGGCGCGCAGACAACGTTGAACGGGCGATGCCCAGTCGTGCCTGGAACTGCGAGAACCGACGTACGTCGTAAAGCACGGCTTCCCGCATGACCAACCATGACCACGCGTCTCCCACGATCTCGCTCGTGCGGTAGATCGAGTCGAGGTCGACGGCGAGGGCCTGACCTCCTCGATCGCTGCTCATGGTCCGACCGATAATAGATGGTCTTTCTACAATAGACACTTGCATAAGGAGACCATACTGGATACGGTCAGGTCACCGTGCCCACCCCAATCGAGGAGCCTCCATGTCTGATCACCCGTCGCCCTCCGGCAAGCTGATCGTCCGTCGAGAGGGGCCGGTCACGACGCTCACGTTGAATCGTCCGGAATGCCACAACGCCCTCGATCGTGAGTTGTCGGCCGAGCTCAACGCCGCGGTCAAGGAAATCTCCGTGGACCGGGACTGTCGCGTCGTGATCCTTCGCGGGGCCGGCGACACGTTCTGCGCCGGCGATGACATCAAGGAGTTCAACGACTGGGAGCCAACGGATTTCAATTGGCAGGTTCGGATGTATCAAGAGACGGTCACGACGATCGACAATCTGGTACCCGTCACGATCGCGGCTGTAGACGGCGTGTGCACCGGCGGCGGTCTGGAGCTCACCCTGGTGTGTGATTTCGTGGTGGCCACCAACCGTTCCAGGTGGGGCATGCCGGAGATCAACTGGGACATCACCCCCGGCTGGGGCGGTACCGCGAAGATCGCCAAATTCGCAGGCCGTCGAAAAGCCAAGGAGTGGAATCTCATTGGCGCGATGTTCAGTGCAGCCGTGGCTGAGCGCCATAACCTCATCAACCGGCTCTGCGAGCCCGATGTGCTCAATAACGAAGTCGACGCGCTAGTCGAGGTCATGCTCGCAAGAAACCCTGCCACGCTGCAGGTTACGAAGTACTTCCTCGACAACGGCGCCGACCTCGACCTCGCGAACAGCATGATCTTCGAAGGCGCGCCACCCCGTCAGCTCGAACGGCAAGGCATCGCCGACTTCGTCGAGAAGGGCACACGCGACCAGCGGCGCAAGCTCGTCATGGATTTCTGGCAGGACTGAGCCATGATGGGCACATGGCCGAGCGTGATCGTGACGAATCCGGCCGTCCCCGAAGCACTCGTCCCCGCGACGCTCTCGGTCGACCACTTCGGCAAGGCAGTGAAGGCGTTCCCCGCATTCCGGATGACCTCGAGCTGCCGCCGGCCGAAACCCTCCGCTATGCGCAGGATCTGCTGGACCGGGGCTTGGCGTTCAACGCCCACGAAGTGCTCGAAGCCGCGTGGAAGAACGGTCCGGACGACGAGAAGACACTGTGGCAAGCCCTTGCCCAGCTCGCGGTCGGCATCACCCACGTCCAACGCGGCAACGTCAAGGGAGCGATCACGGTGCTTCGCCGCGCGTCGGCCGGCCTCGCTCAGACCAACAAGCCGGCCCCGTACGCCATCGACGTCGCTGGTTTGGTCAAGTACGCCGAGGTGCTGATCGAGGACCTCACTGCGCACGCCGACATCACGCCGGAACGCCTAAGACCCCGTCTGGTCGTCCAACCCAAGTAGACGCGAGAGATGGCAATCGCCCTCATGCTTGTTTGGCGAAGTAGCGTTGGCCGCCGCTGGGTATCTGCCCAAAGCCCGCCTTCAGGGCCGGCGACAGTTCCTCAACCCGCTCTTCGGGCAGGACAGCCGTTTCGCTCCGCTAGCGACCGCAATTGCTTCAGGGCAAACCGTCGGCCGCGACCGGCATGGGGTATCACAACGCCGGCCCACAGGCCCTCAGCACCCGGCGTCTCACAGGCTTCCTGAGCGCATTGCCAGCGGCGCGGGCAGGCACGGCAGAGCGCCTTGGCGCCTTCGTCTGCAACCGTCGTCCACCGGTCTGGATCGCTCGAACACGCGACCGCAATGACCGTAGCGCCGTGGGTGTGGTGCAGATCGGTCAATCCGAGCTGTTGGGCCACGTCCGGTGGTCGTGTGTGGTCTTGCACCGAGTTCGGCCCTTCCCGTTCGCGAATAGCTGGCAATATGACTGTATTGTATGAGCGATACAGACATATTGTCGACCGTGTCGGATATGAGGGCCCTTGACCTGGGTGTATGAATGATGACCGTGCTGCCAGAGCTTGACCGAGTTGGTGCTGAAGAGCATTCGAGTATCGAGCGGATCCGAACCGCGGCGTTGAGAAGCTTCGCCACATACGGGGCTTCGGCGACGTCACTGCGCACGGTCGCCGAAGCCGCAGGCGTATCCGTTGGCCTGGTGCAGCACCATTTCGTCAACAAGGCCGGACTAGTCAAAGCCGTCGATGACCACGTCATGGCAGTCGTGGTTGCGACGATCGCGCAGCCGATTCCGCCGCCACCCGCAGACTCAATCGCCGAAATGGGCGCAAGGGTCACCCGGATCACCGCCGAGCACCCGGACGTCGTGGACTACGTCGGCCGCGCACTTATCGACGGAAGCCCCCTGGGAACCACGATCTTCGACACCCTTGCAGCCTTCGGCATGGTGCGATGGAACCAACGCAAGGAACGTGGTGAGGTTCGCCCCGAGGTCGATGTGACGTGGGCGGCCCTCAATTCACTCGTGTTGGCTCTCGGCACCATGATCTTGCGCGGCCATGTCGAACGCCAACTTCCAGAGCCCCTGACCACGCCCGCACAGCTGCAACGATGGCAAGACTCCGTCAATACGCTCCTGCGCGACGGGCAGTATCGACATTCCGATTGAGCGTCAAACCTTCGTTCCGCCAACCCTTTTGCGGTACGTCGACGGCGTCTCTCCGCAGAACTGAGTGAAGGCGCGCGTGAACGCGCTCAGGCTGTCGAAACCCACCGCCGTCGATGTCACCTGCACCGACTGGCCCGGCGCGGCCAGCAGCGCCATCGCCCGCAGCATTCGCGCATGCAATAGATATGTCCGCCAAGGCAATCCGAGTGTGTCCTGAAAGAGCCGTCGCAACGTTCGCTCCGATACCGAGACTGCGCGGCCGACCTGAGAGGCCGTCACCGAGTCCATGTGCTCCTTCGTATACGCCATTGCCGCAGCCACGATCGGGTGTTCCGACGTCGGCAGGCTCAGTGGCGCCTCGTGATCCAGCGCCTCGGACACCAGATTGGCCAGTGTGCGGAAGAACGCGTCGGAGACCGCGTCGCCGGCCGGCCGGTCGATCGGCCATCGCAGCGCGTAGATCATCATCTCCCGAATCAGCGGTGACACCGCGAGGATGCGGGCCCGGTCACCGCCGTCGGCGACCAACACTGGGTCGAACATCACCGCCACCGTCCGGACATCCGGGTTCATCGTCGCCTGATGTTCAAGGCCGGCCGGGATCCACGCTGCCTGCTGTGGCGGCAACAGATAGTGCGCCGACGCCGTCTCGACCTCGACCACGCCGCCGATCGCGTACTCGATCTGGTGGACCTCGTGCGAGTGCCAGCCAGTGATCAACGCGTCGCCCTCGTACAGGTAACTGCCGCCCAGCGCACGCCCGCCGCGACGCAGCTCGATGACCGGCCGGAGGTTGGCCGATTCGGCTAAAACTCTGTCCGAAAGCGCAGAGACGGTCACACCGCTAGACGGTACTACTTATTACCTATGAACACCGACGACCTGATCCTGGTGAGTATCGACGACCACGTCGTCGAGCCCCCCGACATGTTTCTCCGTCACGTGCCGGCCAAGTACCGGGACGAGGCGCCGGTCGTGGTCACCGACGACAAGGGCGTCGACCAATGGATATATCAGGGCAAGCCGCAAGGGGTCAGCGGGCTCAACGCTGTTGTGTCCTGGCCCGCCGAGGAGTGGGGCCGCGACCCCGCCGGCTTCGCGGAGATGCGGCCCGGTGTGTATGACGTCCATGAGCGTGTCCGCGACATGAACCGCAACGGGATCCTCGCTTCGATGTGCTTCCCCACGTTCACCGGCTTCTCGGCGCGGCATCTGAATCAGCACCGCGAGGACGTGACGCTGGTGATGGTGTCCGCGTACAACGACTGGCACATCGACGAATGGGCGGGCTCGTATCCGGACCGGTTCATTCCGATCGCCGTGCTGCCGACGTGGAACCCCGAGGCGATGTGCGCCGAAATTCGGCGCGTCGCCGCCAAGGGCTGTCGCGCGGTCACGATGCCCGAACTTCCGCATCTCGAGGGCCTGCCGAGCTACCACGACGACGAGTACTGGGGCCCGGTGTTCCGGACGCTGTCCGAGGAGAACGTGGTGATGTGCCTGCACATCGGCACCGGCTTTGGGGCGATCAGCATGGCGCCCAACGCGCCGATCGACAATTTGATCATCCTCGCCACCCAGGTATCGGCGATGTGTGCGCAGGATCTCTTGTGGGGTCCCGCGATGCGCAACTATCCCGATTTGAAGTTCGCGTTCTCCGAGGGCGGCATCGGCTGGATCCCCTTCTATCTGGATCGCAGCGACCGGCACTACACCAACCAGAAGTGGCTGCGCCGCGACTTCGGCGACAAGCTGCCAAGCGATGTGTTCCGTGAACATTCGTTGGCGTGCTACGTCACCGACAAGACGTCGCTGAAGCTGCGCCACGAGATCGGTATCGACATCATCGCGTGGGAGTGCGACTATCCGCACTCCGATTGCTTTTGGCCCGACGCGCCCGAGCAGGTGCTGGCCGAGCTCAACGCCGCAGGCGCCGACGACAGCGACATCAACAAGATCACCTGGGAGAACTCCTGCCGGTTCTTCAGCTGGGATCCGTTCGCGCGCACACCGCGTGAGCAGGCCAACGTCGGTGCGCTGCGCGCCAAGGGGGCCGACGTCGACGTGTCGATCAGGCCGCGCAAGGAGTGGGCGCGGCTCTACGAGCAGAAGCAGCTCGCGAAGGCCTAATAGCTCCGCAGATGCGGAGAAAAATAGGCAATCAAACCGTATATGCGGATACGATGCCGCGGTGGCATTGATCAGAGTCCGCGAGGCCGCCGAATTGTTGGGCGTCAGCGACGACAGCGTTCGGCGCTGGATCGAGGACGGAAGCCTGCCGGCGAGCCAAGACGAAGCCGGGCGGAAAGTCATCGCCGGCGATGTGCTGGCCGAGTTCGCGCGGGCGAATGCCGCTGCGGCGCCAAAGGATCCGCTCACCATCGCCAGCTCGGCCCGCAACCGATTCGCCGGACTGGTCACCAAGGTGGTCACCGACAAAGTGATGGCGCAGGTCGAAATGCAGTGCGGGCCTTTCACCGTCGTCTCATTGATGAGCACGGACGCGGTTCGCGAGCTGAACCTCGAGCCGGGAAGCGTCGCCGTCGCAGTCGTGAAGGCCACCACCGTGATCGTCGAGACCCCGGGAGGGCAATCGTGAAACGTTCCCGTCTATTGGCGGTGTTCGGCGTGCTGTTGCTGGCATTGATCAGCGGGTGCGGATCGTCAGAACAACCCACGGGCGGGAAGATCATCGTGTTCGCGGCGGCCTCACTGAAGAAGACATTCACCGAAATCGGTGAGCAGTTCAAAGCCGAAAACCCCGGCGCCTCAGTGGAATTCTCGTTCACGGGCTCGTCGGATCTGGTCACCCAGTTGACCCAAGGCGCCCCGGCAGACGTGTTCGCCTCGGCTGACACCAAGAACATGGAGAAAGCCGTCCAGGCCGGTCTGCTGGCCGGCGACCCGGTGAACTTCGCATCCAACACCCTCACCATCGCCGTAGCGCCAGGGAACCCGAAGAAGATCGCGTCGTTCAAAGACCTGACACGGCAGGGACTCAACGTGGTCGTCTGCGCGCCGCAGGTGCCGTGCGGGTCGGCTACGCAGAAGGTCGAGCAGGCGACCGGTGTGACGCTGAATCCAGTCAGCGAGGAGTCCTCGGTTTCCGACGTCCTCAACAAGGTCACCACCGGTCAGGCCGACGCCGGAATCGTCTACGTCACCGACGCGATCGGGGCGGGCGACAATGTGGCCGCCGTGGCGTTCCCCGAAGCCGCGGGCGCCGTCAACACCTATCCGATCGCTGTCCTCAAGGGATCCAAGAATCCGCAGTTGGCGCGCAAGTTCGTCGACCTGGTCACTGGGGATTCGGGCCAAAAAGTCCTTAACGCAGCGGGTTTCACCAAGCCCTGAGGGCTCTTAGATCATGTCTTTGTCGGTGAGCCAGCGCATGATCGGCCAGCCGATGAACACCGGCAGCCAGCACGTGAGGATCCGGTAAAGCAGCACCGAGGGCACGGCGATGGCGGTGGGTAAGCCGAATGCTGCGAGACCACCGATCAACGCCGCCTCGACCGCGCCGACCCCGCCGGGGGTCGGCGCGGCCGAGGCGAGGGTTCCACCGATCATCGTCACGACGGTCACCGTGACGAACGACGTGTTGCCGCCGAACGCCTCGATGCTGGCCCACAGTGCCAGTGCCATGCCGAGAGTCGTTGCCGCACAACCAAGCACGATGATGCCGAGGCGCTTGGGCTCGCGGGCCAGCTCCGCCAGGTCCCTCAGCACCTCGTTGAGCCTGGGTCGCACCGCTGTACCAAGCCATCGCCGCAGTTTGGGCACGAAAAGAAATGCTCCGACGAGACCGAGCAGCAGCCCGCCGATCAGATACAGCAGTGTGGCCGAGGGGACGAAGTGAGACAGGTCGGCCGAGGCTCCCGCGGCGAAACTGAAGAAGATCAGCAATGCGACGTGGGTGATGACCTGCACCGTCTGCTGCAATGCCACCGCCGCGGTGGCGCGCAAAGCACCGAGTCCGCCCTTCTGCAGGAACCGGGTGGACAGCGCAAGGCCGCCGACGCCCGCAGGAGTGGTGGTCGCGGCAAACGTGTTGGCCACCTGCATGATCGTCAGGTTCTTGTAGCTCACCATGCCGTCCGCGCAGGCCCACAATGCCGCTGCGGCACCGACATACGTCAAAGCCGACACCGCGAGTCCGAGCACCGCCCACCACCAGTTCGCGGTTCTCAGCTCAGAGAAGAACGCAGGTACGGTGCTGATGAATGGGTAGGCGACGTAGACGAGCGCGACGAGCAGCACGAGTTGTATGACCTGGTTGCGGGTGAACCTGGTGATCGTCTCGGTCTTGATTTGATCTGCGCCGGTTTGCCGCTTCACTTCGTCGCGAGCGGCGGACATCACGGCGCCGGCATCGGTCACCGACTTGCGGATTCGGGATGGCATGGCGGACTTGGTCAGTCGTCGCGAAGCCATCAGGACCGCGTCCTTGCCGAAGACATCGACTGCCGCGCCGACGGCCGCCGCGGCACCGTACACCTCGGTGGTCGTCACCAGAAGCTGGGCGACATCGGCCTGCAGCTGTTCGTCGGTGGCACCGTATTCGGCGTTGCCGAATCCGCCGAAGTGCGCCGTGCCGTCGTCGACGGTGATCTCCTTGCCGCGTAAGTCGCCGTGGGAGATCTGGCAATCGTGCAAGGTACGCAGCGATTCCCACACCCGGGCGACCGCACCCTCGTCGGGGCAGTCCTTGATCGCGGTGCCCGACGCGGGAGTGTGCGCGTACAACGTCCAGCCGCGGTCCAGCGGCGCCATGGCGATCGTCGAGGTATTGGCGACACCGAGGTCGCCGATCGCGATGGCCATCAGCGCGCGGTGCTCAACGGCACGCCGCATGGAGGCCTGTAGCGGTGCGGTTTCGCTGTTGCGCAACCGGAGCCAACGCCAGAACTGGCGCAGAAATCCGCCACTGCGCTGATTGGGGCCGTACATCTCGACGATGGCCGTCGAATCCGGCTCCTGTGCGCGCGCCGAGAGCACCAGCGGCCCCGGCCCGGCGGGGTGCACCACGCTCAGTGACGTCACCGAGAATCCACGCCGGGCCAGGGCCCGAACGGCGCCGTCGAGCGGCACTTCGAGGGCAGGTGTTCCGACCACGAGCACAACCAGCGCGCCGACAAACCAACCGACTGCGAGGCCCAGCAGCGAGCGGGCGGGTACCACCGCGCTGACGACGAGGTGGATCGGCACAAAGGCCAGCAGCAGCGTCCACCACCACCGCTTCCAACGCGAGGGCAGCCAGGGGCCGGAAACGGTGAGCACGGCGGCGAGCATCGCGATCCACCGCGGATCGTCGAGAAACTGCGAGAGCAGCGTGTCGAGCCGATCGGTCACATCGAAATGCCATCTCGGCGCGGATATGCCGTTGCCGGTGATCGAGAGCGAGATGAACGCGATGAATGCGGCCGCCGCATATGCGCCGAGCAGCTTCCACTGCCGGGAGACGATCAGGCCGATCAGGATCGCGAACGGCAGCGCCAGAATCGCGACGCCGTACACCAGGTACACCAGATTCGACTGCGTGGGCGTCAAGACCCCGACGATTTCGGAGATCGACTTTTCGAGTGCGACCCACTCGTATCGGGTGATCAGCGAACTCGTGATGACCGCGGCCAGGAACACCGCGGCAAGCGCCAGCCGCAGGATGTCGTTCGTGCGCCGGGTCAGTGGCTGAAGCAACCTGCCCGACACCGTGATGTCGCGCCCGTCGACCCGCATGTCTCCAGCATTTTTGCACGTCGCTGCTGTTGGGGGTGGGAGCTTGTCGCCATGTGTGGCGTGGTGGTCACAGGAGCGGCGTCCGGAATCGGAGGGGCTCTGCCGAGGCACGTTGGCCCGCGATCTCAACTACTCGACGGGTGACTGCCGGGTGGCGCCGGCACTTCCTGCAAGGCGGCCGCCGAGACTGAACTTATGCTCGAAATTTCGCCGGATTGCCATGCAAAAGTTCAGTTTCGGCAATTCAAGTTACAGGCGCCGAGATCTGTGTGAGTTGTGACCGGCCGCGCAACATTTGCGAGCCCTGCCCGGCCCATGACCGTCGCTCCGCCTCGTCGGCGCGGTCGATCGCGGCCGCGGAACACAGCACCCGGGCGTCGAAGTCCTTGGCCAGGTCCGCCAACCGTGCGGCCTCGTTGACGGCGTCCCCGACAACGGTGTACTCGTAGCGGTTTTCAGCCCCGATGTTGCCCGCGAACACCGGCCCGGCCGAAACTCCGATGCCAAAGTCGACATTGAGGCGGCGCAGTTCGGCGGCTAGGGCACGCGCGGTGGCCAGCGCCGCCGACGCTGGATCGTCTGTGCGCAGCGGCGCACCGAATACCGCCAGCGCGGCATCACCCTGAAACTTGTTGATCAGACCGTTCCTTGCGTCGACTTCGTTGACGACGATCTGGAAGAAGTCGTTGAGCACCGCGGCGACCTCATGGGGCTCACGGTTGGTCGCCAACTCCGTCGAACCCACGAGGTCGACGAACAAGACCGCGACCTCCCGCTCGTCATCGGAAACCGATTCTGGCTCCGCGATGGCGCGGCGGACCACCTCTTCCCCGACGTGCCTGCCGAACAGGTCACGCAGGTGGTCGCGCTCCTGCAAACCTGCGACCATGCGGTTGAATCCCGTTTGCAATTGCCCGATTTCGGAACGCTCGTAAACGTCGATCATGCTGCCGATGTTTCCGCGTTCCACTTCGGCCATCGCGTCGACGACCTCGTGTAGCGGATCCGAAATCGAGGAAGCCACCAGAATCATCGCTCGAGATCCCAGGACCACGGCGACGAGCGCGAGCACCAGCACCGGGGTTTCGATGGGCGCGTTAGCCGGGATGATCCAGCCGTTGGCGCGCAACATCACGAGCACAACGATCCCCGCACCGGGGAGCGCGGAACACATCGCCCACATCAGGATCAGCCGTGCCCGCACGCCTGGCGCCCTCTCGGCATGCTCGACATCCACGGTGGCGGCAACCATCAACTTGCGAAGAGCGCGTTGTGTGAAAAGAAAACCGGTACACACGGTCGAGGTTGCGCCAAACAGAATCGCCGAGACGAGCAGTACGGCGACTCGGCCGCCCCCGCCGATGTTCAACGGAATTATCACGATGGCTGCGATGGCCCATGGCGTCAGCAAGATCGCGGACTGGCGCCTGGTGATATTCGGCGTCTTCGGCGATTGCGATTTGAATGTTGCGACGCCGGCCACCCATACGATCACGGTTCCGACGAGGATTATCGCCACCGTCGAGATCAGGTTCTTGACGCTCAAGACGGACTGCGCCTCGATGACCGTCTCGTCGCTCACCGATATGACGATCGCGACGACCTCTGCGGCCGAAAGGAGATAGGCGAACGCGAGGCCTGCCGCGTATCGAACTAGCAGGCTGCGTGGCCTCATGGGGCCATCGTGTCAGTCGCTGGCGGGCAGCGGCTTGGCTTCCTTCAGATTGAGTGCGGTGGTTCCGATGCTGAGCGTGCCCGCTCCGGCCTTGGTGACGAGCACTTCTGCGCCGGTCTCGTCGACGTAGCGCTTGCCCATCGCGTTGCCGTCCGAGAAGGCGGGGTCCAACGTCGCGTCGGCTGACTTCTCGCCGTCGATCGGCACCATCGGGGCTCCGCCTGCGCGCAGGTCGTCGAGGCTGTCGGCGGTGCGCACGACGATCACTTGGGTGTCGCAGACCTGGCTCTGCAGCCGTGTGCCGTTCTTGATCATGTTCGGCTCCTAAACACTTCGTGCTCCTCTCGTCCGCGTCTTAGTTCGTCTACCAGTTCGCGGCGTAGCACTTTGCCTGTCGCGTTGGTCGGCAGCTCATCGCGGAACACCACCCGGTCGGGGGTGCGTGATCCGCGCAGGTGCGCTCGCACGTGCTCACGCAGCTCATCGGGTTCTGGTGCAGTGCCCTCGGCGGGCACCACCACCGCGACGATGATCTGGCCCCACTGGGGATCCTCGGGGCCGACGACCACACAATCGCGCACCGAGGGATGCTCGACGAGCACATCCTCGATCTCGGCGGGCGCGATGTTCTCCCCGCCCCTGATGATCGTGTCGTCGGAACGGCCCCCGATGAACAGGTAGCCGTCTTGGTCAAGCATCGCAACGTCTTTGGTGGGGAACCATCCGTCGGCGTCGAGGACCGAACCGATATCGGTATAGCGTCCCGAGACCTGCTCGCCGCGCACGAACAGCTCACCGGTCTCGCCAGGGTCGAGGACGGTGCCGTCCTCGCCACGGATCTGCACCTCGATGCTGGGTACCGGCTGTCCGACCGACCCGAGCCGCCGGGCGACCGCATCGTCGGATGAAGCCAGCGCGGCTCGGTGGTCGTCGGGGGTGAGCACCGCGATCGTCGAGCTGGTCTCCGTGAGTCCGTAAGCGTTGACGAAGCCGACGTCAGGGAGCAGGCCAAGAGCCTTGCGCACCAAGGGAAGAGCTACCTTCGAGCCACCGTAGGCGAGGTTGCGCAGCGTAGGCAGCTCGACGGGTTCGGCTTCCAGCACGGACACGATGCGGTCCAGCATCGTCGGGACGACTGTCGCCGACGTGACGCCCTCGTCGCGCACCAGCCCGACCCATTCCGCCGCGTCGAACTGCGGCAGATACACCATCTTTCGACCGGCGTACAGGTTCGACAATGCCGCGCTGACGCCCGCGATGTGATAGGGCGGCACGCAGATCAACGCGGCGTCACTGGGATTCGCGGCATCGAACTCGACAGTTCCGGTGATATAGCTGGTCAGGTTGTTATGCGTCAGCTCAACGGCTTTCGGCCGCGAGGTAGTCCCCGACGTGAACAGCACCACCGCGACGTCGTCGGGGTCGGCGAACACGGGAATTTCGGGGCCGGCCTCTATGTTGCGGGCGGCCTCGATGAACTCGTCGGAGCTGACCACCTGCTTGCCCGCACCGGCGACGACGTCACGGTATTCGGCGTCGGCGATCACCAGCGGGGTCGGCAGTCGGTCGATCAACTGCCGCAGGCCGTCCTCGCTGAGCCGGTAGTTCAGCGGTGTGAACGCCACTCCCGCCCTGGCGGAGGAGAACAGCAGCAGCGGCAACATCGCACCGCCGGTGCCTACGTAGGCGGCGTGCTGTGCACCGGATGCCGCGATGACTCCGGCACCGCCGTCGGCGAGTGCGCTCAGTTCATTTGTGGTCAGGCGCATCTCGCCGGACACGACCGCGGTCCGGTCCGGATTCGATGACGCCGCCATTTCCAGCAGCAACGAGATACTCATGGTTTGTCGACGAAGATATCAAGGATGTGATCGTCGCCGCCGTAGCGGGACAGGTCGGTGACACCGGTTTCGGCCAGCACCGCGGAGTCGATGAAGCATTTGCCGGTCACATCCGCCGGAGGACGGGACAGGATCTCGACCGCGGCGTCGGCCATGATCTGCGGGCTGCGCGATCGAGCCGCCATCTTGTCTCCGTCGGCGAGATTGGTCACCGCGGCCGTCGCGATGTACGTCTCGGGCCACAGGCAGGAGAAGCCGATTCCTGCGTCGGCATACTCGGTGGCCCAACCCAGGGACAACAGCGTCATCCCGTATTTCGACAGCGTGTACGACGGGTGCGCGCCCAGCCAGTGCGGGTTTATGTTCAGCGGCGGCGCCAGGGTCACTACGTGGGCGTTCGCCGACTTGCGCAGGTGGGGCAGGGCTGCCTTCGTCAACAGGAAGGTGCCGCGGATGTTGATGTCCATCATCAGGTCGAACTTCTTGGCCGACAGGTCCTCGGTCGGTTCGGTCGCGATGGCGCTGGCGTTGTTGATGACGATGTCGATTCCGCCGAAGTGTTCGACGGCGGCGTCGACGGCGCGCTGGACATCTTCTTCCTTGCGCACGTCACCGACCACTGCGACGCCCTTGCCGCCCGCCGCTTCGACGTCGGCGACGGCGGTGTGGACGGTGCCTGGCAGCTTGGGATGCGGCTCGGCGGTCTTGGCCAGCAGCACCACGTTGGCGCCGTGCCTCGCAGCACCCAGCGCAATCGCCAGCCCGATACCCCGGCTGCCGCCCGAGACAACCAGCGTGCGGTCAGTGAACGTGGACTCGCTGGACATGGGCCTCCTCGAGTGTGCCGCCCCCGGATGGTAGTGGCATTCTCATTTTACGCGAGTGCCATAATCGCTGTGTACCGGGCCTTCGGTCGCTGCGAGCGGGTCCTGGCGGGTGCTGCTGCGTGCATGTTTCCGGTGTGCGGTATTGGCATTCTCATTTTTTGCAAGTACGTTATCCATTGATGACCGAGCCAGTAGAGACTCCCTCCGGCATCCCGCTCGAGCCCGTCTACGGACCGGCCGAGCGCGCCGGCGACCCGCCAGCGCCCGGCGAGTACCCGTTCACCCGCGGCAACTTCGCGAGCGGGTATCGCGGCAAGACGTGGACGTTCCGTCAGTATTCGGGGTTCGGCACGGCCGAGGAGTCCAATCAGCGGTATCGGTATCTGCTGGGCCAGGGCGGTACCGGTTTGTCGGTGGCGCTGGATCTGCCGACGCAGTGTGGGTATGACTCCGACGATGCGGAGTTCGGTGAGGAGGTCGGCCGGGTCGGTGTTGCGGTGGACACCCTTGCCGATGCCGAGATCCTGTTCGACGGCATCCCGCTGGACAAGATCAGCACCAGCTTCACCATCAACGGCACAGCCGCGATCCTGTTGGCGTTCTATGTAGCGGCCGCGGAGAAGAAGGGCGTGCCGCGGGCCAAGCTCACCGGGACCATCCAGAACGACATCCTCAAGGAGTACGCGTCCAGGGGAACGTGGATCTGGCCGCCGGAGCCGTCGCTGCGGCTCATCGCCGACACCATCGAGTTCTGCGCGGCCGAGGTGCCACGGTTCAACGCGATCTCGGTGGCCGGTGCGCACTTCCGCGATGCGGGTGCCAATGCGGTGCAGGAGATGGCGTTCACGCTTGCCGATGGTGTGACGTACTGCGACACGGTGGTCGAGCGCGGCCGAATGACCATCGACCAGTTCGCGCCGCAGATCTCGTTCTTCTTCTATACACATGGGGACTTCTTCGAGGAGATCGCCAAGTACCGGGCGGGCCGCCGGCGGTGGGCCACCATTGTCCGCGAGCGCTATGGCGCCACCACGGACAAGGCGTCGATGTTCCGGTTCGGGTGCGTCGCGGGCGGTGCCTCGTTGTACGCGCCGCAGGCCCAGAACAACCTCATCCGTGTCGCCTACGAGGCGATGGCCGCCGTGCTCGGCGGGGTGCAGTCGATGTTCACTGCCGCGTGGGATGAGCCGTTCGCCTTGCCAAGTGAGGAGTCGGCGACGCTGGCGCTGCGCACCCAGCAGATCCTGGCCTACGAGACTGGTGTGACGAAGGTGGCCGACCCGCTGGGCGGCTCCTACTTCGTCGAGGCGCTCACCGACGCGACTGAGGCCAAGATCATCGAGATCATGGGTGATCTCGAGACGCACGGCGGCATGGTGCGGGCGATCGAGGACGGTTACCTGCAGGGGTTGATCGCCGACGAGGCGTTCAAGATCCACCAGGAGATCGAATCGGGCCAGCGTCCGGTGGTCGGGGTCAACAGGTTCGTCGCCGACGAGCCGCCGCCCGATATCGACACCTATGAATTGGATGCCGAGGGCCGCGATCTTCAGCTGAAGCGGCTGTCGAAAGTCAAGGCCGAGCGTGATCCTGCGGCCGTGAAAGAGGCCTTGGCCGCGCTGGCGAAATCTGCGGAATGCGATGACAACCTGATGCACAAGCTGATCGACTGTGCCAACGCGTACTGCACCGTTGGCGAAATGGTCTCCACGCTCAAGAACGTGTGGGGCGAGTTCCAGCAGCCGGTGGTCTTCTAATGGCGACACGGGTGTTGGTGGCCAAACCCGGTCTCGACGGCCACGACCGCGGCGCTAAGATCGTCGCTCGCACGCTGCGCGACGCGGGTTTCGAGGTGATCTACACCGGAATCAGGCAGCGCATCGAGGACATCGTGTCGATTGCGCTGCAGGAAGACGTTGCGCTGGTGGGGCTTTCGATCCTGTCCGGCGCGCATCTGGCCCTGACGACCCGCACGGTCGACGCACTGCGCGCAGCCGAGGCAGGCGACATCGCCGTTGTCGTCGGCGGGACCATTCCGCAGGCCGACGTTCCCAAGCTGCTGGAAGCCGGCGCCGCCGCTGTCTTCCCAACGGGCACACCGTTGGACGCCCTTGTCCAAGAGGTGCGCAAGCTGACGTCCGAGAAGGTGGACTGAAATGCGCCTTGGCGTGATGATCGGGGCCGAGCGCGGCGACATGGCGCGCAAGGTCAAGAAGCTGCTCGACGACATCGAATGGGCAGAGGGCGCGGGCTTCGACACCGCGTGGATGCCTCAGGTGCCCAACGACTTCGACGCGCTGACCATGGTGGCGCTGATGGGCGCTCGCACTTCGCGCATCGAGCTCGGCACGGCCGTCGTACCGCTACAGGCGCAGCATCCGATCGCGCTTGCGCGACAGGCGCTTTCGGTCCACGCAGGCACCGGCGGACGGCTGGCGCTGGGCGTCGGCCCGTCGCACCACTGGATCGTGCGCGACATGCTCGGCATCCCGTACGAGAAGCCTGCGGCCTATACACGCGACTACCTCGAGGTGCTCAACACCGCGCTGGCAGGACCCGGCGAGGTAGATGTGGAGAACGACTCGTTCACCGTGCACAACCCGACCGTCCTTGGCGCTGAAGCGCCCATGCCGGTGCTGGTTGCCGCGCTCGGTCCGGTAATGCTCCAGATCGCAGGCGAACTCGCCGACGGGACGGTGTTGTGGATGGCCGACGAACGCGCGATCGGAGACCATATCGCGCCGCGGATCACCAAGGCCGCTGACAACGCAGGCCGCCCAGCACCCCGCATCGTTGCGGGGATCCCGGTCTGCCTATGCGCCAACTCCGAGATCGACGCCGCGAAGGAACGCGCCAACCGCATTCTCGCCGAGGCCGAGACGTCGCCCAACTATCAGAAGCTGCTCGATCGCGGTGACGCCCGCGACGTCGGTGACCTGACAGCGGCCGGCGACGAGGAGGCGATACTGGCACGGTTCAAGTCGTTCGCCGATGCCGGTGTCACCGACCTGTCGGTACGTCTGCTCCCCATCGGCGAGACCCGAGACGAGTTGATCGCGTCGAAATACCGGACCCGCGAGGTGGTTTCGCAGCTGGCCGCGGCGGTACGATGAGCGCTTGCGCGAAGAGCAGAATGCAGAGATGAGCGGTCCGCTATCTGACATCCGCATTCTTGAAGTCGGCGTGATGCTGGCCGGCCCGTATGCGACGATGCTGCTGGCCGACCTGGGCGCAGAGGTCATCAAGATCGAGCCGCCGGAAGGTGAGATATCCAGGCAGGTCAGCGACAGTTATTTCGCCAGCCTCAACCGCAACAAGCAGAGCGTGTGCCTGGATCTGCGATCGGAGGCCGGGCGTCAGCGGCTTGGCGAACTCGTCGCGAATTCGCATGCGCTGCTGGTGAACATGAAGCCGTCGGCGATCAAGCGACTCGGACTCACGTACGAGGCACTGCGGAAGTTCAACGAACGGATCGTCTGCGTCGCGTTGACGGGCTTCGGGCTTGATGGCGGCGACGACCCCGCGTTCGACTACGTCATCCAGGCGGCGACGGGTGTCGCTGCGATGACAGGCGATCCGTCCGGGCCGCCCACGCTTCCCGGGTACTCGTCGGCCGACAATTCCACAGGGTTGGCCGCGGCGCTGGGGTTGCTCGCGCAGATCGTTTCCGGTCGCGGCGGTCAGGTGGACGTGTCGCTGCGCGACGTGATGCTGTCCCAGCTGAACTACAGGGCGTCGGCCTACCTCAACGATGGTGCGGCACCGCAGCGGTATCCGTTCGGTGCGCACTCGTATTACGTCCCGGCACAACTGTTCTCGACGGCGGACGGGGTCTTGGCATTGTTCATCACCCACGACGCGTTCTGGAAGGCCTTCGCCGATGAAGCGAAGATCGAGGGCTTTACAACGATGGCGGAGCGTGCGGCGAAGCGCGAGGAGGTACTCGCCGTCGTCACTGCTGCGCTCGCCGCAGACACGGCTGCGGGCTGGGAGTCACGGCTGCGGCCCCTCGGAATACCCGCGGCGGCAGTGCGGACGCTGCCCGAAGCGTTGGAGGCGACGCCTGAAGCCGTCGTCACCGCAGGCGATTTCCGGTTGGTGGGCAGCCCCATTCGTATCGCCGGGTATGAACCCGATTACCGACCGCCGCCGCGTCTCGACGAGCACGGCGACGGCATTACCGTGCGTTGACCCGATTAGGCCACTGATGACCATCGAACTGTCATGCGGGCTGCCGCCCGGTCCGGCATTCAGCGAACAGGCAGTACTCGCCGAAGATTTGGGCTACTCGCGGATCTGGATCTTCGACTCGGCTCCCCTGTGGGAGGACCCGTTCGTCCATCTCGCCCTCGCTGCGCAGCGCACCTCGAGAATCGGTCTGGGAACCGCGGTATTGATCCCCAGCGAGCGTTCGGAGATGGCGATGGCCTCATCGATTGCGGCGATCGCCCGGCTCTCTGACGGCCGCTTTCGTGCCTGTTTCGGAACCGGTGCCACCGCGCGCCGAACAATGGGCCAGCGGCCGTTGACGCTAGGGGCGCTGGGCGACTACGTCGCGGCGGTGCGCGGATTGCTCGCCGGTGAAACCGTGATGGTCGACGGCGCCCCCACGCGGATGCTGCACGCACCTGGCCTGGCGCCGCCTCGCCCCGTTGACGTGGAGATCTGGATCAGTGCGTTCGGCCCCCGCGCTGTCGAACTGGGCAATCGCCTCGCCGACGGACTCATAAGTTTGCCTGTGCGCCAGCCGATCCCGATTGCGACGATGCAGGCAGGCACTGTTCTCGAACCCGGTGAAGACCGTGACAGTCCACGGGTGCGGGCTGCGGTGGGCCCGTGGCAGGTCGTGGCCTACCACGACGCTTACGCTATCGCGGGCGCCGCGGCCGTCGATGTCATGCCCGGCGGGAAACAGTGGCGAGAGGCGGTCGAACGACTCGCTCCAGATGACGAACGCCATCTGCTGGCTTACGAGGGGCACGTCACGAACCTCCCCGAGCGTGACCATCCACTTGTGGGTTACGACAAGGGGTTTCCGACGATTGTTGGCGAACCCCGGGAGATTCGAGCCGCCGTAGATCGATTGGGGGAAGCTGGCGTGCAAGAACTGATTTACACACCGAGCGGACCCGACATAGTTCGTGAGTTGAGGACCTTCGCCGCTGCCTCAGCGCTCAATCCTCGTAGTGCACTGTGACCGACGGGGTGTCCGGAATGGCCTGGCAGGTCAGCACATAGCCGTCCTCGACCTCGTCCTCTTCCAGCGCGTCGTTGACTTTCATCGTCGCGCTGCCGTCGGACAGCCGCGCCATGCACGTACCGCAGTTGCCGGCCTCGCAGGAGAACGGCGGCGAGAGCCCCGCCCGACGCGCGCTCTCCAGCAGCGTCTCGTTGGCCCTGCGAGGCACTTCGGCCTTCTTGCGGTCGAGGTGGATCGTGATGGTGCCGCCGGTCTCGTCCGCCTCTGCGACGGCGGCAGGCTCGCCGGTATGTGGCTGTGGCGCAGCGTCGAAGTCCTCGATGAACACCGTCCCGGGGCCGGGCAGCGCCGACGTGACGACCGACATGAAGCCTTCCGGCCCGCAGACATAGCAGTCGGCATCGGTGTCGGCGCCGACGAAGTCGACGACTGTGGCGGGATCGAGCAGCCCCCGTTCGTCATCGATGTGGCGAACCACGGTCAGCCGATCCGGGTAGCGGGTGACGAGGTCGTCGAGCACCGCATCGAAGATCACCGACGCCCGGTCTTTGTCGGCGCACAGCAGCCGCACCGGGCGGTCGGTGGTCGCCAGCGCACTCTTGGCCAGCGACAGAATGGGGGTGACGCCGCTACCGCCGCTGAAGCCCAGCAGCGGCACAGAGGTGTCGGTCAGGCAGAAGGTCCCTGCCGCACGTGTCATGGTCACCTCGTCGCCCTCGACGAGGTTGTCGAGCATCCAGTTCGAAACCTTGCCGCCCGGCACCCGCTTGACGGTGGTCGCCATCTCGGTGTCGGTCTCGGGTGCACTCGACATCGAATAGGACCGGTAGAGGTCCACGCCGTCGACATGCACCTTGAAGGTGCAGAACTGCCCTGCTCGATAGGGGAAGGGCGTTTCATGGGGGGCCAGCACGTAGGTCCGTGTGTCGGCGGTCTCTTTGATGATTCGAGACACCGTCGCATGCTGGAACAAGTGCGGCTTGACCATGGCCCCCCTGTCGTCTGGCATTGTCATTCTGATATTAAGAGAATACCATTCTCCTCGAGAACGGAAACCTTCTCAATTGGCGGAAAGGGGCGGGCGCGACGTGAGTGAGCGGACGGCGCTCGCCTTTGAACAGCGGGAATACAGCCTCCCGGAGCTTGATGCCCTCGCCAACGGCATGGCGACCATCCTTGAGCACCGCGGCGTTCGGACTGGACATCGCGTTGCGTTGATGTCGTCGAACCGCCCGGAGTTCGTGGTCGCCTTGTGGGCCATCTGGCGGCTTGGTGCGTCGGCCGTTCTGCTGAGCCCGGCATGGAAGCGAAGCGAGGTCGAGCACGCGCTGGCGCTGACCACGCCGTCGCACGCGGTCGGCGACCACGCTGTGCTCGCCGAGGTGATGCCGATGCTGTCACTGGACGAGGCGATCACCCCGGGGCAGCGGAGGTTCGAAGCGCCGAGTCCGGATAGCGATGCGCTGTTCGTGTTCAGCTCGGGGACGACAGGCATGCCCAAGGCGGTTCGCCATACCCACGGGTCGTTCACGGTCGCGGTGCGGCAGTGGCGCGACGCGTTGCAGCTGTCCTCGGCTGACCGGATGCAGATCATGACCCCGCCTTCGCACATCCTCGGGTTGCTCAACATCGTGATGGCGCTCGACACGGGCGCCTGGATCCGGCTGCACCGCCGTTTCGACATCGACCTGATGCTGCACCACATCGAGACGGACCGGATCACCATCGAGATGGCCGTTGCACCAATCGCTTTAGCGCTGGCAGCTCATCCGAAGCTCGAGAGCTACGACCTGTCGTCGTTGCGCTACATCATGTGGTGTGCGACGCCCGTCACGCCGAGTGTCGCGGAGGCTGTCACCAAACGAACGGGCGTGAACTGGGTGACCGGGTACGGAGCCAGCGAGTTGGTGGTCATCGCATGCAATGAGATCGAGGGCGCGCGGCTCGACACGGTCGGACGGCCAGTGCCAGGGGTAAGCCTGCGGATCGTGTCACTCGAGGACGGCGAGCCGTTGTCGCCGGGCGCGGCGGGCGAGATCCAGGTGCGCTCGGATTCGGTGATGGCGGGCTACCTGCCGGATTCGGCTACAGCCGAGGCCTTTTCGGACGGCTGGTATCGGACCGGAGACGTCGGATACCTGGATGCCGACGGCTGGCTGCGGATCACCGACCGCGCCAAGGAGATGATCAAGGTGCGGGGCTTTCAGGTCGCCCCCGCGGAGGTCGAGGCCGTGCTGCACGGGCATTCCGCCGTCGAGGACTGTGCGGTGTTCGGCGTCCCCGACGCCGCGAACGGAGAGACCATCGTCGCCGCGGTCAAGAAGTGCGGGCCGGTTGAGGCCGATGAGCTCATCGCGCTTGTCGGGGACCGGCTGGCATCCTACAAGCGGCCGAACCGCGTTCTGTTCGTCGACGAAATACCGCGCCTGCCATCGGGAAAGGTGTTGCGGAGAGTGTTGAAGGAGCGCCAGTGGACGTCCGTCTGACCAGTGAACAGCAGCAGCTGCGGGAAGCCGCGGCCAAGCTGGCCGACGATCTCGGGCCCGGTTCGGTCGCGGATCTCGACGACGCGAATCGGATCGCCCGGCTGGAGAAGGCCGTCGACGCCACGGGATTTCGCACACTGCGGACCGATGGCGCCTCCGGGGTCGAGGTGGCCATCGTCGCGGAGGAGTTCGCGCGGGGCCTGGTCGACGTGCCGTTTGTCGGACCGGTACTCGCCGATGACCTCAGGCGCGCGCTGGGGCGGGAGCCGTCCGTGCCAACCGCCGCGCGTGAGTCGGTCGACCTGACGAGAAGCCTTGGCGGAGTGGCCGAGTCGCCGCAAGAGCTGGGTGAGCTTTCGCAGGAGGACGCAGGCCGCTGGCGTGCCCTTGCGCTAGCGGTCACGTGCGCGGATCTCGTCGGCGCCGCCCGCGGCACGCATGCGCTGGCCTGCGAGTACGCCAAGGTCCGCGAACAGTATGGCGCGACCATCGGGTCCTATCAGGCCGTCGGTCACCTGCTTGCCGAGAGCCTTGCCCTGATCGAAGGATCGATCAGCGTGTTGCGCCACGCCGCATGGGCGGTTGACGAACTTCCCGTCGCCGAGGCGATAGAGGCGGCGAAGGTGGCCAAGATCTACTGTGCGCGTGCGGCGCTGACCGTTTGCGAGACGTCGATCCAGGTCCACGGTGGTATCGGCAACACGTGGGAATGCCTCGCGCACGTCTACCTGCGCAGGGTGCTGGCGGCCACCGAAGTGTGGCCGGTGAAGCTGGAGGAGCTGTCCATTGGACTTTCGTGATTCGCCGGACGAGGCCGCATTCCGGGACAGGTTGCGCGGCTGGCTGACCGAACAGAAGGGCAAGTTCCCGACGTCGGGCGACGAGTACTGGGCCGCCCAAGGCGACTGGCATCAAGCGCTCTACGAGGCGGGCTTCTTCGGTACGTCATGGCCCAAGGAGTATGGCGGCCAAGATCTTCCGCCGGTCTACGACGTCATTGTCGACGAGGAGATCGCCAAGGCGGGAGCCCCGGCGCGGCCCAGCCTCGGCTACCTGGTGGTCGCCTTTGGCCATCACGGCAGCAAGGACCTGCAGCAGCGATTCCTGCCCGGCATGATCAACGGCACCGAACGGTGGTGCCAGGGCTTTTCTGAGCCCGGCGCCGGGTCGGACCTCGCATCGCTGACCACCACTGCCACCCGCGAGGGCGACGAATACGTTATCCACGGGCACAAGATCTGGACAAGCTACTCCGACGTCGCCGACTGGTGTCTGCTGTTGGCGCGCACCGACAAAGACGTGCCCAAGCACCGCGGCATCTCGGCGTTCATCGTCTCGATGCACCAGCCCGGTGTAGAGCAGCGGCCGCTGAAGATGATCAGCGGCGTCACCAAGGAATTCGGCCAGGTGGCCTTCGACGGCGCCCGAGTGCCCGTCGATCAGATGGTGGGTGCGCCGGGGGATGGCTGGAAAATTGCGATGACCGTGGTCAGCCATGAGCGGGAACCGTCGACGCTGGGATTCTCCGCGCGGTACGGGAAGCTGGTGCGCCAGTTGGCATCCCGGGTCGACGGTGCGGCGCCCGAAGAGCTGTCCTGGGCATGGGTGCAGACCGAAATGCTGCGACTGCACGTTCGCAGGCGGCTGTCCGAACAGCTCGACGGCATCACCCACGGCCCGCAGGGATCGCTGGACAAGCTGTTGATGACCTGGGTCGAGCAATCCGTCGGCCACGCCGCGCTGGCCACCGTCGGCACCAGCGATCCCGAATTGTTCGGTGCCTACATGTACAGCCGCGCGCAGAGCGTGATGGGCGGCACCTCACAGATTCAGAAGAACATCATCGCATCGCGCATATTAGGGCTAGGAGTGCGATGAGCGCTTGCGCGAAGAGTGAAAGGAACTGACTTGTACGACCTGCCACCGGAAATCGACGTCCAGGCCGACGGGGCGTTGCGCATCATCACGCTGAACCGGCCCGATGAGCTCAATGCGGTCAACGACGCACTGCACGTCGGGCTGGCCAAGATATGGGACGCGCTCAACGAGGATGCCGGGGCGCGCGCGGCGGTCATCACCGGCGCAGGACGGGCGTTCTCGGCCGGTGGCGACTTCAACTACCTCGATGAGTTGCGCCGCGACGAAGCCTTGCGCCAGAAGACGATCAAGCACGGTCGTGACCTCGTCATCGGCATGGTGCGGTGCCGCATCCCCGTGATCGCCGCGGTCAACGGTCCGGCCGTGGGGCTGGGCTGCAGCCTGGCGGCGCTTTCCGACATCGTCTACGTCGCCGAGACGGCGCACTTCGCCGACCCGCACGTGCAGATCGGTCTGGTGGCCGCTGACGGCGGTCCGCTGGTCTGGGGCTCGCAGATCAGCCTGCTGCAGGCCAAAGAGTTCGCCTTGACCGGCGTGCGGATCAAGGCTCAACGGGCGGTGGAACTCGGGCTGGCCAACCATGTCGTCGCCGACCCGCTGGCGGAGGCGATCGCGTGTGCGAAGAAAATCCTCGAGCTGCCTCAGCAGGCCGTCGAGGCGACGAAGCGGCTGATGAACATTCAGCTGGAGAAGTCCGTGATGGCTTCATTGGACTACGCGAA
>Ga0075364_10000273_pt1 | contig 25227 bp, 29 predicted proteins | sample EndMetdeltDD1764_FD_71517 | JGI IMG/M metagenome (GOLD analysis project Ga0075364, IMG submission 71517) | Populus endosphere microbial communities from Tennessee, USA - Endosphere MetaG P. deltoides DD176-4 | ecosystem: Host-associated > Plants > Roots > Endosphere | place: USA: Tennessee... | reverse complement strand
ATTCAGAATGGATCAAATATTCTATGGGTTTACTGCGAGAATTTACTCAGTTTTTGCGAGGGATTCTATGAAGGATTTTAGTTCGTCTCGTTTTGTTTCCATTTCTTTTTCATCAAAACTTTCGAGATTGAGACGAAGTAATGGTTCGGTGTTTGATGTTCGGACGTTAAATCTCCAAGTAGGATAATTAATTGAAACACCATCAAGCGTTACGAGTTCACCGTCTTTATATTTTTCTTTTAATGCTTCAAGGATCTCTGGAGCATTGGTTACACGGAAGTTAAATTCTCCTGATTCATGGCTTCGTTTTAATTCTGCAGCTACTTCTGAAAGTGTCTTGCCTTCTTCAGTGAGGACTTTCATCACACAAAGGAGAGTGTTTAATTGAGATTCAGCATTACCGTTTGCTTGATAATAGAAATGTCCTGATGATTCACCGGCAAAAATGCCTCCAAGTGTTCCAAGTTCTTGCGTAATAAATGCGTGTCCAACTTTGGTAACTGCTGATGTCCCGCCAAATTCTTCAACAATCTTTTTGGTAGCCAAGATATAACGAATATCAACAAGGATCGTAGCACCTGGTTTTTCTTTTAATAACTCTCTCGCCACAAGTGCAGTGATAATAGTTGCTGGGATAATCTGACCTTTTTCATCAACGAAATATAATCTGTCGCCATCTCCGTCAGGAGCAAGACCGAAGTCTGCTTTTTCTTCAAGGACTTTCTTTTGTAAATCTTTAAGATTATCAAAATTAAGTGGATCTGGTTGGTGTGCTGGGAAACTTCCATCAAGTTCGAAGTTCATTTTGACAAGATCAGCAGGAATTTTTTTATAGAGGGCTTCAATATATTGTGCACCCATTGCGTTAGCTGGATCTGCAACGACTTTAAACTTTTTAATTTGAGGATGATCAAACAGCTTTAATGCGTTTTCAACCTCATCTTCCAAAATACCTGTTTTAGGGGTAACGGTTCCTGGTTTGTCGGTTGGTAACTCGACTTCTTCCAATGCCATTTTTTTGATCTCTGGCATGCCCGTTGAACCGCCAATTTTGACGAGTCCTTTGGGGGTGTTGATAACAAACTTCATGCCGTTATATTCTTTAGGATTGTGTGATGCGGTAATTTGGATTCCGCAATCGTAACCGTAGTGTGAAGACGTGAAGTAGAACGAAGGCGTTGATAATTGACCTGCGTCAATGACGTTTGCTCCTATTTCGACTAATGTTTGCTTTGCTGCTGCAAAAAGTTGTGGTCCTGAGAGACGCATGTCATATGCGAGTACAATTGTTAATTGCTCTTTGCCGATTTTCTCTTGGAAAAATTTATAAATAGCTCGAACAAGTGGTACGACATTGTTTTCATTGATTTGATCTGGATAGATTCCGCGGATGTCATACGCCTTAAAAATTTGTGGGTCAAGCGAGTTCATAATATCTTTGTATCTTATATCTCAAGCAGAAAAAAGTCAATGCTTGTCAGGATTGTGTTAGGTAACGTGCCAGTTTTTTGTCCGACTTCAAGAGCAAACAACTTTTCGTGCAATTCTTTCAATCGTTCTTTGCCAAAAAGGGACGCTTGTTGTTGCATTTTACTCTTTTGCCACGTGAGCCTTTTTACTTCATCAATTGCCTCACTACCTTCTTCAGAGAGTGCTAGTAAAAGACGAATTTGCCTGACCAACATAAAGAAAACCATCTCGACTTCAGTCGTCTCAATTGTTTGATGAAAGAGCGAAATAAGCTTTGGTCCGTTTCCTGGCCGCAAGCTGTCGAGAAAAAGAAACAGTGTTTGGGGAAGTTTGAATGGTCGAACAGTTGCCGTTTTAAAAGGTGTAAGAGCGCCTCTCTCGAGTTCTTTATTCTCCCACAATACGATGGTGTTTTCAGAAGCGTTCGTCTCAAGATACGCGATGATTTTACTAAATTCGTCGGGATTTTTTTTACTGGCACGACCTCTGCCTCTCGATTTTTTGGTAATCATCTGTTCAATAAACACATTTTTATTGTCAGAAAAAAGCTCGCCGCCTTCAAATATTTGGGTAAGGTCTGTGATTGAAACCTTGTCTCCGTCAAGAAGCACAGCATCCGGGTATTGCTGTTTTTGGTCGAGAAAGTATTTTCGTGATGAAGCGAGATCATCGCCGTGGATTATTAGTAGCATACAGGTACTTACTTAGTTTTCTTTTTATACTCTTTAAAGAGTTGGTTCGCAAGGGTGTGCAAATTTCTGCTTCGTGTTTTGTGAGGAAGCAGTGCTCCGGAAAAGTTTTTGGGAATATGTAACAACTCGTGAATTAATACTTTTTTCTTTTTGTCATCATTGAGATTATCATAATGTTGAGATACTACCTCAATGACATACGCTGGTTGTACGGCAAGTGCTCTCTGGAAAATTTTAGGGAAAGCCCACGTTCTGGCATAAGCTCTGACTTTTGATCCTTGGGTGCGATAACAAAAAATTCTTGTGAGATCAATGTGCGGCAGGTCGATAGTTTGTAACACGTGCTCTAGATCTGCCCGAACATCTTTTGCTTCCTGCCATTCCATAAATATTACTCTCCTTTAATCCAAGACCACAAATTTTGAAAAACATTCATCAGCGGGAAAGAAGCCTTTTCTTTTTCTGCTTTGGTGGGGGAGGGAATTTCTGTTGGTATCACTTTTTTGTCTTCAGCCGCAAGCACTTCAGGTACTATTGGTGCTCCTTGTGTCTTTGGAAGATTCTTTATAAATTCATATTGTTGCGTATATCCACCTGTTGCAGTAAGAAAAGAGAATTTCTGGAAAGGTCCTGCTCGTCCATCCAGAAGAAAAGGTGTGATGGCGACAATATTTGGATTATTCCAAATTGTGTCAAAGGAGGTCTGATAATATTGATTAATTGTCGCGGCGGGTACAACATCTGCAGCCCATCCTGTTTCAGTAATAAACACTGGTAAATCTTTTCCATCAAGGCTCTTCATCAAATCTCGTTCATAGACAAAACTCCCAACACCCATACGACTCGAAGCATCAGGTGGTTGGGCAAACGCAGGATTTGGATATGAATGACTACTCATGCCATCAATCTGATTAAATATTCCCGGTACTGCATTATGCATTTGGGTAAAGTAATCGTATTGATTCATAAAAGAGATTCCTCTGTTTGGTGCGGCATTATCAAGACCGGCGCTGATGATAAAGAAGTCAGGACTTTTGGCTTTAAATGTTGTTACCGAATAACTTAATATCTGTGCATATTCTCGTGGATTGACTGTTCCTGCCCATTCATCTCCACGATTCACTTCATTAAAGACGATGACATACCTATTTGTAACCGGCCAATCAAGACTATTTAAGAAGTTTGAAAAAGCCATCACATCTTTTTCAGTTGGCTTTCTCCATGATCTGGTATTGCCGGGGTGGGGATTGGTAACAAGACGAACTATCGGGATAAGATGCGCCTCTTTTGCATTCTTCATGAATTTTTGCCATTTGGCATAATTCATATCTTGAATTGAAAGAGGAATCGTCACATAACCCCAATCACCACCATTGGAGTTGACGAGTTTGGCCGCTTCAGGAAGTTCATGGCCGAAGAGGATATGAATACCAACTTTATTATTCGTTTGTGTCAGAGGATCTTCTATCGCCAAAGCATGACGAGGGAGCAGAAAAAGAAAACAAAAAAGAGAAACAAGAAAGATTTTTTTGGACATTAACCTATTATACCATTTTTATGCCTCATCTGTAGATGGTTATCTGGTGGGAGAAGGAGGTTTTACTCGATGAATAATGTCGGTAACAGGGGATACTCCTAGGTTTACGAAACGTTGAAGGAGGGCCGGTTCATCCCGGATGATGGCACCAGGATTGTTTGATAAATAAGTTCTAACACGAAATCCATCTGCTTGTATTTGGTGGATGAATTCTTCATTAATTAATCCACTCTCTTGGTCTATGAGTAATCTACTATCTGGATCAATTGTCATACAACCAACGCCACGGCGTAAATAGTCTCTCCAGTCTGACCAATTATCTTGCGCAAAGTCTTCCTTCCAATCAATGTTTCTTACCAAAGGTATATGTGATGAAACTCTCCTAATTGCTTTGAGTGCGGTATCAGAAAAAGAAAGTATCGGCGTAGGCGCAGTATTGTATCTTCTATGCATCTCAAGTTTTTCGTTTGCAAAAAGAGTTCCAGAAAGTAAGGATGCTTTCGGGTGAGTATCATAAACATTATCTTTATCTCGAGGCACCTTCAACTCTGTCAATGAACTTATCTCTAAGATCTGTCCCAATGATTCCATCTGTTTATACTGAGGTATCTTTGTCCCAGCAAAGACAGGAGAAAGATATTTTCCTGCATCGAGTGAAAGAAGATATTCGGCAGTTTTAGTGAAGGGAGAACCTTCACCATCAGTTGTTCTTTCTAATGGGTCATCGCTGTGCACCACAAAAGCGGTAGGTTTTTCACCAGAAAGGACATTATAAAGCACATCATACTCAACTTGACGAAATCCAAAGCGAAATGCCGTCACCAGTGCAATCTCAGTATTCTCTGGTGCCATTCTTTCTCTTTCTTCGTTTTTGTCGTCCCCAGGAACAAACTTACCAGCGCATCGGTGAGCACTAAGATCAACTGCGCCTGCAAAAGCTTCTGGAATTGTGATTAATTCACGACGAGGACCAAAACGGTCTAATTGGGATTTAAGAAAAGTATCGACATGGGAGCGGGCATCAAGAAACTGAAGTTCTGTTCGCGGCATACCTACCTACTCATTCTATAATTTATTGTGTTCCTTCTGTCCAGGAGGAAAGGTATTTCTTTTGATCTGCGGTGAGTTTATCAAGCTGGATTCCCATAGCATCGAGTTTGATTTGAGCAACTTGGATATCGAGAGCTCGTGGCAAGACGTGTACTTTATTTTCTAATTTACCTTTATTTTTGACAAAGAATTCTGCTGCAAGTGCTTGATTCGCAAATGACATGTCCATAACTTCCGCTGGGTGTCCTTCTGCCGCTGCAAGGTTAACAAGTCGGCCTTCTCCAAGAATATGAATTTTTTTGCCATTTGCTAAGGTATATTCATCGAGGAATGGTCTGATTGTTCTCTTTGCTTTTTTGATTCCTTCAAGTCCCGCCATATCAATCTCAATATCAAAGTGGCCAGAGTTTGCGACAATCGCGCCGTCTTTCATCTTTTTCATTACAGGGAGTGAGATCGTGTGTTTGTCTCCAGTTGCAGAAACAAAGATATCACCAATCGGTGCTGCGTCAATCATAGGCATTACGCGGTAGCCATCCATTGCTGCTTCGAGTGCACGAATTGCATCAACTTCGGTAACGACAACATTTGCTCCCATACCTTTTGCTCTCATTGCAATTCCTCGAGAACACCAACCGTATCCAGCAACGACAAATGTTTTTCCAGCGATTAAAATGTTAGTTGCTCGCAAAATACCATCAATCGTTGATTGTCCTGTACCATAGCGGTTGTCAAAAAGATGTTTGGTGTCTGAATCATTGACGGCAATAACGGGAAGCTTAAGTGCGCCTTCTTTTTCCATTGCTTTCAGTCGGATAACACCAGTGGTTGTTTCTTCAGAAGAACCGATGATATTTTTTAATTCTTCTTTTCGATCAGTGTGCAATGCATAGATAAGATCGCCGCCATCATCCATCGTGATGTTTGGTTTGGCATCAAGAATAATGTTCAGATGTTTGAAATACGTTTTATTATCTTCTCCTTTGATGGCATATGTAGGGATGTCAAAATCTTTGACAAGTGAAGCAGCTACTGAGTCTTGTGTTGAAAGGGGATTTGAAGCATTAGCAATAACTTTTGCTCCTCCTGCTTTTAAGGCAATCAGAAGGTTTGCTGTTTCACTGGTGACGTGCAGACATGCTGCGATGGTGAGTCCTTTGAATGGTTGTTCTTTGACAAATCGAGCTTGAATCTTTTTCAAAACAGGCATTTGTTTACCAGCCCATTCGATTTTGAGTTTTCCTTGCGGAGCAAGTTTAATGTCTTTGACGTCGTGTGTAATATTCTTTGCCATATCTCTAAAGATTTAGGTTTTCATTATATGTTTCTTTATAGCGTTTTGTAAAGAGGCTTTTTGTAAAGGTATGTTCTTGTGTCCCGTAATCTTCTAAATTGAATGATGCAGCCACTGCTCCCATTTGTGCACATGTTTTTAAATCAAAATTTCTTTCAAGTCCTGCCAAAAATCCTGATCTCCAAACGTCTCCAGCTCCAGTAGGATCAACGACTTTTTTTGGTTTTGCAGAAGCGACGACAGTCTTTGTTCCATGATCTTCAATGATTGCGCCTTTTTCGCCAAGGGTTGTAATTACCACTTTCTCTTTGACAATTTTGTCAAAATTCTTGACACGTGATTTAATCAGATCGAGTTCATAATCATTGCCTATGAGATACTTTGCATGTGTTACCCCAAGCGTTAATTCTTTATCATTGACCTGTGTCAAAATAAATCCAGGATCAAACATATAGGGAATATCCAATTCGACACACTGCTTTACAAAAGACATTGATCCGGCTGCTCCTTGTGGACCGATGAGAACCAAATCTTTTTTTGTCGCGACGCCTTTGAGTTTGAGCTCAGTGACATGATCCATTGCCCCATAGAAAAATCCCCAGATCTGATTATTGTCTTTATCAGTCATCGCAAACCCTGTTGCTGTATAGGTGTCTTTATAGATTTTTGTGTGTTTGATGTTGATCTTCATTTTATTGAAGACTTTTTTATAGTCGTCAAAATCTTGTCCGGCGACAGAGAAAAGAACGTGTGGTGTTTTCAATAATGCCAACGTATAGGAAACATTTCCTGCTGTTCCACCGCGGCGTTTAGCAAATTTATTGACGATAAAAGAAAGATTAATTTTGTGGATCTGCTCGGGGAGGATGTGGTCGCCGAATGCTCCTGGAAAATCCATGATGTAATCGTACGCAATTGATCCCGTTATGATAAGCATGGGAAGATTATAAAGTAAATCTTATTCTATCGCAAGATTTGATCTCATAGAAAAAACAATATAAACTAGGAAAGTTCTTATTATGAATATTTTGATTGATAACGTATTTTGGATGACGTTTAACGGGATGCTTGCGCTTATTCCCGTATTTCTTAGTTGGGGTTTTCTTAAGACAAAGAAAAAATTCTTCCGTGTAATTTGTTTGTTCCTGTGGTTAATTTATCTACCAAATACGTTGTATCTTTTTACCGATTTAATCCACCTTTCAAGGCAATGGCTTCGAGTAGAGGATAGCGATAAAATAATTCTTCTTTTTCAATACTTTGCGTTAGAAACAGTTGGTCTTATAACCTTTATGTTAGCTGTTGCACCTTTTGAAAGGTTCTTATTTACTTCAAAATGGCGTAAAGAAAAAAAACTGAATTGCACATTGATTCTCCTGGTTAATCTTTCAATAGGATTTGGGATTGTTCTCGGAAGAGTGGAGAGAATCAACTCCTGGGAGATACTTACGGCACCGATGAAAGTAGCAGATTCTGTATTTCAGATTATTGGTTCGGTAGAGCTGATTTTTATGGCACTCCTTTTTGGTCTCTTCGCCAACGCTCTCTATTTCATCTTCAGAAAACCCTTTCTCAAATTCACACAAAGAATTGACAAATGACCGATAATGATCTTAAATTAAAGATGCGATTATTCTGCCATGCAAACTAAAAAACGAGCAAAGCCAGTAAAATTCGGTAAATCTGCAGTCTCAAAAGCAGAGAAGAAGGAAGTTCTTCCCGTTATTGAACCCCAAGAAACTTCTGAAGTAGAAATTGACGAAGAAATAACAGTACATAAATCGAGTCACATCAAAACTCCCCAACATGCTCCTCTAGAACCTGAAAAGGTGATTGTTGCTGAAACTGAGGAAGTAGTCGAAGATATTCCAGAAGAGAAAGTGCAACCGCAAGAAGAAGAAAGCACCGATGATGTCGAAGAAGTGTCCGAAGACGAGCTTGTTGATTCGTCAAACTCGGAAACGAGAAAAGTCCTTGAAGAAGCAGAATCAGTTCTAGCATCAGCATCTGATGCTCCTGCAAAAGCTGACGAAGATATGGAAGAACCAGAAGCTCAGCGACCGCAATCACGAATGGCTCAAACAAATGATTCTCCTTTCGATGATGTTCCTCTTGTTGAAGAGAAAAAAAGAAATCCCTTTCTTTACTTTCTCGTAATTGCTTTTGGGACGTTCTTTGTCGGTTTAGCCTTTATCGTTGGAGCAAATTTCCTCTTTGAAAGTAAAACGTTTTCCTTGTCAGATTTTCAAAGCATGATGAGTATGGAAAAACCAACTCCTACTGCTGAACCAACAAAAAAGCCAACACCTACACCTCATGTTGATTTGTCCGCCTATACAGTAAAAGTATTGAATGGAAGTGGCATAACAGGGGAGGCCGCTAAGCTGAAAGATAAACTTACCGCAGATGGATTCAAAGTAGGGACCACGGGGAATGCCGATGCGAGTGATTATGATAAAACACAAATTACGGTCAAAAAAGAGGTCAGTGAAGCGTATGTCACGAAGTTAAAAGAGTCACTGGAGAAAGAATATCAAGTTGCAGAGCCTGTACGTTTGTCTGATAATGCTTCACAAGAAGCAGATGTTTCGGTTACGATTGGAAAAGATACAGCAAATTAATCGCTTATCCTGTTTGTGTAGCTACATTGCGTTCACTCGATAATCCAAAGCTTGTTCCGTGTTTCTTAAACATATCCCAATAGCCAGCTGATTTCTTACCATTTTTGCCTTTTACTGTACTCAACCAAGCCCCTGAGTCTTCTACTTTCTCTCTCGCATTTTTAATAACGATTAACATCCATTCTAAGAAGTTTGCATGATACTCTCCAACTGTTGTCCCCGTTTGCTCAACGGATACGGTAGCAAATTCCATTTGTAACACTTTTGACGAACTAATCAATCTTTTAAGTTCTACAGTAATTTGTTCAATTCGTTGGCTTAACTCTCCTACTTCTCGTCTTGATGTACGTTCGCTACTACGAACGATATCTCCATGATAATCGATTGCTGGTGCAGCTTCTGTTCGTCGAACGCGAGGTTTTTCAGCTGATTTCTTTGGATGCGATTCTGCTCGGCCATGCGTTTTAGCATTAAAAAGCTCAACTGCTCCTTTTTTAGGGTCAAGGTGTTCAATTTGTTTGGTTCCTTGCTTAATTGTTTCGTGTGATGGTTCGGCACCTTTGAAGCTAAATCCAAGAAGTTGATTGAAGAAATTATCGACACCGCCCTTTATAACGTCATTCTTAAGGGTGTCACCCATTTGCTTAACTGTTTCCGTTTCAAGCGGATTCCGCACTCTTGCGTGTGCTTGCGCTTTTTTTGTCATAGTTGCAGGACTCTATCACAAATTCATCAAAAAATCAAGAGTCTTCTGTTGTCTAAGTATCCCTGCCAACAGATATTTGTTACCTTCGAGGTTTTGTTTTTCTTGAGGATCTTTGGCTTTTTGAATCGCTTCCTCAATTTCTTTTGGATCAACAGCAATCTTTTCGACCTCTGCAATTTTTTGCAGAACGAATTCTACGGTGATATCTGTTTCTGCGCGTTTTGCGTATTCATTACGCAAGTCTTCAGGAGATCGTTTCGTTGTTCCCAGATATTGTTCGAGATTCAATCCGAGTCGTTTAACGTCATCAAGCAGTTGTGAAAGCAGTCGATCTGTTTCTTGATCAATCAAGATTTGAGGAATTTTCACTTTTACTGTATCAAGAAGTGCTTTGACAATATCATCCATGCTTGGTTTTTGTTGCTCTTGTTCTTTGCCTGGGATAATAATTTTACTCTTTGCGGTTATCTTTTGAACACTCTTTTTGTATTCTCCTAAGTCAACATTTGGTAATTCACATGTAAGAGCGGTAACGACCCAATCTTCACCATCTTCAATCTTTTCAACGTGAAGTTTTGGATTCATGATTGGTGTTATTTTATTTTCTTGAACTGCTTCTGAATATGCTTGTGGAAGGAGTTTTTTTAGAATGTTTTCTCGTACTTGATCAGGGTTGAGTGCGCCTTCAACTAATTTTTGTGGAGCTTTTCCTTTTCGGAAGCCTGGCATTGTGGCACCTTTTGCCATTTCACCGAGTACTTCATCTGTTGTCTTTGCGACACTATCTTTTGGAATAGTAATCGTAAATTTAATAGTTCCGTCGTCTTGTCGTTCAATTGTTGCTTTGTTCATACTTATATCCTCTTCTTGAATTCTTAGCTAATTTTAGCAGATTCATACATCGGTATCAAGCATGTTTTAATATTTCCTTAATAGAGGATGATTATCTTTTAGTGCGGACGAAGGGACTTGAACCCCCACCCCTTACGGGATATGGTCCTAAACCATACGCGTCTGCCATTTCGCCACGTCCGCATGATCTTGACTATTATAATCCAGTTAGAGCGAAATGGAAAGGGAGGTGTTGCTATCTCGTGTCTCAAAATCCTTTTCAAATGCGTCAAGTTCAGTAATAAAGTGCGTGACTTTGTTTGCCCAAGCTGGATCGGCTGCATAAATATGTCCGACTTCGTAAATATTGGTAGCACCCCACTTATTGAGATAGTCATCACGTAAGGCTTTTGACACGGTAGTGATACCATCATCCCATGACGCAAAGTTTCGAACATTGTTACCATAGACACCATATCCCCAACCATTATAAGAGTATGGTGGGATTTGTTGTCCGAAGTAAGATTCTACTCCAGCAATTGAGACAACCCATTTCCAACTAATATGTTGTTTGTCAGCTTCCTCCACAAAAGTCTTTGCATGAGGCACGAGTGGAGAATTGTAACGTTTAAGATACAATTCAAGAATTTCAGCACGATTGTCCTTCTTCTTTTGGATTGCAACTGCCATAGGCTTTTTCGCCAAAGAAGCTGAAGATCTTGCTGTATTAGCAAATGCTTGACTTGGTACAGCCAAAAGGATTGCTGCTGCCAAACCAAAAGTAATAATGTTTGTTACAAGTTTTTTCATAGTATTTTGTTTTTATTCGTATCAATGCATCTTTGGAAAAAAGTTTCATCTTTCCATAGATAACTTCATACGAATTGAGGGAAGGAGAGCTGAGGTGCCTTTAGTTGTAGCCAAAAAAAATCCTAACGTATGTGTTTTGGGCACATACCTTAGGATCTGTTGAGTATTATAGCTCTTAACTATAGGTTTGTCAAGGGGGCAATATTAGTGGCCAGTTATTCTAGTGCAGCCATGGTGTGATTTACTCCAGCGGCCCAACTCCCATTGCTAGATGGAGTATACATAGTCATAATTTGATTTGGCGTTACCAATCCACGAGTCTTATATTTTGTAGCCAGAGACTTGGAAACGGTATAGATACCTTCTTTATAGTCTTTAAATCGAGTGACTGTTGAGCCATAGATTCCAAATCCCCAACAATTATAGGAATTTACGGGAATTTTCTTGCAGAGTGTGGATTCTTGCATGGCAATTGAAGGGATAAGTCGAAAATCAAGGCCATATTCGTCTGCTGCTTTGACGATATCAGTTGAATATGGTTCAAGAGGGGATCCGTATCGAGCGAAGAATTGGCGAAGTTTTTCCGTGCGACCATCTTCTTGTTGCACTTCAGCAGAGAAGATATTTTGATTTGTTGGAAGAGCAGCATAAGCTACTGTCTTTACTGGAGCAAAGAGCGCATCATTGTGATAAACCGCTAAAGAGATAATTATTGCAAAAAGAAATGCAACGGGTGTTATCACAAAGAAAGCAGATATAAAAAGAAACTTCCTCATGATCTTACCTTAATCGTGCCAGAATATCATCACATTGTCAAGTGAGCCCGCTTCTGATAAAATCATCCTACGCCCAAAGCGCCCAAGTGGCGGAATGGCAGACGCGCTGGCTTCAGGTGCCAGTACTCGCAAGGGTGTGGAGGTTCGACTCCTCTCTTGGGCACTGTCTTGGGTTAGTAGATACGCGGATGTGGTGAAATGTCGAGCGGAGCGAAGATCCTAGCAGCGCAGAGCGCAAAAGGGGTATACACGCCGAAGGCAAAAAGCAACATAAGCTGACTAAGGTAACAAAACTATGCGGATGTGGTGAAATGGTATACACGCTACCTTGAGGTGGTAGTGCTCGCAAGGGCGTGGAGGTTCAACTCCTCTCATCCGCACTAAATTGAAGCTAACGTTGTTTCCTCTCTTGACGAGATTAGTTTTTTATCGCTACTATTATAGTGAATCATGACGAAGTTTGTTCCTCCTATGCTGTTTGGGCTCGTGCTCTTATTGTTTTTCATTTCAACGGTGCAAACAGTTAAACAACATTCTGGTTCCAATACGCCAAAGAAGAAAAGTGACTCCTCTCCAAATACTTTAATAAGTAATGCTTCTCTAACTCCCACGATAACTCCTGCGATAACACTTCCTCTTCTCAAATCAATTACTAAACCACGTACCACTCCACATTCTCTCGGCTTGCCCACTGCTACACCGTTTCCTCCGAAGAAAACTGTCACAGGCACTATAACGCCTTCAGTGACAGGAGGGCCTACCCTAGCTCCGATAAAAGCACAAGTTAAACTTATGCCGCTTGGAGATTCTATTACGTATGGTTCTGTAGTCTCAGGTGGCTATCGAACAGGACTATGGCAATGGGTTGTGCAAGGAGATGGATTTAATATTGATTTTGTCGGATCCCAGGTCAGCGGTTATGCCGGAGATTTAGATAATGAAGGGCACGTTGGATGGACAATTGCACAATTAGATGTGTATGCCTTTAATTGGATGCGTTTGTATCAACCAGATATTGTCCTTCTTCATATTGGCACCAATGATCTGTTGCAAGGGAATTCCGCCGGTGCGATGACACAGAGCCTTACTAAGTTAGTTGGAGATATCTATTCAGGCAAGCCTGATACGTATATTGTTTTGTCTTCACTTATTCCTACTTCACAGGGCGATCAAGGAGCATGGTCAGCATATAACGCATCTATTCCAGGAGTTGTCGCTTCGTATCAAGGGCAAGGACGTAAGATTATGTATGTGGATATGTCACAATCAATGACACAAGCTGATTTAGTTGATGGTATCCATCCCAATACTATCGGAAATAGTAAAATGGTTAGTGTCTGGTATCCCGCTGTCGCCTCTATCTACCGCAGTCAAACAGGACGCCGTTAGTAACTATATTCTTCAGAAGATGCTTTTTTGAGCATGAGAGGAGCTACTTTAAAGAGGAGAGAAAAAGCAAAGAGCACTGCGAATCCACACATAATACTTGGGATTCCGTGGATCGTTTCTGGATTTACGAAATTGATTATGAGTGTTGGTACCATAAATGAACAATAACCGATCACGAGCCAGGTGAGCGCTTGTTTTCGCGCGACGTTTTTTATTTGCTGACGTGCTCTCCAAAAAAGCGAGATTCCGGTCAGTAGCCATCCATGATAATAAATACCATAAGGCAGTGAGGCGTGAGGAGCTATTGTAAAGATGACATAATTGCCCAAACACTTCTCTGCTTGCATGCCGTTCCCAATAAAGAGGAAAAAGATAATAAATGCTGCCGCGTTTGTGTACGCTATTTTGATAAGCATCCCTGTTTTTTTCTGAGCAATAACACTTCCTAAATGAAGCCCAAGAGGAGGTAACATCGTAATGGCGACGTAGCCCAATCTCGCCCAATCAAGACTTGAAAGAAAAAAAGCATTTTCGCACACCATGTATTCAGCCAATTGAAAAAAAGCCAACGAAGCCAGGGTCATAACAATAAGTTTGGCGATCATGTCTTTGCGATATCTCCATAGTACATATCCAGCAGCAAATCCTTCAATGAGAAAGGTCGTAATCATGACCAGGGGGGAAAAACAATAGAAACGAATACTCTTAGTTTTTTTCACAATTTTAATTATAGCAGGAGTTCGTTGACAATTGAATGAACAAACTCTACCATGTTGGTACGTATGAAATTGCGTAAACTATTCCTTGCCATAATTCTTCTCTTAGCTGCTTTTCTCCGTTTCTATCAAGTTGATCAAATTCCTCATGGGCTTTATATTGATGAAGTTTCTATTGCATACAATGCTCATACCATACTTCATGAAGGTAAAGACGAATATGGTATGCAAATGCCTTTATTTTTCAAAGCTTTTGGGGAATACAAAATGCCGGTTGCCATTTATCTTACTTCGGCATCGATGGCAATTTTTGGTAAAACAGATTTTGCTGTTCGCTTTCCTTCGGCGCTTTTAGGTACACTGCTTGTTTTTATTCTCTACCTTTTTGTCAAAGAGTTATTTGGCAGGAGTGGGAAAAAGATTACTCCCAAAAGTATTGAAGCGATTGCTTTGCTCTCTTCATTTTTTGCTGCAATTTCGCCAGTGACTATTCAAATGTCTCGAGGAGGTTTTGAAGCAAACATCGCTCTCTTCTTTTATCTTCTGGGAGGATGGCTTTTTCTGCGTTATCTAAAAAATCAAAAAGTACTCTTTCTCTTCTCATCTCTCAGTTCTTTTATTGTAACGATATACACCTATAACTCGTATCGTCTCATTATTCCCTTAACGCTTGGTCTTTGTTTTTGGTACCTGTTTAAGCATATGAAACAAAAAAATCAAAAGCCATTCTATTCGGCGTTAGGTTTTGTCATCATCATGCTAATCCCTCTCGTCGTATTTTCGTTTAGTGGAGCAGGTGCGTCTCGGTTTGTCGAAACATCTGCTTTTACGCAACCTTATCTCAATTTCTGGCAAAAACTTGGTATTTATCCAATGATTTATCTTCAAAATTATGTCAGTTATTTTTCATTGCCCTTCTTGTTTGCCTCGGGGGATGGGTTTGGCAGACACACAATTCTTGATATGGGAAACCTTTTCCGTTGGCAGTTACCGTTTCTCATAGTGGGACTTTTCTTTATGCTCAAGAATCGTTCAACGTTTTATGCAAAATTGCTTCTTTTCGTTCTTCTTATTGCACCGATTACTGCTGCATTTACTCGTCCTAGTCCTCACACACTTCGATCACTACTTATTATCCTTCCACTGATCATCCTCTGTGCGTATGGTTGTGTAACGCTTTGGCAGAAGCAACGTAAGTTGTTAAAAGCCATTGTTCTTGGAATTGGTATTTTTGCAATTTATGAAACAGCATTTTACTTTCATATGTATTACGTCCATTATCCTTTACGAACAGCTCCTGATTGGGGCTCGGAATATCATCAGCTGATTACTGAAGCTTCACGTCTTCAACCTCAGTATGATGAGATTGTTATAGATAATCAATTTGCTGGAGCTCCAGCGTACCGAAACTTTTATAATTCAAATTTAAAGTTTCACTTAATCGATGGTGGATGGAGAAAGCCACTTGCATGGGAAAAAAAGAAAGTACTGTATATTACCCAGGAACATAGCCAGGAAGACCCGGCTCTGAAGAAAACATTATTTCACACGCGCATCAAAGATATTCGATATGCTGATAGGACGAAATCGATTTTTGCTCAATTCTGGGAACTATAGATATGAAGAATAAATTGTTATTACTTATTATTTTACTGGGCGAGTTATTTACCTTTTCTTTTTGGGTGCCATGTGCAAAAGTGCTCGATAAATTTCATTTTACGACCTACGATTTACAGTTGCGATTGATTGAGCGAATTCACTACGATCAATTTGTCCCGTTATGGGAAACGCGAGTATTTCATAATAAATTTGCTGGAGCTCTGTTTGATCTTATCAGGAGCTATGTGCAATTTTGGGATCTGGGATTTCTTATCAATACCATCTCGCTAGTGGGAGCTGTTGGTGTAGGGGTAATGTTTTATCATTTCTGCACGCAGAAAAAAAGTCGTATCACAGGAGTACTCTTTACGCTTGTGCTTCTTTTACCCTTTGTAGAAATTTTTAATGTCTCACAAATCCCTCCTTCTATTCGCGTAGGAATTTTTATCTTGCCACTTATCTGTTGGTCATTGATGGGATGTTGGCATCTTAGTAAAAAGAAGCGGGGGACTTGGATTATCTTTGTTCTTATGTTGGTAAGTGTATGGTACGAAGTTAGTATCGCATCTGCACATCTTCTTTGCCCACGGCCTTGATTGTGTGGGTGAATTCGTTTATAATTTGGAAAGTCACTTTAGGACGCTTAGCTCAGCTGGTAGAGCACTTCATTTACACTGAAGCTGTCGGGGGTTCGAATCCCTCAGCGTCCACCAATTAGCCACAGATTCTCTTTGTTTTCTATAAATTCCTACAATATGTTTATACTTATCTGTTGTAAATTATGAATAAAAGGTATAAGATTAATCAAGATAAGTAATCATGATAGAGAGCAGTAAACGTAAAAAATTTGTTATTTCAGTCGGCGGCTCTCTTATTGTTCCCAATAATGAAATTAACTTTCGTTTCCTCACAAAGCTCAATACGTTTATCCGAAACCACCTCGTAACCTATCCCACTCATCAGTTCTTTTTGGTCGTAGGTGGCGGAGCTTCTGCTCGCGAATATCGTGATACCGGTCGAGATGTGATCGGGCATGATCTTACCATGGATGATCTCGATTGGCTTGGTATTCATGCTACTCGATTAAATGCTCATCTTGTACAAACAATTTTTCGTGATATCTCGCATAAAGAAATTATTAATGACTACACTATTATCCGAAAGGCGCAAGAATCAGTCGTTGTCGCAGCGGGTTGGAAACCTGGTTGGTCAACCGATTATTGCGCAACATTACTTTGTGAAGATTATCATGTCCCCACTATTATTAATTTAAGTAACATCCCGCAAGTTTATGATAAAGATCCGAATGTATTCAAAGATGCTAAGCCGATAGATAGATTAACCTGGAAAGAGTTTCGTGCGCTTGTCGGTGATGATTGGGTCCCCGGGATGCATGCTCCTTTTGACCCTGTTGCTGCAAAGAAGGCAGAAGAATTAAAGATAAGAGTCGTTGTTATGTCTGAAGATTTTAAAAATATAGAGAGATACTTTAACGAAGAGAAGTTTCTTGGTACTATTATTGAGTAAAAGTATTTATGAAAACTTCTCTGTTCCGACAACGCCTCGCACTCATCATTGCAGGAATTTCCCTTGAGATACTCTATGTTCTTTATTTTCTCCGTCTTTTCCCCCTCGTTTCCAATTATATGAATCTTTCAGCGTTAGGAAAGATGACTGACCATACTCCAGCTGCGTTTTGGTCTTTTCTATTTGTATTTACTATGCTGTTTCTCCTCTTCGTTTTCTCTTGGCATCTCGTGCGCAAGGCAACTGATAAATACACATTATGGATCATCGGGGGATTTGGGTTGCTCTTTGGAGTAACGATGACATTTGTTTATCCTATTACGGCGACGGATGTTTATAACTATGTCGCGCAAAGTCGCGTGTGGACTTTTTATCATCAAAATCCTATTTTTACACCAGCTAATACCTTTCTTCCCGATCCAATCATGATGTTAACAGGGGGATGGGGGAAATTTGGTAGCCCTTATGGACCTCTTGGAATTATGACGATGGCGATTCCTAGCTATCTAGTACCAAGTAACTTGTTAGCAAATCTTCTTCTTTTGAAATTATTCTTTTCTCTGTTTACACTTGCTACTGCCTACCTCGTTTACAAAATCGTCCAGATGCAGAGTCCTCATTCAGCGACGAGTGCAGCGTTATTTGTCGCGTGGAATCCATTAATTATCTTTGAAGTAAGTGCAAACGGGCACAATGACATCTTCATGATGTTTCTTGCTGTTTTAGCGATCTATGTGTTACTCAAAGGACATCTCAAGATTGGTACTGTCATCGTTGTCCTCTCTGCGTTAGTAAAATTCGCGACAATCATTTTACTCCCGATCTTTGTTGTGTATTCATTGGTCAAACTTACCTCCATGAGTAAAAGAGCTTCGTATCTTTTCTCGGCAATGGTTGGATCAATCCTTGTCTCTGTCGCTGCCTATTACCCATTTTGGCAAGGCATAGATACTGTGCAGCGCGCGTTGTTTGAGAATACGATTTATCTGGATTCGTTTAGTAGCTTTTGGGGAGTACTCACGCATCAGTATCAATATCGCGAAGGGGCGATGATTGGTCGCACACTCTTTATTACCTGTTACTGTTTCTTCCTCTATATCGTTTATAAAAATAGAGAGAATTTTCTGCGTGCATGCTTCTGGTCCTTCTTTTTCTTTTTGTTATTCTGCGTAACCAACTTCAAAATCTGGTATGTCATCTGGCCAATTGTTCTTGCTGCCACAACACCGAAGTTACTCGAAAGAGGCACCGCCACACTGTTTGCCTATCTCGCTACACTTTCTGCCGCAATATTTAGTTACATCTGGATCTGGATGGGGGAGAACACGCCAAAAAACTTCTTCTTCATCAACAGCGTCTCCTATCTTTTTACATTCGTTCCACCACTAATGTTTTTTGTTGGAAGTATGATTTATGGGAAGGTAAAGAAGAAAAGAGTAAAATAGCTATTATTGCTTGGCTAGCTCTTTTTATGTCTGATTTCATCCTCTGGTCCTAAAGTGTTTAGTACTCCCATAATTTCCTCATATTCCTTTCTATAATTCTCTGGAGGGCTGGCCATCCACTCTCTTAATCTTTGTAGATTTTTTTCTAGATCAAATATCTCCGTAGGATTTTCGTTTGGCTCCTTCAGCTCTTCACCTTCATCATCAAATTCTAGCGTCTTTTCTTTATAATTTAACTGGCCGTTTGCAAGTGCAAGAGTTTGCTCCTTAACACGATGCCTGTTTGGAGAAGTTGATATAAGAGTGCTTACTTTAGCTTTATATTCTTCATAAGTATAATTTTTTATACCAGGTACGGGTATTGTTAGATAAATGGTTATATTACCTTTTCGGTAAGTAGTTCCCCATAGATGATCAATTTCATCGTCTGGATGAATATGTGATGGTAAAGTTTCTGAACGAGGATTTCTTACGAGGTCTGATACTTTCCCACGAAATGCTTTCTTTTCCATATCGGTAACTGGTGGCAATTCTCGTGATGGTCGTCCTTCTAAATGATTTGTCATAGATTCAGCCACATTCTACCACAATGGTGCAATTCCAGAAGTGGTTTGATATAATGATATCGATTCATCTTCTTGCCGAGGTAGCCTAGGTGGTCATGGCGCATGTCTGAAGAACATGATATGTCAGTTCGACTCTGACCCTCGGCACAAACTCACAGCTTGTTATATACTAGAAACATGGCCGCAAAAAACAAGTATACTCCGCACTTATTTTTCACTGAAGCTTCTCTGTGGTTGTCTTCTCTATTTCTTTTCTGTGTCATTGAGCTTCATTATCTCAATCCCGCTTTTGATCCTCGTTGGAGAACCGTTAGCGAATATGCTCTTGGGCCGTTTGGGTGGATGATGAATTTGGCGTTTCTGGCATTTGGAATTGGTTCGATTCTACTTGTCGTGGTGCTTTGGAAATATCTTGGTAAATTGGGACGTTTAGGTGGCGTTCTTATGACGCTTTGGGGAGTAGGTTCTATTGCACAAATTTTCTTCCCTTCAGATTTGATGCCTGATGTTGGGCGCCAGGTCTATACGCAAACAGGTACGATTCATACCCTTATTGGCTTTAGTGCTATCTTATGTTTTATTTTTGCTGTTATCTTGATTGGTAAATCGCTTGCTCGAAACAGTGCCTGGCATTCCTCAAAACGTTTTCTTTTCTGGGTAACGATTCTTCCTTGGGTGGGAGTAGTTATTTTTATTGCTTCGGTTGTCCACATGGTAGCGTTAGGGGGAGTGCCTCAGACTTCCCTATTGGGAATAGGGGAGAGAGTATTGCTTCTCGCGAATACTGTTTGGACAATTTTAATCTCTCATCACACCATAAAAATATTACGCTCGAGTTGACTCTTATACTCCATACGCTTCTTACTTGACAATGTTATTGTAATTTCAATACCATGAATATATGGAAACAGCAATTAAGAAGAAGAATTTTTATCCGCATTTTGAAGTAGCAAACAATAAAACTCCCAATCGTCTCTATGCATTCCCGCTTTTAGGGTTTCTTGTCAAAGTAATTCTTTTGATTCCTGTCTTCATTGAAATGTTTTTCCTCTCCTTTTTTTCCTTAGGTCTGCTTATTATTAATTGGTTCATCGTTCTTTTTACCGGAGAATACTGGGATTATGCTTATCAATTTTTTGTGAAGATGATGCAGCTGGGGATCAAAGTACAATTGTTCATCTATGGCATAACCGATAAATACCCTGGATTCTCACTGAGTAGTGATGGTCTTTTTACTTTGACTGTTGCCAAGCCTGAAAAACCTAATCGTTGGTTAGCGATACCTTTTGTTGGATTCTTTGTTCGATGTATTTTGCTGATCCCATACTTCATTTTCTCAAGCGTCCTGAGTAGGGGAGCAAATCTTGCTATGTTCTTCTCTTGGTTTATTGTTCTTTTTAAAGGTAAATTCCCTGAGAGTCTTTACGAGTTTGAACGAGATAACCTGCGCGTTGCGTTTGCTACAAACGTCTATCTTGTTGGTTTGTCGGATACGTATCCTAGCTTTCATATCTCCATGAATCATCAAACAGTAAAGATTCTTCTGATAATCGCTGGTGCATTGATGGTGATGGGATCGTTTGCTGATCGGCCATCACATGATAAAGGGTACAGTTCGGTTGATCGCTCAGATGTCGAATATATGCGGGATTCGTCTTATTAAAGCTTCTTCAAAACATCTTCTATCTCGGTAACATCTTTAATAATATACTGAACGTTTAGTTCTTCTGCTTCTTGTCTATTTAAGTGTCCTGTCAAGACGGCGACTGGTGTAATCCCCGCATTCTGCGCCATTAAGATGTCATTCTTGGCATCACCAACCATAATTGTTTCTTCTTTCTTGAATCCTGTTCTTCGCATGATTTCTTCAGCAATGAAAGGGTGGGGTTTGGATTTTGAACTATCGTCTAAGTCGTGTGCGGTAATTATTTCGGTAAAGACATCGGGGATGTTAAATTTCGGAAAGATTCGTTCTTTCAGCAATTTGGGTTGTACACCACTAGCTACCGCCAGCGTATAGTTCTTCTTTAAATCTAACAGGAGTTCTCTTGCAGAAGGAATGATATGAAGACAATCAACGAAGGTATCGCCTAAAAGGTTCTTCTGATAAATCTCGTACCCTTTCTCTTGTAACTCCGGCTTTTCTCTCAGTAACTCATCAATTGCATGATGGTATGGTTGTCCCCAATGCTGAAGTATTCTTTTTCTCTTTTCATCTGCGACTAATGTTACTCCCGTTTCATCCAAAACTGCTTGATAACATTTAAAGTAGCCTTCTTTAGAGCCAAGCGAGAAAACATCATCCCAATCGAAGATAATCAGCTTAACCATGCGGTAATTATAACAAAATCTTTCCACAAAAAAAGCTCATTTTGCAATGAGCTTTTTAGAGTTAACCGGTTGGGATTAAGCTCGTGCAACGTTTTTTGCACTTGGGCCTTTATCGCCATTAACAATTTCGAAAGAAACTGTATCACCAATTTGAATATCATCAAATGAAATTCCTTTCAAATCGTTTGAATGAAAGAAAAGATCTTTTGCTTCACCTTCTCGGCTAATGAACCCAAATCCTTTATCGGTTTTTGTTTTTACTGTACCTGTCATATTTTTACTCCTCCTTTCTTATGTTAGATTATAACAGATTTCAAGTAATAATCTAAACTTTTTTGCAAATTGATACAATTTGTATCTGTTATGATAACTTTTTGTTTGTCGATAGCCCACATTATGTATTCATGTGAGCTATAACAAACTAACATTAAAATCCTAACTGTTCTTTTACGAAAACAATCGTTATTCTTTTTGGAACGATTTCTTTATCGACAATTAAGATTTTACTGACATGACTATTGAACTCAGGTGCATGATATGCTTTTCTTGCACGTGTTGTTTCCAGTGGCAAGACATGATCATTAATCCGTTTCATAGCATCGTCAAGGTTTTTAACAATTTTTTGTGTACCGACTACCCATATGACATGCGCTGAGCCATAGGCATATGCGGGGAGTTGACTGCCGGTGAAGGAAGCAACTACCACTTTTCCATCTTCGGTAACGGCGTGAACACTTCCAACAGCCCATTCTGGAGCTGCTCCGAGTTTTTGCATCTCGAGATGGTCTTTCTCTCGGTCAAGCTTCATCAGCGCACTTTTTACTGCATTGTATTCTCCAGGCTTATTAATTGCTTCTGAAACACCAATGGTATCAAGGGTTACGGAAGTCATATCCATAACTTCTGCACCTTTTGGTAACAGTTCAAGTACTTTTTTCTTTGCATCTTCACCGTTTTCAGCAGTGATTGCATCGATTCCATTCTCCTTGAGAGCTGCAATTGTTGTTTCTATTGTTTGTTCGTTTGCTAAGTTATTCCACATCTTGAATTCACCCCCTCACTTCGTTCGAGGATCTCCGTTCGCTTTGCTCACTTCGACCCCCTTGCGATTGTATGTTATAATAACAATGTAACTTTATTATGTAAAGTAGTTACAATAAATGAAGTATGAAGAAAACACAAACTAGTCATGTCGATTGTCCGGTAGAAAAGACATTAAAGATATTCGGCAGTAAATGGACGATGGCTCTCATGCACAATATGTTTGATGGCAAAAAACGTTTTGGAGAATTACAGCGCTCGATGCCTGGTATTAGTCCAAAGACTCTCTCTGAGCGATTACAAGAGCTTGAGAAAGCGGGGATTCTTACCAAGAAAGTATTTGCAGAAGTGCCGTTGCATGTGGAATACGAGTTAACAGAAAAAGGAGAATCATTTAGAGAAGTTATTCATTCCCTGAGAGAATGGGGAGAAAAAACCTAGCTGCTATAATAAAGTTCATGCAAATAAAAAGCAAAGAAGATAACGAATATAGTGAATTTTATGATCCTCGTCTGGTAGCTATCTACAATACTGTTTGTCCGCTTGATGGGTATGAGAAGTTCTATCTTGAACTTGCAAAGAAGCTTTCAGCAAAGACCATTATTGATATCGGATGCGGCAGTGGTTTGTTGACATCTGAGCTATCAAAGAAAGGTCATCAGATGATTGGTATCGAACCTTCACGAGCGATGCTTGGTTTGGCTCGGCAAACCCCTCAGAGTGAACAGATACAATGGATTGAAGGCGACGCGTTGTCGTTAGAAAATTTCAATGCTGATTTAGCAATAATGACTGGTCATGTTGCTCAGTTCCATTTGGAAGATGATTATTGGCTAAACGCTCTTACCTCGATTCATAACTCGTTACGTCCTGGCGGACATTTAGCTTTTGAAAGCCGCAACCCTGCTGTGCAACCGTGGGTTAATCAAAAAGAACACAAAGATTGGGGTTCCTCAACATCTCCTAAGAAAGTTGTTGATCCTGTGGCAGGGGAGATCGAAGTTTGGAGTGAAGTGATTGAGATTAACGGTGAAAACGTAAGCTTTAAAATTCATTATCGTTTTACAAAGACCGGTGAGGAACTTACTTCAATCAATACGCTAAAGTTTCGTACCAAAGACGAAATTATTCAATCGTTAGAAAAAGCTGGTTTCTCAATTGAGAACGTTTATGGTAATTGGGATTGGAGTTTAGCCAATAATGAAAGTCCTGAATTTGTTTTTGTTGCAGTACGCAATTAAACACTACCCGTCTATCTGTCAATAAATACCTTGCATCCCATGTTGGATGATTGAAGATCGTTCGATCAAATACCAGAAACTTTAAAAAGTGTTCCAATTACATATGTAACAATCATTGCAAACGAACCCCCGAGTACAACTCTTGTTGCGGCTCGAATGATGCTTGCTCCTCCGATTTTTGCACTGAGAGTTCCTGTTAATGCTAGTGCTATCAGTACGGACACAAAAGCGATTGGAATACGCATGGATACTGATGGAAGTAGTATTGCTACTAACGGTATAATTGCACCTATAAGAAATGAAACAGCAGATGCTATTGCTGCATGCCAAGGATTTGTCAAATTATTAGGATCAATACCCAGTTCCGCATCAACATGGGCTGCGAACGCATCATGTTCTGTAAGCTCTTTTGCTACAGTCATCGCTGTATCTTTTCGTAAACCTTTATGCTGATAGATTAACGCAAGTTCTTCTAACTCTTCTTTTGGGAAATCCCGTAATTCATTACGTTCTTTAATAAGCAATCCTTTTTCCGAATCCCTCTGACTACTAACTGATACATACTCTCCAGCTGCCATTGAAATTGCACCAGCAATAATTCCAGCTATACCTGCGGTCAAAATGGTACTTGAAGAATCAGTTGCTCCAGCAACACCCATTACAAGACCCGCAATAGATACAATTCCATCATTCGCACCTAATACAGACGCTCTGAGCCAGTTAAGTTTTGCTCCATGACTTGATGTATGGGGCTCTGGATGAGATGGATTATTTTTCATGATCTGTTAATTATACAGTTTATAGCATTTATAACAATGAATCACTCCGATGATTTATATGATATACTCATCAATTCTTTTCTATGGGAGTTGAAGCAAAACACATCAATCATCGGCCTCAATTAACTGAGTCTTCAGAACGAAGATATGACAAATTAACTGAGAGTCAAAAAATTACTGCGGAATTAGCGATGAGTGTTCAAATATTCGGACAGTTCCTAGCAGATGCCAAATCGGAGCTTCCTTGGTTGCGAGTTAAAGAGAAGCATGGAGCTAGGGATAAAGATATCATAACAAGACATGTTCTTGGCCTTTTGGATACTCATCAAGCGATGGAATCCTGTAAAAAGAAAATTTCAACTCAACTGGGGAGAACGAACTCACTACTTATCAAGTCATGTAAAGAGCATCCAAGAGAGACGTGAGCCAGAAGAAGAAAAATTACTAACGGAAGCTGAGGGATGGAAGTCTACAGACCAGAGAAAAATAATAAGAGATGTCCACAGATTTGCTGCACAACTACAAAGGAGCAAAAAGAGATTGTCTATGAGCATAGCGGTGTCACGCCGGAAAAAGTAAGGGACAAATTTGCACGATGGGGTATCACAATTGGAGCAAATGCAGGATCTCTGTACTTATTGGATGGGATAGCAGTACTCAGTGGTCTCGGACTTGCGAAATTAGGACATTACGATAATATCGACCCAAGATATTTGCAACTTTTCCTTCTCGGAACGTATGGGGCCTGGTTCAAGGGTATGTATGAAAATATAAAGGAAAATTGGAATGCCTTAGAACAAGAAGGG
>Ga0075364_10000272_pt1 | contig 25270 bp, 22 predicted proteins | sample EndMetdeltDD1764_FD_71517 | JGI IMG/M metagenome (GOLD analysis project Ga0075364, IMG submission 71517) | Populus endosphere microbial communities from Tennessee, USA - Endosphere MetaG P. deltoides DD176-4 | ecosystem: Host-associated > Plants > Roots > Endosphere | place: USA: Tennessee... | reverse complement strand
GGTTATGCGCCGGCTGCAATCAAGCGTTGGGCCGATCAGATCGAGGGCTGGGCGAGCAAGCGTGAGGTCTTCGTCTACATGATCAATGGTTTCAAGCCGTTGGCTCCGGCGGCCGCGCGGCAGCTGCGTCAGCGACTGTAAAGGCGTAGCGAACAGGTTTTTTGTGCCGACGGTGGCGGTTGTGGCGATTGCGCGCCGCCCTCCCTTGATACGGCTCAGCCTTGCGGGGTTGCGTGGGCAGGACGCCTCTGAAACCTGTACGTACAAGATGTACGTACAGGTGTAGAATACCGTCGGAATTTAAAAATGAGGTGCATGGACATCGTCCTGCACGTGCCGACCTGTCTGGAGACAAAACCATGATCGCCGAGAAGTCCCGATTGCCCCTGTTCGCCACAATGATGCGCATACCGGGGGGGCTGATGCTCATCCCCCTTATTCTTGGTTCGATCATCGGCACCCTTGCTCCCGACGCGCTGGCGATCGGCAGCTTCACGACAGCGCTGTTCAAGAACAGCGCCTTGCCCCTGATCGCGCTGTTGATTTTCGCCACCGGCACTCAGGTCAGCCTGCGCTCGGGCGGCCCCATTCTGGCTACGGCAGGCACCATCCTGCTGATGAAAACCATCGTTCCGGCCAGCGGCATCATCCTGCTGGGCCATTTCGTCGGTATCGACGGCATCTGGGGTGTGTCGATTCTTGCCATGCTCGCCGCCTTCGACAACAGCAACGGTGGCCTGTGGCTCGCGTACACGGGCCAATATGGCGACAGCCGCGATCGCGGTGCCTATGTGGCCAGCGCGGTGAACGACGGTCCGTTTTTCAGCCTGTTGTTCCTGGGCGCCTCTGGCATGGCCGACATTCCGCTGATCGCACTGGTCGCGGCACTGGTGCCGTTCCTGCTGGGCGTGGCCGTGGGTAACCTGGACATCGAATGGCGCAACGTGCTGAAGCCCGTGCCCAACATCGTGATCCCGTTCTTCGCCTTTGCTTTGGGCACCGGTATCAATCTGACGGCAGTGGTCAACGGCGGCATCACGGGTCTGATCCTGGGTCTGATCATCAGCCCCATTACGGGTGGTCTGGTGTACCTGGGCTATCGCTACATTCTGCGTCGAGGCGGCAAGAGTGGCATCGGCTTCGCGGCGGGCACGACGGCGGGCAACGCCATCGCCACCCCGGCGGTGGTGGCTGCGGCTGACCCGTCATTCCAGCAATATGTGGGCACGGCCACGGCCCAGGTCGCCGCTTGCGTGCTGATCAGCTCGATTCTCGCTCCGATCCTGGCCTCGTATTTCCTCAAGCGCGCCGGTGAACTGAAGCCGGTCGATGAAGGCGACACCACACTGGTGAGCACCGGTCACACCAAGGAGGCCCTGTTGTGAAACCCATCGTCGCCATCGTTGCCGATGACCTGACGGGCTCGGGCGATACCGCCGTGCAGTTCGTGCGTGCCGGCTGGATCACCCACCTTTCCATCGGCGGCGCGCGCGACGCATTGGATGGCGCAGGCGAATCCGACGTCGAGGTCCTGGCGGTCACCACCCACAGCCGCCCCATGCCGGGTGATGAGGCGGCTGCGGTCGTTGCCAACGAAATCGCGGTGTTGCGCCGCGCCGGCGTGCGTCGCCTCTACAAGAAGGTCGACTCCACCCTGCGCGGTGCCTTTCGCGCCGAAATCGAGGCCACGCAGCAGGCCTGGGGTGACGATGCGATCGTCGTCGTCTGCCCCGCGTTTCCCGCCACTGGCCGCACGGTGCGCCATGGCACGGTGTTCGTCGATGACCTGCCTGTCACGCAGACCTCAGCAGCCACCGATCCCGTGACCCCCGTGACCGAAGGGCACATCCCGACGTTGCTGCAGTGTGCCCACGTGGCCCAAGTGCCGTCCGAATCGGCCGACGACCTGGGCCGGCGCATTGCTGCTGCGGGAAGCATTGTCGTGGTGGATGCCGAAACCAGCGAAGACATCGACAAGCTGGCTCGCGCCATCGTGTCGCTGGGCGATCGTGCGGTGCCGGTCGGTGCAGGTGGCCTGGCCATTCCGCTGGCCCGTCTGTGGGCAAGCGAACAAAGCCGTGGTCCGGTGGTGGTCGTGGTGACCTCGCAGCACAGCGCCTCGCGCGGGCAGGCCCGTGCACTGACCGCCGGTGGCGCACATACCTGGTCGCCTTCGCTGCAAGCGCTGGCCGATGATTTGCTTTGGAAGGACTGGTCGGCACAGGTGCTGGCAGGCGTCGCGGCACTGGACATGACGACGGCACCCACTGTGCTGCTGCTTGCGCCCGAAGGACGTGCCGATGGGCTGGATTCCGAGAAAGTGGCCACCCGCTTGGGCGAGCTGGCCGGTGAGCTGGTCCGACGATTCGAAGTGGCAGGCATTGTTGCCACGGGTGGCGATGGCGCAAGCCATACCTTGCAGGCCCTGTCGGCCAATGGCATTGCGCTGGTCGACGAAGTGACTGGCGGGGTGCCCCTGGGGCGCCTGACCGGAGGGGAAGCCGCTGGCTTGCCCGTGGTGACCAAGGCCGGTGGCTTTGGTGCCGAAAACGTTTTACTGCGGGCCGCCCAGGCGATCCGCGAAAGGAGATTCTGAGCATGACCGAAACCTTAAATGCCCAATTGCCCCTGCTGGCCGTCACCCTGGGCGATGTCGCCGGTATCGGCCCGGAAATCACGGCCAAGATGTTGTTGAACCGCGACGACCTGCGCAAGAAAGCGCGCCTGGTGGTGGTGGGTGATGCCGCCGTGCTGGTGCAGGCGGTCCAGCGCCTGGGTGGCGACACCTCGCGCGTGGTCACGGTCAACGATCCTTCCGAAGTCACCAATGCCTGTGGCTTGATCGAAGTCATCCAGACCGGTCCTTCCCTGGCACATGTGCCCCTGGGCAAAGTGCACGCCGATGCCGGCGACGGTTCCTGGCGCTACGTGGTGGCTGCATGCAAGCTGGCCCGCGAAGGCAAGGTCGACGCCATCGTCACGCCGCCCCTGAACAAGGAAGCCATGCACCTGGCAGGGCACAAGTGGCCGGGTCACACCGAGCTGCTGGCGCATGAATTCGGCGTGAAGACCTATTCGCTGGTGTTGTCCGCAGGCGATCTGTATGTTTTCCATGCCACGACCCACGTCTCGCTGCGTCAGGCCATCACCGACGTATCGCCCGAGCGCATGCGTGCCGTACTGCGCCTGGCTGGTGCGTTCGCCAAGGCGCTTGGCAAGGACGATCCGATCGCGGTGGCCGGCCTGAACCCGCACGCGGGTGAGAACGGCATCTTCGGTCGGGAAGACCTGGATGTGCTGGTGCCCGCCATTGCACAGGCCAATGCGGCCGGTATTCGCGCGGTCGGCCCCATCCCGGCTGATGCCCTGTTTCCGCAGGCCTTCAAGGGCAAGTGGAAATTCGTCATCGCCTGCTATCACGATCAGGGTCATGCGCCGTTCAAGTCGGTCTATGGCGATGATGGCGTGAACATCACGATAGGCTTGCCAGTGGTGCGGGTCTCGGTGGATCATGGCACCGCATTCGATATTGCAGGCCAGGGTATCGCGCGCGAAGACAGCCTGGTGCTGGCAGCCGAAACGGCGGCCAACCTGGCGCCCGGATGGAACCACGTCTGGGAGACGGCGAAAGCCACGACCGGAGACTGAGGATTGACGCCTTTTGCGATTGACCGTGATGGAGACGTGCCGCTGCATGCGCAGATCGCACAGTGGCTGCGTAACGATATCCGCGATCGCGGGCTGGATCCTGGCACGGTGCTGCCCAGCGAAGCGCAGTTGGGCGAGCGTTTCGGGGTAGCACGAAGTGTGGTGCGCCAGGCGCTTGCCAGCCTGGTCAACGAAGGCATCATTCTGCGGCATCCGGGGCGGGCACCCACCGTGGCGCCTGCGCGGGAGCATCATCGCCTGGTGCAGCGTTCCACCGGCATGTTCGATCAGTTCGCCAAGACAGGCGTGAAGCTGCGCACGCGGGTGCTGGCATTGGGGCCGCAGAAAGCGCCGGCTGCAGTGGCTGCGTTTTTTGGCACCAAGGACCTGGTTCTGCTTGAACGCGTGCGTTATGTGGATGACGCACCGCTTGCCCTGGTGCACACTTGGCTGCCCGCAGAACTCGGTGCCGTCCTGGACGTGGCAGACCTCACCGACGCATCGCTGCACGGGCTATTGCAACGGCGCGCCGACGTGCGACCCGGCAAGGGCCGCAACCATATCAAGGCGGTGGCCGCAACGGCGGCACATGCTGCGCAACTGGGTGTGGCACCCGGCAGCCCATTGTTGCTGCTCGAAGGGTTGGGACGTGACCAGCACGACCGCCCCATGGAGTACTTCTTCACCTGGCATCGTTCGGAACATTTGGTGTTCGATGTGGATGTGACCGATGACGACGAGAAAATCAGTCGGCGGCTGGCTACGAGCGCAGGCGCTGGCGAGACCGGCATCACCAGCGCCAAGTCCGGCTCAGCGGGTCCCACCGGCATCGACTGCGGCCAGGCAGGTACTGTCGGCGCCGACTCTGGCCACACGGCCACTTCCTGCAATGAGAGCCGACTCACGGGTGCCCAGGAAACCGCGACCACGAGGGGGCAGCCTGACGCGGCTTCCCAACAAGCCGCGCTGGATCGTGCCGAATCATTGCTTGCGCAACTTGCAGCCGAACTGGCAAGATTGAAAGCTTCAAAAGCCTAGTCTCCCACAGGACATCACTGCCATGGCTGCCAGACCCCTGTTGATCATTCAAATGGGCGTGCCGCCCGACGACATCATTGCGCGCTTCGGCGAGCAGGGGCGCTGGATGCAGGATGCGCTGGGTGGGCAGGAAGGTGTGTCGATGTCATCGGATGCGCCGATGCAAGCAGGCGCGCACAGGCATGAGGGCGCGGGGTGTGAAGCAGATGTGCCCAACCAGGCGATCGCGCCGATACAAGTAGTTCGGCCCTCGCTTGGCGAAATGCTGCCCGCCGCCCATACCGTGGCGGGCGCCATCATCACCGGCTCTTGGAACATGGTCACCGACCGCGAAGACTGGAGCGAGCTGACCGCCGCGTGGGTTCGCGAGGCGTTTGCCCACGACGTGCCGCTTCTGGGCATCTGCTATGGCCACCAGTTGATGGCCCATGCCTTGGGCGGTGTGGTGGATTACCACCCCAAGGGCCGCGAGCTGGGTTGCTACGGCGTGCGCACGCTGGCCGATCTGGCCGACGATCCCTTGCTTCATGACCTGCCTGACGCATTCGATGCCTTGCTCTCGCACGAGCAGTCCGTCATCACGGCGCCGGAAGGTGCGCGCGTGCTGGCGTGCTCCACGCATGACCCGCACCAGATCCTGCGTTATAGCCCGCATGCGCTTTCCGTGCAGTTTCATCCCGAGTTCTCGCCTGCACTGATGCAGGCTTGCATTACCCGGCGTCGCGAGCAGTTGCTGGGCGAGGGCGTGGATATGGATGCCATGCTGGTGAACATACGAGAGACTCAACACGCACGGCGTATTTTGACGCGCTTTGTGCAGCAGGTGCGGGCCGAGATGGATTCTTTATCAGCGCAGTTCTAACGCTTGTGGTATTCTTGCGATCCTTCTGAGGCGGCATGGCTGACACGTTCAGCCATTCGAAGCAGAAGGATTTCGGGACGTAGCGCAGCCTGGTAGCGCATCTGCTTTGGGAGCAGAGGGTCGTGAGTTCGAATCCCACCGTCCCGACCAACAAAGAGAGCCGTCAGTGATGTTGATCACTGACGGCTCTTTCCATTTCAAAGCCAGTACCGGGCATCTGAATGCCGTGCACCGTGCTGAGGTCTGCCTCCCGCCGCCCACACAGCAAGAGCGTTTTATAAAAGCCGGTATCCCGTGTGTCGCATACGCTGAATGGCACTTCACCGTGATCATTCAACTCACACACACTGCAAGATGAAAATATTCTCTCTTTGCCTGCTGGCTGTCGCGCTTGCGGGATGCTCCACAAAAAATTATGGTCGTCAGGGCGCTGTGTCTGACTACGAAAGGCAGACCCTGACGTGCCGCGAGATCGGAATCGAGACGGCCAAGGTGCATGGCTATCTGGCGCAGATCGACAAGGAAAGCGAATTCGACGGACGGTCGGTGCTGTCGTTTTTGGGTGATTTTGGTATTGGCAACACGATGGAGAAGAACGCTGCCATCGAGGCCGCCAACAAGCGTCTGTCTCAGCTCCAGGCCATCAGCACCGCCCGGCGCTGTGGATTGGAGACGATGGATCGTACTTTGACGCCTGCCCCCTGAACACGCCCGCCTTGGTCCTGCGCCATCGCACGCCAGAACGCGTTCTGGCGTTTTTTTTTGGCGGTGGGTGATGCGTGTGCGTCAACCGGGAGGCAATCGAGCGTGCTGATGCCTCACCTAGCGCCAATCATGGGTAATCAGAAACGCGGGCCGATGGGGCAGTGGATGTCCCACACTTCGCACCGACAGCCGTTGGTCACACCGGCGCCATTCGCATCAACCGCTCCAGGTATTGCCGCTCCTGCCGCAACATCGCGAGCACTTCACTCTCGACCCGCTCCAGCGGAAATTCATTCATGTCCACCGACATTCCCAGCGATAGCGCACGGGTGTCACTGATGTGCATGGAGATCGCAATGGTGATGTGGCGCTGCGCCGGGTAGTGCGCCAGGCGCCATTCGTCGGCAGGCGCGTCCAGCGCCTGATATAGCGCAGTTGTCTGGGGCAGGGCGCTGCCCACTCGCAGGTTCACGATCAACAATTTTCGGCGTTCGGCCTCGCTGGTTGCACGTGCCAGAATCGTGACGGCTTCTTTGTTTTGTTCGCCGATGTTCACCGTGCCTGAGCACGCCTCTGCCAACCGTTGCAGGGCTTCCTGCACGGCTGCCGTCACGCCCACACTTTCCAGCGCAGTAAAGCCCAATTCCAGCATCTGGGGTCCCAGCGACCACAGTGCGCCATCGCGCCTGACATACCCCTCGCGTTCAAGCGTGTGCAGAAAACGCAGCACGGTGGAGTGAGGGAGTTCGACGGTTTTGGACAGGGTCGCCAGGGTCTGCCGGGGCTGCTGGCCGAAGGCGCGCAGCAGCGATAGACACCGCTGGACCGAGCGGTTATCATTCATTTTATCCACCTGATGAACGTAATGTTCACTAGATGAACATTCTAGCAAATGTGGCTGGGCGTTGTAAAGCACATCAGGGTGTCCCATATTCGACAGGGAAGGTTATGAGTTATCGCGTTGGTGTGGATATCGGCGGGTCGTTTTGCGACTTTGCCGTGTTTGATGAAACGAGCAAGACGATTCGCAGCCTGAAGGTGTTTTCGCGCCCCGATCGGCCGGGCGCTGATGTGATGGCGGGCATTCAAATGCTGGCGTCGCGCTACGATATCCAGCCTCAGGACATCAGTTACTTCACTCACGGCACCACGGTGGGTATCAACACGGTGATCCAGCGCAAGGGCCTGAAGCTGGCGCTGTTTACGACCGAGAATTTCAGCGACGTGCTGGAGATCGGCCGTTTGAAAACCGTCGATATGTACAGCCTGCTGTCGCGCCGCCCCACGCCCCTGATCAAACGCAATCTGGTGTTCGGCATTGCCGAGCGCATCGGTCCCGATGGTGCGGTGCGCTTGCCGCTCGACGAGGCGAGCGTGGTGCAGGCCATCGAGCAGGCCGTGGCGCAGCAGGCAGAAGGCATCGTGATTTCGCTGTTGCACGCGTATCGCAACCCCGAGCATGAATTGCGTGTCAAGGCGCTGGTACATGCGCACGCACCGGGTCTGCCGGTCACATGCTCCAGCGAGACCTGGCCCATTATTCGTGAATACGAGCGCACGATTACCGCAGTGATCGGGGGTTATGTGCAGCCTCGCGTCGCGCAATACCTGGGCGCGCTGCAGGCAGCCTTGAAGGACGCGGGCGTGACGCCTCAGCCCCGCCTGACGAAGTCCAATGGCGGGGTGATGACTGCCGAACAGGGCAAGCGCGACTGCGTGCAGATGATTCTGTCGGGCACCGCGGCGGGCGTGATCGGCGCCAGCCACATGGCCAGTGCATGCGGCATTGATCGCTGTTTGAGCCTGGATATCGGCGGCACCAGCGCCGACATCGCGGTCATCGTCGATGGCAAGCCGCAGTATGGCAATGGCGAGCTGATCGGCGACTTCCAGATCTACATTCCGTCGATTTCGGTGTCCTCGGTGGGCGAGGGCGGTGGGTCCATCGCCTGGATCGACCCGCATGGCATTCTGAAGGTTGGCCCCGAGAGCGCGGGTTCCACGCCCGGTCCGGTGTGCTATGGACGCGGCGGGACGCGCGCGACCATCACTGATGCGTTCGTGGCCTGCGGCCTCGTGGGGCATTCCAATCTGGGCTATGAAGCGGTGTCCGTGGATGCGCAAGCGTCGCGAGGCGCGGTGGGTGTGCTGGCTGATGGCTTGAAGGCAAGCGTCGAGCAAACCGCGCAGGGCATCATCGACATCGCTGTGTCCGGGATGTTTGCAGAAGTCAGCGGTATGGTGTCGCGTTACGGCATCGATCTGCGTGAGTTTTCTATTCTCGCCTTCGGTGGTGCTGGCCCCATGATGGCTTGCTATCTGGCGCGGGAACTGGGCGTGAAGGAGGTTGTCGTGCCACCCGCACCGGGCACGCTGAGCGCGCTGGGTGGCCTGATCGCCGACCTGAAGAACGATTTCCTGAAGACGGTTTATCTGGATCTGAACGCCGACAGCGTGGTGGCCATGCGCGACGAATATGCCGCGCTGCTGGAGCGGGCGCAGCAGTGGCTCGCGCAGGAGCAGGAGGGTTACACCTCGGCTGAGGCGACCTATTCAGCCGAGATGCGTTACCGCGGACAGTCCTATGAGCTGGATACGCCCATTTCGTTGCGCGATATCGAGGCCGGCGATGTGACGGCTTTCGCGCGTGGGTTTCACGATGCTCATCGCAGGGTGTATGGCCATGCCGATGAACAGGCGCCGATTCAGGTGATCAGCCTGCGCCTGGTCATGGCAGCCAACAGCGACAAGCCGCAGTTCACGCGCTACCCGTTCTCGACAGGCCGGGCAAGCGCCACGCGCAGCGTGCCGGTCTGGATGGATAACGCACGCCATGAGGTGCCGTTATATAGCCGCGCCGAGCTGGCTGCCGGCCAGTCTTTGGATGGCCCTGCCATCGTGGCCCAGGACGACACCACAACGATCATCCTGCCGGGCTACGTTTGCCACATCGATGAATATGCCAACCTGCGCATCAGCCGTGGAGAATCCCAGTGAGTATCGACAATATCCGCCTGCAAGTTCTGGCCAACCATTGCACCGCCGCCGCTGAAAGCATGGGCTATACGCTCATGCGTACGGCCTATTCCAGTTTCGTAAAGGAAACCGAGGATTTTTCTGCGCAGTTGATGACGCCTTCCGGTCAGACGTTCGCTTCGCCGCAAACCTTCGGTGCGACCTGGTACACCGGGTTGGACTATGGCCCGGTGATCAGAATGTTCGACGACTATCGTGAAGGCGATGTCTATCTGACCAACGATCCCTACAGCGGTTATGTTGCCACGCATACACCCGACATGAACGTTTGGCGGCCGGTGTTCCGCGATGGCGTGCTGGTGTGTTTCGTGGGATGTCACATCCACAACACCGACATGGGGGGCGCGGTGCCGGCGTCGCTGTCGCGCACGCTGACAGAGGTGCATCAGGAGGGCCTGCGCATTCCGCCGATGCTGCTGATTCGCGATGGCGTGATCGATGAGAAGCTGCTGCAGATCATGCATGTCAACGTGCGTGCGCCCGAGCAGAACCGCGGCGACCTCAATGCGCAACTGGCCGCGTTGAACACAGGTGAGCGCGCCGTTCAGGAAATCATCGACCGTTTCGGCGTGGCCGATTTCATGGCGGGTGCCGAGCAAATCCTCAGCTATGGCGAGCAGCAGGCACGCGCCCTGATACGCGAGATTCCCGATGGCGAGTATTTCTTTTCCGAATACGCCGACGAGGATTCGGTGGGCGGCTATCCGTGCCGCATTGCCATCACCCTGCGTGTGCAGGGTGACGAGATCGAACTGGACTTCACCGGCAGTGACCCGCAGGTGGCCTCTTCACTGAACATGCCTACCGGGGGCGACCCGCGTCATCCCATCATTACCGTCGGCCTGATCTATGTGCTGCATACCCTGAATCCACGTAACGTGCTGAACTGCGGCACGGTGCGGCCTTGTCGCGCTATTTTGCCGCTGGGGTCGGTGGTCAACCCGGTCGCACCTGCGGCGGTCGGCATGCGCAGCTTGATGGCCGCCGTGGTGCAGGCCTGCACGTTCGGCGTGTTCAGCCAGGCCTTGCCGCATCGTCTGCCTGCGTGTCCTGCAGGGGGCTCTACTTTGCTGAATGTGAAAACGGCCACGCGCGACGGGCGCCAGGTGCTGGCCTCCATCGGCCCTTGCGGGGGCGGCGCGGGGGGCGGGCCCGCCTTTGACGGTGTGGAGGCGTGCGGGGCCAACTCTGCCTTCCTGAAGAACACGCCCATGGAAATCAACGAGGCCGAAGTGCCCATCGAGATTCTGAAGTATGGCCTGGTGCCCGATACGGGCGGGGCAGGCATGAACCGGGGCGGCAATGCGGCGACCATCACATTCAAGCTGTTGTCACCGAACGCGACCGTGACGGCGCGCAACCGCAACCGCACCGATCTGGCCGCCTGGGGCGTGCTGGGCGGGCAGGCAGGGGCGAACTCGCAGTTCACCAAGAACCCGGGCAAGCAGGCCGAGGTCGATCTGCGCAACACCGATATCGTGGCGTGCGCACCGGGTGACATTATTCGTTTGCAGGGGCCGGCGGGTGGCGGCTATGGCGATCCGATGCAGCGTAGTGTCGAGCGGGTGCTGGAGGATGTGCAATGTGGTTTCGTGTCACGCGAGCGCGCACGCCTGGCCTACGGTGTCGTGATCACCGACAGGGGAGAGGTCGATGCCGCGGCGACCGCGGCGCTGCGCAACGCCCATACCCAGGGCGACGCGCATTTTCATTACGGCGCCGGACGCGAGCGTTTCGAGCGGGTGTGGACCCGCGCGCGCTACGACGTGCTCACACGCATCATGCGGGATATCCCGGTGTCGTGGCGTCATTATGTGAAGCATCATCTTTTCGGGGTGTTGGCGGGTCACGAGGCTGCGGCCGGTGACGACGGGATGGACGTTGCCCGTGCCTATTCGGCGCTGGCCGCACAGCATGCCGATCTGCCCCGATTCGATGACATCGCCATTCACGCAGGAGCCTGATCTTGTCTGCCAAACACCCGCTGTTCACCGCCGATTACCGCGCCCAACCTTATTGGTGGGAGGCCTTCGCGCCGCCCGAAAGCGGCCAGGACACACTGCCGCAGCACGCGAGCGTGGTGGTGGTTGGCGGCGGCTATGCCGGGGTGTGTTGCGCGCTGACGCTGGCTGCGGCCGGCATCGATGTGCTGGTGCTGGAGGCCGGTCGCCTGGGCCAGGGTGCGAGCACGCGTTCGGGCGGCCAGATCACCGGTGGCGTCAACGTGCAGAAGAAGGCGCTGGCCAAAGGCGTGCAGCAGTCACCCGACACCGTGGCGCAGATGGCTGCGCGCCTGCGCGACACGGCGCAGGCGATGACCTACATCGAGACGCTGATCGCACAGCACACGATCGACTGCGGCTGGCACAAGACGGGCCGCATCACAGGGCTCTGGCTGCCCGAGCATTACGAGCAGTGGGCCGCGCGCCTGCCGACCCTGAACGCCGAGACCGGCGCCCAGGCGCGAATGATGGACGCTGCCGAGGTGAAGACGGAGGTGGGGACCGATGCCTATCATGGTGCGGCCCTGATCGGACGGGCCGGCCACCTGCATCCCGCACAACTGTATGGCGGCATGCTGGCCGCGGCACGTGCGGCCGGGGCCCGTTTGATGGGTGACACGCCGGTCACTAGTGTTACCCGGCATCCAGCGCACTACACGGTGCAGACCGAGCGAGGCAGCGTGCGCGCCGATCAGGTCGTGATCGCCACCAATGGCTATACCTCGTCCATCACGCCCGAACTCAAGCGCGGCATCGTTCCCATCACCAGCCAGATCATCGCGACCGAGCCCCTGTCGGCCGATCTCGTGCGCAGCATTCTGCCCACCAATCGAGCCGTGTCGGAAACGCGGCGCGTCGTGAATTACTACCGGCTGTCGCCCGACGGCACACGTCTGCTGTTCGGCGGGCGGGCGCGTTTCGTGGCCACGAGCGAGGAGACGACCGCACGCCTGCTCTACGACGCCATGACCTATCGCTTTCCGCAACTCAAGGGCACACGCCTGACCCACAGCTGGAGTGGCCATGTGGCCATGACGCTGGATCAGACGCCCCATATCGGCAGCGCCCAGGGCCTGCACTACGCCCTGGGTTGCAATGGCAGCGGTGTCGCGATGATGAGCTACCTGGGGCACAGCGTGGCGCGCAAGATCATTCGCGGCGGTGACGCACCCATCAATGCGTTCGACACGGGCGAGCTGCCCAGTCACCCACTTTATTTCGGCAGGCCCTGGTTTTTGTTTGCCATCGGCAGCTGGTATCAGTTCCGCGACGCCTTGGACCACCGGCGCGCACAACGCAGGGCATAACAGTCGCACAAGCGACAACAAATCAAGGGGTAATCACGATGGACAGGCAACGCCGCAGGTCATTGAAGCTTTTCTCCGGAATGTGTGCCGCCCTGGCGGTGCCGGCAATCGCACGCGCCCAGAAGTCGGCCTATCCGACCGACACCATCAGCCTGATCGTGCCCTATGGCGCGGGCGGCAGCACGGACTTCATCGCGCGCCTGGTCGCCGCCGATCTGGGCGCACGGCACAGCGGTAGTTTCATCGTGGAAAACAAGGCGGGTGCGGCGGGCAACATCGGCACACGGTACGTGGCGATGGCGCCACCCGATGGGCGCACGCTGTTGTACGCCACAGCCACGCCGTTCTGCATCAACCCGTTCATCTATCAGACCTTGCCTTACGACCCGGACAACGGCTTTGACCCGGTGGCGCTGACCGTGCAGGTGCCGCTGGTGCTGGTGGCACCCACCAGTCTGGGCATTACCCGGCTCGAGGGGCTGATCGATTATCTGAAGAAGAATGAAAAGACAAGCAGCTACAGTTCATATGGCGTTGGCACTTCCAGCCATATTTCCAATGCCATCTTCTGCAAGCTGATCGGCACACCGAATGTGCTGCATGTGCCCTACAAGGATGCCAAGGCCATGCCCGATCTTGCTGCGGGTCGCAACACGTTCCAGGTGGATGCCTGGACCACGGTGGCGCCGCTGGTGACATCCGGCAAGCTTGTGGTGCTGGGTGTGTGCGGTAAGCAGCGACTGCCCTGGGCGGCCGACGTGCCCACCGTCACAAGCGTGATCGGTCAGGATTACGACATGTCCACCTGGCACGCTGTATTTGCTCCCAGGGGCACAGCACCGGCCCTGCTGGATGCACTCAATCAGGACATCAAGGTCACGATGGCCAAGGAAAGCGTGCAGGCATCCGCCTTGTCGCAGGGGTTCATCACCTATCCCTACAAGACACGGGGCGAGACCGCAGCGTTCATCCGCGAGGATAAGAAACGCTGGGAATCTTTCGTGAAAATGGCGGGCGTGGAACCGATGTAGTGCGGGTTGCTCGAGCGGTGCACATCGACTGTCGTGCGGACGGCAGGTCTGCGCCCGCATGACAGTCGAACCCTGCGCTTTTGGTTGATCCAGACGAGTCTTGATCGGACGGGCATCGCTCGCTTCAATCGAGCGTGATCTTCGCCTGCTCGACCACTTCATGCCACTTGTCGATTTCGGCCAGCATGGCCGTTTCGAACTGCGCCGACGGGCTGCCCACCGTCTCGATACCGTCCTGGGCCAGACGTGCCTTCAGGGCGGGATCGGCCAGCACGTCGGCAATGGTCTGGTTCAGTTTCTGGACGATGGCATCGGGCGTGCCACGAGGCGCCAGCACGGCATGCCAGGCCGAAGCTTCGAAGCCGGGCACGCCCGCTTCCTGAACGGTGGGCACATCAGGAATCAGCGGCGAGCGCTTGGCCCCGGTGACGGCCAGCGCTTTCACCGTGCCTGCCTGAGCCTGTTTGGAGGCCGAAGCCGCGTCGCCAAAGGTCATGTCCACGTTGCCGCCCACCACATCGAGCAGGGCCGGTCCCGCACCCTTATAGGGAACGGCGACCACATCGATGCCGGCCTGTCGCTTGAACAGTTCGACAGCCAGATGGGATGAACTTCCGTGGCCCGCCGTCGACAGGCTCAGCGCACCCGGCTTGGCTTTCGCCAGGGCGATCAGCTCGGCCAGATTGCTCACGGGCAAATCCTTCTTCACCGCCACCACATAGGGGTAGCGGGTCAGCTGGGTGACGGGAGCGAAATCCTTGCGGGCGTCATAAGGAAGTGTTTTGTAGACCGAGGGATTGATGGCGTTGGGGCCACTCTGACCCAGCAGCAAGGTATAGCCATCGGCAGGTGCCTTGGCCACGGCGTCGGTGCCGATGATGCCACCGGCACCGCCCCGGTTGTCGATGATGAAACTCTGCCCGAGCTTTTGTGCCACGCCCTGGAATACCAGGCGGGCCACGATGTCGGCACCGCCACCGGCGGCAAAGGGCACGATGACGCGCACGGGCCGCTCGGGGTAATTGGTCTGGGCCTGAACGGCAGGGGTGGCCAGCGCGATCGCGCCCGCCAGCCCGGCCATCGCCAGTATTCGCGTATATCGTTTGAACATGGTGTCTCCTGATCATTGTCAGGCGTGTACCGTCTCAAAAAAAGCGGTCACGCCTCGTGCATGTCGGCGGTGTGGCGGCAAGGTCAGCGCTGACTCGATCGCGCGGCACGCGCGCGTATCGTGCTGTGCTGAACTGCTGCCGCGTTGAAGCTTATTTGCTGGCCGCTTTGCCGCGCACTTCCACGCCGACTTCATCTTCCACAAGACGGATGATTTCGGTCAGGTCGGCCTGGTCGCCGAACTTGTCGCGCGCCGCGTTCACCAATCCCTGGGCAGCCTTGCCCACGCGCATGGGCACGCCCAGGCGTTCGCTTTCTTCGATGCACAGCCGCACGTCTTTCACCGACAGCCCGATGGCAAAACCAAAATTGAAATCGCGGGTGAGCACGAATTTTGGAATTTTGTCTTCGGAAGCGTTGGTGCGCCCCGAGCCCGCGTTGATCACATCGAGCATGATGTCGGCATCCAGACCCGCTTTGGCGCCCATCACCATGGCCTCGGACGTGATGCTCAGGGCCGTCACGGAAATCAGGTTGTTGATGACCTTCATGGTCTGCGCCATGCCCGGGCGCTCGCCGACATAAAAAGGCCGGCCCAGCACCTTCAGCACGGGCAGAACTTCGTCGTAGCGATGACGCACGCCCGAGACCATCAGCGCCAGCGTGCCCTTGGTTGCCCCACCCACGCCACCGCTGACCGGGCAATCGATGGTGTCGATGGATTTTGCCGCCAGGCCCTCAGCCAGTTGGCTGGCGACCAGCGGGCCGGTGGTGGACAGGTCGATCACGCAGCGCACGGCGCTGCCCGAAGACAAGCCGTTCTCTCCTGTGCCCACCGCCAGCACGATGTTGGGCATGGGCAGCGAGATCAGCACGGTCTGCGCGCGATCGGCCACTTCCTTGGGCGATGCCGCGACATAGGCGCCCTTGGCGGCCAGGGCATCGGTGGCCGTCTTGTTCGTGTCGAAAATGCTCAGCGTGTAGCCGGCGGCAATCAGGCGTTCGACCATAGGCGCACCCATGCGGCCGATGCCTACGAATCCAAGGTGTTTGTCGTCTTGTGTGGTCATGAAGTCGTTCCTCGAGCGTCAATGATGAAAGTAAGAGGGGCAGATGGCGGTTCGGCCACCGTTGCAGCGTCAGGGTCAGGCAGCCGTGCAGTGACCGTCGCCATCGCTGTGCATGGGTCAGGCAGCCGTCCAGCCGCCGTCGATGGGCAGGGCGGCGCCGGTGATGTCTCGTCCGGCTTCGCTGCACAGGAATGCAATCAGCGCGGCCACGTTTTCCATGGCCACGAATCGGCCGGTGGGTTGGCGTGTGGCCAGGTAGTCGCGTTCGGCCTGCTCGACCGTCACCCCCTGCTCGCGCGCAATAGCCGCGATGCGGGAGGTGATGGCGGGGGTGGGAACCGTGCCGGGCGAGACCGCGTTGCAGGTGATGCCGCTGGTGCTGGTCTCAATGGCGAGTGCGCGCGTCATGCCCAGCAGTGCGGTCTTGGTCGTGATGTAGCCCACCCGATTGGCGGTGGCACCCACGCCATACACCGATGACATGTTGATGATCCGGCCCCAGCCGCGTTCGCGCATCCCGGGAATGGTCAGGCGAGCGAGGTGGAATGCTGCCGACAGGTTCACCGCCAGCCCCTCATCCCAGTCGGCACGCGTGAGGGCATCGGCCGGCGAGAAATGTCGTATCACGGCATTGTTCACAACGATATCCAGCGAACCCAGCGTGCTGCGCGCGTCATGCACCATGGCCTCGATTTGATCGACATCGCGCAGATCGGCGTGCTTGAGCAGCACGTGCACATCGTGGCGTGCCGCCAGGTCGCTGCACGCCTGTCGGGTCGCGTCGTCACTGTCCAGGCCATGCACGACGACGTGGGCGCCCGCTTCTGCGAGGGTCTGGGCAATGGCGAATCCCAGGCCTGCCGTGGATCCCGTTATCAGGGCGCTGCGGCCGCGCAGGTCCAGGTTCAACACGGGGGCCGCCATCATGGGGCAGTCGCTGAAAGTGGGGGTGTGGACGCTGCGTTCACTGCGTGTCTCCTTGTCGCGGCGCGTTTTAGCGCTATGAATACTCGATAGGATTGTATTATAGTATGACCGTCAAAAGCGGCAAGACATGTTCAAGCGCCGCGCTATCCAAGGAGAAGTTTGTATGTCTACCCGTCCCGAATTTGATACCGAGCTGTTCCAGAAAGGTCTGGAGATTCGTCGCGCCGTGGTGGGTGACGCCTATGTGGACAAGTCACTCGCCGGTGCCGATGATCTGACGGCCCCGCTGCAGAAGCTGGTGACCGAATACTGCTGGGGCGAAGTCTGGGGCCGTACGGGACTGGAACGCAAAACGCGCAGCTTTCTGAACCTGGCCATGCTGATTGCCCTGAACCGTCCGAACGAACTCAGGCTGCACATGCGCGGCGCGATCAACAATGGCGTGACCAAGGAAGAGATTCTGGAAGTCGTGCTGCAGGCCGCGATCTACTGTGGCGTACCTGCCGCGCTGGACGCCATGAAGGCGGCCAAAGAAACGATCACCGACATGGAAAAAGAAGGCGCGTTCAAGTAAACCACGCCAGCGCGCCCGTCAGGCCGAAGACATGGGTCGCGGCCCGCGTGGGCAGCCATGCGGGCCGCGCAACGTGGGCAGCCACGGGTCGGAGCGCGAAAACCGGCAGCGGCAGACGTGCGTAGGGGCCGGCCGCGTCACAGACACGGGCGCATGGTCGGCCATCACAGAAAACAGGAGGAGGAAGATAATGGCCAGAAAAACAATAGGCTTCGTGGGGCTGGGTGCGATGGGTTTGCCGATGGCGCGCAATCTGGTCAAGGGCGGCCATCTCGTCACCGGATTCGATCTGGACCCGCAGGCCTGTGCGGCACTGGTGGCAGACGGTGGGCAGGCGGCACAGAGCGGCGCACTGGCTGCGCGCGATGCCGATATCGTGATTACGATGTTGCCCAACGCATCGCATGTGAAAACGGCACTGACTGCCGAGGACGGTATTTTTTCCACCCTGGGCAAAGACGCCATCTTCATCAATATGTCCACCATCCTGCCACAGGAGACGGACCTGATTGCCGGCATGATCCAGGCGCGGGGCCACCGCATGATCGATGCGCCCGTGGGGCGTTCGGCCATGGAGGCCGAGCGCGGCACCTTGCTCATTCTGGCCAGCGGCAGTGCGCAGGACAAGGAAACGGCCCGGGAAGCCCTGCTGTGCATGGGCAATCAGATCATCGATTGCGGCGATGTGGGCGGCGGTTCGCGTGTGAAAGTGGTCAACAACTTCATGGGCATCTCGCTGAACGCATTGACCGCCGAAGCGCTGACGCTGGCCGAATCGTGCGGACTGGGCGTCGATCTGGCGCTGGAGGTCATGCGCGGCACGATCGCGGGCCTGGGCCACATGAATATCACCTATCCCAACAAGGTGCTTCGAGGCGATCTGTCGGCCGGTTTCCAGGTCGATCTGGCGCACAAGGATCTCGGGCTGGCGCTCGAGCTGGCGGCACGCAGCAATGCCTGCGTGCCCATGGGTGCGGCCGCGTTCCAGTCATACACCACGGCACGCGCGCAAGGGCGAGGCGGTGAGGACTACAGCGCGATTTACCCCGTCATGCGCTCGCTGGCGGGCCTGCCTGAAGCCTTGCCCTACAAGGTGACCACGCCGCTCAATGCCGACCCCTTCGGCAAGGCAGCATCAGGCAAGTAAACGAAGAAAAGGCCGCAGGGCGGCGTGATAGCGAATATCGAAAAGGCTGGTGCGCCTGCAGGGCAGGGTGCGCGCCAGCCGGCGGCATCGGATTATTCGGCTTGCGCGTCTTCGATCGATTTGCGCAGGATAGCGATCGCCACCTGTGACGCGTTGCGCACGTGCAGGCTGCCAGCCTTGCGTGCGGCTTTGCCATTGCGCGCGACCAGCGCATCGAGCAGGTCGGAGAGTTCGGCGACGCTTTTCTTGGCCCGTCCCGGCGCCTGCATCGAGGTTGATCGCAACAACATGACGCGTGAGTTCAGCAAGCGCAGCGTTGTCGTCAGGGCTTCATTGCCTGCACCTTCCAGCAGTTCGTGATAGAAGGCGTTTTTGGTGGCGAGCTGCTCGAGTGGCGAGCCATTCAACAGCGCATGCTTCAATGCCTTGAAGGCCTCCTGCAGCGCATTCAGGCTGGCGTCGGAGGCGTGCTCGGCGAACAGCTGACAGGCCAGCCCTTCGAGTTCCTCACGCACCTGATAGATGCCCATGGCCTGCTCGGGCAGCAGCCGTTCAACCACGGGCCCGCGATGGGGAATGACGATGATCAGGCCCTCGGACTCCAACTGACGCAGTGCTTCCCGCACCAGCGTTCGACTGACACCGGTCATCTCGCACAGTTCGCGTTCGGGCAGGCGTTCACCCGGTTTGAAACGTCCCACCAGAATGGCGTTGCGGATGCTCTCGGTCACGCTGTGTCGCAGGACAGATGCGACCCGCTGAACTTTGAAATCTGATTGGGGGGCGACAGCTGCATTCATGCGGTATATACAACCTTGTGGGGTAGAGGCCAGCGTTCAGCGTACAACATCTGTGGTGCCGAACGCCGGTCTCGTGAACCGTAACGCTCAGCCCGCAGCAGGTTTGCCCAACACCTTGCGAACCTTCTCAATATACGCCGGTCCGTCAAAGCCGATCTGCTTGGCACGTTTGTACCAGGCGTCATAGGCCGGACCGATGTATTGCGGTTGCATGATTTTAGCCCTTTCCTCGTCCGAGGCGACCCAGAAGGTCACGCCTTTCTTTTCCATGTCGGCGCGTGCGTTGCCCACGAACTGGTCATAGTTGCCGAAGGCTTCGCGTTGCAGCTCGTCCATGGCGCCCTGTACCTGCTTGCGCACATCGGCGGGGATTTTCTCCCAGCTATCGGGGTTAGCCAGAATGGCCCAGCCGTTGATGGGCCCCAGGCTCCAGTTCTGTACATTCTTGGCGATACGCCAGAATTCCAGCGCGCCACCGACGCAGGTCGAGATGAACAGCCCGTCGATCACACCGCGCTCCAGCGCAGGGAAAATCTCGGTCGTGGGCATGGCCACGGGCTTGCCGCCCAACGCATTGACCACTTCGGCGGTTTGCGGGTTGTGAACGCGCAGTCGCTTGCCCTTGAAGTCCTCGACCTTGTGTATCGGGTCCTTGGAGAACAGCTGCTGCGTGCACCATGCGCCCTCGGCCAGCACGATGGCGCCCCATTTTTCTTTCCAGATGCCACGCGTGTCTTCGCACCAGAATGCGTCGCACACCTTCTTGTATTCCCCGATATTGTTGATCAGGCCGGGCAGGTTGAAGATGCCCATGCGTGGTTCGTCTGCCGCCAGGTAGGTGTGCAGTGCGGCGCTGAGATCGACGCGTCCTTCGCGTACGGCGGTCGCCATCTGGGCGGGCGGCACGAGCGAGTCGCTGACCGTGACCTTGACGCGACCGTTGGTGGCCTTGGCCACCCGCTCGGGTACCGACGCCGTCAGGATCGAATAGCCGTCGCCCGGTGAGGTGATCACCGCCATGGTGAGGTCATAGTTTTGTGCCGACGCGCTGGTCATCCAGCCGATCGATGCGATGAAGGCCGCACGGGCCAGCGTGGGACGCCAGCGGGTTGCCGGCGCCGGGTGAGTGGGGTGGTGGGGCATGTCTCTTCCTCCTCGGATGCTGCTGTTGTTGTTTGTCTCGTCTTAAAAGCGAGCATGCAATCATACAATATGCCTATAATACCGCCACATAATAATTCGATGGACGTCCGATCGCAGGGCGCATTCATCATCGAACGCCGCCGCTCGCGTCAGCGTGCAGGCATCGAATATTGAGGAGATGGCATGAGCATCACGGATATGCCGGTACCCGGGCCGGTTTCAACCGCTCCGATCGTCACCGATGCGGGAGAAATCATTTCTGCCGCATCGCCCTATCCGCTGTCGCGCGATCAGGATTTCGTGCTGATTCGTGGATTCGAGCAGGTGGGCCGGTTGTCAGGTCTGTTGGCGACGGTCGGGCTGTTGGCCATGGCCATCGTCATGTGCTATGAAATTTTCTCGCGCTACGCCTTCAATACGCCCACGTCATGGGCCACGGAAATCTCCGGCTACCTGCTGGTCGCCACGGTGTTCTTCGGTCTGGCGGCCGCCCAGGCAACCAACGCGCACGTGCAGGTCGAGATCTGGGTCGATCGGCTCGGCGTGACGGCCCGTCGGCAGGTGGAACTGCTGGGGCAGTGGCTGGCGCTGCTGTTCTGCGTGGTGCTGGGCTGGCAGATGGCCAGTTTCAACGTGCGCGAGTATGTGAACGACACCCGGGACTGGGGGCTGCTCTCCACGCCCCAGTGGATGCCGCAGCTGTCAGTGTCCATCGGCGTGGCCGTGTTCTGCATGGCGATCATGGTGGATATCTATCGCTTGCGTCCTCCCGCTCACGCGTGGCGGCGGTGGCTGTTTCCAGCCGTTCTGGTCGTCATGGTCGTCGCGCTGGTGATGATGGGATCGCGCGCGCAACCCGTGGCAGGCACACGTTTCGACTGGGCCATGGTGGTAATCGCCATTGCCCTGGCGCTGGGGGCGTGGTCCTGGAGCGGGTGGCGCACCATGCTCTGGCTGGTCGCCGTCGCAGGAGGGTGTGCACTGCTGTATGGGTTGGCGCGCGGGCATTCACTGGGCATTGTCGGTTCGCTGCTGGTCGCCTCGATGATGCTGTTCCTGTTTCTGGGCGTGCGCATCGGCGTGGCCCTGGGGCTGGTCGGTCTGTTCGGCGTTTACTTCCTGCTGTCGCGTCCGCAGTTGTCGTTGCTGGCTGAACGGGCCTGGAGCAGCACCAATACCTTCACGCTCACTGCAGTACCGATGTTCATCTTCATGGGCGGACTGCTGCTGCGCAGTGGGATCACCTCGGGTATGTTCGATGCCCTGGTGCGCTGGTTCGGTCGTGCGCCCGGCGGTCTGGCTCACGCGTCGGCGGGTGCGTCGGCCATCTTTGCCGCGGTGTCGGGCTCCAGCCTGGCCACGGCGGCCACCCTGGGCAAGGTCGCCTGCCCGGACATGATCGAGCGTGGTTACAGCCCCAAGCTGACCTATGGCGTGGCCGCCGCCGGTGCCACCCTGGGCATCCTGATTCCGCCCAGCATTCCCATGATCATTTATGGCACCACCGTGGGTGCCTCGGTCACGCATCTGTTTCTGGCAGGCATCATTCCCGGCCTGTTGCTGATGATGTGCTTCATGCTGTGCGCCCTGATCTGGGCCATGGTGGTGCCGGGTGCAGCGCCTGTCGCGCGCGCCTATTCCATGCGCGAAAAACTGTCGGCATCCAAAAGCATGGTGCCGTTCCTGTTCATCATCACTGCGGTGCTGGGCTCCATGTATGCCGGCATTGCCACGCCTACCGAGGCAGCCGCCATCGGTGCGGTCAGCGCGTTCGTGTTGTGCCTGGTGCGCGGCACGCTGACCTGGCGCGCGCTGTTCGACATTGCCTACGATTCAGCCAAGGTCACGGCCCTGTTGCTGCTGATCGTGGTGGGCGCGGGCATTTTCAGCTGGGTCTTCGATTACTTGCGGGTGCCGCGCGAACTCGTCAATCTGATCGAAGGCTCCTCTCTGGAACCCTGGATGATCATCACCGCCATGGTGCTGGCGTATGTGGTGCTGGGCATGTTCGTCGAATCCATCGCCATGATGCTGATGACCCTGCCCGTGACGTTTCCGATCGCGATGTCGCTGGGCATCGATCCGATCTGGTTCGGCATCTTCCTGGTGCTGATGATCGAGGTCGGCCTGATCACGCCACCGGTGGGCATGGTGCTGTTCGTGCTGCGCAGCATGAACGACAAGGCGCGCTTCGTCGACATCATGCAGGGTGCACTGCCGTTCGTGGTGGTCATTCTGCTGTTCCTGGTGCTGCTCTACATTTTTCCGCAGATCGTTCTCTGGCTGCCTCAACAAGTGAAGTAACGCATGACTTCTGACACACCCTTCAATGAACGCGATACCACGGCACGCTTGACCGCCTTCGTTGCCGACTGCCGCTGGGAGGATCTTCCCGAGACAGTGCGACACGAGGCGCGCCGTTCGCTGATGAATTTTTTTGCGGTGGCGCTGGCACCGGCTCAGGATCGGACCCTGGATATCGCGTTGCGCACCTACGCACGATTCAGCGCGTCGCCACAGGCGACGATCATCGGTCGCCAGGCGCGCGCCGATGCGCCCACCGCCGCCGCCCTGAACGCGATGGCGGCCAACGTGTACGACTTCGATGACACGCATCATCCCACCATCATCCATCCCACTGCACCCGTGGCACCCGTGCTGTTTGCGATGGCGCAGGCGGGCACCATGACAGGGCGGGAACTGCTGCTCGCCCTGGTGCTGGGCATGGAAACCGAGTGCCGCGTGGGCTGCGCCATGTCGCCAGGCCACTACGCTCGCGGCTGGCACATCACCTCGACCTGCGGGGTGTTCGGAGCGGCCATGGCGGCAGGCAAGCACCTGGGATTGGACGCCGGGGCGCTGACCTGGGCGCTGGCCAACGCGTCGGTTCAGGCCGGCGGGCTGGTCGAAACGTTGGGCACCATGGCCAAGAGCATCAGTGTGGGCAATGCCGCGCGCAATGGCATGCTCTCGGCTTTGCTGGCGGCCGACGGGTTCGACGGCCCGCCCCGTGCGCTCGAGGGCGAGCGCGGTTATCTGCGTGTGGCCGCCGATGCGCCCGATATCGGACCGCTGGCGCAGGACCTGGGGACGCGCTGGGAAGTGCTCAACAACACCTACAAACCCTATCCCTGCGGCGTAGTACTCAACCCGGTGATCGAAGCCTGCCTGGCGCTGTCGGGCGAGCCCCGGATCGTTGGGGGTGGTGCGCAGGCCGTGCGCGCCATCGTGCTGGTGGGACACCCGCTACTGCGCCAGCGCACCGACCGCCCCGGTATCACCACGGGTCGCCAGTCGCAGGTCAGTGCGCAACATGCCGTGCCCGTTGCGCTGTTGCGTGGGCGCGCGGGCCTGGAGGCGTTTTCCGACAGCGCCGTGCAGGACCCGGTACTGCGTGCACTGGGCGAGCGGGTGGCGTTCGAGGACGACGCCAGTTACTCGGTCGATGCCGTCGAGGTGCGTGTCGTCTTCAACGACGGCAGCGAGGTCGTCAAACGTATCGACGCTGCACGCGGGTCGCGTGCGCGACCGCTCAGCGATCAGGATCTGGAAACCAAGCTGCGCGACCTGTGCCGCTATGGCGGTTCCAACGTCAACGCCGACCGCCTGATCGATGCCATCTGGGCATTGGACACAACGGCGGATGCGGGCGCAGTCATCGCGCTCGCGGCGGCGCCAGGCACGACGTGAAAAATACATTACATCAGGAGACACACATGTTCGTAAAAAATTGGAAGAACCTCGCCACGCTGGCACTGGGCGCCACGATGCTTGCGGCAGCGAGCGCGCCGGCCACTGCCGCCTATCCGGAACGCATGGTGCGCGTGGTCGTGCCTTTCGCTGCGGGCGGCGGGGTGGATGCGCTGGCGCGACCGTTTGCCAAGGAATTGAGCCAGATTCTGGGTCAGAGCGTGGTGGTGGAAAACAAGCCGAGCAATACCGGACAGATCGGTGCTACCGATGTGGCGCGTGCGACGCCCGATGGTTATACGCTGCTGCTCAGTTCGGCTGCGTTTGCGACCACGCCCGCTTTCTATCCCTCGGTGCCCTACAACCCCATCAACGATTTCTCTCCCGTCATGATCATGGCGGCGGCGCCTCAGGTGGTGGTGGCGAACAATAACTTCAAGGCGACCAACATTGCCGAAGTGATCGAGATGGTCAAACGCCAGGACCGGGTGAACGTGGCATTGAGCGGCAGCACGGGCATGCAATCGCTGGCCACGGAAAAGCTCGCCGCACAGGCCGGCATTTCCTTCATGAAGATCCCTTACAAGGGTGCCGGCGCCGCTTTCATCGATCTGATCAGTGGCGAAGTGGACATGATGATCGATAATCCGGCGTCTTCGCTGGTCCATGTGCGCTCGGGCAAGCTGAAGGTGCTGGCCACCACCGGCTCGACCCGCATGGCGATCCTGCCCGATGTGCCCACGGTGGCCGAGACGTTGCCCGGCTTCGAGGCGCGCAACTGGTTCGTGCTGGCCGCGCCCAAGGGCACGCCACCCGAGGTTATCGCCACCCTGAACGGCGCGGCCAAACGCGCACTGGAAACCGCTGCACTGCGCGACATGATGGCGCGCGACGGCACGGATGTGGTGGCGGGTACCCCGGAGGAAGCCGCTGCGTTTCTGAAGAGCGAGAGTGCAACCTGGGCCAAGGTCGTGAAGGACGGCAACCTGCAGCCCTGACGGGTGGGCGGGTCGCTACCGCTGCCCGCCAATGCGATGCGTTTGCCCTCCGGTGCGGCCGACTTGCCTCATGCCGGCGCGCGCGGTGCCGCGCACGAGGCGCGCATGACGAACTCCACGGGAATGTCGATCCGGGCCCGGCTCGGTGGCTCTTCCTTGCGTATGCGCCGCAGCAGCATGT
>Ga0075364_10000271_pt1 | contig 25271 bp, 14 predicted proteins | sample EndMetdeltDD1764_FD_71517 | JGI IMG/M metagenome (GOLD analysis project Ga0075364, IMG submission 71517) | Populus endosphere microbial communities from Tennessee, USA - Endosphere MetaG P. deltoides DD176-4 | ecosystem: Host-associated > Plants > Roots > Endosphere | place: USA: Tennessee... | reverse complement strand
GCATGTGTTGCAGCAGTTTGTTCTACTCGCCCTTTGAGCGTTGATCCATCAGACTCTATGCTCAACAACTCATCCATAGCCGCATTATTTTCCAAGTCGTTTAGCGTTGCGAGGGATTTCGTATTTAATTTACGACGCAATTGCTCTGGAAAATCTGCTAAATTTTGATCAACTAACTGGCTTAGCTGCCCGTTTAAATTCTCTAGCGCCATTGCTGCATGAGGATGATTGATAGCTTCGCTATAGTCCGTATTATGAAACGCTTTCGAGAAAGCGCTTTGTGCTATTTCAAGTAATTTGTTTTTAACCGCTTGCGAAGTAAGTGACTCAAGCGTTTCAGCAATTTTTTGCGCTTTATCTGCCTTAAACTGCGCAAGCTTATCGCTAACAATAGCCTCAATCTCCCTTTGATCCGGCGTAGTATCCATTATTTTAGTTAAGACAGCTTGTATTACGTTATCTAAATCTTGATCGGTCAAAGATAGATTTGGATCCGTTTTTTTCATTTCTTCAAATTTTTGATGAACTATCCCTGTAACCAATTGTTTATGCTGGCCTTCCTCTGCGGGATCCAGCGTAGAAGTACCTGTACTGCTCATGACGCTAACGTCACTCTCATGATGGCTGCTAACGGAACTTCTTCCACTTAAATCACCTAGCTCTATATATTCAGAAATCTCTTGGCCAACATGGTCCTGTGAACTTCTTCCTTGCGCTGTTCCTGCGAACGCCTTGCTATCGTATTTATCTGACAATATAAATTTTTTTATTTTTGGAAACATTTCTGATTCTCCTTCTAAATTCTCACGATCTGTGGCATATCGTTGTTTTTGTGCTTTCTTTAGCACTAATCCCATCATGCTTTGACGGCCTAGCACTGGACTATCTGCTGCTAAATTTTCCTTTTTTTCCGGTGCAGGTATAGCTGTAGCATCAGAAGTAGCTAAACTGTTCGTGGCAGTAGCGCCACTATTAGGAGCTAATTGATATTGTTCAGGATGCGTGCTTCCTTCTGACCCTGTTTCTGCGGACATCCCGCCGCTATCATCTTTATTTGCCTGCTTATCTTTCTTATTAGCGTCCAGTTCAGTGAGTGATTGTTCGACAGCCGCGTTGATGGCATCTTTATGCTTATCAAACATAGCATTAACTTGAGACTCAGCTTGTTGCTCATTCGATGGATTAGCCTGATATATTTCAAGCACTCTGTCTACTAAGTCACTTGCAAATGGTTCCGTAGCTGAATTTCCCGCGATTTCAGCAACTAATGCCTTGGCGCCTATTTCTAAGTGTCGAGCCGTGATTACCGCCTGAGCTGCTTCTGCAAAAACCTGATAGGTTCTATCAGCTGCGGCTTTACAACGATCTAAACAAGCTTGAGCATGTGTTACAGCAACTTGTTTTACTAGCCCTTTGAGCGTTGATCCACCAGACTCTATGCTCAACAATTCATCCATCGCCGTATCTTTTTCCAAATTGTTCAGCGCTGCTAGGGACATGCTATTTAATGTATGGCGCAATTGTTCTTTATCATCTACCAAATATTGTTCAGATAACTTTAGCTGTTTGTTTAAATTCTCTAACGCCATTTCTACATGAGGATGATCAATAAATGTCCCATGACCAACATCCTGAAACTCGCCCAAGAAAACGGTTTTTGCTATTTCACGTAATTTATCATTAACCACTTGCGGAGTAAGTGACTCAAGTATTTGATCAATTTTTTGCGCTTTAGCTACCTTAAACTGCGCAAGCCTATCACTAACAATACTTTCCTTTTTTTCCAGTGCAGGTATAGCTGTAGAATCAGAAGTATCTAAACTGTTCGTGGCAGTAGCGCCACTATTAGGAGCTAATTGATATTGATCAGGATGTGTGCTTCCTCCTGGCCCTGTTTCTACTGACACCTCTTCTCCACCGTGTTTCTTTGAATCGTCTTGCAATCCAAGTATTTTGCTTTTTTGTGCTTTCCTTGGCACTAATCCCATCGTATTTTTATTTCTTAGCACTGACTCATCTGCTGCTAAATTTTCTTTATTGTTCTGTAAATTTTCTTGTTGTTTATTTAAGCGCGGTGGCTGCCTATCTTGTTTTGCAAGAGTACCACTTAGCGTTTCAACTTTAGTTTGCCCTTGTTGAAGATTGTTTTGTAATCCTTGAATCTGTTGTCCTAATCTATCCTTTTCTGATTGCGCTTGTTTCAGCGCTAACTCATCAGCTAAATTTAAAGATGCTCCCTCCCCAACCTGGCTTCTTACTGCTGGTTGGCTTGTACCCATATCATCCATATCACGCTTTAAATCATTTACTTTACGCAACAAATCATCCCGATCAGATTGCAATTCTGCATATTGCCTTTTAGTTGCCATTAGCTCTAACAGCATCGCATCATCAACGACATTATTTACTAATGGTTTGTGTTCATCCTTTTTATCTGCAACTGGATTCTCCTGACTCAATATTTCTATACGATCCTTTTGTTCTGATATCGTTCTTTGCGCCCCTGCAAGCTCTGTCGTGAGTTCTTGATTTTTACCTTTAGATTCTGAAAATTGTTTCCCAAGCTCAACCATCTCTTCTTCAGTCCTTTGAAGCTCCCCTTGAATTCGTATTAACTGATTGTCTTGAACTTTAATCCGTTCACTTTGTTGTTGTATTTTACCATCAAGCTCCGCTGTATTAGCGTCAGACTCCTCAGCTAAACGTTCATTTTGACGTCGGCTTTCTTTTAATTCAGACTCTAAACGATCCCTTTCGCCTTGGAGGACGCTCGCTTCGTTCTGTAAACCCACTTCCTTAGCCTGAAATACTTCTTGTTGCGCTAATAGTTTATCGTCTGTTGCTAGCAAATCTTTAGAAAGTACATCTACTTTAGCCAATAATTCTTCAATGCGTTTTTCTGATAGAATTCTTTGCTCTTCGCGATCTGACTGTTTTTCGCCTGCTTCTTGCAGCTGATTTTGTAGCCCTTGATTTTCAGTCTCTAGGCTTGTATTGCGTGCTTCTAACCCAGCCTTCTCTGTGCTTAACCTTGCTATCTCGTCAGCAGTTGTTACGGCTTCTTCTCTTAGGGTTGTCAGTTGTCTTTGTGTTTCTGTAAGCTGAGTCTTAAATTGTTCTACATTAGCTTGGCTTTCTTTTAACTGACCTTCTAAACCTTCTTTTTGAGATTTAATTTCAGCTATTTTTCCTTCAAGATCCTGCTTATCCTGTTTTGACACTTGTTGAAGTGTATCTTGATCTTTCAGACGCTTTTCCATGTTTGATATCTGAGTATCTTTTTCTCTAAGCGCATTCTCAAGATCTGACTGTTTATTCACCGCCTTTTTGAGATCATCGTTAGTATTTCTCAGCTCTTCTTTTAATCCTTGATAAAATGCTTGTAATTCGTCGTAATCCTGTTCTAAAACACCGTATCTACTTTCACTTTGCTTTAATGCTTCTCTTACACTTAACAACTCTTCTGCTAACGCGTCGCGTTCCTTTGCCCAATTATTTTTAGTAAGGGGTTTAATTTCAGCGCTATTCTGTGCAGCTGCATCTGCTTGGCTAGATAATATTTCCACCCTTTCATTCAGTTGCGATATATCTAAATTTGCTTTAGTAAGTTTAGCGTCAAGTGCTTGCTTATCCTGTTTTAGTGTTTGATTTTCTTGCTCTAAACTATCCTTATCTACCCTGAACCTATCAACATTTTTTTGTATTTCTTCAAATTGCTTACGCTGCTGACTAGCCTGGCGCTCTAGTTGTATTATTTGTTCATGTAATTTTTTGTTATCCTCATCAGCTTTTTCAAGTAAAGACTGACTATCCTTCGTATCTTGTTTTGCTTTATTTATCAGATAGGTATTTTTTGCTTGTTGCTCCTCCACCTGCTGTTTTAAATCATTGATATCATCTAAAAGCTGCGGGTAAGTGGTTCTAAGAAGTGCTTCGGCACCGGCTTGCGCTAAAACAACAAAATCAGTTTGTAGCCGATCTTGAATTTCCTGTAAACGAGTATTTTCTGTTTCTAATTCAGTGACCCTATCTGTTAAACTAGTTACTCTTTCCTGATTTTCCACGGAAGGGGTAGAAAGGGGCTGTGGTTTATTTTCTTGCTCAGCTTTTAACTGATTTTCTAACGCTAATACTCTTTCATTAAGCGCTGTATTTTCTCTCGCTAAGCTTTCAATTCGTTGCTCAGCTTCAACGTTTTTACTCGCTTTAATTTGATCTAAATCTGTCGTTAGCTGTTTAATGTTATCTAACAACCCTTGAGTACTAGTTTGCATTTGTTCCAGCGCGTTTTGTTTTGCTGTAACCTGAGCACTCACTGCATCTACATTCGCTTGATATATTCGCTGCTTATGTGAATCCTCTTGTTCTTGCGCTATCTTATATTTTGCAAAACTTTCTTGCTCTGCTCTAAGCGCATCTTCAATGTTCTTGAAACTCCCTTGTAGTTTAGATAAAGCTTCTGTCGCTTGAGAAGCACTCTTCTTAACGACTTCAAGCTCGCTTCCCCGCACGTTAAGTTGTTCTTCTGCCGCTGTTTTAGCGTTGAGATTCTCTGCACTTTCAGTTTCTAAGCTGTTAATTGTTAGCTCTAGCCTATCCTTCTCTGCCATTAGACCGGCTATCTGGCTATCTCTTTGAGCAACGTCCCCCCTAAAATCCTCAATATCGCCAGCAAGATCGATGAGTTGTCTTCTTGCAACCTCAAGCTGATGACTTATCGGATAATCTATCGTATGGAGCTCCGTATTTTTAACATCAGCTTCCGTTTGAGTTTCTTCCGTCATGGTGCCCATCTCTTTAGTAAGAGGCGACATAATCTCTGATGGAGCAGCAGTAGCTGTATCGCTCTGGGTATTGTCTTCTACTTGGCTACTAGGACTAACCGCTGACTCCGGTATATCTGTTGCTTGTGCCGAAGCTTTAGGCGCTTCTGGTTTTTCTTGAGTTTGCTTTGGTTGCTGCGGATTATGAACAACACTGCTAGATAATTCGAGTTTTTGTTCTTGTTGCTGAGCAGCAGCCTGTTCAAATTTTTCAATTTTTTTGACAGCCTCACTATCATTCTTGACTATCTTTTTTAACTTTTGAGTTTCGAGCTTAATTTTTTTATAATTTTCTTTAATTATTTCCTGAATAGTGCTTTCTAAGTTTCTTAGATTTATTCCCTTTGATGTGGGATCCCTAAGTTTTTCTATCTGTTTCCCAAGTCCGTTTACCATATCTTTTCGTATAGCTCGAATCTCATTAAGAATTCCCTGCATCTCAGACCGTTCTGTTAGAGGTTGTTTTCCCTGTGTATTAACGACTATCCGTTCCAGTGCTACAATTTCACTTTTAATTGTAGAAAGCTTTGCTTTCATAGCTCGCATAGCACTTGATTCGTCTAGCTTTGCTCTTGCCGAAGGAGAACTTTGTTTAGTTTTATTATTTCGACCGCTCATCCTTACCCCTCTAATTAAAGACTTCTGACTAGCCACCATAACAAAGAAGTCTTAAAGATAACTTAAGTCATCAAAACTCACTTTTATCCGTATTTATATCCCCATCGATGATGGCTGGAACCTTTGTTTCGACGCTTAAAGCTCTGGGGATAGGTGGTTAGAACCCGCTTGCTGAGCCCTAGGCGATATTTATCTAGAGGATCATAAGCAAAAGTAGAAGCTAAAGAGTGCCCCCTTTGTAATAGGGCATAAATTTATGGATTAAAGCCGTGTAAATTAAAGGGGGAATGTTAATGTATTTTTAATATATCTTTTGTATAATAAGTCGTATTAAAAAAAAGAGGAGACCATCGAATGACCACACCAACGGCCCGTATGCCCTATTACTTAGCCCCTGATAACTCTAATCCCATTTTTAATAATATTCATTTTTCTTTAAAAGCACTACAAGCCTCTAAATTTGATGGCTCTTCCTACTTAAATGAGAACTTTAAAAATACCATTCTCGATGAGTTAACCGAAGCGAATAGAAGTACAGTTGACAGCTTTTTGGCGCGAAATATTAATAATGATGCTGGTTATAAAGCATTCCTCGAGTCTACTGATGCGCTTAAAGCACTTGACCGTAAAGACCTGTTAAATGATCCAAATACAGCGGCACCCTTAATCAATAATGCTGAAGAAAAATTTCAAACTTTTATTAAACAACAGAAATTAAAATTTGATCAAGCGTTTACTGGTATCCCGGCAGAAAAGAAAGAAAAGCTATGGTCAAACTATGAAAAAGAACTATCCCTCATTTATCAGCCTGTTGCCAACTTTGCTAAACAGGTCGACCCTGACCATTTATTGACTCAAGCCATGCGCCACTACGTTGCTAAGGTAATGAATAACAAGAAAAAAGATCCGAAATATTCAGATTTAGCAACAGGGCTAGATAACACTGCGGTTACACCGCGCCCGCAATTTACAGGCAGTGATAATAAACCCATTACCGTCGACTATGATCAAGATGGCAGTGTAAAATCGCTGCGTGTTCATCCTTATAGTGGTAATGTCGGTGATGGGCTTGCTATTTTTCTTGCCTCCCTTAAAGAGGGTCAAAAAATACCACCTATTAAGATTGTATGCCCGGTTTCAAACGCTGACATCATAAAAGCTGAGATGGACGTCGGGATAGCACGCTCTATCATCTTATTGGCGCATACGGTTATTAGGCTTCGGCAAGAAAACTTACAAAAAAAACAAGTTTTAAACGCAGCAATTGAAAAAGGTATTCCTTTAAAACATATCTCTCTAGAAGATAACCGTGGAAAGCCTATTCCTATTTTAGAACCTAAGTCTTTAGCCAAACGTGTTTTTGGAGTTAAATCTGCTCAAGAAAAACTTGATGAATCCCAGAAAAACTATCTAGAGGCATTTCAGAGTAGTCTTCCCACGATGACTCCTTCAAGATAAGAATCACTATTTTATTTTTTATTTATGTTCGCCAGGGAAGGTGAATTAAATAGAAAAAATAGGTAAATGGCTATTTTTTTGAATACGTCCTATGTTTTCTTGGCACTTATAGTCTTCATCACTGGGACTAAAACGTGTTTCTATCCCTGCTTGTTGACATCGTAGCCACGCAAATCGTTTTGCGGGCACTGAACCTGAAAACATTACTTTTTTAGCCCCTCTCTCAATTAAACAGTCAATCATATAACTAACTGTTTTAAGTAGAGCGCCTGTGGAATAACTGCCGTAGTTTTCTCCCGCCGAGGTAATTAAACCATCGCCAAAATCTAAAACTTTCCAGCCTTCTTTTAAACGAATGATTTGAGGAACGTTTTCAGAAGAACCTGCTGTTCCTCCCTCATTTTCGTCTGATGCCTCTGATGGTAAATTTGGCTCAAGTTGATAGATAGAAAAACTAGACCATAAACATAATAGATACTTAAAAGACTTGTCCCGTTTAGGGCTTTCCTGAACAAACAAAGCATCGAGTTCACTCAATGCTTTGTTAAGTAAAAAATCAGCTGAATCGGCTACAATAAGATCATCATCTTGGTTATCAGCCACTAAATCGTTGTGTTCCAACGAAGATTCAGACTGGTTTTTCATACAATGATCTCATCATAAAATATTTTTATTCACATCATGCAGCCGGCTTATTATCAGCCCCCGACCCCGATACGGTAGTACCACCCTTAGCAGAGTTTTTATTAGCTTGCATTTGTTTGCTAATACTCCGCATATCTGAAGTCCCCTGTTGCATTCCCGTTTGAACTGCTTGTGAGCCAGATTGACCTATTTCGCGCATGCTACTATCTACATTACCGCGAATTTGATGCAACATGCCTTCTTCCGGTGTATTTTCAGCTTGTGCACCTATCCAACGCATCACTTTGTTTGGTACTTCATAAATCATACTAAAACTACGATTAACGAGTGCTAAAACTAAACTAGTATAAATAATCATGAGGGTAGTCTGTGAGACTAATGCCAGGAAATCTCCACTCAAGTCGCCCATAAAGCGCAGCGCAATACCGTAACCTTGATTAAGCAAGGAAATCGAAATATACGACAGAATAATCCCAAAAATAAAACCAAACACCATTAACATAGGTCTTAAAAAGACACTCGCTAATAACATAACGGCTTGTTCAGCTTTACCTAAGAAATCATGTCCTTCTGGATGAGTAATACCTAATGCAACCAGTGGTGCCGCCATCACCGATTCCAAAACAATGGCAAACCAAGTCACTGCACCAAAGGTAAATAATATAAAGGGGATTAAAGGCACGTAATAAGCGAGTGTTGCACCCAAGCTTAAATTGATCATTAGCCAGAAAGTAAATATCGGCATAAATAAACCAATAAAGCCAAATAGCGCTCCTAATATTGCAATAATGGGCCCTGCTGGTGCAAAAAACGAAACCGCCGCTCCAGCCACACCACCCGCAACAACCAGTACAGTCATCGCAGCAAAGAAACCAACCCAGACACTTTCTACGGTATGAACCAAATCATCACCAATACCGGACAACGTTAAGATAGGATCAGAGCCACTATTTAAACCAGCTTCTAGCTTTTTCTGGAAGTCCTTCGCACTTTCAAAAATACTTGCCATAAACTTAGCAAATAATCCGCCGCCTCCGCCACTTATATCACCACCTGAGGAAGGAAAGATTTGATTATGATTACCCGCTGCGTTACCTGCATTTGCGGTTTCACTTTGAACATAATCATCGATAACACCACCACTCGTCGGTACATTATTCTTTAGATTATCTAAAATAGTCGAATTATTGATGTCTTGGAAAGCACTACTATCGTATTCAGGTTTAAAGCTCGGTGTAATCTGATCCTTAATCACCGATAAATCATTTATTTTACGTAAATTTTCGTTAAGTTTGGCCATTTGGTAGTAATAACTTCCTGCCAATATCCAGCCAGTGTCTTTTGCATCTTTAATAAAATCTTTGAGTTTTGCGTCGGCATCGCCTTTCAAAGTTCTCAACGCTGGCTTCACAATCGCGAAATAATCCGTCGAGGTATAAACCAAAGAATTGCTGACCAAAAGAGGATCGCCTTTTTTCAAGGTAACGTTAGAAACTTGATCGTCATACGCTGGCGCTAATTTATTAGCAATATTTTTAGCCATTGAATTTACATCTAAGGTCATCTGCCTGACGCCAATACTCGCGCTATCGTTAGCCGTTAAATTAGCCGGATTAGCCACTTGAGCATTATCAGCTTTACCAATAAAATCCCAGCTGACCGAACCACAAGCACCTTCATATTTGGAAAAAGTTCCATCCATTTTCCCTGGGAAAGTAATAAATCCACCCTTATCTTTGGTGTAATCTATAAGTTTGCCTGTGTTACTTCCATTAGGCCCTTTACCTGTCACTGATAAAGAAGAAGCAAAATCAGGCACTTCTATGCCTTTACCTTTATATTGACGAACTAAACCATTATAAAGCGTGTACATGCACACTTCTGATTTGAGAATATCGCCCGATTTAGACACTAAGAAGGTGTTATCGGCCGTCTTTCCTGCCCCCGATCCTCCTGGAGCGAGTCCTTGTACAGGCTCTACGACTGTACCATTGCGATTCATATAATCTAAAGCAACGTTCCATACCTGATCCGCAGCACCTACGCCTTGTACCACTACCCACATCACTAAAATCTGAATAAAAGAATAGCCAGTTGCTTTAGGCAATAATAAACCAACGCCGGAAACCATCCGTAAAGGTACCCATATCGAAGACCATTTTTGCCCTAAAAATTCACCTTGGTGAGCCGTATTTAAGATGGATATAAATAAGGCATAGGTTAATAAAACAGACGCCATCACTAATATGGCCGCGTTAAAAGAACCTAACATCGTTCCTAATATTTGACTGCCTGTTCCATGCAATACGCCATCCACAACACCAAAAATAGTCGCTAAATAAGAAACCGACAAGTCACTCGCTGGTGGCGCTAAACTGTCAGCCAAAAGCAAACTAGGAAATAAACCAATAAATAAACTGACTAGAATTTTTTTCATGATGTTTTTTTTCTATTAAGAAAGTAAGCGTTGAACCAGTCGCGAAAAGTACAACCTAAGCGCCGGTGTTTAATCTGAAAAACCCAAAAATGATAACGAAAAACTTGGGTTAGAATAACCAAACTCAGCCCTATGCAAGGGAAAAATCCACGCAGGGCATGTTCAGATAAGAGATGAATGCTATAAGCGACACATATCAGAAGAAGGGTTATCCATATCCACATCAAACGTCTAAATTCTTTTAGTCGCTGTACTAAATCTGCTTCAGTGACTTTAAGCCGAAGTAAGGCGGCTTCAAAAGACTCTTCGGTGGTTGCTTGCTCAGGAACAAAAAACTTTTTTGCAAAAGAAAAGAACTCGCGATTAGTTTTCGCAAGCTGGCGATAACCGATCCATTTAGGGACATCGACTAAAGGCTTTATTATTTTTTTTATACCGCCAAAAAAACTCACGTAATACTCCGTAGTTTATTATTTATTGTATTCTCTTCGCGCTTGAATTTTCGGCAATACCATCGAAAACTCAAGTGTCGTGAGTATAAAACTAAGTGTGCTGCCGATTTTTTAGCGCCATTACCACACTTGGTAAACTGACTACTATACAAAACTCGGCAAAAACTTATTTGCTTATACTATTATGCTTGTCTAAAACATGCAAATAGTTTAATAAGCTAGTTAATTTTAACTAAATACCTCTGAAAAATGACTGTGCTAGCAACTTAGGTTTGATTTGTGTGCCATTCCGTTGGATAATCACAGCGTCTGACGCTATTTGCCGGGTCTATAAAAGTAAAACAAGAGTAAAATTATGCCTGATTTAAGCCACAAAGGCTCGCACCTGTACTGGAAGCAGTATCAAGACCCGATGATCTATCGCGTCTTAAGCTTTATGGAAAGTGTTGAGCAATGGACCAAAGACGGCGATCCTTCCCTAGAAGCAACGCTGACGCAATTAGGACAAGAGATTGATGAACTTGATAAGGTTGATCTCGATAAACTAGGGCGCCAAGCATTATTTATTCGCCTAGGTAATCATTTAGGCATGTCGCGTACCCTACGTTTATTACAAGCACTTGATACTGCGCACCCTGGTTCCGCGGCTAAGTTATTGATTCATGCCGAAGAAACCAGTGATAACCCAGAAGACGAAGCCGGTCTATTTTTACGTCGAAATATCGCCTTTGAACGCTTACGATTGCTCGCACGGGTTTTTTCACAGGATCGGCTTGGTTTAGTTTTAAAAGCATTAGAAGGTGAATGATGATAAAAATACAAATGCTTGTGCTATCCGCCGTGTTTAGCCTTTTAGCGATGCCTTTACTTGCCTATGCGGACAATAAACAGGATCCTTTACAACGTTATAGGGATGAAATCAAACGTATGGAAGCGAATGCTTCGCAAACAGTACTCGATCAACTCAAAGCAAATGAATCAAGTAGCGCTTCAAACACGATGCCTAGTCAAGCGGCGCCCACGCCGCTTCCGCAATCCCCTGTTTCAAACAGTGCTAGAGCTTTTTCTCCGCCTACTAGTGCAACACAAAACGGTGCTATGCCAACCAATAAACAACCCAACACAAATGACAACAATCCCTGGTTAAAACCAAATCCCTGGGAAGCGCAAGCACATGTAAATCCCTGGGCAAATGCACCTATTCCCAGCGCGGGCAGCACCACGCCAGCTAATAGCTTCACACCACCACCGGCTCCGCCGAATATATTCGCACCACCTCAGCCTGCTGTGAGCACACCGAATAAAACAACTAACAATAATACAAACCATTAAACCCCGCAGAGGAATTTTTTTATGCCAGTAAAATCAATAATAAAAACCACTTTTTTAAGTGTCACACTTGCTACTCTAGGCATGAGCACACCGATGCTTAGCTATGCAGATGCTCCTCCCGCTGATTCAGGCACCCAAAACTTGGTTGCTGGCTTTGGATCCGCGGCAATTCAAAGTAAGCTGATGAACACCGCGCCTCCAGGAAATGACATTACGACCTTCACAGGTACCGCACAAGGCGCTTATTTAACTTCTCCTAACTCACCATTAGTTGGGCCACTGACAAAAAATTTATTGGGCCAACTTGCGAATCTAGGAAAAGATAATGCAAACGATGCGCTATCTTTCATATGGAACCCTAATGCAAAAAAAACAGATCCCAATTTAGCAAAAGATCCCATCAAATCGGTTGATGTGAATAGCCTACTCCAGCCTATGACCTACAGTGATCTAGAAGCAACCCAAGCTAAAAATGTTATCGATGCGTTAAGTGGATCATTGTCACCACTGAATACGGTTAATTTCAATCAACTCATCGCTAATTTAAGTGGTAATAAAGACACTAATTTAAAAGCGACACTGAATCAAAAACAAAACCAAGATTACCTTGCCGCCTTACGTAGTTATATCGCTACACAAACGGTTGCCTTAGGTAATCTTTATCAGATCTATGCAGAACGCCAACCAATTGATACCAATGGGCTTAGTCCGCAGCTAAAGGATGCAGTCAATGTAGTTGCTAAACAAACAACAAAAGGACAAGTTAGTCCGCTACAACTTGAAAACTTCATGGCAACACGCCGTATTCTTAATAAAGATTGGTACGACAATTTAATTAAAGAAAATCCTGCAACATTACAACGCGAACAAGTTCAATTGTTAGCTGAAAACTTAGCAGAAAGTTACCGAACACGGATGACAACAGAACGTTTACTCGCTACTATGTCAGTCTTAGTATTAGAATTAAACCAACAAATTCGTGTTCAACTACAAGGTCAAATACAAACTATTAGTAATCCCCCACAAAAATAGGGGATGTGCTGTACCACGAGATGGACTTTAAAAAAAAGTATTCTTTATTAGATTCTATTGATACGCCGAAGCAGTTGCGCACATTAGATGCGTCGCAACTGCTTCAATTAGCAATTGAACTCAGAACTTTTCTTATCGAAACCCTAAATCAGTGCGGCGGTCATTTTGCAGCTAATTTAGGCACCGTCGAACTAGCCATTGCCTTGCATACGGTTTTTAATACCCCTGATGATGATTTGGTGTGGGACGTTGGGCACCAAGCTTATCCTCATAAAATTCTTACCGGTCGGCGCGATCAGCTAGCGACCATTCGTAAAACGTATGGTTTAGCGCCCTTTCCTTCACGGCAAGAAAGTGAATTTGATAGTTTTGGCGTCGGTCATTCGAGCACCTCGATTAGCGCAGCCTTGGGCATGAGTATGGCAGCTAAGCAACAAAAAACCGGGCATAAGGCCATTGCTGTCATTGGTGACGGCGCAATGACGGCGGGAATCGCTTTTGAAGCCTTAAATCATGCAGGCGATATTCATGCTGATTTATTAGTGGTACTGAATGATAATGATATGTCCATTTCAAATAACGTGGGCGCTTTATCAAATTACTTTGCACGCATCTTATCCAGTAAAATTTATACCAGTGTCCGAGAAGGTAGTAAAAAAGTTCTGGAGGCAATCCCAACGGTACGTGAATTTGCTAAACGTACCGAAGAACATGTAAAAGGCATGTTGATTCCAGGTACCTTGTTTGAAGAATTAGGGTTTAACTATATTGGACCACTCGATGGTCACGATCTCCCGCTTTTAATCAACACCCTAAGCAATTTGCGCCAATTGTCGGGACCTCAACTCTTACATGTTGTCACGACAAAAGGAAAAGGTTTTCCAGCCGCCGAAGCCGATCCCATCGCCTACCATGCCGTCAGCCCAAATTTTTTAACTAAACCAACAACCGTTCCTTCAAAAACAAAACCACTCACTTATTCTAATGTCTTTGGCCAATGGATCTGTGACATGGCCGCACAGGATGAACGTTTAATTGCTATTACGCCCGCTATGCGCGAAGGATCCGATCTGGTTGAGTTTTCAAAACGCTACCCAGATAGATATTACGATGTGGGTATTGCCGAACAACATGCAGTTACCTTTGCTGCCGGGCTTGCCTGCAAAGGACAAAAACCCATTGTGGCTATCTACTCTACTTTTTTACAACGCGCTTATGATCAGCTGATTCATGATGTAGCACTACAGAATTTACCGGTACTTTTTGCAATTGATAGAGCAGGCATTGTAGGCGGTGATGGAGCCACTCACCAAGGTTGTTTTGATCTATCGTATCTTCGTTGCATTCCTAATCTCACGATTATGACACCCAGCGACGAAAACGAATTATATCAAATGCTTTATAGCGGTTTTCAACAATCCACGCCCTGTGCTATCCGTTATCCACGAGGATGCGGCCCTGGTGTTGCTATCAACCAAGCGATGGTCATGATTCCCCAAGGAAAAGCCGAAATTAAACGCAAAGGCGAGAATATTGCTTTACTGGTTTTTGGTTCGCTCTTACAACCGGCGTTTGCTGTCGCAGAAAAACTGAATGCAACCGTTGTTAGCATGCGCTTTGTTAAACCCTTAGATACTGAATTACTCAGCCAATTAGCGAGTACACATACTTTATTCGTCACTCTAGAAGAAAATGTGATTGCTGGGGGTGCTGGCAGTGCGGTTGGCGAATACTGCCATCAACAACAATTGAACTGCGATCTACTCTCTCTAGGGTTACCCGACACCTTCGTAGAACATGGCGATCCGGGAGAATCATTATCCCAAGCTGGCCTAGATAGGGCTGGAATCCTGGCAGCTATAGAACAGCGACTGGCGAAGGCGCCTGCTTTTTAGTAAAGTGGGGTCATTTTTCGGTAAGTAATTACTTATTTGGCTACTATACCTAGATTGCCACGCGCTTCGCGCTCGCAATGACGAGCCTTTTTCTACATAACGATTTTTAATTATGATCGCAAAACTTTTAAGTAAATTTATTCCTAGCCGCAACCAGCGTCTTCTACAAGAATGTCAAAAAACCATAGTGGCAATTAATCACTTAGAACCTAATCTACAGGCTTTATCTGATATTGAATTGCAAGCTAAAACCGCCGAATTTAAAAGCCGCCTAAGCGATGGCTGTGCTTTAGACGAATTACTGGTAGAAGCCTTTGCAGTAGTTCGAGAAGCGAGTAGCCGCGTGCTTGGCATGCGCCACTTTGATGTGCAATTAATCGGTGGCATGGTATTACACAGCGGTAAAATTGCTGAAATGCGTACCGGTGAAGGTAAAACCTTAGTCGCCACGCTGCCTGCTTATTTAAATGCCTTAAGTGGCAACGGTGTGCATATCGTTACTGTGAATGATTATCTCGCTAAACGCGATGCACAGTGGATGAATCCGCTTTATACCTTTCTGGGATTAAGTACTGGCGTTATCGTCTCTGATTTACCATTACCAGAAAGACAAGCCGCCTATGCGGCCGATATCGTTTATGGAACCAATAATGAGTTTGGCTTTGATTATCTACGCGATAACATGGCTTTCTCTTTAGCTGAGAAATCACAGCGCATTTTAAATTTTGCTATTGTTGATGAGGTCGATTCTATTTTGATCGACGAGGCACGCACGCCTTTAATTATTTCCGGCGCTAGCGAAGAAAGCTCTGAGCTTTACATTAAAATGAATCAACTCATCCCATCACTCACTTTACGCAAAGAAGAAACGGGGCCCGGTGATTTTTATTTGGATGAAAAAACCAAACAAGCCCATTTAACAGAAGAAGGCCACCAGAATCTGGAGCATCTTTTGGTAAAGCAAGGTTTATTGAATGAAGGAGAAAACCTTTACCATCTGAATAACATTGGCTTAATGCAGCATGTTAACGCGGCCTTGCGTGCACATTATTTATTTCAACGTGATGTTGATTATATTGTACAAAATAATCAAGTAGTTATTGTTGATGAACATACCGGCCGTTTAATGACCGGGCGACGCTGGTCAGATGGATTACATCAAGCAGTAGAAGCCAAAGAAAAAGCCGACATCCAAAACGAAAATCAAACCTTAGCGTCAATCACCTTCCAAAATTATTTTCGTCTTTATCACAAATTAGCGGGAATGACCGGAACAGCTGATACAGAAGCGTATGAATTCCAACAAATCTATCATTTAGAAGTGGTTGTTATCCCTACCCATTTACCTGTTTCCCGCCAAGATTTACCGGATCAAATTTATCTCACCACTGAAGAAAAGTTTGCCTCTATTATTGATGACATTAAAGCGTGTAGAGAACGCAAACAACCAGTACTGGTAGGAACCGCCTCCATAGAAACCTCCGAATACCTCTCACGTTTGTTGGATAAAGCAAAAATTCCGCATCAAGTGCTCAATGCTAAGTTTCATGAGAAAGAAGCACAAATTATTGCCGAAGCAGGTCGTCCGGGCACGGTCACGATTGCAACCAATATGGCAGGACGAGGAACTGATATCGTTTTAGGTGGTAATCTCAAAGCAGAACTTGCCAATTTACCTGCTAACACCTCGGATGAAGAAATAGAGCAACATAAAATCGAATGGCAAAAACGCCATGATGAAGTGATTGCTGCCGGCGGATTACATATTATTGGTAGTGAACGACATGAATCGCGTCGTATTGATAATCAGTTACGTGGTCGCGCAGGACGCCAAGGCGACCCTGGTTCTTCTCGTTTCTACTTATCATTACACGATAATCTGATGCGTATCTTTGCATCGGATCGGGTTGCGATGATCATGCAAAAATTAGGCATGCAAACGGGCGAATCCATTGAGCATCGCTGGATTACACGTGCCATTGAAAATGCTCAACGTAAAGTAGAAGGCCGTAATTTTGATATTCGTAAACAATTATTAGAATTTGATAATGTCGCTAACGAACAACGTAAAGTTATTTATGAACAACGTAATGAGTTATTGGCAACCGAAGATATTTCGCCCATTATCAAAAATTTATGGCCCGATGTACTTAATGCAACCATTGATCAATTCATTCCACCACAAAGTCTAGAGGAGCAATGGGATATCCCCGGTTTAGAAAGTCGATTGCTGCAAGATTTTGCGCTGGGATTACCGTTACAAACCTGGTTAAACGATACAAACTGCACTGAAGAAGACTTACGCCAAAAAATAGTGACGGCTGCAGAAACAGCATATACAGAAAAAGAAAAACAAGTGGGTACCGCCACTTTACGCCAGATCGAAAAAACATTGATGTTACAAACACTGGATAATTTATGGAAAGACCATCTCGCCGCCATGGATCATTTACGCCAAGGCATCCATTTACGGGGTTATGCACAAAAGAATCCAAAACAGGAATACAAACGTGAGTCTTTTGCCCTTTTTGCTTCGCTTCTAGATCAGTTAAAATATCAAGTCATTAGCTTGTTGAGCTGCCTACAAATACAAACCGCTGAAGATGCAGAACGCTTAGAAGCGCAGCGTAGACAACAAATGCCACAGTTACTTGACTTCCAACATCCTAACTCCATCAATACCAGCGCTGAGAGTGATGATTTGGAAAATAGTAAACAGCCTTCTACCCAACGTAATCTGAATAAAACCGGTAGAAATGAAGCATGCCCTTGCGGTTCAGGGAAAAAATATAAACATTGTCATGGACAATTAAACTAATATGTCGCAACCACAAATTATTATTAAAACAGCGGAAGAGATTGAAAAAATGCGCATAGCTGGCAAGCTAGCCGCTGAAGTCCTAGAAATGATAACGCCTTATGTCAAACCTGGCATCACCACCAATGAGTTAGACCAAATTTGCCACGATTATATCGTCAATGTACAAAAGGCGATTCCTGCGCCATTAAATTATCGTGGATTTCCTAAATCTATCTGTACTTCTGTCAATCACCAAGTCTGCCACGGCATTCCTAGCGAACGGGTTTTAAAAGATGGCGATATTATCAATATTGATATCACCGTTATTAAGGATCAATATCACGGTGATACCAGTAAAATGTTTCTCCTGGGTAAACCGTCTATCTTGGCACAACGTCTATGCCGTATCACTCAAGAATGTTTATATCGTGGTATTCGTCTGGTCAAACCGGGAACCTATTTAGGTGATATTGGCGCTAGTATTCAAAAATATGCGGAATCAGAAGGTTTTTCGGTGGTTCGCGAATATTGTGGCCATGGTATAGGACGGATTTTTCATGAAGATCTGCAAGTATTACACTACGGTCATCCTGGCACGGGTGTTCAATTAGTTCCTGGCATGACATTCACCATTGAACCGATGATCAATGCAGGAAAACGCTATACCAAACAATTACCCGATGGCTGGACGGTAGTAACAAAGGATCATAGTTTATCCGCACAATGGGAACATACCTTACTTGTCACTGAAACAGGGTATGAAGTACTGACAAAACGCTCTGAAGAAGCCGCACTTATTTAAATTTAGCGGGTTATACGCTTACTTTTCCATTATTTAATGCATAAAAGTCATATACCGTTAGGGTAATGATTGATTTACCCTACCTAAACTTATATGCTCCAGTCTTAAAGATAAGCTCGAATAAAATAATAAGAGTACATGTATGCTAAAGCGCTCAATAGCCATCTTTTTTTTAGGGATATTCGTCCTCGCACTCGTCAGCTGCGACCTCCTTCATGGCAGTAAACCCGCTAGACCTCCTGTTGTTGTGGGTGCTGCTTCGGTAGTACTACAGCCGTGGCAGGAGACTATTCAAGCCGTTGGTAGCTTATCGGCTAGCCAAGGGATTGTGATTAAGCCCGAAACCAGTGGCCGTATTACCGCTATTTATTTCCAATCTGGAGAAAATGTTAAAGCAGGCGATCCACTGCTGCAACTTAACCCGGCAATGCTACAAGCAAAACTTGATGCCGCCAAAGCCCAAACTGACTTGAGTGCCGCTGACTATGCCCGAGCCTCTACCCTTTACAAACAAAAAGTATTCGCTAAAGCCGATATGGATAAAGCCTTAGCCAGCTATCGTGCCAATCAAGCCCAACAGGCCCAAGCCCAAGCAGCACTTGATCAAACACTTATTCGAGCGCCTTTTAGTGGTCGAATAGGTCTGCGTTTAGTGAATCAAGGTGATTACATCGACCCCAGTAAAGCGATTGCTAATTTAGATGCAATCGATCCATTACGTGTTGATTTTAAAATTCCGGGAACAGACGCCAGTAAAGTAACCGTAGGGACAAAAGTGATCATCCATAGTGACGCTTATCCTAACCAAGCTTTTCTAGCATCCGTCTATGCGGTTGATTCACAAATAGATGCAGATACTCGAAGTTTAGGTGTACGTGCAAGTCTTAGTAACAGCAAACAACAATTATTACCCGGGGCTTTTGTGAATGTCTCTCTGCAAGTCGCTCAGCCACAATCATTAGCCACCGTCCCTGAAACAGCCGTTAATAATGATGAAACAGGTAGTTATGTCTACCGAATCCTCGATCATAAAGCCATTAAAACACCGGTCACGGTTGCTTTTCAGCGTGATGGAAAAATCGCGTTAAGTACGGGATTAAAAGAAGGCGAACAGATTATTAGCGTGGGTGGTTTTAAGGTGCTCGATAAAGCACCGGTCATCGTTGGAAAGTAATTGCCATGAAATTCACTGAACTTTTCATTCGCAAACCGGTACTAAGCCTTGTTGTCAGTTTACTGATCCTCTTGGTCGGTATTAAATCCTTTTTCTTATTACCGGTTAGTCAATACCCTCTAATTTCTCCCTCTGTTATTACCGTAAGCACCAGCTATCCGGGTGCGCCTTCTGAATTGATGGAAGGCTTTGTTACCACACCTTTAGAAAATGCCCTGGGCGGCATTCAAGGTATTGATGTTATACATTCAAAAAGCAAACAAGGCAGTAGCCAAGTCACCTTACAATTTAAGCTAGGGTATGATCTGACTAAAGCCATGTCAGATGTCAGTAATGCTGTCGCTTCAGTGCGTAAACAATTGCCTAAAGCGGTACTAGACCCGGTTATCGACACCAAAGATCCCAACGCCGATCCCACACTTTTTATTTCCTTTTCCAGTAAAACAATGGTACCGGCTGCCATTTCCGATTATTTAAGTCGCGTTATACAGCCACAACTGCAAAACATACCAGGCGTCAGCCAAGCACAGATATTTAGTAGTAATACGTATGCGATGCGTTTATGGCTGGATCCACAAAAAATGGCCGCACATCATGTTACCGCCACGGATATTACCAACGCTTTAGCACAAAATAATGTTCAAGCAGCACCCGGTAATTTACGCACGCCCTGGGAAACCATTAAAATTGATGCCAACACCGATATGACCTCGGCTGATCAATTTAATAATCTCGTTATTCAAAATAAAAATAATTATCTCGTCCGTCTCTCTGATGTAGGACATGCTGTGCTAGGCGTACAATCCGATCAAATGGATGCCGCTGTTAAAGGTAATCATCAAGCGATTATCATGGGGATTATTCCGCTTTCTACGGCCAATCCACTCACCGTTGCAAACGCAGTAAAAGCCTTACTACCGCAATTACAAGACAATATACCCAGCGATATCAAAATTCATGTGGTATGGGACTCTTCAAAATTTATTGCTGAATCCGTACACGACGTTAAACGCACCTTTTTTGAAGCCTGCCTTTTTGTATTCATTGTTATTTTCCTATTCTTAGGTACTTTACGCGCCACACTAATCCCTTTAATTACAATTCCTTTATCTATTTTTGGCGTGTGCACAGCCATGTTAATTTTGGGTTATACACTCAACACATTAACCTTATTAGCCTGGATTTTAGCGATTGGTTTAGTCGTCGATGACGCGATTGTGGTATTAGAAAATATTCATCGACATATTGAACAAGGACTTTCTCCTTTTAAAGCCTCAATCATTGGTGCAAAAGAAATCGGCTTCGCTATCATCGCCATGACCATCACCTTAGCCGCCGTCTATGCACCTATTGGCTTTATCAATGATATGACCGGCATATTATTTAGGGAATTTGCCTTTACCTTAGCCGCTTCCGTTATTATCTCCGGCTTTGTCGCTTTAACATTATCACCCATGATGTGCTCCAAACTACTGAGTCACTCAGCAAAACCATGGGCATTTATGGTGAAAATTGAAGCGCTGTTAAATCATTTAACACATGCTTATAAACAAGCCTTAACATTGATGTTAAAGCACCGCAAACTGGTATTAAGTTTAACCACCATCATCTATGTCGCTTGTTTCGCTTTATTTAAAAGCTTACCTTCTGAATTAGCACCGGCTGAAGATCAAGGGGTTATTATCACCTCCGCAACCGGTCCCACTTCAGCTAACTTGCCGTATATGAAAAAATATATGGCGCAGGTTGAAGCAATTTATAAAACCATACCCGAAGTGGCGACCTACATCACCATAACGGGCATGCCTACACTGAATGGTGGATTATCTTTTTTAATCCTTAAACCTTGGAATGAACGTAATACGTCTAGCCAAGCCATTATACAATCACTATTTAAACGTTTTTGGGCTATTCCAGGCATACAAGCGTTTCCTTTCAATCCACCCGCGTTGCCAGGTTCGACAGGGCATGCGCCATTAAACATTGTCCTAAAAAGCACTGACAGTTATCTTTCGCTCAATCAACTTGCTAAAAAATTACAAGTGGCTGTCGCACAAGATAATCCGCGTATTTTAGGACTGCAATCCAATTTAAATATGGATATGAAGCAAGTCGATATCCATATTAATAAAGATAAAGCGATTGCATCGGGTATTTCGATGAGTGACATTGCCAATAGTTTAAATATTCTTATTGGTGAACCACAAAGCAGTGTTTTTAATTGGAATGGGCGTAGCTATCAAGTTATTCCTCAGCTTTACCGTAACTACATGAGCGCGAGTGAACAACTTAAAGAACTCTATGTACGTAGCCAAAGTCAAAAATTAATTCCTTTAGCTAACTTTGTTAGTTTACAGTCCTCCGTATCCGCACAGAGCCTCAATCATTTTCAACAACTGCGTGCCGTCACACTCAGTGGAAATTTAGCGCCAGGTTATACCGTGGGTGAAGCGGTTAATTACTTAGAGCATTTAAGTAAAAAGGTTTTACCTAAAACCGTACAAATCGATTTTGATGGTGAAACACGCCAGTTTATGCAAGCTGGAAATAGTATGGAACAAACCTTCTTGTTTGCACTGGTCTTTATCTTTTTAGTGCTTGCTGCCCAATTTGAAAGTTTTAGGGCGCCGTTTATTATTTTACTCACGGTTCCTCTCTCATTAACAGGTGCTTTACTGGCGCTTCACCTTACTGGAGGCACCTTAAATATCTACACCCAAATTGGACTAGTGACACTCATTGGTTTAATTACCAAACACGGTATTTTAATTGTTGAATTCGCCAACCAATTAAAAAAGAAATCAACACTTTTGCTGAATGACGCTGTGATAGAAGCCGCATCCTTACGTTTACGCCCTATCCTCATGACCACTGCGGCAATGTTATTAGCAGCAGTTCCTCTGGCCTTAGCGAAAGGCGTGGGCGCTCATGCGAGAAACCAGCTAGGCTGGGTTATCTTGGGTGGTATGTCTATAGGAACCTTCTTCACCTTATTTATTCTTCCTGTCATGTATACTTTAGTCTATGCGAAGAAATCGTCGGTTGTTTCAACAACTGATAGCATAGCTGAAGAAAAACAAGAATCGCTTGATCATACGCAATAACTCCGCCAATATTAAAGTTAATCGCTAGGCATTACGTGTAATGTGCCCACCTGTCATTGCGAGCGCGAAGCGCGCGGCAATCTAGCGAAAAGGCTAGTTTTTCCTGGATGGCCACGGCTGCCACTTCGTTTCAGCCTCGCCATGACGACAAGAATTATGCCGGGACAAAACTATATATATTTTTATCTTATTCAGGCCTTAACCCTCATGAACACATTACAACCGCTTATTGAAGACGCTTATAAAAAAATAAACCAAATTAATCCTGAAAACATAGATCCAGCCACAAAAAAGGGCATTTTAGAAGCAATAGAATTATTGGATAAAGGAACACTACGTATTGCTGAAAAAAAAGACAATCATTGGGTCGTACATCAATGGTTAAAACAAGCTATTTTATTATCCTTTCGCATTTCTTCTAATCAAATATTCGATGCGGGCTATACACAGTATTTTGATAAAATACCTTTAAAATACGCCAATCTAGATCAGCAAGCATTACAAGCTCAGCAAGTGCGCATTGTACCCAATAGCTGTGTGCGCCAAGGGGCTTTTATCGGTAAAAACACCATTCTCATGCCCTCCTTTGTCAACATCGGCGCTTATGTGGATGAAGGCAGTATGGTAGATACCTGGGCAACCGTCGGTTCCTGCGCACAAATTGGCAAAAATGTACATCTTTCGGGTGGTGTGGGTATTGGCGGTGTATTAGAACCACTACAAGCAAATCCAACTATTATCGAAGATAATTGTTTTATTGGTGCGCGCTCAGAAATTGTCGAAGGCGTTATCGTCGAAGAAAACAGTGTTATTGGTATGGGTGTTTTCATAGGCCAAAGCACACCGATTTATAACCGGGCAAGGAATGAAATAAGTTATGGTCGTGTTCCCAGTGGATCGGTTGTCATAGCCGGCAGTTTACCGTCTAAAACAGGACATTGTCATCTCAATTGTGCAGTCATTGTGAAGCAAATTGATAAAAAAACACGAGAAAAAACAGCCATTAATGAACTATTAAGGGACTCATGATAAATAAGCAAATAACTCCACCGGAAGTACAGCTCAAACGATACTTTTGGTTGATTATGTTTTTGCAGCTCTTGCTATGGAGTTTATTGCCTGTTTTTATTCGACATTCTACGACACATGACATCATAGAGGCACTTACCTGGGGACGTCAGTTTGAATGGGGATACGAGAAAAATCCCTTTTTAGTTGGCATTCTAGCGCATCTAGGCGGGTTATTCGGCAGCAATGGTTTTGGTATTTATCTTATTCAACAATTATTTATTCTTTTAGGAGTATGGTCCACCAAGCAATTAACATTTGAGCTTAGCCATAACAGAAGTTATGCCTTTATTAGCGCCACGGCATTGCTGCTCTATTTTTTTTATAATTTCGAAGTTCAGCTCAATAACGATAATTATATTTTACAAGGATTATTGCCATTTTCTGCATTATGTTTTTATCGAGGCATAAAAAATAATGATCTGAAACAATGGTTTTTTTCTGCAGCTAGTTTAGCTTTAGCCACCTTAGCAAAATACAGTGCTGTTCTTTTTCTTCCTTTATATATTTTATATCTGTTATTTTCTAAACAAGGCAAAAAATATTTATTTTCTAGCAAACCTTACCTTGCTTTCTTACTATACGGCTTGATGCTTTTACCTCATCTTATCTGGCTTAATTATCAAAGCTTTCACCCCCTGCATTATGCATTCTTAGAAAGAGGTAAATTACAGCAATTAACTCACTTAGAATACCTGTTTTATAATTCATCTTCCTTATTATCTATTTTCTTAGAAATGCTTCCCGGATTATTGGCCATATTACTCGCCATTGAATATAAAACCGGTTCTATTGCTAAATTACTAGATTCGGATGGCCGATTCTTTAGCTGTTTAATGGGCTTAGGGCCCATCATCCTGCTATTCATACTAGCCAGTGTATTAGGTTTTTTGATACGCACAGAATGGTTCATGCCATTTTTAAGTTTTTTAGGAACTGCTTTTTTTGTTATTTTTCAACCGTCAATTTCAAAACGTTCCATCACTCGATATATCGTATTTCTGACGGCACTGATGTTAACAACGGGGTTTATTTACATTATTATTTCAAAAAAAAGAACGGCAATTTATTACCCCGGGCCAGAAATAGCCAATGTTGCTACGCAATTATGGCATACCCAATATAAAACAAAACTAGCTTATGTTGCAGGTAGCCGCTACACAGCGGGTTATATTGCTTTTTACTCACCGGATAAACCACAGGTTTGGGTTGACTGGAATAGCAAAAAATCACCTTGGGTCGATCTAAATACGCTACGTTGCAAGGGTGGATTATTTGTTATTGAAAACTCTAATGATAAAGCGCATAAAAAAAATGATTTCTCACCTATAATACGTCAGCAATTTCCAAAGCTTCTCGATGTCCCCGCACAAGATTTTCAATGGTACCGAAACCCTAGCCATAAACCACCGATAACCGTACGCTTTGCACTTCTTCCCCCTAATAAACTTTACTGTCACTCAATAAATGATAAATAGCACTATGAAAAACAAGCCGATATCTCTACTGAAAGTGCAGCTCAACCGATATTTTTGGTTGATTATGTTGTTGCAACTTCTTCTATGGAGCTTTTTACCGGTTTTTATTCGACACGCTATGGGTAACGACTTAATTGAAGCACTCACCTGGGG
>Ga0075364_10000270_pt1 | contig 25296 bp, 25 predicted proteins | sample EndMetdeltDD1764_FD_71517 | JGI IMG/M metagenome (GOLD analysis project Ga0075364, IMG submission 71517) | Populus endosphere microbial communities from Tennessee, USA - Endosphere MetaG P. deltoides DD176-4 | ecosystem: Host-associated > Plants > Roots > Endosphere | place: USA: Tennessee... | reverse complement strand
ATGGCCATCATCCTGCCGACCTTCGCGTTCGCCGCGGCCTCCTACCGCCCGGAACGCGATCCCGAGATCACGCAGGCGCTCAACGATCTGGGTTGGCTGCCGTTCATCATGAACTGGCCGGCGGCCACCATTCAGAGTCTGGTGATCGGATTCGCGATCTTCGGATACCGCGGGCCGCAACCGATCTGGCCGAGATGGGTTGCCTATTACAACTTCTGGAGTGCGTTCATCTTCGCCGCGGGTGGCCTCGTCGTGCTGTTCAAGACCGGAGTGTTCGCCTGGAACGGGCTGCTTGCGTTCTGGCTGGTGGCCGTGTTCTTCGGTGTGTGGTTCCTCGTCATGACGTGGCAACTGCTCGCCACGATCGGCGTGCAGCCCACCGAAGGTCAACGGGAGCCTGCCGTTACCGGCACCAGCGCATGACGGCGACCGCACCTCAAGAGGCGCAGACACGGGCCGAACTGCCCGACCGCAGGATCCCCGGCGAGGAGGGGATCTGGGTCTTCGTCCTCGGCGACATGACGGTGTTCGCATTGTTCTTCGCGACATTCATGTACTCCCGCGGCAAGAACCCCGACACCTTTGCGCGCGACCATGCGAGTCTCAATGTTGCGCTTGGAACCGTGAATACCGTTCTGCTGCTGACCAGTTCGCTGTTCGTGGTGCTGGCCGTGCAACGAGTGCTGACCGGTGCACACCGTTCCGCTCCCCGCCTCTTCACCGCGGCTCTTGCGTGCGGTCTGGGCTTCGTCATTGTGAAGGCTGTCGAATGGGCGCATCTGTTCAGCGAGGGCAAGACGGTAGGCAGTGGCGAATTCTTTTCGTACTACTTCATGTTCACCGGTATCCATCTGGCACATGTGCTGATCGGCTGTGTCGTGCTGAGTCGCCTGATCGCAATCACTCGCCGGGAAGAGCTAACCGGCCACACTGCGATGTTGTGCGAGGCCGGTGGCATCTTCTGGCACATGGTCGACCTACTGTGGGTCGTGCTGTTCGCTCTCTTCTACCTGATGCGGTGATGGCGATGACGCGCCGAGTGACTCTTGTGTGGATGCTGCTGCTAGGCATCACCTTCGCGTCGTTCGTCGTCGGGGTCGAGCAGGGCGCCGGCGTGGCCTCGGCGGCCGCCGTGGTCATCATCGGATTGGCGCTGTGCAAGGTGCGGCTTATCGGCATCCACTTCATGGATGTCCGCGTAGCACCCCGCCCGCTGCGTCTGATATTCGAGACTTACGTACTCGCAGTGTTCGTCACACTGGCCACTTTGGACCTCGTCGTGACGTAGATGCACGCTCACGAGTGCTTATAGTTGAACGATGGCTAGAAAGCCCAGGTCGAAATCGGGCGCGACAGATGAGTCCGAGTCGAAGTCCGCTCGGACGCGGGCCCGGATCCTCGATGCGGCCGCGCATGTGCTGAGCATCAAGGGGTACGCGGGCACCCGGCTTTCCGATGTCGCCGAATACGCCGAGATTCAGGCGCCGGCGATCTACTACTACTTTCCATCCCGCGACGACCTGATCGAAGAGGTGATGTACGCCGGCATCGCCGACATGGGCAGGCACCTGCAGGAGGTCCTCGACGCCCTCCCCCCGGAAACCTCGCCGATGGATCGGATCATGACGGCTGTCGAAGCGCACCTACGGCACGAACTCGAACTCTCCGACTACACCACCGCCTCCATCCGCAACTCCGGCCAGATTCCGGAGCGGCTGCGTGGGCGCCAGATGAAAGAAGAGGACCGCTACGGGCGGATCTGGCGCCGATTATTCGATGATGCCGTCGCCGACGGAGAGATCCGGGCCGATCTCGATCCGCGGATGGCACAGTTACTCGCACTCGGCGCTCTCAACTGGACGGCTGAGTGGTGGGACCCCCGCCGGGCGTCCGTCGACGCGATCGTCAAGAACGCGCAATCGCTTGTGCGCCACGGGCTGAGCCCCGCCAGCGAAGCACCGGCATCCGCCAAGCCAGCCAAGAGGCGAACCCCCACCCGCCGCTAAACCCCTGTTACGAACCTCACGTCGTCATCATTTTTGATTCTATGTTAAATTAATTGGCATGGCTGAGGCTTATATCGTTGACGCGGTTCGGACGGCGGTCGGCAAGCGAGGCGGCGGATTCGCCGGCGAGCACCCTGCCGACATGGCGGCGCATGCGATCAAGACCGTCGTCGAACGACACGACATCGATCCCGCTGCCATCGACGATGTGATTCTTGGCTGCCTGGACAACATCGGGGCACAGGCCGGCGACATCGCGCGCACCGCGGCCCTGGCGGCCGGCTTACCCGAATCGGTCCCTGGCGTCACCATCGACCGGCAATGCGGATCTGCGCAGCAGGCAGTGCATTTCGCCGCACAAGCGGTGATGAGTGGCACCTCCGACCTCATTGTGGCCGGCGGTGTGCAGAAGATGAGCCAGTTCCCCATCCTGAGCGCCTTCGGCGCCGGCGAGCCGTACGGCTCGACGGACCCGTGGACGGGTTGCCGAGGCTGGGAAGCCCGCTATGGCACGCAGGAGATCTCGCAATTCCGCGGCGCCGAGCTGATCGCCGAGCACTGGAAGCTCAGCCGCGAGGACAACGAACAGTTCGCGCTGAGTAGCCATCAGCGTGCGCTCAACGCGATTGCAGATGGCCGCTTCGCTCGTGAGATCAGCCCCTACGCCGGCATCAGCGTCGACCAGGGCCCGCGGGCTGACACGTCGCTCGAGAAGATGGCGACGCTGCCCACACTGGTCGAAGGCGGCGTGCTGACCGCAGCCGTGGCCAGCCAGATCTCGGACGGCGCCGCGGCGCTGTTGATCGCTTCCCAGGATGCTGTCGACCGCTTCGGGCTGACACCGCGGGCGCGGGTCCATCACATGTCGGTACGCGGCGCCGATCCAGTGATGATGCTGACCGCTCCGATTCCCGCGACGCAACATGCGCTCAAGCGCACCGGCATGTCCATCGACGACATCGATGTCGTCGAGATCAACGAGGCCTTCGCACCCGTCGTGCTGGCGTGGCTGGCCGAGCTCAACGCCGATCCGCAACGGGTCAACCCCAATGGTGGGGCCATCGCGCTCGGGCATCCCATCGGCTGCACCGGCGCCCGGCTGATGACATCGCTACTGCACGAGCTGGAACGCACCGGCGGCCGCTACGGCCTGCAGACCATGTGCGAAGGCGGTGGACAGGCCAACGTCACAATCATCGAGCGGCTCTAGCTGTGCATCGCGAGCTGTATGAGCCCGACCACGAGGTCTACCGGGAAACGGTGCGTGAGTTCCTGGCCCGGGAAGTGGTTCCGCATCAACATGATTGGGACCGCGACCGATGGATAGACAGGGCGGTGTTCGCCCGAGCGGCGAAAGCCGGTATCTATGCGTTGCAGATCGACGACCGGTATGGCGGCGCGGGCGAAGCCGACTACCGGTACCGCATGGTGGTGTGCGAGGAAGTCGCACGTGTCAACGCATATTCCTTTGGCCTCACCGTGAGCCTGCAGGACGACCTGGTCCTCCACTATCTTCTCGACCTGACCAACGAGGAGCAGAAGCAACGCTGGCTGCCCGGCTTCGCATTGGGCGAGTTCATCGGAGCGCTGGCCATGACGGAGCCCGGCACGGGCAGCGACCTGCGCGGCATCCGCACCACCGCGCGGCGCGACGGTGATCGGTGGATTCTCAACGGCCAGAAGACATTCATCTCCAGCGGAATCATGGCCGACTTGGTGGTGGTCGCGGCTCGCACCGACACGGAGGGCGGGTCGGGCGCCCTGAGCCTGTTCGTGGTCGAACGCGACACGCCCGGCTTTGTGCGCGGCCGCAAGCTGGAGAAGATCGGCCTGCCCGCCCAGGACACCGCGGAGCTGTTCTTTGAGGACGCGCTCGTACCCTGCGAGAATCTGCTCGGCGAGGAAGGCCGCGGCCTGCAGTACCTGATGAGTCATCTGCCGAGGGAACGGCTGGGCGTCACTGCGAAGGCGATCGCGAACACCCGGGCGATCTTCGACCTGACTGTCGAATACTGCCGGCAGAGGACCGCTTTCGGCCAACCACTCACCGGCCAGCAGACCATCCGCTTCGATCTGGCCGAGATGGCCACCGAAATCGACGTCGCGGAGGCCTATGCCGACAAATCGGTGCTCGCGTTCAATAAAGGCGAACTGACGGCCGTCGACGCCGCCAAAGGTAAGTGGTACGTCAGCGAACTGCAGAAGCGGGTCATCGACCGATGCCTTCAACTGCACGGCGGCTACGGCTATATGGCCGAGTACCCGGTAGCCCGCGCGTTCGTCGATACGCGGGTGCAGACCATCTACGGCGGCACCACCGAGATCATGAAGGAGATCATCGGCCGCGAACTTGCCGGCTGACATTTCGTGCGCCGAGACTGAAGTTATGCAGAGAAAGTGCGCGAAACCCTCTGCATAACTTCAGTTTCGAAGCCTCGTACTCGTCAGACCCCGGGGAACGGATCATTCGGACCGCTCGAATACGGATCCGCTGCGGTCTTCTCGCGCTTCAACAGCGCCTTCAACGCACCCAGTCGGCCGCCATTGTCCTCAAGACGGAACTGCTTGAGCATCGTGCGTGCGGCATTCTGGCCCGGCATACCGCTGATGCCGGCGACCGGGTGAGTTCCCGAGCCGGTAAGGAACAGCCCATCGACAGGCGTTCGGTAACCAGAGAACCCGGCGACCGGCTTGTTGGGGCCGAACCGGCTGATCGTGGGGTCGACGTGATACACCGAACCATCGATGGCCCAGAACCGCTCCTCGATATCGGGCAGCACTAGTGGCCGAATCGCCACCTGCAAATCCTCGACGCCCTTGTAGTACTGCTCGGCGTCTTTGATGATGCTGTCGGTGATCTTCTTGCGGGCCACATCCCAGCCCTCTTCGGGGTAGGACGGCGTCAACCCGGTCCAGAACCACCACAGATCCTTGCCCGGCGGCGACATCGACGGGTCGAACGCGTTGGTCACCTGCGCGAGGCCGGGGATGGCGTCGGGCACCTGGCCGCGGACACACGATCTCGCGGCCTCAAGGGCCTGCTCGTAGGTGTGGTAGCAGTTGCAAGCCAGCCGAAGGTCGATACCGTCTCCGCGCCACTTCTCGTGCTTGGACATGTCGACCCTGCCGCTCAGCGCGACATTGACTTTGGCGTCGGCGATCCCCCGCTTGCGGGTCGGGATATGGTCCGCTGCCACCTGCTTCTTGGGTTCGAGAACTCCACGTGGCAGCAGCCGGGTCAGCGTGGTCTTGGGGCTACACGCGGTGAGAACCGCCCGGCGGGCGTGGATCTCCGCACCGCCGGCCACCCGCACGCCGGTGCATCGGTTGCCGGCGATGATGAGCTCTTCGACGGGCGAATTGGTGATCACGTCACCGCGGTGATCCTTGATCACTCCGATGAGTGCTTTGGGCAGAGATCCCGTGCCGCCGTGGAACATTGCCACCCCGTAGCGGCTGAGCACACCGAGGTAGATCAGCGACCAGCCGGACATGTCAGTGTCAAATGGCATGAAAGGCAACGATGTAAGCAGCGGCGCACGGATCATGTCGTGCTCGAAGCTTTCCTCGACCGCCTCGGCCTGCGAGCTCGACATCCAGCGGCCGAGAGCCGCCAGCTGCTTGCGGTTCTTCACCAGCGCCCTGGCCGACTTGAGGATGTTCTTGATCTCTGGCTGTGTGACGTTCGTTTGCATCATCGGCAAGCCGATGGCCACCGCCGCATCGATCACCTCGTAGAGTTCGAGCAAGGCACGAGCATCCTTCTTCGAGAAGTACTCCAGCTCGGCCGCCGTCTTGCGCGGATCCCGCCACAGTCCCAACGACGATCCGTCCGCGGCAAGCTGAAAATGCGCGGGATCGATGACCGTCTGCCTCAACCCATAGTTGCGGGATAGGCCCAGGTCTTGGTCGATGGTGGTGGTCCGGAACAGCGATGCCTGAATCGACGCTTCGTTGATCGTGTACTCGGGCGCTTCCGGCGCAAAGGAATTCGTCGATGTCATCCCGCCCGCGGTCGGCGAGGCTTCGACAACGAGAACGTCAAGTCCGGCCTTGGCGAGGTACGCCGCGGCGACCAAGCCGTTGTGTCCCGAACCCACGACGACGACGTCGGCCTCCCGGGGCGGTTGTGCAGCTTTTGCCATGACTACACCGAGGCTTCGTGCCGAGCGGCCTTCTGGCTAGCCGCGTTCCCGATGAACACCGGACCAACGAGCAGCGCCTGTGCCGGATCTTCAGGATTTCGTGCGATGCCGTCACCGGACTGGACGTTGCCTTCGTCACACATCTTCTGCCACATGGCCATTCGGCCCGTACGTGTTGGTGTGAAACGGCCATAGGCGAACATCCGCCACAGCGTCCACCGCGGCGCAGGCAACGACGCCGGTCGCCCCACCAAACGATGCAGTACGACCATCCACCCGACCATCATCGCCATCATGATGACGGTGGCCACCCAGCGCAGTGCCGTTGGCATCGTGGAGTTGTGAGCAAGGATGTGCACCCAGCCGACGCCGAAATACGCGAACATCATGCCCATCGGCGCCACGAGCAGCAGCCACAGTTTCCGGGCGCCCTTGAGCCGGGGCACCGCGAACGCCAGAATCGCGCCGATGGTGACAAAAGATCCGCCGTTGATGAAGCCCCACCAATAGGGGAAGTTGAGGACCTTGAACGGCTGCACGCCGTAGTACGTGTAGACGCCGAGGTTGATACCGATGGTCTCCATCACCGCATCGGTGATGATGCCCATGCCGAGCAGCATGACGAAGTGCTGGACGTGAGCTCCGTTGCGGATGACGAAGTAGCAGAAGTACGCCTCTAGGCCGAGGAACGCCACATAGCACAGCGGAATCAGGGCAGGCACGGTGATTCCGAAGTTGGTGAATGCAGGAACCAGGTTCTCGGCCCAATGCAAATGGCCGAGCATATCGAGCATGGGTTCGAGCAGGCTACACATCAGCCCACTGGCCATGACGATCAGCGGAATGTAGTTCTTGCTCCGCACCGCAGCCTTGATAGCCCAAGGCAGCGCAAAGATGACGACGGCGGCCCCTGCGATGAAGAAGAAGGTGATTTCCGCGGGGAGGCTCGCGGTGAACTCGCCAGGGCTCGGCTTGATGTTCGGTGGCCACCCTTCGTCGCCGACCAGCGGCCACCAGCTGAGACCGAATGTATGGACCATCCGTTTCCAACCTCCCTCTGTGCTCACCTGAACTGGTGAAATGCGGTTCTCCCGCTTGTGGACTGGCTCACACTAACACGCTGTCCATACACTGTGTATAGTTATTTTGAAATTTCATTAGATTTTGTCACTGAGCTTGCCCGGGGGTCGTCTGCAGCAGAGGTAGTGTGACGGCGATGATGAGGGAAATGCCGCGTCGTGCGGCTGGTCGGCCGCGGTTGATGGACGCCGACGCAGTCCGTGCGCCCGAGAGCATCTACGCGGCCACCGCGCGACTGCTGGAGCAGACCGCGTTCAACGACATCACAGTGGCGCAGATTCTTGACGAGGCGAACATCTCGCGCGCGACGTTCTACTTCTATTTCTCCTCGAAGTTCACCGTCCTGAGCGGTCTCCTCGAGAACGCAATGAACGACATCTTTGAGACGGTGCAACCGTTTCTTGCGCGCTCACGCGAGGACTCGCCAGAGGTTGCGTTGGAGCGCAGCTTGCGCGCTGTCACACGGGCGTGGCACCGCCATCGGCCGGTGCTGCAGGCGGTGACTCATCACTGGCATTCCGATCCGGAGTTGAAAGCGCTGTGGCTACGTATCGTCGAGCGATTCGTCGCCGCGGGCGCTGAGGAGATCGAACGTGAAAGGGCGGCCGGAGAGATCACGTCTGCGGTGCCTGGACGTACTCTGGCGTCGATCCTCTTCTGGGGAACCGAACGGGTGCTCTACATAGCCGGGCTGGGGATCGAACCAACCCTCGTCGATGAGGAAGGTGCGGTCGGTCCTCTGGTCACGCTGTGGCGCGGCACTCTGTACGGGAAGTGACTGGCGGCAATTCGTTAATCGCTGGCGGCGGCTAGCATTTCGCGGATATCGACGAATTTGACTCGTGGCCGCGATGCGTCGGCACCGCGCCGGCGCTCCGCCGAATCGATTGCGCGCCAGCCCTGCCAATCGACCGGGTAGGCGCCGCACCCGACGAGCAGCTCCACTAGCGCCGCGCGGTCCTTGACGTCCCGTGTCAGCTTGCCGGCGTCGAAGTCCTCCCACAGCTGGGTGACTGTCTGCTCAGCACACGTGCGGTTGGTCCCGATCACGCCGCGCGGGCCGCGTTTGATCCAGCCGGTGACGTATACGCCGGAAAGGGGTTCGCCCCGTTCACCGAGGACGCGCCCATTTTCGTTGGGCACAATGCCTTTGGCGGTGTCGAACGGCACACCATCGATCGGCGAGCCTGTGTATCCGATCGACCGCAGCACCAACGGCGTCTCGATCAGCTCGATGGCGCCACCGGGATGAGCCACCCGCAGTCCCTCGACGCGGCCGGTGCCCACCAGCTCGACCGGAGATGTCAAGAACCGGAGCACAATTCGTTTGTTGCCCGGTTCCGGATGGCGCTGCACGAACTCCCTGGCGATATCCAATTTGAGCGCCGTCTCGACAGGGTCGTCGGGATGCGATTCCAGATCGTCGCTGTCGATGACCACGTCGACGCCGGGCAGGTACCCCAACGCCAGGAACCCCCCCACCGAGAACGCGGCGTGCCTCGGGCCGCGCCGAGCCAGGATCACCACTTCGCGAATCGAGCTGTGCGCCAGCGCATCCAACGCGTGCTGGGCGATGTCGGTCCTGGCGAGCTCGGCTGAATCCATCACAAGCATCCGGGCGACATCCAGTGCGACGTTGCCGTTGCCGACGATCACCGCTCGGTCCCCGGACAGATCGAACGAGTCACCCGCGTGGTCGGGATGGCCGTTGTACCAGGCGACGAAGTCCGCGGCCGCGCAGTTGCCCGGCAGTTCGTCGCCCGGGATGCCCAGATCGCGGCTCTTCGACGCACCGACCGCATAGATGACGGCGTGGTGATGCGCGAGCAGATCGTCGTGAGTGACGTTGCGGCCGACCTCGACGTTGAGGTGGCAGCCGAATCGCGGGTTGGTGAACGCGGTGTCGAAGACGTCGACGACGGACTTCGTCCGCTGATGATCAGGTGCAACGCCAGACCGGATGAGGCCGAACGGTGTCGGTAGCCGCTCGAACATGTCCACCTCTACCCCACCGATTCGCGTCAGTTCGGTGGCGGCGTAGCAGGCCGCCGGGCCTGCGCCGATGATGGCCACCCGCAGTGCGCCGGGCTCGACCGCGGCGTGATCGCTGCCCGCGGGCATCGTGTCCAATTCCAGTGGATGCCGCTGGAAATAGCTGGCATTGATATCGCGGAACCGCTCGAGTTCGGGTGGCAGGTCGTCTTCGTAATAGATGGCGCCGACCGGGCACTCCTCCATGCAGGCGCCGCAATCGATGCAGCTCTCCGGGTCGATGTAGAGCATTTCCGTGCCGGTGAACTCACCGGCGCCGCCCGCGGGGCGGATGCAGTCGACGGGGCACACCGGAACGCAACTGGCGTCCTTACAGCAGTTCTGAGTGATCACGTACGTCATGGCGCGTCGATCTGTCTGAGCACGGTGCCGAGGTCCCAGTAGTCACGATGGCCGAGCAGCTTGCCATCGTCACCGTAACGACACGCTGCCACACCTGGGACGCTGAACTGCCTGCCCGTCGCTTCCACAATCTTGCCGCCGGGCAGCCGCATGGCTCCGTCGAACGTTCCGCTCCATACCCATTCGAGGTACAGCCGACCATCGGCCGCACAGGGGTTACTGAATTCAATAACAGAATCTGGAGCGAACTTCAGCATCCATCGATGAAAACGACCGACCTCGTCGCGGCCGGTGTAGGTGGCCTCCATCGCGACATCGGTATAGCTACCATCGGGCGCAAAGAAGTCCATCAGTTGCGCTGGATCCGACGTCCAGGCATGCGCGTACGCGTGGACGAAATCCGCGTCAGTGGGATGTGGGCCTGCCATGACAAAATTTTAACATAGATTAAATTCAGCGCGTGTCGTGAGCCGTACGAGACCGTGAAACTGAAGTTACGCAGAGGATTTCTCGCACTTTGACTGCGTAGCTTCAGTCTCGGCGCAGAATTAACGACTCAGGATACTAGTCCTGCATCGACAGTGCGCCGGTCGGGCAGCCGAGGATCGCCTCGTCAACCGCGGGCAGCTCGTCTGCCGATGGCTCATCCTTCAGAACGTGGGACTGGCCGTCGTCACCAACCTTGTAAACGGCCGGTGCGGTCATCTCGCACAGCCCGATACCGGAACACTTCGTCGTATCGACTTTGAGCTTCATCAGAACAACCTCCGCATGAGTTTCAAGGCGCGATCCGTGTACGGCGGATACACCAGCCGCAGGTCTGGCTTCGTGGTCTTCGACAAAACCGCTCGGCGGTGGCTCAGCGCTTCGAACCCCCACTTACCGTGATAGGCCCCCATCCCGCTGGCCCCGACGCCACCGAACGGCAGTTGCGGTACCAGGCAGTGCATGGCGACGTGGTTGATCACCGCGCCACCCGAGGGGATGCGGTCGACGAGGTCACGTCCACGCTGGGGCGACGCCGTAAACACGTATAGCGCAAGTGGTTTCGGTCGATCATTGACGAACTCCACTGCGTGGTCTAGTGATTCCACGCTGAGCACCGGCAGTATCGGACCGAAGATCTCCTCGGCCATCACGCCGTCGGTCGGCGACGGGTCCACGATGACGGTCGGTTCGATCCGCAGCGCTGCGGGATCCGATCCACCTCCGGTGGCAACCATGCCGTCCGTCGTGCTGATCAGGGCAACCAGCCGATCGAACTGACGTTGGTTGACGATTCGCAACGACGCATCCATTTCCGCCGAACGGAACTCGCGAATGTTGGCGACGATCTTGCCGACCAGCGCGTCGACGATCCGGTGATCGGCCAAGACGTAGTCCGGCGCGATGCAGGTCTGACCGGAGTTCATCAGCTTGACCCACGCGATGCGCCTTGCGGCCACGTCGATATCGGCGTCCGCGGCGACCAGCACCGGGCTCTTCCCTCCGAGTTCCAATGTCACCGGGGTCAGCGTCGGCGCGGCCGCCGCCAAGATCTTGCGGCCGATCTCGGTCCCGCCGGTGAACAACGCGTGATCGAAGCCCTGGGCAAGCAAGTCCTGGGTGGTGGACGCGTCGCCTTCGACCACCCGGACGGCCGCGGGGTCCAAATACTCGGGCACCAAACGTGCGAGTAGCGCCGACGTCGCCGGCGCCAGTTCCGACGGCTTGATCACCGCGCAGTTGCCGGCCGCCACCGCGGCCACCAGCGGTGCAAGGCTCAGATAGATGGGGTAGTTCCACGGGCCGATGATCAGCACCACGCCCAGCGGGTCGTACTGCACCCAGGCCCGGCCTGGCAGCTGTGACAGCGGCAGCGACGCGCGACGCCGCCGCGTCCACTTTTTCAAATGCTTGCGCCCGTAAGCGGCTTCGGCCCCCGTAGATGCGATGTCACCCAACCATGCTTCAGCTGCCGAGCGGCCCAGATCCTCGGCGAGCGCGGCGGCGATCTCCGGCTCGCGCTCTGTGACGAGCCGCTCGATGCCGCGGAGCTGATCCAGCCGCCACTGCAGCGATCGGGTACGCCCGCCTGCGAACACATTTCGCAGATCGGCCAGCAGCCGACCACTATCCGACGGAGCGCGCTGCTCCGGTGACTGAACAACCACCGATGGTCTCCTCTAGATTTCGGGTGCCGGCACGACGCCGGAGAGCACCGCCCCGGTGATGCCACCGTCGACGACGAGGGCGTGGCCATTGATCCACCGCGCGTCGTTGGAGGCCAGGAACAGCACCGCGTCGGCGATGTCGTCGGGGGTGGCGTGGCGGCCGAGCAGCTCCTTGACACCGTCGAGCGCGTCCTTGCCCATCGACTCCTCGAAGTCGACCAGAATCGGCGTCTCCACCGGACCAGGAAGCACCGCGTTGATGCGAAAGCCCATCTGCGCCAAGGCGAGCCCCATGGACATCGTGTACACGGTGGTGACTTCCTTGGAGAAGTTGTAGGCGTTGCCCTGCTGCGGATGGGCCTTGAACCACGCCGCCCCATCTTCGAACGTGTCCGTCGCCAGCAGGTCGCGGATGTCTTCCAGGCGTTGCGGCCAGCCGAATCCGGCGGTCGACGACACGATCGTCACCGTCCCGTTCGGCCGCAACCGTTCGAAGAACGCCTCGGTCAGATGTCGCACTGCGAGACTGTTGACGGCCAGCACCAGGTCGCCGGGCGCCGTGCCCGGGATGCCTGCCACGTTCATCAGTCCGTCGAAGTCGCCGTCGAGCTGCTCCAGCGCCGCGTCGATGCTTCGCGGATTGGCCAGGTCCAGTTCGATGTGGCGGGTCACCGCGGCGCTCGGGGTGTTCCGATCCAGGGAAATCACCTCGGCGCCTGCCGCGAGCAGTTTCTCTGCCACGGCGTGGCCGATTCCGGATGCCGCTCCGGTGACGACATAACGCTTGCCTGCGAATTCAGACACTCAAGTACTCCTAGTCGAGGGTGTAGGGCAGGGACTTCACCGCGCGGACGAAGTTTCCGGTCAGGTATTCGGGCTCGCCGACCCGCAAGTTGGGGGCGCGGAAGAGAAGTTCGCGGAAGAATGCCTCCAGCTGCATCTTGGCCATGAACGCGCCCATGCAGTAATGCGCGCCGCCGCCGCCGAATGCCACGTGGTTGTTGGGTTTGCGCCGAATGTCGAACGTGTTGGGGTTGGGGATTGCGCGCTCGTCGCGGTTGCCCGACGAGTACATCAGCAGGACCCAGTCGCCTTCCCTGAGCTCTCGATCGCGCAGCACTGTGTCACGGATGACGGTGCGGCGGAAGGTCATCACCGGGCTGGCCCAGCGCGCGAACTCTTCGATCGCGGTGTGGATGTGGGCGTCGAAGTCGTTGACCAGCAGCGCCCGCTGATCGGGGTATTCCTGCAGCGCCATCGTGGTGAGTGTCATCGTGTTGCGCGTCGTGTCGTTGCCGGCGACCGATAACAACACGAAGAACGCCCCGAGCTCGTCGTCGGTCAACCGGCGACCGTCGACCTCTGCCTGAACCAGCTGCGTCATCAAGTCAGACTCCGGATGAGCGCGCCGCTCTTCGGCTAGCTCGAGGCCAATCGTCAGCAGGCCGACGAGAGAGTCGTTGAGCACTTGGCCGGGTTCGCGCCCGGCTGCCACGTCGGCGTCGGCCCACGACACCATGCCGTCGGCGTGATGAGCGGCCTCCTCACGCTTATCCGTTGGCAGCCCGACCATTTCATAGACCGTCCACATCGGCAGCCGTCTGGACACCTGAGGGACGAAGTCGCCGTCCTTGGTCTTGAGCAGGTCGTCCACAATCTGGACGGCTTGATTGTTGACCTGGTCCTGGATCTTGGCCACCTGTCGTGGGGTGAACACCGAGCTGATCAAACGGCGCAAGCTTGAGTGCTTGGCGCCATCCATGCCCAGGAATGACTGCGCTGCGTCGAGGATGTCCTCCGGTACCGCCTCGATCTGCACGCCGTGCGCGGACGAGAAGATGTCCGGATTCTTGCTGACGTAGGCGATGTCCTCGTTGCGCGTGATCGCCCAGACGCCGTCCACGGGTGCGGGAATCAGCGTGCCCTCGATGGGGGGATGCCAGCTGACCGGCCGCTCGTCACGCAGAATCTTGAAATACGGCTCACGCTCCTCGGCGGTGAGCGCCCAGAAGCTCAGCGGTGAGATGCTCACTTCGTCGAACGGCGGCCTGTCCGTCCTGTGCTCTGTCGCCTCGATCGTCATGTGCTGACCTCCACGTAGCGGTTGATAAGGATCCGTTTGGCCAGCTTTCCCGTTGCCAGCCTTGGTAATTCGTCGACGAAGTCGACCGACCGCGGTGCCTTGTAGTGTGCTATTCGGTCACGGACGTAACCAACGATCTCGTCGGCCACTTCGTCGGATGGTTCGACGCCCTCGCGCAACTGAACGACGGCCTTGACCCGTTCACCCATCTCGGCATCGGGGATGCCGATCACCGCGACATCGAAGATCTTCGGGTGCAGCGTCAGGACGTTCTCGATTTCCTGCGGGTAGATGTTCACGCCGCCGGAGATGATCATGAACGCCTTGCGGTCGGTCAGGAATAGGTAGCCGTCATCGTCGAGGTATCCGATGTCACCGACCGTCGACCAATTGTCATGTTCGGGATGCCTTGACTGGGCGGTTTTTTCGGGATCGTTGTGATACTCGAACGGTGTGACATCGCGTTCGAAATAGACGGTCCCCACTTCGCCGTTCGGTAGCTCATTGCCGTCGTCGTCGCAGATATGGACGACTCCGAGGGCCGCCTTCCCGACCGATCCACGTTTGGTCTTCCACTCGGGCGTGCTGATCAGCGTGACACCGTGGCCCTCTGTCGCGCCGTAGTACTCGACGAGAATCGGTCCCCACCACGCGATGATCGCGTCTTTGACATCCGGCGGGCACGGGGCCGCGGCGTGCACGGCAAGCCGCAGCGACGATACGTCGTATTTGTCGCGAACGTCCGCGGCTAGCTGCAGCATCCGGACGAACATCGTCGGCACCATCTGGGTGACGGTCACCCGGTATTGCTCGATAGCCGACAACGCCTTTTCAGCATCGAAGCGCTCCAGGACAACGACAGTCCCGCCCAATGCCTGAACGGCGGCGGACCACTTCAACGGGGCAGCGTGGTAGATCGGCGCCGGCGAGAGGTAGACGTCATCAGCCGAGATCTTGAAGGCCTGACTCAGAAGCGCGATGTACGGATCTCCGGGTTCGTCGATCTGAATCGGCAGCAGGCGCGGTTTGATGCCCTTGGGCCGGCCGGTGGTGCCGGAGGAGTACAGCATTTCGGATCCGCGAGGCTGATCGACCAACGGTGGCCGATCGGCGGCGAGCAGTGCGGCGTATTCCTGATAGCCGTCGACGAGTCCGCCGAAGGCGAACCATCTTTCGACAGTGGGCACGAGTTTTGCGACCTGCTCGGCGAGATCTCGCACGCCCGCAGACGCGATCACCACCCTTGCGCCGCAGTCGGCGAGGATATAGGCGGCTTCGTCGGCGGCCAGATGCCAGTTCACGGCTGTGACGTAAAGGCCCGATCGCATTGCAGCCCAGTAGATCTCGAAAGCTTCGGGAGCGTTGTCGGTGAGCATCGCGATGACGTCACCCTTACGCAAGCCGAGATCATTGAGAGCCGCAGCGAGTCGCGCCGAGTTATCGTCGAGTTCGCCGTACGTCACGGTTCGGCCGGAGCCGGCCATCACGATTGCCGGCTTATCCGGCGAGGAGGCTGCGTGACTTCCCGGGTACATCGGCGCTAGGCGATCAGGTCGTCGCGGCCGTCACCCTTGAGCCGGTCGATATAGACCGGATAGAGCTTCTTTCCCAGCGGCGCCAGCTTGAGCAGGCTCGCCACGTTGCCCTCGACCTTGATCTTCTTCTTGGCCATCGCGAGCGGAAGGTTGACCTTGCCCTGCCAGTAGGCGTTGCCGATATCGGCGGTCATCGACATCGTCGCGGTGGGTTCAGGGCCGCCGGCCAACCCCTCCCGGACCACCTTGTTGGCCATGTCGATCACCACGACCGCCTCCGGGTCGGTGAAATCGAAGGCGATCACCAGGCCCGTATCGACCAGCTTCGGGCCGATCTCGGGATCCTCGAAAGCGGCCTCGAAGATGCCGCCGATGTAATCGGCGACCTCTGCTGAATTGTTGAACCCCATCGTTCTCCTTATTTACTTTCGATTCAATTTTGTGGTTCTGATCGTCCGAACCCGGTATGAGCCCTGTCACATGACGGTACCATAAGTGGACTTATGGTCAAGTCCCGATTGCCTCTGTTACAGCAGATAAAGCATGGTTGTCGTGGTGGCGACACCGATCACCCATGCTCTGAAGACAGCGTGCAGCGCGGCGGGCGCACCGCGTAGCTCCATGAACTCGCTGCCTATGAAGTAGATCTTCAAAAATGCACTGGGAGTCGCCACGGCCACGACGCAACGTAGGCGTCCCGAGCGCAGGGTGACAATCCGACAGCTTGACGGTGTCAGTGCCGCGCGGCGGTCAGCACCTGGCCGGCGGTCCCCTCCATCTCAGCGGGAACGGCCGCGGACTCGGCGTTGACTGCGCGCACTGTCAGGATCGAGAACGTGACGATCCACACGAAGAACACGATCATCGGGATGTAGAAGACCAGCACGCCGTTCTGCGAAAAGGGGCCTGTCTTGAAGAACAGCAGCAGGCTGGCTTCGCACATGAAGAAACTGGCGAACAGGTTGAAATAGGCCGACCATCGAGGGAAGGCCGGTCGCTCGCTCCGATCCATCAGGATGCTGACCGCCAGCGCGATCTGGAACAGCGCGAACGGAGCGCCGGTGAATAGCACGCCGAGCCAGCCCAGGTCGTTGAAGGCCTGAGTGACCTCCGGGCTGGTCTCGCCTGGCCGCCAGGCGGCGGCACCGAAGAAGAAGCCGATGAACATGACCACGACCACCTCGCAGGCCACCGAGATCAGCATGATGTTGAACAGGATCGGCCACTGCCGCTCGCGGCGCCTGACCATCTGGATGATGCTCGCGCTCCATGTGGTGTACAGGATGCTCGAGAAGATGAAGATGACGGTCGCGACACGGATGCCCGTCGTGTTGGCAAGATAGTCCGACACGACTTTGTTGGCGGGGTCCGCCGCCGACGGCGGCAGAATGTACTGGCAGTTGGCGACCACGATCGCAGCGAACGGCCAGAAGAATGCGAAGGCCAGCCCGGTGTAGGCGCAGAACTTCAGGACTTGGGGGTGAAAACCGTCAGTGCGCAACGTGCGCTCCTATCGTAATAAGGCCAAATCGTAAGCGGAACTACATAATTCGGCACAACCAATAATGGCGATGGTTGACATCGGGCCATCCGTTCGAGAGTTACCAACCACACCCCCATGGGCTGCATATGCTGCGCCCTTGTCCCACAGATGCAAGTGCCACTAGCATTATGAGCCGCTCATCTTCAAAAATGCAAGTGCCACTAGCACACGCAGCCTGAACCCTGGTCGATCACAGGCGGATAGGTCCGTGTCGACCACTCATGTTGCCCCGCTCAGTCGGGTCTGCCGGAGATCCCGTGGGTGATCAACTTGGCCATCTCGCGCATCAACCTGGCCTGACTGGGCGGGCGGACGCTGATGGGGACGATCCAATCGTCGAGGATTACCGAACCGATGACCATCGCGGCAACTGAAGCGATGGTCGCCGGTGGGTCGAGATTGGCCAGGTGGCGTTCGTCGGCGATCTCAAGCCCGACGTCCTGGACAGCGCGCAGGCCCTCGCGCATCCGGGTGCTGATGGCGACGGCGGACAGGTGCAGGTCGCTCTTGGGGTCGGTGCGGGCCTCAATCAGTTCCTGGAACAATCCGCGATCCTCACGCACGAGCTTGAACAGCCCCTCAACGAGCATCTGCGCCATATCCTGCACAGTGGCGTCGGCGGAGAACTTCCGCCACGACGCGATCCAACCGTCGATGAACTCGTTGAATGGCTCGAGGATCGTCGTCTCGAAGAGCTCAGCCTTAGATCCGAAGTTGCGGAACAGCGTCGTCTCCGCGACGCCTGCCCGCACACAGATGTCCTTGGTCGTGGTACCCCGGTAGCCGTTACTGGTGAACAGTTCGTGAGCCGCGGCCAGCGTCCTGGCCCGTCCGCCTTCGCGCGAACTCGTCCGCGCACGGAAATCTGGCTGCTGCATGGCCGCGGAGTCTAGTGCCACGCTGACGTCGGGCATTTCGCGCGCGAACGGGCGACTGCCTGGCACATCCGCGACCCACCTGCCGTACGGGCGAACAACTCGACCTAGCGCAGCGCCTGTTCGACTGATTCGGCTAGCGGCGGATCCTCCGCGTGGCGAATTGCGTTACGCAGCACCAAGCCCATCACGACAAGGAAGATCGCGTAGGCCACGAACGCCAGCCAGAACACGAGGATGCCGCGCCAAGACAACGGGCCGCTATGAAAGAAGAAGGCGAGCACGTCGGGCACGAACGAGAGCGCGATCCAATAGTTCAGGTATCCAACCCACCTCGGCAGCACGCCTCGGCGATCGATCAGGATCGCGGTGCCGATCGCGATGTTCTGGATGATGAACGGACCGATCGGCGTGATGAAGAGCAGCCAGGCGATGTCGTTGAGTGTGACCGTCAACTCTGCGGTGCGGTCGGGCCGGAACGGGATCGCGGCCATCAACAGCAATGGCATCACGAGGAATACGCCGGTGGCCGCGCCGGTGACGAGTTGCAGGAAGGTCAGGATCGGCGTGCGCCCCTCCATCCGGAACATGAACACGCCGATCAACGCGATGAGCGGGAACACCAGGCAGACACCGAGTGATGCGATGACAAGTCCGGCCGCCACCCGTGTGTCATGGCTGTAGAAGTCGACGACCTCTTGCGTCGAACTGTTCGGGCCGAGCGGTAGCGGCAGCACGCCTGCCAACAGAAACCCGATCGAAACGACCACGACCGTCGCCGGCCCCGACCACGCACAGAGCAGTTGGATGCGCTTCGACACAAGCCCTCCTGAGTTGATTTAATCTAGATTAAATATAGATCGCCGTTGCCGTCCGATCAAGGGTGGTAATACCCGTTGAACAGGTGCTCTTACCGGAGCGGTACGGATCGGTCGAATTAAATCTGTACTAGGCAGTCGGCGCGAAACGTGGCGTCCCGCGGCTATCATCACATCATGGCGAAACGGTCAACCAGCGGAGCGTCTGCGACGGTTTCGCCCGCCGAATCCGACGCAGGTGGCGATTCGAAGTCGGCTCAGACGCGGGCCCGGATACTCGACGCGGCCGCGCATGTGCTCAGCGTGAAAGGCTATGCCGGGCTTCGATTGACCGACGTCGCCGAGGAGGCCGAGCTGCAGGCGCCTGCGATCTACTACTACTACCCATCCCGCGACGACCTCATCGAGGAAGTCATGTGGGTAGGTGTGGCCGATATGCGAGAGCATGTCACCGCAGTCCTTGACGATCTCCCGCCTGACGGTGCCCCCATGGACCGTCTCCTTGCCGCGGTCGAGGCACATTTGCGGCATGAACTCGAAATATCGGACTACACAACAGCTTCGATCCGCAACGCCGGGCAGGTCCCGTTGAAGATCCGTAAACGCCAGATCCGCGAGGAGGAGCGGTACGGCGAAATCTGGCGGCGGCTGATCAACGACCTTGCGCGATCGGGCGAACTGCGCGATGACCTCGACATGTACGTCGCGCAGATGCTCGTCTTCGGCGCGCTGAACTGGGCCGTCGAATGGTGGGATCCCCGAAGGGGGTCGCTGGAGACTATCGTCGCCAACGCACAGTCGTTCGTGCGCCACGGCTTGTCCGGAGCGTCCTAACGCGTCACTGCCGGGCGGTGCGCAGAAACGATCTTGTCGACCACCAGTTGCGCCGTCTCGGCACACGCGGTCGTCCCGCCGTTCGCGTACTCCTTCACCGCATCACCGACATTCCACAGGCCGGTGAAGGGTGTTTCGTGCGGTAGGTCGAAGCCCGCTACCGCCCGTTGCGGCGGCCAGCCGTCGCGCGTGATGGCGATATTGAGGACGCGGGCCCGCTGGTCGAAGCCATCGATGTTGTCGCGTAGGTCTTGGAGTAGGAACTCAGTCTCCGTGGCCTCGTCGAAGTCGCCGAGCGACGGCTTCGGCACCGAGGTCCCGACGTACAGGTTCCAGCCATCCGGCGCCATCTCGGGGCACAAGTCGGTGAAGTTTGCGATGTAGGCCAGCCGGCGGGAGTTCGCGAAGCTCAGCATGCCAGGGACGTCGACGAGCCGCTCCTGGCTGGCGAAGTTCACCGAGATCATGGCGGTCGGGCGATCACCCTTTTTCACCAGATCCTGGTAGTCGGCTGGCACGTTCTCCTCGCCCAGCAGAGTGACGGTGGCGGCCGGGCCGATGTCGCTGACCACGAGCGGCGCTGCGACGCTTACCTTCTCGCCGTCACGCAGCACTTCGACGCCGGTAACGGTGGTGCCGTCGGAGACGATCTTGGTGACCGGTGTGGACAGCCACACCTCGCCGCCACGTGATTCGATGACCCCGGCCAACCCCCGCCAGAGGCCGATGGTGCCTTCCGGATGGAAACCGAAGCGCTTGAACGCGCTCTTGCGCGTGAAGTACGTCAGGAATACCCGTGCCGGCAGATCCTCCGAGCCGACAGCGAAGATCGAGGCGCACATATTGCGGAAGATGCCATGTACACCTTCGTTTTTCGTGTACCGGGAGACCCATTCCGCGGTTGAGATCTCGTCCTCGGGTAGGCCGGAGTCGTTGCGTGCCGCACCAATGCCCTTGACCAGTTTGGCGCCCTGCCGGGTCAACTTGCTCAGCAGGAACCCCCAGCCCCCACCGGTGACGTCGACGTCCTTGCCGCCGATCCGGTAGAGCAGAGGCGGTTTGGGCTCGCGGATGTCGAATGGCGCGCCGACCTCTTCACACGTCTGCTGAGTGATACCGCCGACCTCGATGACAATGGCACCGGTATTGACCTTGAAGCCCTCGATATCGTCGGTAGAAGCCCGGCCACCGACCTTGTCGAGTCGTTCGACGACAAGAGTGCGATAGCCGAGGTGGGCCAGCCGGGCCGCGGTGAACAGACCGCCAGCCCCGGCGCCGATCACGACGGCGTCGAATTGCATTGTGCTCATGGGTATTCCCTTTCGGTGGTCAGTAGGAACGGGGCAAACCGAGCGATGTCTGCGCGATGAAGTTCAGCACCATCTCGCGGCTGACCGGTGCCGTGCGCATCAGCCGCGTGACGAACCACAGCTCGGACAGCCCGTATTCGTGCGACAGGCCGTTGCCCCCGTGGGTCTGGATCGCTTGATCCAGCGCCTTCAACGCCGCCTCCGACGCCGAGAACTTCGCGATGTTGGCCGCCTCCCCGGCGGATTCACCAGCGTCGAAGAGCTGTGCGCTGCGGACTGTGGCCATCCTGCTCAATTCGACGGCGATGTGGGCCTCCGCGAGCGGATGGGCGATGCCCTGATGGGCGCCGATCGGCGTCGACCAGACCTGACGTTGCTTGGCGTAGTCGGATGCTTTGTCGATCGCGTACCGCCCGATCCCGCCACACAGCGCGCCGACCAGGATCCGTTCGGGATTCAGCCCGTCGAACACCTGACGAAGGCCGTTCCCTGCATCCCCGATGAGCGCATCCTCCGCGACTTCGACATCATCGAGGAACACGCTGAACTGTTTGTCGGGCGACACAATTGACGTGTCGATCTGCTGATAGGTCAGCCCGGGGCTGTCGGTCGGGACAACGAATAGCGACAACGCGCTCCGGTCCGCGGTCGAGTGATCGGCGTCCTTCGCGACGATCAGCACGGCCTCACACTGGTCGATCGCCGAGATGTAGTACTTGGCACCGGAAATGCTCCAGCCGGTTCCGGTCCGCCGCGCGGTCGTCTTGACGTTGTGGCTGTTTGATCCTGCATCGGGTTCTGTGAGGCCGAATGCCATCTTCTTGGTGCCGTCGGCGATTGCCGGCAACCACGCCTGCTTCATCTCCTCCGACGCGTGATGCGACAGGATGTTGCCGCAGATGGCCGGCGAGATGACCCAGATCAACAGCGGCATCCCATGTGCCGCAAGCTCCTCGACGACGACAACCGCTTCGGCCATACCACCTCCGCCACCGCCGTACTCCTCCGGCAGATGCAGGCCCAGCAGTCCGGCGGCGCCGAGGTCCTTCCAGAGCTCTTCGATGCCTTCGCCGGCGCGACCGCGTTGCAGGAAGTACTGCGGGCCGTAGCGGGCGGCGATGCCTGCCACGCTTTCGCGAATCGCCTTGTGTTCGACGGAGTCGTTGACCAGTGCCATGTCTTACCTTCCGGTGAAATGCGGCTTGCGTTTCGCGGCGAACGCCGAGATGGCGTCGGCGGCGTCGCTCGAGTTGCCGGTCGCCGTGACCGCTTCGGTTTCGGCCAGTAGCTGGGCCGACAGGTCGTTGTGCCATGAATCCCGCAGCAACGCCCGCATTCTGGCGAATCCTTTTGTGGGGCCGTGAGCGAGTTCGGTCGCCAGCATGGTGGCCCGGTCTCGCAGCTCGGCGGCTGGGACGATCTCGTTGACGAGTCCCCATTCCAGGGCTTCATCCGCCGTGATGGGGGTGTTACGGAGGTATGCCTGCGCCGCCCGACGGGCACCGATCAGCCGCGGCAAGTGCCACGTTCCACCACCGTCGCCTGAAAGCCCAAGGGCGGCAAAGGCAGTGACGAACTTCGTGCCCTCGGCGGCGATGACGAGATCAGCCGCGTACATGTACCCAAGACCACCGCCTGCCACGGCCCCGTGGGCGGCGGTCACGATCGGGGCGTCGATGCGGCTCAGTATGCGGAATGCCTCGTGGAAGGGGGTCGTCATCTGCGCGAACAATGCACCGAACTGATCCACTCGGCCCTGCAGGAAGAAGTCGATGTCGCCACCGACGGACAACGCGGGTCCATTGCCACAGATCAGCACGGCCCGCACGGTCGGGTCATCGGCGATACGGCGGGCGACCTCCAGGGTCTCCTCCCCCACTCGCATATCGATCGCGTTGCGGACCTCGGGCCGGTTCAGGCACACAGTGGCCACACCGTCAACCACCGAATAGTCGATGGTCTCGAGCGGCGCGTGCGCACCGAGCGCCTCGGTCCAGGCGGCGCTGTCGGTCAGCTGGTCCAGTGACGCGATCCTGCCGTCGGTCGCGAAGCCGATGACGTGGATGAAGGCGGCGTCCAGTCGCCTTCCCGACTTCCGGCCCTCGCCCCGGTAGTGACCGGCAACGAACAGCCTGCCGTCGTCGAGAGTCCGGAAATCGTCGACTTGTGCCTCCGCCTTGTAGTGGCGCCCGATTCGCCACCACAGGTCCTGCTGCATGGCCTCGGGGCCGACGTGCTCGCCGCCCATGTTCAGCGGGAGGCCCTCGGTCGCGTGGCCGACGAATTCCGGATGCAGCAGCGACGCGAGCCTGTCGCGGTCCCCCGTCGCGAGCGCGCGGTAAAGCTGCTGGGCTGCAGTGACTTTAGGGTCAGTCGACATAGCGGATAATCGATTCGATGACCGCGGCGGGCTTCTGCGACCCTTCGACTTCGATGGTCGTCACCATCGTCGCCTGTACCGCACCCTCCAGCTTCTGCACGTTGGCGATCTCCGCGCGGGCGCGGATTTTGGCGCCCACCCGAACGGGAGTGATGAACCGGACCTTGTTGAAGCCGTAGTTGATGGCCATCGCGACGTTGCTCACCGTGTAGAGCTCGTGCATGAAATGCGGCAGAAGCGACAGCGTCAGCAATCCGTGGGCGATTGTGCCGCCGAAGGGCCCGTTAGCCGCCTGCTCGGGGTCGACGTGGATCCACTGGTGATCGTCGGTCGCGTCGGCGAACTTGTTGACGCGGTCCTGTTCGACCGGCAGCCAGTCGGTGGGTCCGAGCTGGCTTCCCGTCGCCGCGACGAACTCGTCAAGCCCATCGAAAACCCTCACATTGTTCTCCTCTCAGTCAGACCCGAAGACCGACGGGCACTCCGTCGCTCATCTGATCGAGGTATTCGGCCATGCCGTGTAATCGTTTGCCGCCTGTGGTGATCCAGGTGGTCGTCGACTCGACGATGCGCGTCGTGCTGGTGCCGTCCTGGCTACGATGACGCAGTGGAACGGAGGCATCGACCTCGCCGTGGAACTCCCAGCTGCGATTGCCCGATCTCAGTTCGAGGTCTATCGAGGATTGCTGCTGATCGGCATCGCGGCTCGTCGACACGATCACGTCGTCGCATGCGTGCAAACCATGGCCGTCCCACACGAATCCGCCCCTGCGGTCGGCGCCGTCCGGGCTGCCGAAGTAGGCGCCCATGAAGCCCAGGCCCGCCGCGGATCCGTGCATCCAGCGGTAGAACCACGGGGCCTGCCACGACCGCGGGCCCCACGAGTGGTCCCGAAGTCCGTATCCATTGAGGTCGAACGAGAACTCGCCAACCCGAACCGTTCCGTTCGCGCGAATCAGCTGTTCGTAGTGATTGGGCGCGAACGACTCTCCTTCGCCGTCAAACGTTTCCGCGAATGGAGGCGCTGCCGCGTCGAGTTGCAGATCGACACGGCAATCGAAGACGGGGCTTGCCGACAGCGCGACCTTCGGGTCGACCATCGTCGCGGGGTCGGTCAGGACGCTGACCCGGCCGTCGAATGCCACGCGCACACGCTCGAAAGGGGTGAGTATGTCGACCGTGAGACCGCCTGCGCACATTCGGGCAGGGTCGGCGAACGTCGGCCGGGCGTAACCGAATGCGACGTCGCCGCCGGGTAGATAGAGGCAGACCGTACGCTCGCCCCGGCCCTCGTTCGGCCGGTTGGCCAACCGCAGGAATCCACCGATGCCCTGGACGGCGTCGTGGAAGTGGAAGTACATCGACTCGTTGAAATTCGGCTCCGTGCCGACGGGATGCATGTAGTCGTCGTGTGGCTCGAGCACAGTCATTCCTTGAGTTGACCGGCCGCGGACGACAGTAGTGTGGCGATCGAATCGTCAAGGCGGTCAAGGTCGATGGCGCCGTGGGCGCCCATGACACCGGCCCGACGGCGGCTGAGGACTCCCTGCAGCAGGCTGGCGGCGCGCCACTGCGTGAATCCGCGGTAGTAGCCGAGCCGATCGACGAAGAACCCCGTTTCGTTCTGATAGACGTCGATCAGCTGGGCCCTGGTCGGAAACCCACCCGCGCGCGTCGGGCTGGGCATCGAAATCGCCGGTTCGTCCGGGCTACGCCAGTCGTCGAGCAGCCAGGCAAGGTCGACCATCGCGTCGCCGATGGTGCACAACTCCCAGTCCAGCACCGCGGTGATGCGACCCTCGTCCACAAGCAAATTGGACAGCCGGAAATCCCCGTGCATGACGACCGTCGGTCCGTGTTCATTCGGGAGACGGTCCACAAGTCGGGCGCGGACGGCGCGCCACGCGGCGTCGTGCGCACAGCCGGAACCGACACGCTGCCATGCATCGCTGACCCGGCGGATCTGCCGCTCGACATAGGGGGTCGGCGGCGCGTCCAGACCCACGGCCTGCGGAGCCAGCGTATGCAATCGGGCCAGTGTCGTGATCACCTGCAGGCCGAGTTCGTGACGGCGACTCGGATCGATTGCCCGCGCGTCGTCTTCACTCTCCAGCGGCGCCCCGGCCACCCGGTCCATCAT
>Ga0075364_10000268_pt1 | contig 25311 bp, 27 predicted proteins | sample EndMetdeltDD1764_FD_71517 | JGI IMG/M metagenome (GOLD analysis project Ga0075364, IMG submission 71517) | Populus endosphere microbial communities from Tennessee, USA - Endosphere MetaG P. deltoides DD176-4 | ecosystem: Host-associated > Plants > Roots > Endosphere | place: USA: Tennessee... | reverse complement strand
CTTCAGCACCAGCATCAAGTACAGTCAAGAGTGCGTCCTCGCCGCTTGCAGCCACGCGAATCACGCCTTTACGAGCGAACTGGAATGCAACGCTACCAGGCTCTGCCATGTTGCCACCGTTTTTCGTGAGTGCCGAACGAACTTCTGGATAGGTTCGGTTTTTGTTGTCGGTCGCGGTTTCGATAATAATCCCAATGCCGCCAGGGCCATACGCTTCGTAGGTCGTCTCTTCCAGAACGGCTGCGTTTTTATCCGCTACGCGGTCGATGGCGCGCTGGATATTTGCAACCGGCATGTTCGCCTGCTTTGCCTTTTCGATGGCAAGCGCAAGCGTTGAGTTCATGGCTGGGTCGGTGCCACTACGGGCAGCGATGGCAATCTGGTTGCCGATTTTCGTGAAAACTGCGCCACGCTTGGCGTCTTTTGCGCCTTTTTCGCGCTTAATAGTTGACCATTTACTGTGTCCTGACATAAGAGTCTCCGTTTGTTAGCCGGTATCGATTTTCTTTATTATAACAGATATGATTACGTTCATCTATACCCCGAACGCCTAGGGAGCTCTTCCTCCGGGTGGAGCCCTCACCATCACGGCAAAGGCTCCACCCTATCCGAATTGGGAACGGGACGGGGTGCAGCTACTCGTACAGGTAGCTGCGGGTGAGCGGCCAAGTGCCGCCCTGCGGCTTGCCCTTGGTGAAGACGAATTGCGCCAGGCCAAGACGGCCGTGGCGGAAGCCGCCTTCGCTGCCGGCGAGCCAGAAGTCGCGCAGCAGGTAGAACCGCTCGTCGAACATCTCGACGATTTGGCGGCGGTGCGCACGGTGCGCCTGCCGCCAGTGCCGAAGCGTCTCGGCGTAGTGCTCGTGCAGGTCTTCGCAGTCGGCCAGCCACAATCCGTGGCGTGCCAGGCCGTCGGTAACTTCGCCGACGGTCGGCAGGTAGCCGCCCGGGAAGACGTAGCGGTCAACCCAGGCGTCGGTAGCGCGCGAGTGCTGCTGCGTGATGGTGTGCAGCACCGAAACGCCACCCGGCACCAGCAGCTTGGCCACTTGGGCAAAGTACTGGTCGCCGTTGCCACGGCCAACGTGCTCGAACATGCCCACGCTGATGATGCGGTCGAACATTTCTCCCTTCAGGCTCTGGTAGTTAGCCAAACGGAATTCAACCTTACCGCTGACGCCTTCGCGCTCAGCGAGTTCCTGCGCGCCCTTTAGCTGCTCTTTGCTGAGCGTGATGCCCAGCACCCGGACGTTGTACTTCTTGGCCGCGGCCACCGCGAGGTGACCCCAACCGCACCCGATATCCAACAGGTGCATTCCCGGCCGCAGCCGGAGCTTGCGCAGCAAATGCTCGATCTTCTGCTGCTGCGCCTGTGCCAGGCTGTCGCCCCTGTGCACGAAGTACGCGCACGAGTACAGCCGGGTTGGGTCGAGGAACAGGTCGTAGTAGTCGTTGCCCACGTCGTAGTGGGTTTCGATGTACGACTGCTGCGCCCCGGCGTGGTTGCGATGCCGTCGGAACGGCTGTCGCAGCGGAACGGTGGGCTGGTTGCGGGCGATGAGCTCGAACAGCAGCGGCAGCTGCTCCTCGGCGATCACCACCTGCTGGTTCATGTAGCCTTCGCCCAGGGCGAGACTCGCATTTACCAGCAGCTTGAGCGCCACACGCGGGTCGGTGAGCTTCACCTCCAGCGACGGACCCCTTGCTCCTTCCAGGCTGCCGTAGCGACTGACCGAACCGTCCCAGTACGTAACTGCGACGCGTCCTTCCTTCACGAGCGCCTTCAGCGCTCCATGTACTACCGCGCGTTCAAACACGGTCTTTCCTTCCCTCATCCAATGCGGACGATTTTATTATACCCAAAGTTTGCAATTGCTACCTGCTTATGCTAATCTACGGCTAATGCATAGCTATAGGCACTCTCGGGCATGAAAATCCTGCGGGCGCCTATTTTCTTTGAACAACCCCGTGGGGTTGTTTTTTTATGCAGAAAAATAACCAACAAGGAGGGAAGTAATGATTAACAATTACAGGGGAGTCGAAGATATCCGGGCATTCAGTACGGTCGCGAATAAAATGCGTGCCTTTTGCCTGGGAAAAGGGTTCGTCGAAGTACACACCCAAGACCGCCTCAGCATCTTGGCCGCCTGCGAAGACCCGTCTACCGTCGCCACCTACAACTACATGGGCGAGGTGTGGCCGTTGCCGCAAACCGGCCAAATGTGGCTGGAGTACGAACTACTGAAAAACCCGGATCTCCCCGGCGTTTTTTGTGTCAGCACCAGCTACCGCAACGAACCGAATCCAGTCCCCGGCCGCCACAAACTCATCTTCCCTATGTTCGAGTTCGAGCTGAAGGGAAGTATAGAAGAGCTGAAAAAGTTCGAGTCCGAAATGCTCGACTACCTTGGTTTTGGCGGCGACTACACGTACAAAACCTACGACGAGCTGAAGGAGTTTTACAAAACCGAAGAGCTGTCGCATGCAGACGAGGCAAGCATGCAGAAAGATTTTGGCCCGGTGGTATTTTGCACCAACTTCCCCACCTACACTTCCCCCTTTTGGAACATGAAAAAGAACGGCGATACGCACGCGCATAAAATAGACGTGATAATGCACGGCCACGAAACGATTGGCAGTGCCGAACGCAGCACCGACGTAGATGAAATGCGCGAAAGTTTTTATACCATTAGCGACGGCAAATACGCCGAAAAACTGTTCGGGCTATTCGGCAAAAAACGGGTCGAATCTGAGTTGGATGAGTTCTTGCAGCTAGGCTTCTTCCCCCGTGTTGGCGGCGGCATAGGCATGACCCGCATGATCAACGCGTTCGAGAAAGAAGGCTTGCTAGGCTAGTCTTTTTTGACAGTCGGCTTGGCAGCCTCTTGCTCGGAAGCCCGGGGTTTCGGCTGCCAGGCAACCAAGAAATAAATGATGATTACTACGAGGATGGCTACGACGATGGTAGCCCCAATAACGATTGGCGCGCAGTGATCAAGGTCGCTCATCTCGCGTCCCGATTCCATTATATGCGTGCCGGTGCTACCGTGTGCAAAGAGATCAAACATGTTGCTAGTATACCACGGGGCTTACGCTCGCCCTTTTGACTCTTGGCCGGCAGTTGCTTCGTGACGTTTCATTGTTCTTATGGTCATGCGAACGCAGCGCTCACGTCAACGTAAAAACCGACGAAATAGCAGCTATTTTTCAGCCTCTCCTTCAATAGAAATATGAGGAAGCATTTTGCCAAGCCACTTTGGCAGCCACCACGCCGCCTGGCCAAGCAGTACCATGACAGCCGGCACGATGGTCATGCGAACAATAAACGCGTCGACCAAAATACCCACCGCCAGGCCAAAGCCCATAGCCTGAATGGTTGCGTCGTGGTTGAAAACAAACCCGGCAAACACGCTAATCATAATGATTCCGGCGGCCGTTACCACCTTACTGCCCGCACCAAAGCCGTTTACCACTGCCCGCTGTGCATCTTTGCTATTCAGGTACGATTCGTGCATGCCCGAAACCAAGAAGAACTCATAGTCCATGGCCAGGCCGAACAAAATACCAATGGCGATGATAGGAATAAAGCTCACGATAGGCCCTGGTGCGTCTGCCAGGCCGAACCAGCCCCACTGGAATACCGCCACAAGCGCGCCAAACATCGCCAGTACCGACAGCAAGAACCCAAGCGTTGCCTTAATGGGCACGACAATCGAACGGAAAGCCACGATCAACAACACGAGCGACAACCCCACCACGATGGCCAGGTATTGCGGCAGTACGGCAGCGAGCTTGGCGCTAATATCTTCCTGTAGCGCCGTCGACCCCGTGACAGCGAGCGAAATGTCGGCGTTCTTGGTCAACTCTTTTTGTACGGACGCTTTCCGCAAGCTCGCAATAAGATCGGTCGTCTTCTTGGCTGTTGGCGCCGAAGATGGAATCACCAGGATGATTCCCGCGCTGCCGTCTTTCACTGCCAGAGCTGGCAGCGCTTTTGCGACATTGTCGCGCGTTGCAATGGCATCGGCGACTTTCTTTAGCTGCACTAGTTTAGCATATTGCTCGACCGTCTGGTCGATCTTCACTAACGCTTCTTGCTTTTGTTTTTCTCCCTCAGCCTGCGCGGCAGCTATTTCTTGCTGCAGTGCCATTTGCTGTTCTAGCGTTACTGCCCGCATGGCTTTTTGTTGGAACATAGCCTGCTGCTGCGCGGTTGCTGCGGCTACTTGCTTTTCAAAGGCAGCCATAGCCGACGAGCGAACCGCCTGTTCGTCCGCCTTACTTACCTTTGGCAAGCCCTCCACTACTACAGTGAGCGGGCCATTGAATCCTACGCCAAAACCTTTCGACAAAATATCGTAGGCCTTCCGCTCGCTCGAACCTTGCGCCGCATACTGATCCGTCGGTAGGCCAAGCTTCATGTCTTTTATTGGCATGGCAATAGCGGCAATGACTACGACGCCAAGCAGCAAGAAGGGAATCGGGTGCGACGAGACAGTCTGGCCCCAGCGGAACCAAAACGTAGCATGGTTAATTTCGTGAATAGACTGTTCTGTTTTTTGTTGCTTCGCCAGAGCAGCTTTTTGACGTGCCTTTTTGCCCAGCACTTTTTCGCCAGCAAACCGCAGCAAGGCCGGAATAAGGCTGATGGCCACAAGCGCGGCAACAGCGATGCTTCCCGCACCCACCAGGCCCATTGTCGTCATGAACGGAATGTTCACGATACTGAGGGCTGCCAGTGCAATGACGACAGTTAGTGCCGCAAAGACAACAGCATTACCCGCCGTACCTAATGCCCGACCAACCGCCGCCTCGCGGCTATAGCCTGCCAGCAAATACGTACGATATTTACTAATAATAAAGAGGGAATAGTCGATACCTACCGCAAGGCCAAGCATCACTGCCAGCACCGGCGTCGTGGAATTAATAGTAAACAGCTGGCTCATAGAGAACAGCACTGCCATGCTCGTGCCTATACCCACAAGCGCCGTCACCAGCGGCATTCCCGCAGCGACGAGCGAGCCGAGTGTTACCACTAACACTACAAGTGCCAATACAACACCGCCCACTTCGCCAACACCCAAAATGTCTTTCGGCGCTTTGTCTACCAAGTCGCCACCGGTTTCAATTTGCAAGCTGCTTGTTCGCGCGGCAGCAACCGCATCCTTTACCTTGCTGAGCGTTTCGGGGTCAGTCGCACCGGCAGCATTTTTTAGCTGCACCTGCGCATAGGCTATCGTGCCAGATTTCGAAATGAACGACGCATCCACGAACGGGCTTGCTACCTGCGATACGCCGTTTACTTTTGCTACTTTATTGGAAAGATCAGTGATAACTTGTTTGTAGTCGCCGATCTTTTTGCCATCATGCGTCTGAAAAACGATGCGACCAGTGCCTTTGCCGCCATCAGGAAACAGCTGGCTCGCACGATCTATCGCCCTCTGCGCCTGCGTGCCGGGAATAGAGATTTCCGAGCTTGGTGCCTTCATGAATTGGCTCGCCAAAATGCCGAATACCACCAAAATCGCCACCCAACCAGCAACTATCTTCCACGGGTTATTGAACGCAAACAACCCAAGCTTATGCAAATACTTCCCCATCACTTCTCCCCTTTTAATTTTTCAATTTCAGCAACCATGGTCACTAGCTCTTTTACCGGTTCAAAATATTCCCCCATTTGTGGAAAATAATATGTTTTCGTACCCTCGGCTTTACTGGCCACGATATGCGCTGATTTTAGGATTTTCAAATGATGTGAAACTGTTGACCGCGACACATTCGTTTCGGCCGCAAGCTCGGCCACCGACCTCTGGCAACCATCGATCATGAGAATAATAAGCTGCTGCCGGGTAGGATCGCCCAGCGCATCAAACAAAGGTAAGCTTTGCTTGAAGAGTTGTTTGATTTTTTCAGTTTCAATCATGCTAGTGCTTATTGTACACACATTGGTCGAAAAACTTCAACCAATAGACATCACGTATACTGTAATGAATGGCTAAAAAACTTCATATCATTTACCTACCTGGTTTTGGCGATGGCTACGACATCGGGAGACGTACTGCCCTTTGGGGATGGCGAATTTGGGGAGTTACCACACAGCATATCCCCATGCATTGGAATAGCAACGAAAGCTACAGCGAAAAATACGCACGTATCGACCAAGCCATCACTGCAGCAGCCGGCAGGCGCATCGTTATCATAGGCGAAAGCGCCAGCGGTACCATGGCGCTCGCCGCGTATGCAAAGCGCCGCCGCGATTTGTATAAAGTAATGACCATCAGTGGCAAAAATAACAATCCCGCAAGCGTCGCGCCTCGTCTTTACCGTCAGCACGTCGCATTTCGTGAGGCTCTGGCCACAGCCGAGGCAGCTACCAACCAGCTGAGCAGTAAAGATCGTCACGACTTCATTGCGTTTTATCCTCTTTACGACGAAGTTATTCCGCCAAAAGAGGCCGTCATTCCCGATTGCCAACTTGTACGGCTTTTTAGCGCAGGGCATCTACTTACCATAGCCCTGGCGTTAACACTTTACAGCGGGTATATTGTTCGTACCGCCAAACGCTAAAAAAGCAGGCGGCACATGGCCGCCTGCAATTACATAGAAAGACTCAGCCTAAAGTCCGCGACTACCCTGATACAGTGTATATGCCGATTGAAGAGTTACGACAAGACCAACGCTCAAACCTAAACCTAGTTCGCTCATGTTCATTCTCCTTTTCTGCTTCGTTTATTATCGCAATGCATTGCACTTCCACTATGCACTAGGCACGCGAATGACGCTGTGATGTATCTCCTTGAAATAAATCGAATATGTGATTTGAGCTTATTTACGGAGGTGCTCCATAAAAGAAAAAACGTCGAACTACTTCGACGTTTTTTCTTGGAGGGTCCAGTGGGGCTTGAACCCACGACACCCTGCTTAAAAGGCAGGTGCTCTAACCAGCTGAGCTATGGACCCGTACATTGTTAAAAGTTAGCCTATAGGCCAACTTTAAAAAGATAGCATTTTTAAGGGGTATTTGTCAATGACTAGCGTTCTTTGTGCGCCTTTGGCGTCTTGGTGACCAGCAGGTCAAGGACGGCAAGTACCAGGCCGACCGTAACGATGCTGGCGTGGTACTTTACGAAAAAGTCGTAGACTGACTTGCCGATTCCCTCTATCACCAACGCCGAGCCAAGCGGCTCCAGCAAAAGCGACGTGGCAAGCACCGCAAAGGCCGCCGCCCCGATAATGCGTTGGCGCATGGTCTTGTACGTTGGGCCGCTGGAAAGCAGCAGCAACGCCGGTGACAAGATCAAACCGGCCGATACCAGGCTGTCGAGCGGCGGCTTGACGATAACAAAGCCCGCGCCTGCGATAATAGGCGCCAAATCACCCACCCATAGCGTACTCAACATCGCACCGGCAGTCAGCGCCAACCCAAGCACGCCGAACCGGCGTTTGGTAATGAACGCCAGAGCGAATAGAAGCCCGATGAGGATAAGGAAAATCACCAAGAAACTCATAGCTGCAAGCCCTCCAAGTTAGTTTCGTCGAAAGTAGCGGCGCTGTTGATCGATACGGCTTTTTTGCCTGTCGTTCCAGCCACGACCTCTACGACGTATCGCGCGTCGGATTTCGGCACGAATATTTCATATGGATAACTTGCAGGCGTGGCGTTCTTGACGATGTAGACTACTTTTTTGTCTTTGTCCAACCACACGATATCGATCGGGTAGTTCATGCCCTTCATGGTGATGGGCCATTTGCCATCCTTGTCGTATACCAGAATCATTGCTTGGTCTTCGCCTAGCGTGCGTGTACCCGACAAGCCTTTTTCAAGTTCGGTCGGGGTCTTTGCGACGCGCGCCGTAAATACGCCATCGCCAAGATGAAGCGTCGTATGCGGTTGCAGTTGTGGCCACATGACATACACGGCCGCGGCACCAACAAGCAGAAGTACGAGAGTAATAAGCCCCCATGAAAGTACGTCTTTTCGCCGGCTCATCCGCGTGTGCCTCGTATTACCATAGACACTATTATACCAGAGCCGGCAAGTCGTGGTCTTAGGCGCCGATTTTGTCTTTTTTGGGTCGGCGCTTGGCGTTCATCTCGATGTATTCGATGATCTTGGTCGCAACGTCGCGCTTGGTAATGAGCTCGGGAGTCTTAAGGCTTGCCGATGAGTTTACCTCTAGCACGAGCGGCCCGCGACTACTGCGCATCATATCGACGCCACAGATAGAAAGGCCCATCGCCTTGGCGGCTTTGATAGCAGTCCTTTCCTCTTCTTCGGTCAGCTTGACCGCCTTGCCCACGCCACCTTGGTGAGTGTTGCTACGAAAGTCATCGTCGAGGCTTTGGCGCATAACGCTCGCTACCACACGGCTGCCAACGACCAATGCACGGATATCCGTACCAGCCGACTCTTTCACGAATTCCTGCACCAAAAAGTTCACGCCTTCCACGTAAAAGGCCTGCATTACCGCCTTGGCGGCTTTTGGCGTTTCTGCAAGCACGACACCATTGCCATGCGTGCCACGGGCTACCTTGATAATGAGCGGCGTACCGCCAGCCAGGTCAACGACGTCATCAAAGTTAGCCGTCTCGCGGGCAAACACCGTCTTAGGAATACCCACCCCAGCCTTGGCAAGTACTTGGTACGCACGCAGCTTGTCGCGCGAACGGTTGATAGCAATGGAGCTAGCTGTCGTATACGCGCCTTGCGACTCGAACTGACGCACCATAGCCGTACCGTACTTGGTGTAGCTTTGGGCAATACGCGGGATAATGGCATCAAAATGCTCGACCGTCTTACCGTCATACCGTATTACCGGCCGATCTTTTTCAATCGATACGTAACACCTAGCATAATTGATGATCTTTACTTCGTGACCCCGAGCTTTCGCGACTTCTTTTAGTCGGCGCGTCGAGTAGTTTGCGCCACCCTTGGACAAAATTGCAATTCTCATTCGTCGCGACCCTCCTCTTCGTCATTCGGGAATTCGATCCCATATTGTTTTTTCAGCGATATGCGGTCCAGACTGGTTTCGCTGGAGTCCACCAAAAATCGATGGTTGAGCAACTTGCGCCCCAGTAGGATCGGATAGATTTTTTTGGATCGGTCGGCGAGCGTGAATCGGGCATGGAATACCTTTGGCCCCAGCTTCACTTTTAGCTTGACCTCATACCGTTCTTCGCGGGCACCCGACGAATTGGCTACCCATACCTGGCTGAACTCTTCTGCCGACATACGGCGGCTCATAGCGCCGCAAACCGGATGGCCTCCAAGCAGGTCAAACCACAAAATACCGTTCTCATCTACCTCGATATTTGCCGCGTGCACGGCCGAGCGAAATGCTCCCGTATCTGTTTTCGCAGGCACCTGGAGCATTTCGGTACCAACAAAAGACAGCAGCTCAGAGCGGCCTATAATTACTTTGTGAAAGTCGTGTTTGGTTGCCATAAGTATATTATGATTGTTAGTGTCGATTAATGAAATACTTGATTATATTACCATAATTATGTAAAATATGCAATATGTCTCACATCCTCATCGTTGGTAAGAAATTCACTCCCTACATAGAGAAATTGACGGCTCTTGGCCACACCTACACCCTGCTGCAAGACAAGGCTGCCACCAAGTTTCCAGATAAGAAATTCCGCAACCGCGTCGTGGCTGACTTTGCATCGAAAGAAGCGATGCTTAGCACTCTTGATAGTACCTCCAAGCAGTTCGACGGCGTGCTGACTACCTACGAGAACTACGTATTGCCAGCAGCCATGATCGCCGAGCACCTAGGCCTACCCGGCATGCCCGTGGTCGCTGCCGAGGCGTGCACCGACAAGGATCTCATGAGGTCGCTGTTCGCTGATGCACCCGAAAAAATCAGTCCCGACTTTGCCGTCGTTACCAGCGAGGACGAGCTGCGCGCATTTGCCGGCAGCCACTCATTCCCCCTTATTCTAAAACCCGCGAACCTCGCGAAGAGCCTGCTAGTCACGAAAAACCGTGACCTCGACGAACTCGTCGCAAATTATAAAAAGTCCGTCGAGCTCCTTGCAACGACCTATAAAAAGTACGCCCCTAACCGCACGCCAAAGCTACTCATCGAGGAATTCCTCGAGGGCAGCATTCACTCGGTAGACGCGTTCGTCGACCAGTCAGGAACACCGCATGTCTTGAACGAGATCGTCGACTACCAAACCGGCTATGATATAGGCTATGACGACAACTTTCACTACAGCCGACTGCTACCGAGCCAGCTTTCTGCGGAAGACCAAGAAGCCTTGCGTCACTGCGCCGAAGTTGGCGTTCGTGCGCTAGGCATGAAAAACTCACCTGCCCACATTGAAATCATCATGACCGCCGACGGCCCGCGTATCGTCGAAATCGGCGCACGAAACGGCGGCTACCGTGAGCGCATGCACCATCTTGCCAACGGTATCGATATCGTTGCCGCCGCTATTGCCCTCACCCTTGGCCAGCAGCCGGATATCATCGCGAAAAAACACGATCCATGCGCCGTGTTGGAACTATTCCCTAAAACCGCAGGTCGCTTTACTGGCATCAATGCACAGGCCGAGCTCGAAGGACTTTCTTCGCTGTATTATTTCAGCACCAAGGCAAAACCAGGTGCTCATACAGGCAAGGCTGCCGACGGCTACAAAATGTGTGCTGTCGTCATATTACACAATAGCGACCACGAACAATTCAAGCGCGATTTGGCCTTCGTGAACGCGAATGTCTACGTTACGACTGAGTAGCGTACCGTTGGTGGTGTGCCGCGATTTGTGCGTCAACCAACTTTTTTGCCAGCTCAAGCTGTCGCGGGTCATCAAATGATTCGTACTGGGTAAGACCTGGGCAGTTGTTCACTTCTATGACGACAGGGTGCAAATCTTCCAGCGTATCCGTCGCCTGAGGCAAAGCGTCAACAAAAAAGTCGATGCCACAGACAGGAAGCCGCATTTCACGGGCGACCTTTTCAGACGCCTCGCGAATAAACTGCGGGATATCGTCGTCGAGATTCTTGCGGGTCCCGCCAACGCCAACGTTCGAGATACCAATCACCTGAACAGCCTCGCCCTCAGCAGGAACAGAAGCTAGTTTTTCAGGCGTGAGATGACGCTCGACGTAGCTCATGTCAATCTTGTTGAAGAGCGTGCTGTACCCTTCGCCGCTGCGCTCCGAGCGCTGGTTTTCCAGCTGGATAAGCTGCTCTACCGTGCGTGTTCCGTCACCCGTCACCGTTGCCGGCACGCGTGTCATGGCACTGGCGTACTTGCCGTCAACGCATATGACCCGAATATCAATCCCCTGAAGCTGTTGCTGGATAATGAACCCGGCCGCAAGGGTGAGGCCAGTAATTACCTGGACGGCGTCGACGACTTGTTCGTATTCGGTTACGCCCGTAAATACACCTTTGCCATGCGCCCCATCGACCGGCTTTACCACGACCGTACCATGCTTGCTAATAAAGTCGAGGATCTCCTGCTTTTTCGTTTCGGCCTCGGTAAGTCCGACATAAAGCTCGTCCGGCACCGTCACGCCCAGGCGAGCGACGATCGCATTGGTCACTTGCTTGTTACCTGCGATTATCCGGCCCGAGATGAAACTCATGGATTCGTCTATCACGCTATAAATTCGCATGGCAACGGGGGAGTCCGGTAGCGTGACTTCAAGCAGCCCTTTCGACGACAAAAAGCCGCTTACTGGATACCCGCGGTCTAGCAACTCTTTTACGATCATGCGGGTAGATATTTTAAGATTTGGCAAATCACCATAAGAAAGCTCGTACATAGGCATACTATACCACAACGCAAAAAACCGATTGACACGTCGGGAAGAAATTTTATACCATAGCTGCATAATGACTCATGCGTCAGTTACGTTTCGCACGCTCGCACGACATGATCTGCCCGAACTTGAGGCCTCTTTTCCCGAAGCATCACCAGATGCCCATAAAAAACGCTTGGCAAAGCAGGAAAAAGGAGCCTATCTTTATTCTGGTGCTTTTGTAGGCAGGAAAATCGTTGCCATCCAGCTTGTCCGTTGGCAAGGTTCGAACCTACCCGAAAACCGCGCCCTCTCGCCGTATCCCGAAATTGGCAGCCTTTTTGTCTTGCCCGATTACCGTCGCCAGGGACTTGCCACTAAGCTGCTGGCATACAGCGAGTCGAAGATCAGGGCACGCGGAGACAAAGGTGCATCACTGACCATCCAAGATGACAATGCCATTTCGATCCGCCTTCACCTAGCGAATGGGTACGAGGCAATCGGTCCGGCCCGCCCAAGGAGAACGCAGCCAGATAAGCCACGAACCTATTACGTCAAGCACTTCGCAAAGTCCTAAAAAATCCCGCGCTTTTTTGCTCCGCCAAACTGCTCGAGCAGTTCTTTTTGCTTTTTCGTCAGCTTGGTCGGCGTGTCAACGACAACGCTGACGATATGCGCCCCGCGTGAGCTGCCGCGAAGATGCGGTACGCCGTGAGCCGTGAGCTTGAAGTCGGTGCCGCTTTGCGTTCCAGCCGGTACCTTCATGCGCACCGTGCCATCGACGGTCTCGACGTCGATTTCCGTTCCAAGCGCCGCGTCCACCATCGAGATATGCTCTTCGCTCAGGATGATATCGCCCTCCCGAGTGAACTTTTTGTGCGCTTTTACACGAATGTGGACGTACAGGTCGCCGCGTGATCCGCCACCGATAGCTTCGCCGTGCTCTTTCAGCCTGATCGTCGCGCCGTCATCGATACCAGCAGGGATTTTAATGGTCAGCATTTGCTTGCGGCGCTGGGTTCCCTTGCCTCGACAAACCGTACACACCTTTTCTGGTACCTTGCCGGTACCCCTACAGGTTTCGCAGGTGACCGCTTGTTGGATTTGGCCGAATATAGTGTTCATTACGCGCGTCTGTTGGCCGGCACCCTTACACGTAGGACAGGTCTTCATGCTATGACCCGGCTCGACCGTCGTGCCGTGACAGTGCTCGCATTCGTCTTCCATGTCGAGGGTCAGCTCTTCGTCGACGCCAAAGACCGCTTGCTCGAAGTTAAGCGTCACGGTAGTTTCGACATCGCGGCCACGTTTTGGTCCGGTATCGGCGCCACGCGCCCCACCGCCAAAGAACTGGCCGAATATATCGCCAAGACCACCATCGCCAAAGTCGAAGTGAACGTTTTGGTTGCCCCCAAAGCCACCGCCGAATCCTTCGAATGGATTGCCGCCGGCACCACCATCGCCGCCAACTCCAGCATGACCGAACTGGTCATAGCGTTGGCGTTTTTGTTGATCTTTCAATACCTCGTAGGCTTCGTTGATTTCTTTGAACTTTGCCTCGTCGCCACCCTCTTTGTCCGGGTGGTGTTTCACGGCAGCCTTACGGAACGCCTTTTTTATCTCATCGGCGCTGGCGCTCTTCGCAACCCCTAAAACTTCATAATAATCACGCTTGCTCATCTGTATTCATGATACAAAATTAGCACTTGGATGTCTAGAGTGCTAGCAAATGTTTACTCTTGCTTAGGGTACCGATTTATCTGTATACTGATATTAAGAAAAGTATAAGCAGTAATATGTCACGACTCCCTATACCAGGATCAGACGAAGGCAATTGGGGCGAAATTCTCAATGATTTCTTGGAAGTCTCGCACAATACGGACGGTACCGTAAAGCCAGATGCCGTCGCGAATGACACGACCACCCAGCGCATCCGCGTCGCCAAGGATGCGACGCTCGTAGGCGAACGGCCAGAAATCAATCTTGTCACCGGAGCGAATACGAGCCTTACCGTCACCGACGACCCAGTCAATAACAGGATAGATGTCACCGTGGCAGCCGATCTTAGCGCCACAATCGACGCTGCGGCCGCCTCTCTAGGGCTAATCGCCCAAACCATTCAAATCGAACAGACCGCTACTGGCTTTCCGATAGGTAACGGCGTGTGCGTCCTCAACATGATATACATTCCAAAATCCACGGTCAGCACGCTCGGCGTGTGGGTCACCATCGAGGGCGTTACGTCGACAGGGGTGTGCGGCATGGCAATTTACACCGAAGCCGGCGTACTCGTCGATCAGACCGTCGACATGAGCGCCGCCATAACACAGCCAGGAAGCCACTGGGCCTCGGCCAGCTTGAGCGGCGGGCCACGTGCGTTTACGGCAGGCCGATACTACATCGCCTTTCTCTCGCACGCGAATACCGCACCTAACATCGGTGGCGTCTCGGCCTTCACGAACGTACCTACCATCAACGGCAAACGCCCTGCGATATATCTCACAGGGCGCGCTACCTTTCCCGCATCGTTCACGCCGGCCAGCGCCAATGCGAATAGCGGCATCTACTACATGACCATCAGCTAGAAGTGCTGGCGAATGTGATTGAAGCTAAAGTCCCACGTGGCATCGGTCTTTTTGTGCGGGTTAAAGATGTTCTTCGGATCATACAGCTGCTTGATTTCTTTCATGTATCCAAGGACGCTCGGACTATACATCTGGTCAAGCCACGGGCCACGAATCAAGCCATCGCCGTGCTCGCCCGAGACCGAACCGCCGTACGAGATAACGAGAGTATTTACCTCTTTCATGGCAGGCTCGAACTTAGCCCGCTCTTTCGGGTCCTCGATTTTCATAAGAGGAATGACATGGAAGTTACCGTCACCCATGTGGCCGGCAATGGTCGCGAACAAATCGTATTTCTTGATAATGTCGCGCAGCTGCGGCAGGAACTCGGTCAGGTGTTCAGGTGGCACGACGAAGTCGTCAATGAACGGCGCCGTGTGCTTGTCTTTTACCTTTTTGCGAAGCAGGTTGAAGCTCTCGCGGCGCATAAGCCAGAACTTGCGGGACTTAGCCTCGGTATTGTCTTCCTCCATATAGGTAAAGCCGAACCGTTTGAGGTCGAGACGCGCTTCGTGAATCTTTTTTGCCACTTCTTCGGTGGTTTGGCCGCTAAACTCAATCAGCAGGATGAGTTTTGGCACGCCTTTTAGGATCATCAGGCCGTCGGGTAGCAGTTGCAACGCTGTCTTTACCCAGGTCCAAAGGCCAAGCTTGGCAATAAACAGAAAGAAGAACTTGAAGCTTAGCCATAGCGTATTGTCGTCAAAGCTCTCGAACGTCGCTGGCTTGTGTGCCAAGACTGCTGGAATGACGTCGCCAAGGTTATCGAGCGTATGCATGTAACACACCAATGTACCCGAGTGCGGCGCATGCGGTACCAGGCGGACCTTGGCTTCGGTAGTAATGCCTAGCGTTCCTTGGGCACCGATAAACAGCTTGGTCAAATCAAAGATACCCGTTTCGCGGTTCCAGACGTTCCATAGGTGATAGCCGGTCGAATCCTTGGTTACGTGCGGCGCTGCGGCCTGAATCTCGTCATAGTGCTTGTCAAGAAGTTCGAACGTCTGGCGGTAGAGGTTGCCTTCGAAATCGTCTTGGTTCATCTTGGCGTTCAGTTGATCACGGTTGAGCGGCCCCAAAACATATTCGTTGCCGTCGCTCAACACGACCCGCATTTCGGTCACGAACTTGTCGGTCTTGCCATATTCAAGCGACTTTTCGCCGCCCGAGTTGTTGTTTACCATCCCACCGACCGACGCCAAGTCGCGGCTTGCCGGGTAACTCGGAAGGAGGCTGCCGTGCTTGAGCGTTTCAACCTCAAAATCTTTGTACATGATGCCCGGCTGGAAATGCGCGCTTGATTCGTTGACCTCTAACAGCTGGTTCATGTGCTTGCTGACGTCGAGCACGATGGACTCGCCAATGGCGGCACCCGACATATCTGTCCCACGAGAACGTGGCGTAATACTCAACTCTGGGTGTTCGGCCTTGTGCTGGTTAACGAACGAAACGACAGACTTGATATCCGCGCCGTCTTTTGGAAACGCTACGATTTGCGGCTTCATTTCGAACAAGCTGGCATCGTGGCTATAAAATTCGCGCGACTCTTCGCTCGTATCGAGCTCGCCCTTAAAGATTTTTGAAAGTTCTGCCTGTAAATCCATACTATCCTATTCTGCCTGTTTCGTTTTTCGTGATACTGTAATGATCTTGTAAATATATAAGGTCGGAAATGGCGTTTTCGAGCTCCATCTTGACCGTGTAATCGGTTGCGTCCCGGCTTATTTGATCCAATTCCGTCGCTAGGGTGACGAAGTAATCTCCAGACCGTACCAATGCCTCAAGCTCTTGGGCCGCCTCGGTGCCGTCTCTCACCTGCTTGGACCGCTGCCACCCATGTGCCAGCACCCCAGTTAGGCTTGATAATTCATACGCTGCCGTGCTCATGTTCGCTCCCCTTCGTTACAACTTCCGTAGGCATCGCCTGCGATAATCAAATGATCAAGCAAATCGATTCCCAGCACCCGACCAGCTTCGGTAAGCTGGCGCGTGACGCTTTTGTCGGCCTCAGTCGGCAGCAACGACCCGGAGGGGTGGTTGTGCGCTACGATGACCGCGACGGCACCGTGCTCGAGTGCCGGTCTGAATACCTCGCGCGGATGGACGATATTGGCCGTCAAGCTGCCGATGGAGATGACTTCTTCGTGAACAATCTGGAACCGACTGTTAAGGTATAAGCCACGAAGTTGCTCTTTTTGCAGGTCGCCCATAGCCCGTAAATGCCCGAACGCCTGCTCGGCCGTGCGGACGAACGCCGGCTTGCCCGACTTGTGCTGATAGGCTCGACGACCTAGTTCGAAACTCGCGACGATCTGGCACGCCTTGGCTAGCGGGATGTCGAGTGCGTCGGCCAGCCGAGAAGGGTTAGTCTCGTTAATGACCGCGTTCTCGCCATACTCACGGATAATACGGCGCGCCATGGCAAGCACTTCTTCTTTGCGCGTACCGACACCAAGCAGCACGGCAATAAGTTCGGCGTGCGTGAGGCTGCCCGGCCCAAGCGACAATAGCTTTTCGCGCGGCTTGTCCTCTATAGGCAAATCGCGCACCCGCAGCACGTACCGCGTTTCGCCCTCCCCGGTGATAACATCCGTATCAGCAAGCTCGTACGGTCGAGAATATATAAGCGTATGCATAATTACTCTTACTATAGCGCTCCCTTTCATAAATGTGAAGCCAGGAGCGTGATACGATAGGATTATGAAGCAAATTGCTAGCGAATCCTCGACGATCGTCATCCTGGATCGAGGCGAGGAACTCCACGAATCACTCTTAACGTTTGCTCGTGAATCCGGCCTACGAAGCGCCTGGCTCTCTGGCCTTGGCGGTGCGATGCATGCCACGCTTGGATTTTACGACATCGAGAACAAGGCATACACGTGGAAAGAATTCGACCGACCACTGGAGATTATTTCGCTCACTGGCAATTTGACCTTGGTTAGCGGAGAACCGTTCTGGCATGTACATGGCGTGTTTTCGGGGCCGGACTTCCAGGCCATGAGCGGCCATGTAAAATCCCTGGTTATCGGGCTTACCGGCGAGTTGCATGTTACGCCGCTTTCGGCGCCGCTCCCCCGAACGTTCGACGACACCACCGGCCTCAAGCTTATTGGCTAGCGCGTAATGTGATGGTGTAAAAAATCAAGCAACTCAGAATACCACAGCAGGCTTATGGTGGCAGCAACGATGATAAGAATGGGGAGCGCCACTAGGTTCTCCGTCCACTTGCCTGTCGTCACGCGAAAACGCTTCAGCGGTGGAAATCCAAACTTAATAGGGATAGGAAGCAGCCACGGCACGCCTTCCTTCGTAAAACTATCCATGACAAGATGCGATACCATACCGATCATCAGTGCCCACCACACATAGTCAATTTGCACGTGGGGCATGATGGGTTGCAAGAACAACAGCAGCATCTTGAACAAAAAACCCACCAAGAAAAGCCCCAGGATAGAGTGGGTCAAAAACCTATGGCCGCCCAGCATCTTGCCAATGACTTTTCCAAAAACGCCGCCAATCGGAAGATTACGCCAAAACGGCGCTGTCGGCTGGTCGATATCCGGAACGATACCACCAACTTGATTGGCAATAAGCGCGATGACCGCTGTCGACAGCGTAACCGTTGGCAGCTCTGGCAGCGTTACTATGACCGCCAAAAGCCCCGTTGCCGCCGCAATGTCGTGTGTCCGCGCTTTCATATCCTAAAGTATATCATGCGATAAATAGCCAGAATCACGCACTTTTTGGCGCCATGGACGAGCCTTGGTCAGTGAAATTCTCCACCGCTCATCACTCGGGTCGATCGTGCCAATCGCCAAATCGTCAGAGGCACTCACTTGTACATTGCCGTCGGGACCAATCAGCGAGCTCTGCACCTGGTCGTTCTTTTGTACTGAAAACCCGATCCACATATTGTTGATGCTGGCATGTGCCTGCGCGGTAATACCGAACATCGGGTTATCGCTATAGGCTGATAGCAAGACCACGTCGGCATGTGCCCGACGATAAGCGTCAAACAGTTCCGGGAATTGGACTTCGATGCAGAGCACCAAGCCGATCGTCATTCCGTTGACCGTAAATAGCACTTGTTTTTGGCCTGCGCTGTACCAGTCACGTTGTTCGGTAAACGACAATATCCGTTTGTCGTAACGGGCCACGACTTCCCCTTGGTCGGAGATGACATACAACGCATTGTATGGCCACTCGGGGTCGGAAAGCCGATACGCGCTGCCCACGACCACCCAAATATTAAACCGTTTGGCCGCCTTTTTTACCGCCTCCAGCTCATCTTCGAGCATGATCCAGTCGACATCCAACCAATCGCCCACCTGCTCTTTCGCGTAGCCGCTAAGTGCTCCTTCGGGAAATTGAATAAGCGTGCAGCCTTCTTCGCTGGCACGCCTCATAAGCTCCTGGATCGTCTTGCTGTTTTGACGGCAATCCGCCGTAATTGCCATTTGTGATACGGCTATCTTAAGCGAGCTCATACCCCTCCTCCTTTTTTTGTTTTTCGCCTCTCAAAGCTTAAGTACATTGTACTCCTTGCAAGAAAAGGTGGGAAGCTAATTATATATCGCTCTCATCCGGGCAAGGACCAAGGCGGCCTCGCCATACTTTCTCACTTGCTTTTCGGTGGGGTCGTCTTCGAGGTTATCTTCCATGTCGAGCTCTTTTACCATCGTCGCTTCTTGGTTTTGTGCCACGCGATGGATATAGTCGGACCACTCCTCTCCTTCTCGTCGCGTAACATGGTCAAGCGGCACGAGTACTTCATCCTCGTACCCCTCGGCACGCAGTCGCTCCAATTGCCAGTCCTCGTTATTCTCGGGTACGTCATGAAGGGCGCAAACAATCAGCACTCGCACCGGATAGCCTAGTTTGCGCGCTTTCTCCATCACCCGCATCGGATGCGCCACATACGGTTCGCCGTTACGGCGCGGCTTGTCCTTCGCGTGTGCTTCGTGTGCTATTTCAATTGCCCGCTCGAGTGTCGCCATGCTGCCCCTACGCTAAAATTTAATAAAAAGCCCGGTGTGGTGGCTTTGCTTTCCATCAGGTATACATCCAATGCGTAACAAAGTCAAATAAAAAATCCCACACGTCGTGGGATTTTTTACTGGTTTTTAGCGAGCGACTATTTTTTGTCGTCTTTGTCGACGACTTCACCCTCTACAGGCTCGTCGGCCTTTTTGTCGCCTTCGGTTGCCTCTTCGGGTTTCTCCTCTTTGGCTGCGGCTTCGTACAGCTTCGCGCCGATAGTTTGCAGTTTTTCCATCAGCTCTTTTGCCGCTTTTTCAAGCTCTTCCTTGTCGTCGGACTTCTCGTGCTTTTTGGCCTCTTCGACTGCTTCCTTGATGACCTTCACGTCGTCCTCGGAAATCTTGTCCTTGTATTCGTCGGGCATTTTTTCGGCCTGGTAAATCGCATTTTCCAAGGTGTTACGAGCATCGACGGCCTCACGCTTTTTCTTGTCTTCGTCGGCGTGTGCCTCGGCTTCTTTTTGCGCCTTTTCGATGTCTTCCTTGCTCATGTTACCGCTATCTTGGATGGTCACGGAGTTTTCTTTGCCCGTTCCCTTGTCCTTGGCGGTCACGTTGAGGATACCGTTAGCGTCAAGGCTGAAGGTCACTTCGATTTGGGGCACGCCGCGTGGTGCCGGGGCGATACCATCAAGAACGAACGTGCCAAGCGACTTGTTGTCGTTTGCCATCTCGCGCTCGCCTTGCAGCACATGAATCTCTACCTGCGGTTGGTTGTCGGCAGCAGTCGAGAATGTTTGCGACTTGCTCGTCGGGATGGTCGTATTGCGTTCGATCAGCTTGGTCGAAACGCCGCCCATGGTTTCGATACCAAGGCTTAGTGGCGTTACGTCGAGAAGCAGCACATCCTTCACGTCGCCCTGCAGCACGCCGCCTTGAATAGCGGCACCGACAGCAACAACTTCGTCTGGGTTCACGCCCTTTAGTGGGTCTTTCCCAAAGATAGCTTTTACTTTTTCGACGACTGCCGGCATGCGGGTCATACCACCTACAAGCACGACCTCGTTGATTTCACTGGCGTTCATGCCGGCATCTTTGAGCGCTTTTTCAACAGGGCCCGCGAGGCGGTCGATCAGGTCTTTGACCAGTTCTTCCAGCTTGGCACGGGTCAGCTTGTACTCAAAGTGCTTCGGGCCGTCAGCGTCGGCGGTAATGAACGGCAGGTTGATTTCGTACTCTGGCGTGCTCGAAAGCTCTTTTTTGGCTTTTTCAGCTTCGTCCTTCAAGCGCTGCATGGCAGCTTTGTCGTTCTTGAGGTCAACACCTTCTTGCTGCTTGAATACGTCGATGAAGTGGTTGACGATACGGTTGTCAAAATCTTCGCCACCAAGGTGCGTGTCGCCGTTGGTCGAGCGAACTTCGAACACGCCGTCGCCAAGTTCGAGCACGGAGACGTCGAACGTACCGCCACCAAGGTCAAAGACAGCGATTTTTTCTTCTTTTTTGCCCTCGAGGCCGTAAGCAAGCGCAGCAGCGGTCGGCTCGTTGATGATACGCTTCACCTCTAGGCCAGCAATCTTGCCGGCGTCTTTGGTTGCCTGGCGCTGGCTGTCGTCAAAGTAAGCAGGCACGGTAATGACCGCCTCGGATACCTTTTCGCCCAGGAATGCCTCGGCGTCAGCTTTGATCTTAGAAAGAATCATGGCACTGACTTCTTCGGGGGTGTACTCTTTGTCGCCCATCTTTACGGCTACGCCGTCGCCCTTCTTTACGATCTCGTACGGCATGATGTCGAGGTCTTTTTGGACTTCGTCGTCGCTCCACTTGCGTCCGATAAGACGCTTGACGCCGTAAATAGTGTTCTTGGCATTAGTCACGCGTTGGCGCTGGGCCACTTGGCCGACCAAGCGTTCGCCGTTTTTGTTGATAGCCACGACGCTTGGCGTCGTACGGTTACCCTCGGCGTTGGCAATTACTTCCGGCTTGCCGGCGACCATGTACGCAAAAGCGCTGTTGGTCGTACCAAGGTCGATTCCGATAATTTTACCCATAGGTATACTCTCCTTTTGTTAGACGTTCAAAAACTGTATATGATTTTATTTTAGCACTCTACTATATAGATTGCCAATATATCTATTGTAAGAAAATTGGCACTCTCATGTCAAGAGTGCCAACAATGTTCGGTCATCCTACCCTAGGAGGTTACATCCTCCAAGACCTGATCCGCACGTTCGGCCGTTCTCGCGATCCGCCTGCCCAAGTCTTCACGCCAATCTCGCCACACCTCGGACGTCTTTGGTGCCAGCGTCAGCTCGGGAGTATGTTGGCTCGCGTGAAGCGCGCCGACGGGACTCACGAAGTCTATCTGGCTCAATTTAATACGCAGATACCGTGGAATATCCTCGTCTGGTTCATTAGTTCTTTCCGGCCGGTCGCCGGCTTCGACTTGCTTGCGAATTTCACCCATGCTTCCACTATACCCTCGTGGCCATGGGGCGAACAAGACTCTACTTACGGGTGACTTTTACCATCGCATGGCGGATAGGGCGGCCATTCAGCAGGTAGCCGGCCTGCAGCTCTTCTTCGATCACTTCTTTGTCACCCTGGGCTTCATCATCAAACTGTATAGCCTCGTGCAGTTCTGGGTCAAAGTCGCTTCCTTTTTCGGCATCGATACGCTTAAGGTTCAGGGCATCAAGCGACTTATCAAGGTTTTTCGTAAGACTGGCGACGCTCTGTGCCCACTTGTTATCTTTTAGCTCGTCAGGGACATGAGCGATAGCGCGCTCGATATTGTCGACGACCGGCAAAAGCTTTAGCACGGTGCTCGACTGGCCGGCCTCGCGGGCAGCCGTTTTTTCGAGCTCGACACGTTTGCGATAATTCTCAAAATCCGCACGCGTACGTTGTAAATCTTGGGTAAGTTCAGCAATCTGCTGCTCAAGTTCGTCTGATTTGTTGCTTTTCGTTGCCACAAGGCCTCCTGCTAAAAACTATAATACTTCTTCTAACATCGCACCCGCATGCCGGACGAGCCGCATCACCCGGCCATAACTTTGGCGGGTAGGACCAAGTACCCCGATGTAACTCCTATCGGAATACGGCGAACGGAACCGGCTGATAATCAAGCTGGCACCACTGGTCTTGCCGATAGGATTTTCGGCACCGATGTACACGTTCAACGGCTCGTTTGGCGCCGCCTCGCGGAGCCACGGCTCAAGATTGTCGAGAAGCCGTGCTACTGCTTGGGTATGTGTCCCCTGGGCAAACTCAGGCTGGCTGAAAAGATTGCCGATGCCACTCATGTATAGCTGATCGCCAATGGTCGCGATGCCAAGGTTTTGGGTCAAATCGACCAGGCTGTCGACGGCGCTGCGAATTGCCCGCGAAGCGGAGTCGTTGTGCGTCGCCACCCGTGCTTCGATCGCTCTCGCACTGCGATCGAGGGCAGGCATGTCTTCACCTTCCGCCGCCGTAATACTGTTGACGTACACGCGATACCCTTTGTCAGTAGGAATACGACCAGCACTCGTGTGCGGCTGCATGATCAATCCCATTTCCTCGAGGCGGACCATTTCGCTACGGATCGTCGCGCTCGAGACACCGAACAGCTTCGCGAGCGTAACGCTGCCGACAGGCACGGCAATTTCAGCGTACTGCTCGATAATAGCGGTAAGAATGGCGAGTTGGCGATCGGTCATAGCTTCATTTTAGCACTCTTTCCGTACGAGTGCCAGAGTTTGCGCCAAGAGGTGGCATCACTTATACTGTGTGTATGGAAGACGCATTATTTACCAGCAGACCTCTCTCGACCATCAAAGACTGGCTTGGCACCGGCTCGATTAATATTTTTGGCCTCCCATTCGCCGGCAAAGACACTCACGGCGCCACCCTTTCGCAACTGTTCGACGCTCCTCTTCTTGGCGGCGGCGATATACTGCGTAATAGCACCATCCCACCCGAGCTAAAAAAGGGCCTCGACGCAGGCAAGCTGTTCCCAACCGAAGATTATCTTCGTATCGTTACGCCATACCTTTCCAAGCCCGAGTTCGAAAACCGCCCCCTCATCCTGAGTTCGGTGGGCCGTTGGATCGGCGAAGAAGAGGGCGTGCTGCAGGCTACCCAAGCAAGCAACCACCCCACCAAAGCAGTAATCTACCTCCACTTGGGCGAAGAAGTCCTCTACAAACGTTGGCAAAAATCACAAGCCAAAGGCGACCGCGGACAACGCGCCGACGACGCCGAGCACGTTCTTGCTACCCGAATCGAAGAGTTCAATAAAAAGACCCTCCCAGTCATCGAAGTATACCGCCAGCAAGGCCTACTCATCGAAGTAAACAGCGACGCCGAAAAGCACGAGGTCATCGAAAGCATCCTCGCTCGCCTGTTCTTAAAAGCAACGCTTGGCGCTTAGAAACTAGGATTTTTTCAAAAGCACGGTAAAGGCTTCGGACGGAATGTCCACCTTGCCGAAACGCTTCATACGCTTCTTGCCTTTTGCCTGCTTGGCCAAGACCTTTTTCTTGCGCGACACGTCACCGCCGTACAGTCCTGTCGTCACGTCTTTTCGATACGCACTAAGGTCGGCACGAGCAATAAACTTGCCACCGATCGCCGCCTGCAAACTCACCTGGAAGTTCTGGCGTGGGATGACTTCTTTTAGTTTGTCTACTACTTCGCGTCCGACACGCTGCGATTCGCTGCGATGCGCCATGATGCTCAGGGCGTCGATAATTTCTCCAGCAACGTAAAAGTCCACCTTCACCAAATCTTCCGTACGATACTCGGAAAGCTCGTAGTTAAAGCTCCCAAAGCCGCTCGTCACCGACTTCAGCTGGTCATAAAAGTCGGTCAACAGGTTGGCTAGCGGCGCCTCGAACGATATAAGCGCGCGCTCGTCGATATAGCTGAGGTTCTTTTGCAGGCCACGTTTGGAAACGACCAGTTGGATGACTGCCCCGATGTACTCTTGCGGCACGACGATTTCGCCGTTAATCCATGGCTCGCGAATCTCTTTTATTTTCGTAGCGTCAGGCAGTTCGCTTGCCGATTTGATGTCGGTCTCTTCGCCGCTGTTAAGCGTCACCTGGTAGTCGGTTGAGGGGTTGGTAACGACCAAGTCGAGGTCATACTCGCGCTCCAGGCGCTCGCGAATGATATCCATATGCAACAGCCCTAAAAAGCCGATGCGCACCCCAAAACCAAGCACCGGCGAGTTTTCCGGCTCGAATTGCAAAGCAGAGTCACTCATCGAAAGTTTTTCTACCGCCTCTTTGAGGTCGTTGTAATCTTCGTTGGAAACAGGGAAGAACCCTGCATACACGAACGGCTTGACATTCTGGTAGCCAGGTAGCGCTGCCTCGGCATGAGCACGCTTGACTGTCACCGTGTCGCCCACTTTGGCATCACGCGTCGTCTTGAGGTTGGTAACGATGTAGCCGATCTCGCCCGTCGCGATATCCGCCCCAGCCTTCATGGTCGGACTCAACGCGCCGACTTCCAGCGCCAGTCCGCTGGCACCAGTGGCGAGCATTTCAATGGTGTCACCTTTTTTGATCTGACCATCCACGACGCGCATGTACAAAATAACCCCGCGGTAATCGTCGTAGTAGCTATCAAAAATAAGCGCTCGGGTCGGCTTGGCCGTTTCGCCCTGCGGCGGTGCGATCCGTTCGACGACAGCATCCAAAACGTCGGGCACGCCTTCGCCTGTTTTGGCGCTGATTTTCAAGATGTCTTCCTCGCGGCAGCCAAGCAGGTTGATCACTTCGGCACTCACTCGCGGAACATCCGATGCAGGCAGGTCGATCTTGTTCAAGACTGGGATGATCGTAAGGTCGGCCGCTAGTGCCAAGTACACATTGGCGAGCGTCTGCGCCTGGATTCCCTGGCTGGCATCTACCACCAAAATCGCACCCTCGCAAGCGGCAAGGCTGCGTGATACTTC
>Ga0075364_10000267_pt1 | contig 25342 bp, 25 predicted proteins | sample EndMetdeltDD1764_FD_71517 | JGI IMG/M metagenome (GOLD analysis project Ga0075364, IMG submission 71517) | Populus endosphere microbial communities from Tennessee, USA - Endosphere MetaG P. deltoides DD176-4 | ecosystem: Host-associated > Plants > Roots > Endosphere | place: USA: Tennessee... | reverse complement strand
TCGAGCAGCACCAGCGATAGAACCGAACCGACCGCCATCGCGACCGATACGGGCGTGTCGAGAGCGCGCAATTGACGCGCCGCGCCGTGGTGCAGCAGGACCTTCTGTACGGTCCGCAGATGATCGGCGAGCCTGGCACTGACCCTGTCCGCCACCTCGGCGAGCGCACGGTCACCGCCCTTCAAGCGGGCCGCCATCAATGTGTGCAACAAGTCGCGATGTTCGTCGGCCAGAGCATAGAAGCCCTTGACGAACGAGCGAGTGATCTCGATTGGGTCCGAGTCGGCCGCAACATCGACATCCCATCTGGCGGCCCACTCGTCAACGAAGTCGGTGAACGGCCGGGCAATCGCGGTCTCGAAGAGTTCGGCCTTGGACCCGAAATTCCGGAAGATCACCGACTCGCCGACGCCGGCCTCTTTGGCGATCTGCAGCGTCGTAGTGCCGTGATAGCCATGCGCGGTGAAGAGTCGATGCGCCGCCCGTAACACCAGGTCTTGGACTTCGATCGGCGCGCGACGCTGTCGCCGGTTCTTTGGTGGACGGCTGGTGGACGGCATCCGATCAGCGTAGCCCGGGCGATCTCAAGAACACTCAACCCCGGCGCTTTGAGTCAGCCTTTATCATGAGTAGTACTCCTGCCCTAAGCGAGTGTCACTTATTTAAATGAGAGTGAACCGAGGTCAGGGATTGTTTCTGCGAAACTCCCATTCGGCCTTGGCGTGCGCAAATCCCGCTTTCTTGATACAGGCTGCTGGCGTAAATTCGTTTGTCTTTCTTAGCTAGTGCCACTCGCCAAGAAGATTTCGAGCTGGTCCAAATATCGCCAGGGGTGCTACGTCGTCAGACCGCACACGCGATGATTACCAGGCCATGTTCGAGGTGGTTGGGTCGCATCTCCTCGTGCGAGACGTCATGCCGGCGTTGCCCGCAACCGTTCCTCGTCGCGGGCGATCGCCTTCATCATGACGATCGACATCACCACCATCCAGACGAAGAAGTCCACGGCGACGACCCAAAACGCGAGGATCCCGTTGTAAGCGAATGGACCGGTCTTGAACAGACCCATCAAGCTGGCCGGTGCCATCCCGATCGCGGCGTACAGGTTGTAGTAAGCCACCCAGCGAGGAAAGGTCTGCTTCTGATTGACGTCGCGAAAAATCGCGATGGCGATGATGACCATCCAGATGCCGAAGGGCGGCCACGTGTACAGGAAGAGGAAGAAACCTAGGTCGTTAAAGGCCTGAACGATCGTCGCGTCCTCGGCACGAAACGCCATCACAGTCCATGCCACCGCGATAGTCGTGATCACGGCCGCCCCGCCGCCGACATTGGCCAACGACGCGAAAGTCAGCAGCGGCACCCGCTCCATGCGACGGATGTAGAGAATGATCGGCGCCGCCCAAGTCACCCAGAACGACCAGAAGAACGTCACCAATGCCGCCCCGATGAGGATCGACGTCTGGTGTTCACGCACATGGTCCAGCATTTCCTGCTTGCTTGCCGCCGGTGAAGGCGGCGGAACCATGTGCATCAGCCAGCCGAAACCGACAACCGTCATCAGGACCAGGATCAGGCCGCTCCATACGAACAGCCGCATGACGAAGGGGTCGATCCGGAAGGACGTGAGCCACCCGCTGTGGGGTGACTCTGCGGGGTTGGTGAGATGCACTGTCGTCATGACTTGGGGCTCTCCTTAGTCGCTACGGGGGAGGCCGTACCCCGGCACAAGGTCTTCAGGATGGCGCAAACGCCGAGCGGCTCCGGTTCGGACAGGGCCACGGCATCCTCGTCCCTCAACGACATTGCCCGAGCGCCAGCACAAGGATCGCGGGCCTTCCGTCTTTTTGATACAGCATCTATCGTAAATGGTATACGTGCTCTAAGCTAGTGCCACTTATTAGACCTACTTAGCTGGGAGGCGTCCGACTGATGAACTACAAGTTGTGGCTTGCCAGGCGCGCTGCTGAGATCGGTGCTCACCTGGTCGGCGAACGGGTGCGACCACCCGCGCTGCGTACACGTGCAGATGTTCCACGCAACGGCACCGACCTGAACGTGCAGTGGTTGACCGAAGTGCTCTGCCATGAGCACCCGGGCGCACGCGTCATTTCCTTCTCGACGCCCGGAGGCAGCGTCGGCACCTCCACGCGTACCGCGTTACGTGTGACCTACAACGAGGCCGGGCAGGCGGCGGGCCTGCCGACCGAGCTATTCACCAAGACAACCGCACAGTTCAGCCAGCGTCTCGTCCTCGGCGGCGCCGACGTCCTGCATGGCGAAACCCACTTCTTTTTGACGTTCCGCCCGAAAGTCGAGATGGAGGCGCCGAAGGCATATTGGGGTGGGGTCAACGAGTCCTCTTGGCGCAGCATGATTCTCATGGAAGATATCGCTGCCACCAAGGGCGCGACCTTCATCAAGCCGACAACGCCGCTGACCCGTGGTCAGGTCGAGGACGTCCTCCTCAACATGGCCGCCTACCACGGTGTGTGGTGGGAGGCTCCCGAGCTGGGGATCTTGAAGACTCCGACCGACCACTGCAACAACGTCGCCCACTTCATGGATTTCGCGGGCCGCTGTGCCGTCGGGATGGAACGGGCCAAGAGCGTCATCCCTGTTGGTTTGTACGGTCAGGCCGACCGGCTGTGGCTGGGCACAAAGAAGGGCCTCGAGATCGCGACTGACGTCATGCCGCGCACGCTGTTGCACGGTGACAGTCACGTCGGCCAGACCTACATCACCGGCGACGGCCGGATGGGCCTCACCGACTGGCAGGCGACCTTGCAGGGTGGCTGGGCCTATGACTTCGCCTACTTCGTTGGATCCGCTTGCGAGCCGGAAGACCGCCGCGAATGGGAGAACGAGCTGCTCGAGCTCTACTTGGAGGCTCTGGATCGCGCGGGCGGAAAGGCCCCCAGCTTCGACGAGGCCTGGCTCAGGTATCGGCAGACGCTCTTTTATCCCTACGCCGCTTGGGTATTCACGATCGGGCGCGCGTTCTACCAGCCGAAGATGCAACCGGAGGACATCTGCCTTGCCATCATCAAGCGGCTCGCCACGGCCATCGACGACCTCGACAGCTTTGAAGCCGTCGGCGTCTAGCTGCCGGTCCAATCTTTTTGATACAGGCTCTATCATAAGCGTCACTCATGTTCTAAGCTAGTGCCACTCATTAAGCAATCCAGGAGTGGGGCACATGTCGAAACGAATTGAGCTGGACGCCGGTCTGGCCAAGGCGGCCGTCTGGTCGGGTATCGCGCTGATCGTGGCGATGATCATCGCGCAGGGCTTCCTGATGCACTTCATTCCGCCACCGTCACCATCGCTGTCGGCCCAAGAGCTCGCCCAGAGGTTCATCGACCGCCGCGACCAGATCCGGCTGGGCTGCCTGATTCAGTGCATCTTCTGGTCATTCTGGGCGACATGGGGCATCGCGATCACGCTGTTCATTCGCAAGATGGAGCGCAGCTACCCGATCCTGACCTATTCATCGATCGCGCTGGTCGGCGGCGGCTACGTCTTCTTCATCCTGATCCCGATGACGTGGGCCGTGATCGCGTTCCGCCCGGAGAGCCTTGACCCATCGATCATGCAGATCATGAACGACTGGGTGTGGTTCGACTTCTTGTTCACTTGGCCGCCGTTCGCACTGTGGATGGTCGTCATCGGGCTGGCAATCATCAAGGACCACAACGTCCCGACTCTGTACCCGCGATGGGTTGCGTACCTGAACTTCTGGTGCGCGATCCTGATCTTCCCGGCCGGGCTGATCGCGTTCTTCCGCGATGGATTGTTCGCCTACAACGGAGTTGGCGCATTCTGGATACCGTTTGCGATCTTCTTCGGCTGGATGATCACCATGTCGGTGGTCACTCTGCAGACCATCAACCGGCAGAAGGAAAGACTGGCCACCGTCGAGGAACCGGTGTTGTCGGGCTCCTGAGTGCCGGATGCACGGCTGAACCGGTCGACATTTCAAACGACAGAGAGCCGAAACTGCGTGTCTGCCATTACCGAAGCGGCGCCTGAGACGCTGAAAAAGAAGGTCCCCGGCGAAGAGGGGGTCTGGATCTTCATACTCGGCGATATCAGTGTGTTCGCCGTGTTCTTCACTTATTACCTGGTCCAACGCAGCAAGCAGGTCGACCTGTTCGTTGCGTCGCAGGCCACGCTGAACAAGAACTTCGGTGCTATCAACACCGTGTTCCTCTTGATCAGTTCATTATTCATCGTGCTGGCCGTCCGGGCGATGCGAGCGGCACAACAGATGCTTGCGCAACGGTTTATCGTCGGCGCCTTCCTCTGCGGCATCGCGTTCATCATCGTGAAGGTTTTCGAATACCACGAGAAGATCGCCGCGGGTGAGATCCCGACGACGAACAGTTTCTACCTCCTGTACTTCGTGCTCACCGGCCTGCACCTGTTCCACCTCGTGATCGGTCTGGCCGTGCTCACCGCCTTGTGGTTCCTGGCCCGCCGCCCGGAGGTCTCCACGAACCAATGGGCGTTTTTCGAAGGCGGCGCCTGCTTCTGGCACATGGTCGACCTGCTATGGCTCGTACTGTTCCCGTTGATCTTTCTGGTCAGGTGAAGACGATGACGACCTTGGTTCCCCTGCTCCGCACACCAGCGACCGCGGTCTGGGCAGTCCTCATCGCGGCCACCGTGGTGTCGTGGATGCTCGGCACGCAGCACGGTTTCAACAGTTACACGCTGGCAAGTGTGGTGATCTTGCTCATCGCGTTCATCAAGGTGCGATTGGTCGGCCTCTACTTCATGGAACTGCGTGACGCGCCCACCGTGCTTCGTGGGTTGTTCGAGGCGTACTGCATCATCGTCTGCTCCGTGGTCGTCGGCGTGTTTCTGCTGGCCTGACACCCCAAGCGCATCAATGAATCTGCCGCACAACCTCGATTGTGGGGACCACCGGCATTTCTGCGGAAGAGGCGTTGAGTGGCGTCCGTTTGAACCATGTCGAGCGGTCGCTCACCAGGTACGTCATGGCAAGCCCGCCAGCGATGGACACGATCCCGCCGGCGATCACCTGCCAGGAGCGGAAGGCTTCGCCGTACCACGTCCAAATGGTGATGAACCATACTACGCACATGGCAGTGAACGTCCACCACATCGTGACGTTCTGGCCGATCTTCGAGCGGCGCCGAAACATCAGCGCGGCACCGAACAGAGGATAGGAGAGCATCGTCAAGGTCGGGCTCGCCTGATAGAGCGGATCGCCCATGACCTTCTCGAGGTACTCCCACGTCACGGTGGCAGCGACCTGGAACGCCACCAGGCCGGCCACGAATGTGGTTGTGCTGATACCGGGTACGAGTTCGTCCTTGCCGTATTTGATCACTTGGCTGAAGAAGATCAGCTCGAGGATCACCGCGGTGCACAGTCCCGCCCAGAACAACTTCACGAACCAGTGGTCGTACACGTTGAACCAATCATTGAACCGGACAACGCATCCGGTGTCGTGCGCGAACCAGAAGAACGTGCAGAAGAGCGGCATCGAATAGACGCGCTCACGCCTGGCGACCCGCACGCATTCGATGAGCCAGACCCACTGGAAGACCATGGCGATGCCGAACCCGCCGAGAATCCACCACTTGTTCGCATCGATGAGGTTAAGCAACTCCTGTGGGTCATACATTCACCCAGCACCTCCGTTGGTGTGGACAACTCCGGCGGCGATGAGAGCATCGACGTCGTCAACACCCCAGTCGCGCAACACGTCAGCGGTATCGGCACCCACCGCAGGGGGAGGCGTCGGCCGCGGGGCGACTGTTCTGCTGAACCGCGGTGCGGGAGCAGGCTGAACCACTCCGGCGACGTCGACGAACGTCTCCCTCGCCGCGAGATGCGGATGCCCGGAGGCCTCGGTCAGCGACAGCACCGGTGCCACGCACGCGTCGGTTCCGTCGAACACGGCCGTCCATTCGGACCGGGTCCGGGAGGCGAACGCATCGGCTATGGCCTCGCGCAGCCGTACCCATTCCGATGAGTCGGCTCGGAGTGCCGCGACGTCGTCGGAAAGCCCGAGCAGGCGAGCGAATTCGGCGTAGAACTTCGGTTCGAGCGCGCCGACGGCCATCGACTGACCGTCAGCGGTTTGGTATGTGTCGTACCACGGCACACCGGTGTCGAGGAAGTTGACGCCCCTGCCGTCGGTCCACTGCCCCGCCGCCATCAAGCCGTGCAGTAGCGCGGTGAGCGAGCTGGTTCCGTCGACGATTGCTGCGTCGACCACCTGGCCCTGACCCGATCGCGCCGACTCCCACAGCGCAGCAAGCACGCCGATGACGAGAAATGTTGAGCCACCGCCGAAATCACCGACGAGGTTGACCGGGGGCACCGGCGCCTCGCCGGCCCGTCCGATCGCACCGAGGGCACCCGTCACGGCGATGTAGCCGATGTCGTGTCCTGCCGCGGGAGCAAGCGGCCCCGTCTGGCCCCAGCCTGTCATCCGGCCGTACACCAGCCGGGGATTCACCGACCAGCAATCGGCCGGACCCAGCCCGAGGCGTTCGGTGACACCCGGCCGGAACCCCTCGAGCAGCACGTCGGCGCGGCCGGCCATCGACAGCACCGTGCGCACACCGTCGGGATGACGAAGATCCACGACGATCGAGCGGCGGTTGCGGCGCAACACATCTAGTTCCGGCGGCACTGCGCTCACCGGTGGACCTGGCCGTTCCACGCGAACGACTTCCGCACCCATATCGGCCAGCAGCATCGCCGCGTACGGCCCCGGCCCGATGCCGGCGAGCTCGATGACCCTGACCCCGTGAAGAGGTCCGTGGGCGGTCACGCGTAGAGACTTTCGATCTCCCGTGCGTACTTGGCATGAATCGCACGACGTTTGAGCTTGGCCGTGGGCGTGAGTTCCTCACTGTCGGGCAACCAGACCGACGGCAACACCGCGAACTTCTTGATCTGCTCGTTGCTGTTGAGCCGTCGGTTGCCACGCTCGACGGCGGCCGCGATCTCCTGCTGGATCTCCGGGGCGTCGACCAATTGATCCAACGGGCGATCGCCCAGTCCGAGCCGCTGGCCGAGGGTTGCCAGCGCCTCGGGATCCAGGGTGACGAGCGCGGTGACATAGTTGCGCCGGTCGCCGATCGCGACGACCTGTCCGACCAGCGAACTTTCGCCCTTGACGGCGGATTCGATGGTGACCGGCGACATGTTCTTGCCGGCGGAGTTGATGATCAACTCCTTCTTGCGGTCGACGATGCTGACGAAGCCGTCGTCGTCGATGGCCGCGACGTCGCCCGTGTGCAGCCAGCCATCGGCATCCAGGGCTTCGGCCGTCGCCTCGGGCTGGTGGCGGTAGTTGACGAAGTTCAGGTCCGAGCGCACCAACAGTTCACCGTCGTCGGCGAGCCGGATTTCCACGCCCGGCAGTGGCTTTCCGGCGGTACCCGACTTGAACATCTCCACGCGGTTGAACACATTCAGCGACCCCTCGGTCAGCCCGTACGCCTCCAGCATCGGCACGCCGACAGCTCGGAAGAACTGCGACAGTTCGGGTGTCGACGGAGCGCCCCCGACGAACGCGGACTTGACCCGATCCAGACCCACCCGCGCCAGGATCGGCCGCAGCGCCGCGGTCGCTTCGGCGTAGCCGGCATCGAGGGCAGCGACATCGGCCGCGGTGGCCGACGAACCATGTTCGGCGGCCTTGGTGCGATGCAGGCCCACCTCGACGGCGCGCTCCAGCAGTGCGCGCATGTCCTCGGGCTCGCTCTGGATCATCGCCTCGATCGCGACCTGAAGCTTCTCCCAAAATCGTGGTACCGAGAAGAAGGTGTCCGGCCGCACTGCAGGCAGTGCGTGAAGCAGCTGTTTGACGTCCGGGCATACCGTGATGGTGGCCCCGTACGCCAATGCCATGTAGTGCACGGTGATCCGGCCACCCGAGTGCGCCATCGGCATGAACGAGATGATGTTGTCCGTCGGCAGCGGGAGCGCCGCATCGAGTGCTCGCTGCTGTGACATGACGGTCCGGTGCGACCACTGGGCGGCCTTCGGGGGACCGGTCGTACCAGAGGTGAAGATCAGCGCCGCCAGGTCGTCGGCGGTGATCGCCTGCCAAGCTGCGTCGAAATCGAAACCTGGGTCACCCGAGTGCTCCAGGTCGGTCAGCGTCGAAACGCCGTGCGTCGCTTCACCATCGACAACAACGACGTGCTTGATTTGCTCACCGAGGGCGGCGACCGCTTCGGACACCTTGCCGAGAAACGCCTGTTGCGTCACCACCAATGTCGCGTCGGCCCTGCGCAGCTGGTGCTCGATCTGCTCGGCGGGTGCACTGTTGAAGATCGCGAACGGAACGGCGCCGAGATGGGCGGCGGCATAGTCCACCACGTGACAGTCGACGGTGTTGGGCAGGACGATCGCGACGGTATCGCCATGGCCGATGCCAGCCGCCGCGAGACCCGCGGCGGTGCGGCGGACCCGGTCTGCGACTTCGGACCAGTTGTATCGCTGTTTGCCGTCCAGCGTTTGGATCGCGATCTTGTCGGGGTAGCGCGCGACCGTTCGCTGGAATGCGGCCGCCACGGTCTGCGCGTCCAGCGGATCAGCGTCGACGAGCAAGCGTTCGGGTGTGGCCTGACTCATTTCGCCTTCGGGGTGAGGCCAAGCCGGCGGCGCCAGTCGTGCATCTCGATCAGTCGAAGCACCCGTGCCGTGATTCCCGCCTTGCGTTTCGAATAGGGATACCAATGCGTTTCGCTCTTGAGGTTGACCTTCTCGCTGACGAAAGACTGCTGGCGGCAGTACTTGCGGATGCCGTCGGGACCGCCCATACGATGACCTATTCCGGATTCCTTCCAGCCGCCCATCGGTAGCGGGAACTGGAAAACGTGGATCATCGCGTTGTTGACGTTGACGCCGCCTGCCTCGATGCGTCTGCCGACCCGTTCCGCGCGCTCTTTCGACGAAGTCCAGATGCTGGCAGCAAGGCCGTAGGTGCTGTCGTTCGCCAGTGCGACGGCCTCGCCCTCGTTCGCCACCTTCATGATCGGCAGCAAGGGGCCGAAGGTTTCTTCGCGCATGCAGCTCATGCTGTGGTCGACGTCCACCAGAACTGTTGGCGGGTAGAACATTCCATGTTCGGAGCGCTTCCCGCCGGTGAGCACCCGAGCGCCCTTGGCGACGGCATCGGCGACGTGGCGCTCCACGATGGCCATCTGGTTCTCGTTGGCGAGGGCACCGATGTCGGTCGAGAAACTGCCCTGAGCGTCGTGACCCTGGCGCAGCTTGTTGACGTCGTCGACGAGACGTGAAGTGAACTCGTCGTAGAGGGGCGCTTCGACGTAGATGCGCTCGACAGCCACACACGACTGTCCCGAGTTGAACAAGCCGCCCCAGATCGCGCCGCCGACAGCGCGCTGCAGCGGCGCGTCGGACAGCACGATCATGGCGTCCTTGCCGCCGAGCTCGAGGCTGAACGGGATCAGCCGCTCCGCGCACCGAACGCCGATGCGGCGGCCGGTCCCTGTGGAGCCGGTGAATTGCACCATATCCACCGCGTCCACGACCGCGGCGCCTGTGCCGCCGCGCCCCGTTGCGCACCCCAGCACGGGCGGAGCGCCGATTTCCTCGTTCCACCCGCGGACGACCTCCGCCCATGCCAACGGCGTTTCTTCCGACGGCTTGGTGAGGACGGCCGCGCCCGCCATCAGCGCCTGCGGCACGTCCAGCATCGGCATGCCGAGCGGGTAGTTCCACGGAGTGATGATGCCCGCGAGTTGATAAGGGCGGTAACGGATTCGCAGATCCTTGGTGATCGACGCCGGTCCATGCGGGCGGCGGGTCTCGTCGGCGAGGAACTCCGCCCCGTGCTTGGTGTAGTAGTTGACGACCTCCATGCAGACCAGCAGTTCGATCTGGGCGTCGCCCCACGACTTGCCGGCCTCGCGGTGGACAAGGCCGAGGATGTTGTCCTGGTTGTCGACGATCCAGTCCAGCCAGTCACGAAGATGGCGGGCCCGCGCGTTCGGACCCAGCGCCTCCCACGCCGGCTGGGCCGCCCTGAGCTTGGCGGCCATCTTTGCCACCGCGTCGGCGGACATGTCCGGCACGACACCGGCCACCGAGCCGTCGGCCGGGTTGCGTACTTCGAGTTTCGAAGTGCCATTGGCCGTTTCGTGGTTGTCGATCTTGGTTTTGCCTACAGCAGTCAATGTCAGTCCTCGATCCGGATTGCGGCGACCGGACACATCAGCGCAGCCTCTTCGACGGCGTTGCGCAGTTTCTCGCCCGGTTCTGGGTTGAGTACAGTCACGGATTCGACGTCGTCCTCACCGATCTCGAACACGTCTGATGCCGCCATGACGCACTCGCCGTGGAGCTCACACTTGGTGGCGTCGACAAGGACCTTCATCATGCGGCCGTGATCGTGACCGGCAGTTGGTACACACCGCGCGAGTACGCGTCCCGCACGTAGTCGATATCGCCTGCCGGTGTGATGTCCTTGGTGCGCTGAAGCAGTTCCTCGAGCAGGATCTTCATCTCGAGTGACGCGACATGCTTGCCCAGACACTGGTGCGGGCCGCGGCCGAAACTCACGTGTGGGTTCTTCTCCCTGGACAGGTCGAAGGTGTTCGGGTCGTCGATGGCGCGCTCGTCGAAATTGCCCGCGGCGAACAGCATCAGTACCTTGTCGTTCTCCTTGATCTCCTTGCCGTGCAGCTCGTGATCGGCCGTCGCGGTGCGGCACAGGTGCGTGAACGGCGTGGCGATGCGGACGATCTCCTGGATCGCCGTGACCGGGATGTTGTCGGCGTGCTCGCGCAGGTAGGCCATCTGCTCGGGGTTGCGCATCAGTTCGTGCATCCCGTGCGACAGCGCGGTCCGCGTGCTCTCGGCGGCGCCGCTCGCCAGCAACGCGACGTTGCCCATCAGCTCGTCCTCGGAGATCACCTCGGCACCGGCCTGTACGAGCTGCGTGATGACGTCGTCGCCGGGCTCGCGCCGCTTCAGCTCGCCGAGTTCCAGCGAGTAGTTGAACAACCCCATGATCGCGTTGAACACGTACTCGAACGACGGCGTAATGCGGGTGTCGAACGGGGCGGCGAACTGATCAACCCATTCGAAGAACTGCGGGCGATCGCCCTCGGGCACCCCGAGCACGTCGCCGAGCGCCTCCATCGGCATCGCATGGCCGATATCGGTGACGAAGTTGAAGGTGCCCTTCTCCAGCGCGGCATCAACGATGTTGACGGCGTACTCGCGGAACTTCTCCTCGAGTTTCTTGACCATGCCCGGCGTGAACGCCTTGCTCATCACGCCGCGCTGCTCGCGGTGCTTGGCGCCGTCCATCGTCAGCATCGCCGGCTTGCCACCGGCGTCTGCGTCAAGAGGGGTGACTCGCCACATGTTCACGCCGCCCCTGGCGGTCGAATACAGCTCCGCGTTGCGGTCGACGGACCAGATGTCGGCGTTGCGGCTGATGATCCACGCCCGGTCGATCAGCATCGGGTCGTTGAACTCGTGCAGGTAGCAGGGTTCGTTGTCGCGCAGCCAGGCGTATTGATCCAGCGGAAGGCCGAATGTCGTCGGGTCGCCGTTGGCGTAGGTGTCAGCCTGCAGAACGCGGATATCTGGCTTCGTCGCGGTCATGTCGGTTCCTAACGGTTGTATCGCTCACCTGGGAGTTCACCCCCGCGTGACCGGGCGTGGGCAAGGCCGGAAACATTATGAGTCACGTGGTCTCAATTATTGTTGGCTGCGACGCCCAGTGTCAAGCGTCACATGCTCGGTCCGGCCGTTCGCCGTGTTTACCTGGATCCCCTCGCGGCGGCCCGCAAGCCGAACGTGGACGAGATGATGTCGCGCTGAATCTCGTTGGTGCCGGCGTAGATGGTCGGCGCGATGCTCATTCGTAGGTGGCGCTCCATGTCGAACTCGGTGGAGTACCCGTAGCCGCCCATCATCTGGACACCTTCCAGGGCAACCTTTTTCGCCGTCTCGGTGACCTTCACCTTGCACATCGACGTCGCGCGCACCCACTCCTCCGGCGTCCCGATCCCGTGCTCGATGTTGTGCACGGTCGCGTAGGTGAGGGCTCGCGCCGCCTCGATCTCGATGGCCATGTCGGCGATGCGATGCCGCAGCGCCTGGAACGACCCGATCGGCGCACCGAACTGCTCACGCCCACCCACGTAGGCGAGCAAATCGTCGAACGTGCGTTGTGCCATCCCGAGCCCCTGCGCGGCGCATACCAGTCGCTCGCCGTTGAGACCGGCCATGACCTGCTTCCACCCGTTCCCCTCGGCGCCAACCAACGCCGACTCGGGAACGAAGACGTCGCTGAAGTACAGGTCGTTGACCTCGCTGCCGCCCATCGTCGGGATCGGGTGAATTTTCAGTCCCTCGGCGTCGGTGGGCACTTCCAGAGTGGACATGCCGTCGTGTGGCCGAACGCCATGCGAGGTGCGCACGAGCACGAGGATCGCGGTGGCGAACTGTGCGTCGGAGCACCATGTCTTCTGCCCCGTAAGGCGCCACCCGCCGTCGACCTTCTCCGCCTTGCAGCTGATCGCTGCGGCGTCGGAGCCTGCGCCGGGTTCGGAGATGCTGATGGACATCACCTGCCCCGAGCAGATCGCGCCGAGCACCGCCGATTTCTGTTCTTCGGTGGCGTAGCGCTTGTAGATGCCTGCCACGGTGTGCGAGCTACCCGCGCCGTGGACGGGTGCGAGCCCCCGCCACAGTTCCTCGAACAGGATCACCTGTTCGGTGAGCCCCCCGCCGCTGCCGCCATACTCCTCGGGGATCGAGACCCCCAGGTAGCCCAGGCTGGCCAGCTTCTCGATCACGCCCTGGTTGTGCTGTTCGGCACCGTGGTCGGTCAACGCATCGCGTTGTTCGCGGGTGCCGCACTCCTTGCGGCAGAATTCGCGGACCGCCATCGCGAACTCTCGCTGCTCGCCGGTGAGTCCCATCGGCTCCATCGAGGCCTCCTTTCGAGAACGATCACTCGCCTCGCTCATGATCCCCAGGAAGAGGACCCGACTCCATGATTATGAGCACTACGATCTCAAATAGTAAGGTGCATCGGTAATGACCGTCAACCAGCGGTGATGGGCTGTGCTACGTGGGTGGTATCACTCGGCAGGTGACCGGCACAATCGCGCGGCGACTTGGCATTAGTGATAACGATCGTTTACACTCGCGACAACACACTGCGGAGGAGGACGTCATGGGATACCCGTTGCCTAAAGAGACGGCGCTGAAGGGACCTTTTGCCCCGATGCGCTTCGAGGCCACGGTGGATGAGTGCATCGTCAGCCAGGGCGAGATCCCGAAAGACCTGGCAGGCGGCTACTACCGCGTCGGTCCGACGTGGAAGCGTCCCACCAAACAGGGCACGAACCCGCTGTTGAGCATGGATGGCATGGTCCAGGCCATCACGTTCGAGGACGGCCGCGCCAACTTCCGCAACCGCTGGGTTCGTACGCCGAAGTACCTGCTCGAGGAGAAGCACCACCGTGGCATGTTCTCGTGGAGCGACGGCGGGTTCCATGACTGGCGCGACTTCGCTTACGGTGACGTCGAGCGTGACGACTACAACCGTCACACTCCGCAGGGCGTCAACAACATCAACGTGTTTCCGTTCGCGGGTCAGATGGTCGTCTCCGGTGAGCAGGGCGGGGCGCCCATCGCACTCGACCCGATCACACTTGAGACGAAGGGGATCGTCGACTGGTCGCCGTCCTTGTCGCCAGGGATCCACGAGCCGGTGGCATTCGGCGACAACGGATTCGCCGCTCACCCGAAGTGGGATCACGACACCGGCGTTCTGTACGGCTGGACCTATCGCGATGTCGCGCCGTTCGTGACACTGCACACCGTCCACCCCGACGGCAAGGTCATCTCTCGCGAGTTGTGGGATGCGCCCTACAACACAGTGGCCCATGACATCTGGCTGACCCCGGAGTGGATGGTCATGCCGTTCCAGCCGTTCGTCATCAGCAAGGAACGCATCGCCAAGGGGCTGGGCATCTGGGGCTGGGAGACCGAACTGCCGATCGTGCTCGCGCTGATCCCGCGCGACGACCCGGAGGCCGAGATCCGCTGGATCACCACCGAACTGCCGGCACAGTACGTCATGCACACGATGTCGGCGAACGTGAAGGACGGCAAGCTGACTCTGGATGCCCCGATCTTCAACCGGCCGCCGTTCCCGTTCGAGCAGGATTTCGCCGAAGGCGACGACATCGCACTGTTCTTCTCGATCGCGGCGAGCACGCTCGGGCGCTGGACAGTGGACCTGACTACGGGAGCCACGACGAGCGAACAACTTTCGGATCGCCCCAGTGAATTGCCGAAGGTCGACGAGCGGTTCTACGGCAAGGGCTACCGGTGGGGCTTCCAGGTCGGTGGCGTGGTCAAGCGCAACGGCATGTCGATGAACAGCCTGGTGATGACGGACATGGAGACGTTTTCCGAGCAGGCCTATCAGATCCGGGCGGGGGAGCCGGCGGCCGTCCTCGAGTCGAGCTTCGCGCCGCGAAGCCTCGACGCGCCGGAGGGTGACGGCTACATCATCGTCCCCGTGTCGTGGTATGCCGAAAAGCGGGGTGAGTACCAGATTTTCGACACTCACGACATCACGCAGGGACCGATCGCAACGATCGAGCTGCCGTTCGCGTTCGGGTGGACCCCGCACGGTCACTGGATGGATTTCCGGGATAAGTGACGATCGCAACGGACCGGACCGTCTTCACCGCGGAGCACGAGCGGTTCCGGGAGACGGTCCGGGACTTCCTCAACGACCACGTCGTCCCCGAGTATCCGGAATGGAAGCGCAACGGTAAGCCGTCGCGACGGTTCTGGCAGGGCGCGGCCCGGCTCGGCATCCTCGGCATCGGTGTGCCCGAATCCTACGGAGGCCTCGCGGGCTCCGACTTTCGGCACAGCGCAGTGGTCACCGAGGAGATCCAGGCACTGGGCCTAGCCATTGGCGGGTTGCGGGTGCAGACCGACATCTGCCTGCCCTACCTGCTTCACCACGGCTCGCCGGACCAACGCGCCGCCTGGTTGCCGCGCCTGGTGTCCGGCCAGGCGATCACCGCACTCGGTCTGTCAGAGCCCGGAGCGGGTTCGGATCTCAAGGCGATGTCGACACGTGCTCAGCGGCGCGGAGATCGCTACGTGGTGAACGGCGCCAAGACGTTCATCTCCAATGGCGCCGAGGCGGATCTGGTGATACTCGCCGTCAAGACCGATCCCGACGCCGGCCGTCGTGGTATCAGCCTGCTGCTGGTCGACACGTCCACGCCAGGCTTTGCGCGGGGGCGAAAACTCGACAAGCTCGGACTGGCAGCCCAGGACTTGGCCGAGATGTCGTTCACCGACATGGAAGTTCCCGTCGAGAATGTGCTCGGCGAAGAGAACGACGGCTTCACCTACCTGACGTCCAATCTGGCCCAGGAGCGGCTGTCGATCGCGGTGAACTCGCAGGCGGCGGCGACGGCCGTCGTCTCGTGGACCGCGGAGATGTTGCGCGGCAACGAGATCGGACAGGACGCCAAGTTTACGCTGGCTCAGTGCGCCGCCGATGTCGCGGCGGGTCAGGCGCTCATCGATCAGGCATTGCTGCGGCATGTTTCCGACCGGCTGAGCGGCAGCGACGCCGCGGTGGCCAAGCTCTACTGCACGGAGCTGCAGGGGCGTGTTGTCGACCGGTGCCTGACGCTGTGGGAGCCTTCGACGGCGCTGCGTGCCGACTCCCGCATCGGCAACGCCTATCTCGATGGCAGGGTCAGCCGCATTTATGGCGGGTCGAGCGAGATCATGAAGGTCATCATCGGCCAGGACCTCGGCGTGTGAGCCGTAAGCTCTTCGGATGACCCGCGACGAACAGATACTCGGCGCCGCGGAGCGGCTGTTCTTCGAACGCAGCTTCGACGGTGTCGGCGTCGACGAAATCGGCAAGGCCGCCGGGACCAGCGGCTCGGCCATCTACCGCCACTTTCCCAGCAAGGACGCGATTCTCGCGGCGCTGTTCGACAAGGTGCTCGACACACTCCTGGTCCGGATCGGCGAACCCGACGACGACCCCGTGGCCGATGTCGAAAAGCTGCTGCGTGCCTTCGCCACCCTGGTCAAGAGCCACGAGCGGCTCGTCGCGATCTGGCTGCGGGAACAGCGGTCCCTCGCGGAGCGGTACCGACGCGAACACGATCGCAGGCAGCGGCGGGTGACGGAGCGTTGGGTCGACTGCCTGCAACGGTGCTACCCGGAGGCATCCACCGACGAGATCATCACGGCGACGCGCGGCGTGCAGCTGCTGCTGCTGTCCGAGGCGCTACGCCCGCCCGGTGGGCGACATGCCAGGCACGCCGAGGAACTGCTCGTCCAGATGGGACTGGCTGGCCTGACGGCGCTGGAGGCCGCTCGCTCTATTCCTCGCTGACGAACTTGACCAGCGCCGAGTCGAACGCGTCGGGCGCTTCGAGCATCGGGTAATGCCCGCAGTCCGGAATCTCCAGAAGAGTGGCGTTCGACAGCTGTTGCTGCAACCAGCGGGCGCCCTTCGCCGAATGGACCGGATCAGTGCTGCCGATGATCTGCAGCACCGGCTGTGTGACGCAGGGGATCTCGGCCACCAGATCGGTCGTCAGCATCGATCGGTAACAGGCGATCGCCGACCACGATGGCATGCGCAACGAGCAGCGGACGAGCCAGTCGACTACCCGTGGATCCGGCTTGTCGCCGAAACCTGACAGGATTGTCTTGTACCTGGCCGCGATTCGGTCCTCGTGTTCGTCGGCGATGAGTGCATCGAGTATCGCCTCAGGGGGAGCGCCGAACGGAAATCCGCCACTTCTGCTGGCCCGGACGGCATTCGAGCCGACGAGCACCAGCTTCGAAACAATCTGCGGTGCAACCGCGCTGGCGTGAAACGCGACCTGCCCTCCGAACGAGTGCCCGACAACCGTGGCATCGGAGACGCCGAGCCGGTCGAGAGCCGTGAGCAGGTCCGTGGCAAGTCGTTCGATGCTGTAGCCGTGTAGTGGTTTGTCGGATTGTCCGTGGCCTCGCTGGCTCACACACAACACCCGGTGACCGAACTCGGTGAGAACGCGCACCTGCCTGTCCCAAAGCCGATGGTCGAGCCCGAAACCCGACACCAGCACGACGGTGTGCCCGGCGCCCAGATCCTGGGTGTGCAGCCGGACGCCGTTGTCGACTTCGACGTAGGTCACTCGGGTGCCGCCTTCCGTTGATGATTTATGATTCAGTGTGTCTTAATAATACGAGAGAGTCCAGAGAGTAGGCGGCATGAGCACCAACTTCGAAGCGCTGTCCATGACTTGCCAGGACGGCGGGGTGTGCGAAATCGTCTTGACCCGACCGGAATTGCTGAACAGGTTCGACAACCTGTTACAGGTTGAACTCGCCTCCGCGCTGGCGCAGGTGCGCGGCGACGAGTCGGTGCGGGCCGTCCTGCTCGGCTCCACTGGCAAGGCGTTCTCGGCCGGTGGAGACTTCGCGTTGATGCAGGCAGCCCATGACGACGAGGACGTGCGACGTGACACCGTCACTGCGGGGCGGAATCTGCTGCGAGCGTTCCTCGATCTGCCCCAGCCCGTGATCGCGGCAGTGCAGGGCGCCGCGATCGGCCTCGGCGCGACCGTCGCACTGATGTGTGACGTCGTGGTGGCCGCGCGCCGCGCGAAGCTGGCCGATACGCACGTGCAACTGGGCCTGGTGGCCGGCGATGGCGGCTGTCTGGTGTGGCCGCAAGCCGTCGGCATGCTTCGGGCCCGCAGGCATCTGCTGACCGGGGACGCCCTCGACGCCGCCACTGCGTTTCAGCTCGGCATCGTCACCGACCTGGTCGACGAGCCCGATGACGTGATGCCGTATGCCCGCGACATCGCCGCGCGCATCGCGGCGCTGCCGCCCCTGGCGGTGCAGGGCACCAAACGGGCCCTGAATCAGGTGTCGATGCTGCGCGCCGACGAGGTGGTCGACCTGGCGTTCGAGCTCGAGGAGGACACCCTCATCAGCGACGACTTGCTGGAGGGCATCGCCGCCTTCCGTGAGGGCAGGGCGCCGACGTTCACCGGACGCTGAAAACTGTCAGACGGCACGCGGAGGAAGTCACGGCTCGTCTACGTTCTCGCCATGTCCTCAAGCGCCTCGCGCTGCAGGTGACGCCACACCGCGTACGGCATCGCCACCAGCCAGACTGCGAAGACCGCAAGGGGGATGTAGAAGCCAAGGACGCCCCCGTAGGTAAACGGCCCGGTCTTGAAGAACGTGATCACACCCGTCGGGATGAACAACAAAGCGACCCACAAGTTCAGGTACGCCACCCACCGCGGGAAGACCGGCACCCGAGACCGGTCGTTGAATACCGCAACCGCGATGGCGATGTACTGAACACAGAACGGCACGAAATCCATCACGAGCACGAACCACGCGATGTCGTGCATCGCCTGTGTGATCTCTGGGGCCCGCTGCGGCCGGTAAGCCGTAGCCGACATGATCAGGATCGGCAGGTACAAGAACACCCAACCCACGGTCCCCGCCGAGAGCTGCAGGTAAGCCAGCGCTGACTGCCGAGGGCTCATCCGACACATCCGACGAGTGATGGCGACGCACAGAGGTCCGTAGCCACCCATCCCGATCAGGGTCACGAACAGACCGACCCGGAGCTGAGTTGTTCCGGTCCTATAGAACTCCGCGATCTGCTCGGCGCTGTGATTCGGATCAGGCACCGGCAACAGCCCGGCCACTGGCCAGAAGCCGACAAGAAGGATGACGATCCCGGCAACCGAGGAAAGCGCACAGTACATCTCCGTGCGGTGCGTCATCAGTACAGCCCCAGGCCGCCAGCCAACGTACGCCGCGGTTTCGAATGCTGCTGACCCGCCAGACGTAGGAATCGAGCGTCGGCGAATGCCTGTGCGATGGGGTATTCGCGCATATAGCCGTAGCCGCCATGCAGTTGGAGGCCCTGGTCGGCGGCACGGTCATGAAGACTGGCGGTGACTAGGCGGGCGGCTGCGGCATCGCAGATCTCGAGCACACCCTCGGCGCGACGAGTGAGGCAATGGTCCACATAGGTTGTCGCCGAGGCCAATTCGGCCGCAAGCTCAGCCAACCGAAACCGCGTGTTCTCGAACTCCGCCAGCGGCCGGCCGAACACCTTGCGGCTGCGGACGTAGTCGAGCGCCAACGCGATCGCGGTCCGGGCGCCGGCCAATGCCAGTACCGCGAACCACAGGTCGAGATCGCGGGCCGGCGCCGCGGGCAGAACGGTGGTCGACGCCAGCGGGACGGCCTCGAGTTCGATATCCGCGATACCCGCATCGGGTGCGCCGAGGTTCCCCGCGACCGACGTGATACGGATCCCGGGTTGGCCCGTTTCGACGAGCACCACTCCGGGGACATCCGGATCTGCACCGAGATCGACGAGCAGCACGTCGACCAAGTGCCCGCACGGCACGCCGGACAGCGTGCCGGTCAACCGCCCGTCGCGCACCGTCAGCGACCCGCGGGGGGCAGGCACGGCGACGAGCGCACCGCTGGCGAGGCCGGGCAGCCAGCGCTGCTTGTCGGCGTCGCCGCCATGCTCGACCAGACAGGAAATGGCGACTCCGGCGTGTAGTGCCCATATCAGCGCCACGCCGGTCGCCCCTGCCGCGATGGTCTCCTCGACCAGCACTGCGAGGAAACCCGGATCGTCGGTGCCGCCTCCGCCGAACTCCTCGGGAACCGTGGTCCCCAGGAATCCCGCTTCTCCGGCGGCGGCCACCACGGATCGCGACACTCCGTCGCCGCGACGCCAATCATCAAGATATGGAACGATTTCCGCTGTCACAAAGCGCCGCACGCTGTCGCGGAACGCTTCGTGGTCGTCGGCGAAAATCGACCGCCGGCTCGGCAGTGTCAACACCATCGGGTCACAAACGCTCGATGATGGTCGCGTTAGCCATCCCGCCCGCCTCGCACATTGACTGCAGACCGAAGCGCCCGCCACTGGCTTCCAGGGCGTACAACATCGTCGTCAGCAGGCGTGCACCCGACGCGCCGAGCGGATGACCCAGCGCAATGGCGCCGCCGCGCGGATTGAGCTTGTCGGGGTCGGCGCCGAAGTGCTGAGCCCACGCCATTGGCACTGGCGCGAACGCCTCGTTGATCTCGTAGTGGTCGATCTCGTCGATCGACAGGCCCGACCGCCGCAACACCTTCTCGGTGGCAGGTAGTGGGCCGGTCAGCATGCTGATCGGGTCGTCGCCGGCTAGTGCGAAGGAATGAAAGCGGGCCCGGGGTGTGAATCCCAGTTCTTCCGCCGTGTCCTCACCCATGATCAGCACCGCGGCCGCGCCGTCCGCCAGCTGTGACGAATTGCCCGGCGTGATATTCCATTCCGTGATCTCGGGGAACCGGGCCGCCATCTCCTCGGAGTAGAACGACGACTTCAACGAGGCCAGCCCCTGGACCGTCGTCGAAGGGCGGATGGTCTCGTCGACAACCACGACGCCGCCGTCAGGGATTGTGACCGGAACGATCTCTGCACTGAAGTCGGCGGTCGCGGCATTGCGGTGTGAGCGAGCGGAGAACTCGTCGATCGACTCGCGGTCGAGTTTCCAACGCGCGGCGACCAATTCGGCCGAGACCCCCTGCGGAACCAGCCCGGGGGAGTAGCGCTCGCGCACCGATGGTCCGTGCGGATCCTGACCGATTCGCGCCGTGAACATCGGGATCCGGCTCATCGACTCCACACCTGCGGCGACAACGATGTCGCAGGCTCCGGCGATCACCGCCTGGGCGGCGAAATCGGCGGCCTGCTGGCTGGAGCCGCATGCCCGATTCACGGCCACCGACGGGACGCTTTCCGGCATGCCGGCGGCCAGCCAGGCATAGCGACCGATCGGTCCCGACTGCTCGCCGACCTGGCTGACGCATCCGGCGACGACGTCGTCGACGCGTGCCGGATCGACGTCGTTGCGGGCCATCAACGCGCTGATCACCTGACTGAGCAGCTCGACAGGATGTACACCGCTCAGCGCACCGCCGGGCCGGCCGTCCTTGGGCGCCTTGCCCTTTGCCATCGGGGAGCGGATCGCATCGACGATCACTGCACTGCGAGACATTTCTTTCCTTTCCTACTGCGGCGAAGCGATCGACGCGGTGTCCCAGTAGTACGCCCGGATGTCGCGCAATTCTCCTTCGGAGAAGTTCCACAGTTCCAGTGCGCCGTTCGGGGTGCCGACGTCGGAGCCGGGGTGCTTCCAATCGAAGGTGATCCAGGCGACGACGTCGTCGCCCTCACCGATGGCGCGGACGAGTTGCAGGTTGGTAGCTCCTGCGGCCGCGCCCGGCTTGGCGATCGCGGTGAAGATCGCGCGCAGCTTGCGACTGCCTTCCACGCGACCGCCGTGCGGAAGCGAGGGTGGCCATTCGATCGCGGCATCCTCGGCGAAGTGGGCGTCGATCGTCGACGCCACTGTGTCGGCGTCTCCTGTGCTGATCGCGGTGTAGAAGTCGGTGACGATGTCAACGGGGCGCTGCGGCATTGGGGCACCTCACTGGTGGGTCGGTCGTACTCGGTGATTTTAGAACCTTAGCGTCTCACTAAGTCGTGCGGCAACGCGGCAGTCAGTCGTCGTGCGGGAGTTTGGCCTTCGAGCCGCCTGCGATCATGGTGCCCTGGCTGGTGGCGCACCGATTGCCGAACCTGTCCTCGACGACGACTTCGATGAACTTCGTACGCTGCCCACCGCCAAGTGAACTGGCGCGCAAGGTGATCGGCGCCAGCGCCGGCCGGTGGAACTGGATGTGCAGCGACCCGGTGGCAGGCAACATGCCCTGCCGGCTCATCCGGAGGGTCACCGCGCCCATGACCTGATCCGCGGCTGCCGCCACGACACCGCCGTTGATCGCCCCATTCGGGTTCGGCGTGAGTGCGGGCCGTTCCATGACGAACACGGCCGACGTGTCGTCGAACTCGACGCATCGCAGGCCCAAGTCTCGGCAGAGCGGCAGATCGTTTGCCCAGGTCATCCATTGGGCGGTGTCACTGCCCCAGGGGTGCAGCCAGCATTCACTCACCCCTGCGGAATCTGCCGACGCGGTCATGACCAGGCAGCTTACCTTCGCAGTGTGAACGATCGTTCTGCGATGTGATTATTGACACGAGCCGACGCCCGAGTAATTATGAGACTCGAAGACTTAAAAAGTAACGCCTGGACACGAAGTAAGGGAGTAGGGCTATGGGTCTCGCCGACAACAAGGTCGCCTTCATCTCTGGTGTTGCCCGCGGGCAGGGCCGTTCACACGCGGTGCGGCTGGCCGAGGAGGGCGCCGACATCATCGGCTTCGATATCTGCGCCAACGACGACGCGGTCGAGTATCCCCTCGCCACGCCGGAGGATCTCGAAGAGACCGCGGAGCTGATCGGCAAGTTCGGCCGCAAGGCCGTCCTTCGGGTTGCCGATGTTCGCGACTACGACGCCGTCAAGCAGGTGGTCGACGAAGGCGTCGCCGAGCTGGGCCGCCTGGACATCGTGCTCGCCAACGCCGGCGTCATGGCGATCACCGGACAGCAGCGGCTGCAACGGGAGGCATATCTCGCCGGGATCGACATCATGCTCAACGGTGTGTTCAACACCGTCGACGTGGCCATCCCGCACCTGCGGGCCGGCGGCCGCGGCGGATCGATCGTCATCACCAGCTCCACCGCGGGCTTGGTCGGCGGGTTGGCCGACGGCACGCCCGGCGTCATGGGGTACATCGCCTCCAAGCACGGCGTCATCGGCCTGATGCGGGCGTGGGCGAATGTCCTTGCAGCAGAGAACATCCGCGTCAACACGATCCATCCGACGGGCGTCAACTCGCCAATGATCGCCAACGAGGCGTTCGCGCGGTTCGTCCAGGAGCAACCGACGATCGCCGAGAACCTGCAGAATCCGCTGCCGGTGCCCAACGGCCTGCTGGAGCCCGAGGACGTCACCGACTCGATCTTGCACTTGGTGTCCGACTCCGGTCGCTTCATCACCGGCAGCACCTTCATGGTGGACGCCGGATTCACCAACCGGCGCTGATCACAGGCCGACACGCCGGCCCGGAGACCCCTGCCCGGGCCGGCGTCGTCTTGTTCAGGCGATTGCCGCGGCGGTCTTCGATTTCAGGTGCGAGGCCAGCTCGATCATCCGGTTCATCGCACCCGGCTGCTCGTCGATCTCGAGCACCGCGGGCGCGAGATCGCTCGGTGCAATGTAGTTGGCACCGGCGAGAACCCACTGGTGCAGTTCGGCCGCCACCTCGGCCGGGGTACCGATCAACCACGACTTCTCGATCATCTTCGGTGTCACGCCGGCCACCACGTCATCTACTTCGGCCTGACTCATCTGATGTGGCAGTAGCTTCAACGCGTACATCCAGTCCTCCGGGAAGATGAGGTCGACACCCTCGCTCAGCCAGTCGCCGTGATGCAGCCGGCCGAAGACGGCGGTCATCCACTTGACGATCGGGCTGGCCATCAGCCTGTCGCGTTGGTCTTCGGTGTCATAGACCAGGACGAAGGGCCAGAAGCCGAACGTGAACAGGCCGGGGTCACGATCCTTGCGCTCCAGGTCCCGTCGGATTCCCTCGACCTGTTCGGCCCAGCGTGCGGGCTCGGACACGGCGCTGGGGACCATGCTGATGAAGCCGTCGGCATAGGTGGTGGCCAGGTCCATCAGAAGCGGTCCGCCACCCAGCGCCCAAAACTCGGGCTTCTTGGGAAAGTGCGTCCCGATCCACGCTCTGTCGTATGTCCAGTGGTTGCCTTCGTGGCTGACCAGGCCGTCGGTGTTGAGCAACTTCGAGACGATCGCGTAGATGTCCGCCATTCGCGAAAGCCCCTGCGAACGTTTGTAGCCGAAAGGCCCGCATTGTTTGACTTCGCCGGCTCCCAGCTGGAGTGCTACCCGTGCCTCGGTCGCCGAGGCGAGTGTCACCATCTTCTGCAGTAACTCGGCGGGTCCGTTGCGCACCGCGTCCAGCGTTGTCGTGATGTTGAGCGTCGTGGTCGCGTTGGCGGCCAGCATTGCGATCATGGCGGCGTCGTAATACGAATCGCAGTCGGTCGTGTACCGCGCCATCGGCGTTACGTCCGGACGCCACAGGGCCTGCGGCATGAAACTCACCAGCTGATCCCACGTCTGGAACCAGTCGACGACGCCGGACGTTTCCATTTGTGCAGCTCGTTGCGCCGCGGCTTGAGGGGGTTCGAATCGACTGGGCCAGTGGTTGATTGCTACTTCCACGGTCTTGGACATCGGCGCTCCTTTCGGGGTATCCGGTCACTATGTCAGTTTTAGGAACAGTTCGTCGCAAAATAGTCGGATCGCGATGGGGGCCGGGCTGCGGAGCGTTGACACCAGACGCAATTATCCCTAGCCTGCATTATGAGACGAAAGCACTCAAAAACACTGAGTGATGCAAATCGGAGGGCTGCTGAATGAAACTCGACGGTGCGTCGGCTGTGGTGACCGGAGGAGCTTCCGGCTTGGGCCTGGCTACCGCTCGCCGACTGCTCAAGGAAGGTGCGGCCGCGGTTGTCATTGCCGATCTTCCGTCGTCGGCCGGGGCAGAGGTCGCGGCGGAGTTGGGGGAGCGCGCGCATTTCGTCGGAGCCGACGTGCGCAGCGCCGACGACTTCACCGCGGTGTTCGATCTCGCCGAGGCGCACGGCGATCTGCGCGCGGTCGTGCACTGTGCCGGACGCGGCGGACCTGTGCGAGTGGTGGACAAGAACGGTGACCCCGGGTCGCTCGAGCTCTACACCGAGATCGTGACCACCAATCTGATCGGCTCGTTCAACGTGCTGAGGCTGGCCGCCGCGCGCATGGCGCGCAATGAACCGGTGAACGGTGACCGCGGAGTCGTCATCCTGACCGCGTCAGTGGCGGCTTTCGAAGGGCAGATCGGCCAGATTCCCTACTCGTCGTCGAAGGCCGGCATCGTCGGAATGACGATCGTCGCGGCCCGTGACCTCGCCAGCCGGCAGATCCGGGTCAACACGATCGCGCCGGGGACTTTCGACACGCCACTGCTCGCCCGGGTGTCCGACGATGTCCGCGCCTCGCTGGCGGCGTCGGTTCCGCACCCGAGCAGGCTGGGCGATCCAGATGAATTCGCGCTGCTTGCGCTGGCGATCATCGAGAACGGGATGCTGAACGGAGAGACCATCCGGCTCGACGGCGCCATTCGAATGGCGCCCCGGTGACGGGCATCGATGTCGAGGTCGACGGCAACGTCGGCCTTATCGCGATCAACCGACCCGCGGTCCGCAACGCGATCGACTTCGATACCGCGAACC
>Ga0075364_10000266_pt1 | contig 25404 bp, 23 predicted proteins | sample EndMetdeltDD1764_FD_71517 | JGI IMG/M metagenome (GOLD analysis project Ga0075364, IMG submission 71517) | Populus endosphere microbial communities from Tennessee, USA - Endosphere MetaG P. deltoides DD176-4 | ecosystem: Host-associated > Plants > Roots > Endosphere | place: USA: Tennessee... | reverse complement strand
CAACAGCTCGATGACCACCCTGCAGCAGACCCTGCAATCGGTCGGCAACAATGCACTCGGCATTCAGGCCGGCTCTGCCGAAATCCGCACATCGGCCGACGACCTGGCCAAGCGTACCGAACAGCAGGCTGCTTCCGTCGAGGAAACCGCGGCAGCGCTGGAACAGGTGACGACTGCGGTCAAGGATTCCTCCGTGCGGGCCGGTGAGGCGGGCAAGCTTGTCGAGCATACACGTGTTGGCGCGGAGCGTTCCGGTGGCGTTGTTCGTCAGGCCGTTGCCGCCATGGAGGCGATCGAAAAGTCCTCGAGTGAGATTAGCAATATTATCGGTGTTATCGACGACATCGCTTTCCAGACCAACCTTCTGGCGCTGAATGCCGGTGTGGAAGCCGCGCGTGCGGGCGAGGCGGGCAAAGGTTTTGCAGTTGTCGCGCAGGAAGTGCGCGAACTGGCGCAGAGGTCAGCCAATGCGGCGCGTGAAATCAAGACGCTGATCAGCGTATCGGGCGACAGGGTTCGCGATGGCGTTGATCTGGTCGGGCAGACCGGCACGGCATTGGAAGCGATCGTCAACGATGTGCAGCAGATCAATCAGAACGTCGGTACGATCGTGATGTCGGCCCGCGAACAATCCACCGGGCTTTCCGAAATCAACACCGCCGTCAATCAGATGGATCAGGGTACGCAGCAGAATGCCGCCATGGTGGAACAGACAACAGCAGCGAGCCACAGCCTTGCAAAACAGGCCGCAGCGCTGACGGAACTGTTGGCGCAGTTCAAGCTGGACGAGGGGCGTTCGGATGTTCGCGCGGCCACGCCGGGTTCGCGTCCTGTCTCGTCACCGGCCCGCGCCATCGGCGCCCGTATCGCCTCTGCTTTTAGCGGCAATGCGGCGGTCAAACAGGAATGGTCGGACTTCTGAGAGCATCTGCATAAGTGAAAAGCAAACGCCGGCATTGCGCCGGCGTTTCTGTTTGTCGTCGAGACATGTGACCTTACGGAAATGTAAGCTGGTCAGACCTTTGCCGGCAGCCACACAGCCGCTATATCGCTTGCATGGCCATTACCCGTCTCTTCCGCTTTTTCGAAAACTGGATTTCACCCTTTGCCCGCAGGCAAGATTTGCGTCCGCCTGCGACGACGCTCGGTTTCATCTGGTTTTATCTCAATCAGGCGAAAGCGCCGTTTTTTGCCATGCTGGTTCTGGGAGGACTGACAGCGGCGATCGAGGCAGCATTGTTCTGGTTCGTCGGGCGGTTGATCGATATTCTGGCTACGATAAAACCGGAGGAGGGTTGGGCAGGGCTTCTGGCGCAGCATGGCTGGGAACTGGCGGGTATGCTGGTTCTGATCGGTGTCGTCCGGTTTGTCGTAACGCTGCTCACAGCGCTGACCGACCAGCAGATCATCACGCCCGGTTTCTACAACATGGTGCGCTGGCAGTCCTACATGCATGTCGCGCGGCAATCGCTCTCCTTCTTCCAGAACGATTTTTCCGGCCGTATCGTCAACAAGGTCTGGTCGGGTGGTCAGTCTGCCGGCGACCTTGTGACCTCGTTGATGGAAAGCGTCTGGTTTGTCGGTATCTATTCGGTATCGATGCTGTTTCTGGTCGGCAGTCTCGACTGGCGGTTGGCGGTGGTTGTCTGTGTCTGGGTGTTCATTTTTGGGCTTCTGGCGCGCTATTTTGTGCCGCGCATTCGCTACCATTCGCGCGAGACGGCGGAAGCCGGTTCAATGCTGAACGGCCGCATGGTCGATGCCTATAGCAACATTCAGACTTTGCGCCTTTTCGGCCATGACGAAGCCAATGACCGCTATATGCTGCAGGGTTTCGAGACCTTTCAGAAAACGACGATCATGTTCACCCGCTTCATCACCGGGGTTCGTGCTTCGATGGCGCTTTTGTCGGGCATCATGATCACCAGCATGGCGGCGCTCTGCATCGATCTTTGGCTGTCGGGCAAGATCAGTTCAGGCGCTGTCGCCTTCACGCTGGCGCTGGTACTGCGGCTGAATTTTCTGCTGGGACGCCTGATGACGCAGTTCAACGGCATCATGCGCAATTTCGGCGTTGTGCAGAATGCCGCCGAGCTGATTTCGCAGCCGATCGGTCTGGTCGATGCTCCTGATGCCGGTAAGCTGTCTGTCAGGAAGCCGGGGATCGTGTTCGACAATGTCAGCTTCCATTATGGGCGCGGCAAAGGCGTGATCGACAACCTGTCGCTGGAAATAAAGGCTGGTGAAAAGGTTGGCGTGGTTGGTCGTTCGGGGGCGGGCAAGTCCACGCTCGTCAACCTGCTTCTGCGGTTTTACGATGTTGAAAGCGGCCGTATTCTCATCGACGGGCAGAATATTTCGAAAGTGACGCAGGATAGCCTGCGCCGCCAGATCGGTATGGTGACGCAGGATACGGCGCTTCTGCACCGTTCGATCCGCGACAACATTCTGTTCGGGCGTGAAAACGCCAGTGAAGAGGAAGTGGCCGCTGCGACGCGCCGCGCCGAGGCAGATGGCTTTATCGCCCGCCTTGAAGACCAGCGCGGCCGCACAGGTTTTGACGCCCATGTCGGCGAGCGTGGGGTCAAACTGTCGGGCGGTCAGCGCCAGCGTATCGCCATTGCCCGCGTCATGCTCAAGGACGCACCGATCCTCGTTCTCGATGAAGCGACTTCGGCGCTCGACTCAGAAGTCGAGGCGGCGATCCAGGCCAATCTCGACCGGCTGATGGAAGGCAAGACAGTGCTCGCCATCGCGCATCGTCTGTCGACTATTGCCGCGCTCGACCGGCTGATCGTGATGGATGGCGGGCAGATTGTGGAGCAGGGCACGCATACAGAGCTGATCGGGCGTGGCGGGCTTTATGCGTCTTTATGGGAACGACAGTCCGGCGGTTTTCTCGGTGCGGAAAACTGATCTGTTATTCCGGGATAACGAATTCCGCCGTCAGGCCAAAATGGTTGGAGCCCATCGCATCGGGAATGCGGTCGACCGATTTCATGGTAAGCGGCGCGCGCACCATGACGTGATCTATTGCGATGCCGAAGCGGCCGAGGCGAACCGGCCATGTGGGAATTTCGGGCGCGATTGTTTTAAGCCCCGTCCAGCGCATAAAATCCTGGACGTCCGGTGCAATGCTGGACGAGTTGAAATCACCCGATAACAGCAACGGCCCCTTGCGGTTGTTGATGATGCGCGCGGCGTTGGCGAGTTCGGCTTCGTGATAATCGTCGAAATAGGGCTTGCTGAGATGCATGGCGACGACATGCACGGTGGTGCCGCCGACATCGGCATCGACCAGCATGAAGCGGTCTTTTCTCAATTCGCTGAGGCTGCCGACATTGAGATTGCTCAAGGGCAGTTTCGACAACAGCATCATGTCGCACATCTCGGTCACCTTCCCGCAGCCGATGCGGTAGGGATAAACCTTGTCGAGTTCCGCGAGATAAGGGGCGAGCGGCGGCATTTCCATGATGTTGACGATGTCTGCACCGGAATTGACGATCGTTTCGAAGATCCGCTCTCCGTTACGGTAATTACCGCCCAGAATATTGAAATGCATCAGCTTGATGGTCTTGCCTGACGCAGGTGCCGGTGGGGCGCTGAACTCGTAAGGCATCAGCCAGGCATGTGTTGCAATGGCGATGGATGCGAGGAGCAAAATACAGGGAACGAAGCGGCGGTGAAGGAGGACAGCCAGCACCATGGCAACCACACAAGCTATTGCGGCGTGAAGTTGCAAGCTGTGAAGAGTTGCCAGAATCCAGTGTGGATGAATGTATCGTGTGGCAATTGCGCCCAGGACAAGCGACACAATGACGCAGAGGGCGACGGAGATCGTGTGTTTCATGTTCTGCCGCCCGGAATTCGCCGCGTCCGGTGACGAGGTATCATGAAGGATATGTGCGTTGCAACACGCGACAGGGCCTGCTCACGCTGACGCTTGATTCAAATCAAGTTAACATTTGATTCCTCTGCGTAAATCGCGCCGGACGGTATGGCGACCGGTTTGTCATGTCGTTCTTGAAGTGTAGCGGGGCGAAGCTGCCGGAATTCACGCGGTTGACTGGCCGCAGCCCTTGCCAAAACAGGAGTTTATCTGCGATCAAGTATGTATTGCGCCGACTTGCTGGGGACTCGTTGTTCGCACTATGGTGGGACGCGATTTCGACCTAGCCTGGAGGAGGCTTGTGCGGTTGATCGGGATGCGTGAGAGGATGGTAAAACCGTGAGTGAAAACACATCGAACGGACAGGTGTCCGGCGAGCCCACTCGTCGTGACTTTTTGTATCTGACCACCGGCATGGCTGGCGCAGTTGGCGCCGTCGCAGTCGCGTGGCCCTTCATCGATCAGATGCGACCGGATGCATCGACGCTGGCTCTGGCCTCTATCGAGGTCAATGTCGCGGCGATCGAACCCGGTATGTCGCTGACGGTAAAATGGCGCGGCAAGCCCGTGTTCATTCGCAACCGTACTGAAAAGGAAGTGGAAGAAGCCAATGCCGTTGCACTGTCCGACCTGAAGGATCCGGTTGCCCGCAACGCCAATCTCGGCGCTGACGCCGAAGCGACCGGCATCGACCGATCGGCAGGTGCCGGCAAGGAAAACTGGATCGTCATGATCGGCTCCTGCACCCATCTGGGCTGCGTACCACTTGGCCAGGCCGGCGAATTCGGCGGATGGTTCTGTCCCTGCCATGGCTCGCACTACGATACGGCGGGCCGTATCCGCAAAGGTCCTGCGCCGCAAAATCTTGCGATCCCGACCTTCGCCTTCACCAGCGATACCGTCATCACGGTCGGATAAGGGGGATTTTCAATGAGCGGTCACTCTTCATATCAGCCATCCACCGGCATCGAGAAATGGATCGACTCGCGGCTGCCTTTGCCGCGTCTGGTCTATGATAGCTTCGTTGCCTATCCGGTTCCGCGTAACCTCAACTATGCCTATACGTTCGGGGCCATGCTGTCGGTCATGTTGATCGTGCAGATCCTGACGGGCGTTGTGCTCGCGATGCATTACACGGCCTCGACCATCGGCGCCTTCGACTCCGTCGAAAAGATCATGCGCGACGTCAATCACGGTTGGCTGTTGCGTTACATGCATGCCAACGGTGCATCCTTCTTCTTCATTGCTGTTTACCTCCACATCGCTCGCGGCCTCTATTACGGTTCCTACAAGGCGCCGCGCGAAATCCTCTGGATCCTCGGCGTCGTCATCTATCTCCTGATGATGGCAACCGGCTTCATGGGCTATGTTCTGCCTTGGGGTCAGATGTCCTTCTGGGGCGCAACGGTTATCACCGGCTTCTTCACCGCCTTTCCGTTGGTGGGTGAGTGGATCCAGCAGTTCCTGCTTGGTGGTTTTGCCGTCGATCAGCCGACGCTGAACCGCTTCTTCTCGCTGCATTACCTGCTGCCGTTCATGATTGCAGGCGTCGTTGTCCTGCACGTCTGGGCGCTGCATGTGACCGGCCAGACCAACCCGACCGGCGTCGAAGTGAAGACCAAGACGGACACCGTGCCGTTCACGCCTTACGCGACGCTCAAGGATGCCTTTGGCGTGTCGGTCTTCCTGATCGTCTATGCCTGGTTCATCTTCTACATGCCGAACTACCTCGGCCACCCGGACAACTACATTCCGGCTAATGCGCTGAAGACCCCGGCTCACATCGTTCCCGAATGGTACTACCTGCCTTTCTACGCGATGCTGCGCGCTATCACCTTCAATGTCGGTCCGATCGATTCCAAGCTCGGCGGCGTTCTGGTGATGTTCGGTTCGATCATCATCCTGTTCTTCCTGCCCTGGCTGGATACGTCCAAGGTTCGCTCGGCCGTCTACCGTCCCTGGTACAAGCTGTTCTTCTGGCTGTTCGTCGTCAACGCGATCATGCTGGGTTGGCTTGGCGCCATGCCGGCAGAAGGCAGCGGTCTGATCGGCCTTATCTTCGGCGGCGATCTCAAGGGTAATTACGTCGGCTACTCGCAGCTCGGAACGCTTTATTACTTCGGCTTCTTCCTCGTCATCATGCCGGTTCTCGGTCTGGTGGAAAAGCCGCGGCGTATTCCGAATTCGATCACCGAAGCCGTTCTTGAAAAGAAGAACGGTGCCGCAAAGACCGAAACGGTCGCCTGAGCCAGCGAACAAGGAAAATCATCATGAAAAAGCTTCGTTTGAGCTTCCTGTCGCTGGGCCTGCTGGCGGGGATTGCCATCCTCCCGGCATCGGCACAGGAAAACCACGATACCGCGACCGGTGGTGCTGCCGCCGAGGAGCATGGCGCTACGCCTCACTACCCGATCAAACATCCGCACCAGACGGACTGGAGTTTTGCCGGACCGTTCGGTCATTACGACAAGGGTCAGCTGCAGCGTGGTCTGAAAATCTACACGGAAGTCTGTTCCGCCTGCCACTCTATGAAGCTGGTGTCTTTCCGCACGCTGGAAGACCTCGGTTATTCGGAGGAGCAGGTTAAGGCTTTTGCCGCCACGCACGAAACGCAGGACGGCCCGAATGACGATGGCGAGATGTTCACCCGCAAGTCGGTGCCGTCGGATTATTTCCCGTCGCCGTTCCCGAATGAACAGGCTGCTGCTGCTGCCAATAACGGTGCCGCTCCGCCTGACTTCTCGCTGATCGCCAAGGCGCGCGGCATTACCCGCGGCTTCCCGCAGTTCATCTTCGATATGTTCACGCAGTATCAGGAGGGCGGCCCGGATTATATCCATGCGCTGCTGACCGGATATCAGGAACCGCCGGAAGGCGTCGAAGTGCCTGAGGGTACGCATTACAACCCGTATTTCGCCAATGCTGCGTCGCTTGCCATGGCGCCGCCGCTGTCGGCCGATCAGGTGACCTATGACGACGGTACACCGCAGACGCTGGAACAGTATTCGCGGGATATTTCCGCATTCCTGATGTGGGCTGCGGAACCGCATCTGGAAGAGCGCAAGCGCACCGGCTTTATGGTCATGGTGTTCCTGGGCATCTTCACGATCCTGATCTACCTGACCAAGAAATCGGTCTACGCCAACAAAGAGCACTAAAACGGCTCTGATAAACTAGCAAAGGCGGTCTTCGGGCCGCCTTTTTCATGCGTGCTACGCTGCTGTTCTGGGGATGGCGGAGCAAACGTGGCGTGCGCGACAATGGTGAACTTTACAGGACGGCCATTGCGCGCCAAGGTGCCGCCTCAAGAACACGGATACAAGGTTCCCATGACTGCCTCTGCCAAAGAAACACTTTCCGCCGCCATCCGCTCGATCCCGGACTATCCGAAGCCGGGCATCATCTTTCGCGACATCACCACGCTTCTCGGCGATGCGAAAGCATTCCGGTTGGCTGTAGATGAGCTTGTGAAGCCGTATGAAGGTCTTGGTGTCGACAAGATCGCCGGCATGGAAGCGCGCGGGTTCATTCTGGGCGGCGCCATGGCGCATCAGTTGTCAGCCGGTTTCGTGCCGATCCGCAAGAAAGGCAAGCTGCCGCGCAAGACCGTCAGCATGACCTACGCGCTGGAATACGGTACCGACGAGATGGAAATCCATGTCGATGCGGTGAAGCCGGGTGAAAAGGTAATCCTCTGCGACGACCTGATCGCCACCGGTGGAACGGCAGTCGGTGCGGTTCAGTTGCTGCGCCAGATCGGTGCTGAAGTCGTGTCTGCCTGCTTCGTTATCGATCTGCCGGATCTTGGCGGCCGCCAGAAACTTGAGGCACTGGGCGTTGAAGTCAGGACGCTGGTGGAATTTTCCGGCCACTGATTTCGATTGGGCGGCCTGGCCCCCTGTTTTCCATGGTTGCGCGGGTTTGCGCCCGCGTTATCCTCTGGCCTGTACCGACGGGGCCGGGACACCATTCAGGGGGATTTGCATGGATGTGGCGACGCTTCTGGCTTTTGCCTTAGCTTTCTTCGTATTCGCCGCAAGTCCCGGCCCGGATAACATGACCATCATAGCAAGGACGCTATCTCATGGTGCTGCGTCCGGCATTGCTTATGCCGCCGGCATGGTTGCGGGTATTCTTGTCTTCCTGGCTTTTGCCGTTTTCGGCCTTTCCATCATCGCGACGGAGATGAGCGGCGTGATGACCGTCCTGCGTTACGCTGGTGCCGCCTATCTCATCTGGATGGGTGTTCGGATATGGACGGCCGATCCCGTGTTGCCGGAAGCATTACCAGCCACTGACCGGCGCGATCTCTTCAAAACCTTCCTCACAGGCATCGCGCTCAATCTCGGCAATCCGAAGATGCCGCTGTTCTACATGGCATTGCTGCCGCATGTGGTTGGTCCGCAGCTGACCTGGGACCAAGGCGGCGTTTTGGCGCTGACCATTCTTCTCGTGGAAATCATCGTCATCGGTGCCCATGTCATGGCTGCCAGTCGTGCACGAAATCTGCTGCGCAGCCCGGTGGTGATGCGACGCGTCAACCGCGCTTCGGGGGCTGTGATGGTCGGGGCAGGTGTTGCTGTGGCGGCATCGCGCTGAGTCGCCACGTCTCCGCTATTCGAACTCCAGCACGCTGCCTTCGTAACGCATGACAGGCTGACCATGCTGATTGACGCCTTCATTGATCGTGCGGTTGATGAACGTTCCCGGCCGGCTTGCGAGCGGGCGGCTGTCGATCATCGTTACCGAATAGGTGATGCTGTCGCCGGCATAGACCGGTCGCAGCCATTGCAGTTTCTGAAAACCGGGTGAGGGGCCAAGCTTCGGAGGCACCTGACCCTCTGAGATCAGGCGTGCGCTTTCCTCAGCCCAGTAGGCGAGAAACGTCTTCATCCAGCCGGCGCAGGTATGCCAACCGGAGGCGCAGAGCGCGCCGAAAACATAATTCTTCGCCGCTTCCGCATCGACATGAAACGGCTGCGGATCGAATTGCTTTGCGAAACGGATAATGTCTTCGGGTGTGAACAGCATCGTGCCGGTCACGACCTTTTCGCCGGGCGGTGAAAGCTCGATCAGTCTCATGCCGTCACCTCGCGCAGACGCATCATGATCGGGTTCTCGCCACGCATGACGATTTCGCCGCGCTGGTTTTCCACTTCATGCAGGAATTTCACGAGGCCGATGCCGGGTTTCGAGCGAAGCGGACGGGCTTCTATGACTGTGGAACGGCCTGAGAGATGATCGCCGGCCAGAACCGGCTTTCTCCATTCCATGAACTCGATACCGGGCGCACCTTCCGAGGAGGAGCGCGACAGCCATCCGTCACACATCATGCGCATGAACAGGCTTGCCGTGTGCCAGCCGGAGGCCGAAAGACCACCCAGAATGCTGACCTTGCCGGCTTCTTCGCTCAGGTGCATCGGCTGCGGATCGAATTCCGAGGCGAAGGCGATGATCGCCTCCGCCGTTGCTTCGGCGCTTGCCAGAGCGAAAACGCGTCCCGGTTCAAAATCCTCGAAATGGAATTCCGTCGCGCTCATGGCCGGTGCTTTTATCTTACGTGTTGAAGCGGAAGTGGATCACGTCGCCGTCGTTGACGACATATTCCTTGCCTTCGTCACGGCCCTTGCCGGCTTCCTTGGCGCCGACTTCGCCCTTGTAGGCGATGTAGTCGTCATAGGAGATGGTGAAGGCGCGGATGAAGCCGCGTTCGAAATCCGTGTGGATGACGCCGGCGGCGGCAGGAGCCTTGGTGCCGCGGACGATCGTCCAGGCGCGGCATTCTTTTGGACCGACCGTGAAATAGGTGATCAGGTCGAGCAGGTTGTAACCGGCGCGGATCAGGCGGTCGAGACCGGCTTCTTCAAGGCCGAGCGCGCCGAGGAATTCCTTGGCTTCTTCGTCCGGCAACTGCGCAACTTCGGACTCAATGGCGGCCGAGATGATGACGCATTCCGCGCCCTGTGCCTTCGCCATTTCGGCGACAGCCTTGGTGTGGGCGTTGCCGTCGACAGCATCGCCTTCAGCGACGTTGCAGACGTAAAGAACCGGGTGCGAGGTGAGGAGGTTGAGACCCTTGAGGATCTCGATCTCATCGGCTGCCAGCGTCTTCAGAAGAAGGCGGGCTGGCTTGCCGTCCTGCAGAAGCTTGATGACCGCTTCCATGACCGGAAGCTGGGCAACCGATTCCTTGTCGTTGGTCTTGGCGCGCTTGCGGGTCTGCTCGACGCGGCGCTCCAGACTTTCGAGGTCGGCGAGCATGAGCTCGGTCTCGATCGTGTCGGCATCGCCGACCGGATTGATCTTGCCTTCGACATGGGTGATGTCGTCGTCTTCGAAACAACGCAGTACGTGCACGACGGCGTCGACTTCGCGGATATTGGCCAGGAACTTGTTGCCGAGGCCTTCACCCTTCGATGCGCCGCGCACGAGGCCGGCGATATCGACGAAGGAGATGCGCGTCGGAATGATTTCCTTGGAGCCGGCGATGCCTGCCAGCTTCTGCATGCGCGCATCCGGCACGGCGACTTCACCGGTATTCGGCTCGATCGTGCAGAAAGGATAGTTGGCGGCCTGTGCGGCTGCCGTCTTGGTGAGTGCGTTGAAGAGGGTGGACTTGCCGACATTCGGCAGGCCCACGATACCGCATTTAAAGCCCATGGTCGGGAACCCGTATCTTTGAATAAACTAGGGGCAGGCTATGGGGGAAAGCGTCGGGAGGGTCAAGAGCGGGACCGGACGCTTCTCTTGCAGGTAAAGCACAGATCACTTACTTTTACGCACAAGGAGTGTTGGTCATGACGATATTGACTGTCACCAGCGAGGGCGAAGTGATCCTCGACAAGAAACTTCTCGAAACGCTGGCAATCGCGCCGGGCGATCGCCTGATTGTGCTGCCGCGCGCTGATGGCGGGCTGTCGCTTTCACCGGTGCCGGAGGCGGCTCCGGCATCGGCACAGGGGGAGAAGAAGGAAGGGGGGCTTGAGGCTTTCTTCGGTTCCTTGGGAAAAAAGAAGACGCGGCCGGCACCTTCTCTTGAGGAGATCAGTGAAGCCATCGAGGATGGCTGGGCCGGCAAGGTTCGGTTTGACGATGATCGTTGATACCAACGTTCTGGTTCGCGTGTGGGCCGCAGACGACGAGAGACAGGCTGCGCAAGCACGGACGGCGCTGGATGCGGCTAAGGAAATTCATGTGCCACTTCCGACTTTGTGCGAGTTTGTCTGGGTGCTGCGGCAAATCTACCGCTTTTCAGGCCGTGATATTGCAGGCGCGATCGGAACTTTGATGTCCGACGAGCGTGTTATTGCTCCGCGCGACGCCGTTGACGCTGGATTGGCCTTTCTCGATGCGGGTGGCGATTTCGCCGATGGTGTGATCGAATTCGAAGGGCGGCGGCTTGGAGGCAAGGTGTTTGCGACCTTCGATCGTCATGCTGCTGCGATCATTCGTGGGCAGGGGCGCAATTGCCTACTGCTGGGTGCGGACTGACATCGTCATATTGCTGCATTGTTGAAACGCGCTTATGCGCATTGTTGCATGCCCGAGAGGCGCTCATCATCAGGAAATGCCGATGGCGAATGGCACGACAATCAAGCCGGCAACAGAAACCAAGCCGAAGGTGGAACGCCCCAAGCTCTACAAGGTGATGCTGCTCAACGACGATTATACGCCGCGTGAGTTCGTCATCATGGTGCTGCAGGCGGTGTTTCGCATGAGCGAGGAGGCGGGCTATCGCGTGATGATGACCGCGCATAAACTCGGAACCAGCGTGGTCATGGTCGCAGCGAAGGATATTGCCGAGACCAAGGCGCAGGAGGCGGTCGATCTTGCCAAGGCTGCGGATTTTCCGCTGATGTTCACCACCGAACCGGAGGAATAAGCGTTTTAGTCGCTTTTGTTGCCGAACATCTTTTTCAGCATTTCCGCCATCGGACCCGATGTCGGCAGGTTGGGTTTTGAACCGCCACGGGCCTGATGGATATGTGATTTTCCGGTTGGCTTTGGCGCCGCAGCCGGTTTTTCCGGCTTGGGCTTTTCAGCCTTTTCCGCTTCCGGTTTGGCGCCGACGGCGAGCGCCAGCTTGTTCATAAGCTGCGAATCCTCGCGTTTTACCAGCATGACAGCGTTGTCGGCCAATGTGTCGAGCAACGGCTCCAGCCATACCTTGTCGGATTTGGCGAAGTCACCGAGGACGTGGTTGTGCACCTGCTCCTTGGAACCCGGATGGCCGATGCCGAGGCGCAGACGGCGGTAATCCTTGCCGCAATGAGCATCGAGCGATTTGACGCCGTTATGGCCGCCATGACCTCCACCGGTTTTGATACGGGCACGGCCAGGGGCAAGGTCCAGCTCGTCATAGATCGCGACGATATCTCCAGGCCCGAGCTTGTAGAAGCGCATGGCCTCGCCGACGGATTCGCCAGAGAGGTTCATGTAGGTCTGCGGCTTTATCAGCAGAACCTTTTCGCCGCCGAATTCACCTTCGGAAATGAGCGCCTTGAATTTCTTCGACCATGGCGCAAAGCCGGGCAGGTGCTGGATGGCGTCGAGCGCCATGAAGCCGATATTGTGGCGGTTGCCTGCGTATTGTGTGCCGGGATTGCCGAGGCCTGCGATGATCTGCATGTCTACACCGTTCTGGGTGGGTCAGTATGGCTCTTCACCACCGCGAAACGATGCAGATGTCAACCATCTTACGCGTGCGAGATCGTTTCCAAGCAAATCAACGAGGCGGCTCGAGGCCATAGGATCGGTAGATCTTCGCCTGTGTGCCATCGGAGATCACTTGATCAAGCCGGGTTTGCAGCAACTTGATGGTCTGCCAGGAGACATTGCGGTTGCAGGCTATGCCGAGACGTTGCTCTGAAAATTGCATGGCTTTTTCAATCGGAGTGCCGCGTTTGAGCAATTGGTCGTAAACGTCCTGCGACATGGGCATAAGGTCGATGCGGTCGCGCAGCAATTTTGCAAGCGTTGCGTCGAATGTGGAGCTGAGGTCGATCTTCGAGAACCTCATCGCTTTAAGTAGTCTCTCGGTATAGTCGGAGCGATGTGTACCCACGGTGAATGCCGTTGCTTCCTCAAGTGTCTTTGCCGCAACGGCCGAATTGCTGTGCTTCACGAGGATACTTCTGCTTATGGCAAGCGGCATCACCCATTTGAAACGGGGCAGACGCTCCGGTGTCTGGGCCGCCGAGAAAACGCAAGTTGCCGGTTGGGTTTCCGCAAGTGCGATGGCGCGCGCCCATGGCATGATCTCGATGTGATACTCGAGTTCGCTGCCCTCCATAATGGCCTTGATCTGGTCGACAGAGATGCCACGGATAGGGCTTGTCGCCTCCTGGAAAATGAAGGGCGGATAGGATTCCGTCGTGAACAGAAGGCTTTCTCCTGCCGCAACGTGTCCGGCCGTGAAGAGCAGGCTGAATGCCAGCAACAGACCCTTCATTTGCTCTCCTTGTTCATGTGGCTGTGGGATATCCTCATCAGCCCGCCATCGATTTCGGTTCGTTCTCGCTGCGTGAAAGCGTGGTCATCAGATCGGTAATACCAAGCGGTTTGGCGAAGAGATAACCCTGAGCGCAGTCTACGCCGATTTCTGCGAGGAATGTGCGTTGCTCCTCCGTCTCCACACCTTCGGCGATGACGGTGCATTTCATCTTGTGCGAAATGGCGCTGATACCCTCGATCAGCATCCGGCTTTTCTCAGCCACTTCCTCGCGATTGCCGCCGAGTGAACGGACGAACGACTGGTCGATCTTCACGATGTCAACGGGGAAACGGCTCATGTAGCTGAGCGAGGAATAACCGGTGCCAAAGTCATCGATAGCAATGCGGCAACCCAGCTGGTGAATGGCGTCGAGAATACGGCGTATCTCGGGGTTGTCGTGCATCAGCACGGCTTCGGTGATCTCCACGACGATGCGCGACGGGTGGATGTCGTAACGGTTCAAAGTGCCAGCGAGATAGGGAGCCAAATGCCCGTCGAACTGTAACGGCGAGAAGTTGACGGCGACATAGGTATCCGCCAATCCGGGCAGCCGGGAGATACGGGAGAGATTGGCAACGGCATCTTCGAAGATCTGTTCGCCGATACGTCCGATCGATCCGGTTTCTTCCGCTACGTCGATGATGGTTGCCGGTGGCAGCAGGCCCTTGCGCGGATGGCGCATGCGCATCAATGCCTCGAAGCCGATAATCCGTCCCGTTTCGATCTCGACGATCTGCTGGAAATGAGCTTCGAACCATTGCGCGGATAGCGCTGCATCGATGTCGCTTTCGATGTCGGCGCGTTCACGTGCACGATCAAGAATGCTGGCGTCGAAGATCTGGGCGCCGTTCTTGCCTTCACGCTTACGCTCATACATCGCCATATCGGATTTTTGCAGAAGTTCGGCGGCGCTCTCAGCGTGAATAGGATAGAAGGCGAGGCCCATGCTGGCGCTGAGGCGTACATGCTGCCCTTCCGCTTCGAACGGCAGGTCGAAAAGATCGACGACCTGATCAGAGAGGCTGGCAGCGCGTTCCTGCACGTTGCTGCCGGTCACCAGAATAGCAAACTCGTCACCGCCCAGGCGCGAGGCGGAATCTCCCTCTCCGATCAACGGAAGCAGGCGCTGCGTAAACTGCCGCAGAACGGAATCGCCGGCGGCATGGCCCAACGTGTCGTTGATCGCCTTGAAGCGGTCGAGGTCGATAAACAGGCAGGCCATTTCACCACCGCGAGCGTCCGCTTCGGCTATACGTGCGTCCAGCGTCGACTCGAAACCCTGGCGATTGAGAAGACCGGTCAGATAGTCGGAAATCGCTTGATGATGATTGCGCAGCTCGGATTGTTTGAGCTCGGTGACATCGGTCATGACGCTCAAAGACGCCGGTAGGTCAGCGGCGGCAGAGACCAATTGCGTTTCCGAGATGAGAGCGTCCATCACGCGGCCATCTGCACACACGAAACCGATGGTGACATCGCTTGCTGCACCGGCAGCAACGCCACCACCCTTGCGTCGGGAATAGCAATCACGATCTGCGGGGGCGACGAGTTCCTTGAAAGGTGTCCCGAGTACGGCTTCACGCTTGTAGCCGGTGGCCAGCAGCCAGTAATCGCTTACGGCCGAAATCGTGTCGTCGGCATCGAGAGAAAACAGCATTGCAGGTGTGAGGTTATAGGTTTCTTTCATCAGCTGGTGAGCGCGCTTCAATTCGCGCTCCTCGCGGTCCAGCTGGATCTGCATATCGTTGAAGCTCTTGGCGAGCCGTCCCATTTCGTCGCCCGAGCGCCAGTCGACATGATGTCGCGAACCGAGGCGGCGTGTTGCCTCGATGGCTGCGGTCAGCCGCATCAGTGGCTTGATGATCATGATACGGTTGCCGACAATCGCGGCGCAGAACACCGTCAGGACAGCGATAGCGAAGATGGAGATGAAAGCCATTTCCATCTGGTTCAGCGCCGCAAACCAGCCGATTTTCGCGTATTGCAGTGTCAACCTGCCGACATTGCGGGGACCATCTGCGGACTGGAAGAAAATCTGACGTGAAATCTGCTCAAGATCGCCGTTGCCGTTCTGTGGGTTGCTGTCGGTAACGTCGAGCTTGCCTAGCGTATCGGTGATTTTGACAACATAAACGCCGCGCTCTTCGACCAGCATGCCGGATATGCGGCGGACGCTTTCAATATCCAGCTCCCAAAGCGGCTTGCTCAGCGCCTGGGCGTTGGCTGCAACAAGGATTTCAATTTGCTCGTTGAGGCTTTTGCTGGCCTGCTGCGATGAAAGGGCTAGAAAAAGCGTGAATAGGGGTGCGACGACGGCAAGCAGCGCGCCCGATATAATGGCGACAAAACGGCTTTCGACAGAATGAGTCATCATTCGTACTTTCGGGGTCGCAGCGTTCTCTTTTGTTGGCGTTTTGGACGCCTTGTTTGGTCCGAATACTTGTCACGGACAGATTAAACTTTGCTGAAAGTTCTTCCGGCGTTTCTTGTCCTTCTGCGCTGCATTCCTGTTCCGCAGATGTGCAATGTTCAATCGTAAGGCTCGACTTATAATGCGATCCCTTATCACTTTCTGAACGACTGCATTTTTTCAAGCTTATGCATGTGGCGCCGGTAGATATGCCTAAATAAGCCTTAAAACGCAAAAGGCCCGCCTTGTGAAAGGCGGGCCAATCAAGGTGCTGTCGAAAAATGTATTATTCGGCAGCAGATGCGTCGTCAGCAGCTTCTTCTTCCATGCCGCCAGCCGGAGCAACCAGCGTTGCGATGGTGAAGTCGCGGTCGGTGATAACCGGACGAACACCCTTCGGCAGCTTTACAGCCGAGATGTGCATGCTGTCGCCGATCTTGGCGCCGGCCAGATCAACCGTGATGAATTCCGGGATCTGGTCAGCCGGGCAATGCAGCTCGACGGTGTGGCGAACGACGTTCAGAACGCCGCCCTGCTTGATGGCCGACTTGTCTTCGTTTTCGAAGTGAACCGGAACTTCGACGTTAACTTCGGTCTTGGCGGATACGCGCAGGAAGTCGACGTGCATGGTGAAGTCGCGGACCGGATCCAGCTGGTAGTCCTTCGGCAGAACCTGGATCTTCTTGCCATCGAGAACGATGGTAGCGATCGTGGTCATGAAGCCGCCGGCGTGGATACGCTTGGTAACTTCGTTGGTCGACAGAGCGATAGAAAGCGGGGCCTGCTTGTCACCATAGATGACAGCGGGAATGAGACCATTGCGGCGAAGTTCACGGGAGGACCCCTTACCGACCCGTTCGCGCGCCTCGGCCTTGAGCTCGTAATTGTTCTGGCTCATGGCATTTCCTTTCGAGGTTATTTGGAGTGTTCGCCGCAGCTAATATCGCTGACATTGGCAAACCGGAGGGTATCTCTCGATGCTCTCCCATCCGCATTGCCTCCAAGGGTGTCTACGCGGACGAGGCGCTCATAATACAAACAGTGGTCATTGGCAAGCAAAAGCCCATGGGTTCTCGGCTATCTATTGCCAGAGGATAGCCGTAGGGGCGCATTCGGAAAGACGCCGAAGGCACCCTGTTGATATTGCAGAAGCCTTAACCTTGCTTGCCAACCTTTCAATTATCATTTGTTTCTAAAACGGCAGAGACACTCAAGCCGGAAAATCAAATGCAGCACATATTGAATTGTATCGCCATCGACCATGACTGGCGTTACGTGAGCGCTGCAGTGATGATTTGTGTGGTTGGCTCGTTCCTGACCATCCGGTTGTTTTCGCGCTCGCGTCGCGCAGCCGGGATCGAACGCGCGATCTGGATCTTTCTGGCTGGCTTTATCGGCGGCACGTCCATCTGGACCACCCATTTTCTGGCGATGCTGGGCTATTATCCCGGTGGTGCTGCCAGCTATGGCGGCGAACTGACTTTTCTTTCATTGGTCATCTCAGTGACGACGACTGTCTGCGGTATTGCTCTTTCCACCTATGCCGGCCGTTCGGCGCTTGTCGAAGCCGGAGGTATGGTGCTGGGTCTCGGCATCGCGGCCATGCATTATACCGGCATGGCGGCCTACGAAATTCGTGGAGCGGTTATCTGGGATCAGGCTTATGTCTTCGCTTCGCTCGTGCTCGCGGGGCTGTTGGGAGCGCTGGCAACTAACCGTGTGGTGCGTCCGGTCACCCGCTTTTGCCGTTATGGCGGGCCTTTGGTTATGGTCCTCGCTATTGCGTGCACGCATTTCACCGGCATGGCGGCGATGTCGGTTACTTTGGATCCAACGATCACGGCCGCAGCCGAAACCATTTCTCCGGTTTTGCTGGGCTTCACCATTCTGTCGGTGATGATGATCCTTCTGGTGCTGGCGGCCTGCGCTTATCTACTGGATGCGCGCACCAATGAGGCTGCGATTGAGCGTTATCGTCACCTGTCGCGCCATGATGCGTTGACAGGCTTGCCGAACCGATCTGCCTTCAATGAAGAAATCGAAACCCTGTCGCGCCGTGGTCATGAGGGTTCAACGAAGATTGCGGTTCTTTCTTTCGATCTTAACCGGTTCAAGGAAATCAACGATGTGCATGGCCATGCGGCGGGAGACGCGGTGTTGCGTGAAATTGCTGCCCGGCTTGCAGCATCACTGCGCGAAGGTGAGTTTCTGGCGCGTATCGGCGGTGACGAATTTGTCGCTTTGACGCGCAATTATTACGTACATTCCGATGCCAGTGCCATGGCAAACCGGATGATTGAGGAAATCGGCAGACCGGTTCAGTGGAACGGCAGCACGTTCACGGTCGGTTCGAGTGTCGGCATAGCCATCCACCCTGACGATTCTCTGGATATCGATGACCTTCTCGCGCAAGCGGATGTCGCCATGTACCGGGCCAAGCAGTCTGGCGAAAACGCGATATGCTTTTATGACCCATCGATGGATCAGGCTGCGCGTGAGCGCAATATTCTTGCGATGGATATGCGGGCCGGGCTGCGTCGTGGCGAGTTCGAACTCTACTATCAGCAGCAGAACGACACGCTGAGCGGCGCTGTGATCGGGTTCGAGGTGCTGCTGCGCTGGCGGCACCGGACGCGTGGTCTCGTGCCGCCGATGGAGTTCATTCCGATTGCAGAACGCAACGGCTTCATCAACGAGTTAGGCGAATGGGTTCTGCGCGAGGCATGCATGGAGGCGGCGACCTGGAAAAATCCGCTGCGGATTGCCGTGAATGTTGCTGCGCCACAACTGGCGGACATGACGCTGCCAGCCAAGGTGCGTGATATCCTGTCGTCCAGCGGTCTGCCGGCGGATCGTCTGGAACTCGAGATTACCGAATCCGGCATCATCGCCGATCAGCAGCGTGCGCTGATCATCATCCGCCTGCTCAAGGATATCGGCGTGAAGATCGCCATGGACGATTACGGTACCGGCTATTCGTCGCTTTCGACGCTGCTGACCTTTCCGTTCGACAAGATCAAGATCGACCGGGCCTTTGTTGATGGCGTTCCAAACAGCGCTCAGTCGGCGGCGATCGTTCGCTCCACGCTGATCCTTGCGGAAAGCCTGAATATTCCCGTCTTGGCGGAAGGCGTCGAGACCGATGCGCATATTGCTTTCCTCAAGGAAGAGGGATGCCGGCAGGTGCAGGGCTATCTGTTCGGAAAGCCGGTACCGCGCGCAGGGATCGAAGATATCGTCAATGGCTCAGCCATGTCCGTCGAGGGTATTTCTACGATTATGGGCGGTGCTTCCGCGGCTTGATCTGTGGTTGTTTCGACGTAACCCCATTATCTTCTCGGGTGGCACATTGACTTTCGGCCGTCTGCTTGCAGATTTGCCCCAAATAACAACGACAGGAGTCGATCCATGCGTCTCAACCTCGCTACGGTAAGCGCCGTGGCAATCGCGGCCGCGATGTTCCATCAGCCGGTTCTGGCCGCCGACGTCAACGAACAGGGAGCCAAGGAGCTTCAGGGCAGCCTGACAAAGATGCTGCCGCAAAAGATGGTTGAGAAGGGCGTCGTTGCGGTTACGCCAAAGAACGACGCTTACGAGATCCTTTTTGATCTGCCGAAGCTGATCGGGCTTTTCGACAATCCGCATTTCTCGCTCAAGCAGATCACGCCAGTGACGCTGTCCGCAACGCCGGCAGATGGTGGCTTGTGGCAGGTGGAGGGCACGAATGATTTTGCCATGTCCAGCACCGGCAAGGATCTGGAAGGCAAGGACTCCAATTTCAGCTACTCGATCGCTCAGATTGAATATGACGGCCTGTTTGACCCGCTGATCAGCTATTTCCGTTCCGGCGACTTCAGTTCGGGTGCCGGCACCATCAGCACCACAGCCGGTGCCGAAAAGATGGATGCCAGCTTCTCCGGCATGGAATACACGTTGTCTTCGGTCGCCGGCGCGGCGGCAGGCGTCATGGATTTCCGCGGCAGCGGTTCGATCGCTGATTTCAAGCAGACGATCACGACACCGCAGGCTCCGTTCGAGTTCTCTGCCGAAAGCGTCGACATCGATGCAGGTGCTTCCGGCGTCAATGCCCAGAAGCTGCGTGACCTGTTTGTGTTCATCGCCGACAAGGCCAACAAACAGAAGCTGGACGCACCGGAAATCGAGCAGCTGAAGGGCCATGTGCGCGAAGCACTGCCGTTCTTCACCAGCTTCGATGAAAAGATCGACCTGCAGAACAGCACGGTTTCCACTGAGCAGGGTGATGTTTCGGCAGAGACCGTCAGCTATTCCTTGAAGGCTGCCGGTCCGCTCGAGGCAATGGAAGTCGGTGTTGGTTTCGGGGCAAAGGAACTGGAACTGGCTGACGGTATGGTACCGCCGGTTTATGCGGCCTTCGTTCCGACCGTTGCCGATCTGCAGGTTTCGGTTCCGAACCTCAACCTTCAGGAGCCGATCAATGTGCTGCTGAATGCCGATTACACCAAAGAAAAGCCGCTTAGCGACGGGGAAGCCGCGGCAATGGGCCTTTCGGTTTTCCCGGGCGGCGCCTATACGGTCAATATCAACAAGTCGGTCGTGACTGCGCCGTCCTATGATCTGGAAATCAGCGGCAAGGTAACCGGTTCGCTGATGGCGCCGGATCGCGTGGCTGTCGATGCGGTCATTCTCGCCCGCGACTTCGACAAGACCATGGCTGCCGTGCAGGAGCTTGGACAGGCCGACCCGCAGGTCATGCAGGTCTTCCTCGGCATGACCATGGTGAAGGGCCTTGCCAAGACTGACAGCGATGGTCGTTCGCGTTGGGAAGTCAGCGTTGACCAGAACCGCAAGGTAACGATCAACGGCAATCTGCTGCCGTTCTGATACTCTTCGATGCGGGCGCGATTGCCGCGCCCGCACCGCTGCCGATAGGCATACTTACGCGCAACAAAAAAGCCGCCCGGTAAGGAGCGGCTTTTTTAATGCGTGATGATTGCCGGCTCAGTCGAACAGGCTGGATACCGATTCTTCCAGCGCCGTGCGGTTGATCGCTTCGCCAAGAAGGTTGGCGGTCGAAACCACGCGGATATTCGGTGCTGACTGTACTGCCGTCGTCGGCTGGATCGAGTCGGTGATGACCAGTTCTTTCAGCATGGACGAGGAAATGCGGGCAACCGCTCCACCCGACAGGACGCCGTGGGTGATGTAGGCGGTAACGCTGGTCGCACCGTTCTTCAGAAGCGCTTCGGCAGCGTTGCAGAGCGTACCGCCCGAGTCGACGATATCGTCGATAAGCAGACAGTCCTTGCCACTGACGTCACCGATGACGTTCATGACTTCCGATTCACCGGCGCGTTCGCGACGCTTGTCGACGATGGCCAGCTGGCAATCGAGACGCTTGGCAAGCGAACGGGCGCGAACCACGCCGCCGACGTCGGGAGAAACCACCATGACGTTCTTCAGGTCATAATGTTCCTTGACGTCACGGGCCAGGATCGGCACGGCGTAGAGGTTGTCAGTGGGGATGTCGAAGAAGCCCTGGATCTGGCCTGCATGCAGGTCGAGTGTCAGGACACGATCGGCGCCGGCCTCGGTGATGATATTGGCGACGAGCTTTGCCGAAATCGGTGTGCGCGGCCCGGCCTTACGGTCCTGACGAGCATAGCCGAAGTAGGGAAGAACTGCCGTGATGCGCTTGGCGGAAGACCGCTTGAACGCATCGATCATGATCAGCAGTTCCATGAGATGGTCGTTGGTCGGAAAAGACGTCGACTGGATGACGAAGACATCTTCGCCACGGACATTTTCCTGGATCTCTACGAAGATTTCCTGGTCCGCGAACCGTCTGACGCTGGCTTTTCCGACAGGAACATTGAGATACTTGCAGATCGCATCGGCTAAGTGCCGGTTCGAATTTCCTGCGAAAACCTTCATTTCGGTCCGCCTATTGTGTGCTGGATGGGGGCCTTTTACCGCTGCAGTTGGTGAATGCAAGCCCGATTGGACGATGCCCCTACTTTTTTATGAAGACTCGATGACGAAGGCTGCGTTTTTGCATCAGTCAATGTGGTGTGGCGACGCGTTTCAGCCCGGTTGCGCATGTCGCCATTCCATATATGCATCAATCGTTTCGCCGGCGATAGCCTCCATCGTTGCTGCCGGAACGGAGGCCCATGGATCGCTGCCGCCGCCTGGAACTTTTTGCTGCCCCTGAATGCGGTTGAGGCGCGTGCCGCTGCCGTCGAGAATATCCCAGACATAAACGACGGTGACACTGCCGCTATCTGCAAAGGCGGAGAGGTAACCTTTGAGGATATGTTCGGACGAGGTATCGCCGGACGCCTTGATGGTGAGACCGGCGGCGCGGGCGCGCATGCCGAGTTGCCGCGACAGCGGTGTGACGGCCTGAACGGGCGCGCCGATGATCGGCAGGAAGCGGATGGTTTCCGACACGGATGCATTCTGTTGTGCCGGCGGCAAGCTGGCCTGCACGGGGGCGGCCTGATTTTGCGGCGGAGTGTTTGCCGGAATATTCTGTCGTGCCTGGGTCGATCTGGGCAACGGATCCAGAGGTGCTGTAGCTATCGGCGCACTGTTGCCGGCATCGATGGCACGAGCCTGTGCTTCCGTCGAATTCTGCGGTCCTCGACGGCTTGCCGAAGGTGGAGCTGGAAACTGATCGTTTCGATAATTTCCGCCAGCATAAGCACTTGCTCCGTTACCCGACTGGGTGGAGGCCATCCGCTCGGTGTCCGCCTGTGTCACCGGGCTGGATGGTTGCATGCCGCCGCCAACATCGACCTGTGGTGTCAGGGCGTCGGTCGTGTTGCAGGCGGAAAGGCTGAGTGCGCAGGTCAGAGCGAGCAGCGATGCAGCTATACGGCACGGAAATCCGGGCATCGTTCTGCCTTGCCGCATATCAATCTCCTTTACCGCCAGTCCCGGCGATAAATTTACGTGTGCTGTTTAGGCGCGTCAATGCCGCGGGCGCCACTGCTAATGGCGCCCTTGGTGACGTCACACTCAGGCCGGGAAAGCGGGCAGGGCGATAAGGTCGAGCGGGTGACGCGAGAGGGGGCGAGGAGCGTCTTCGGTCGTCAGGTATGTATGGCCAAGCGTCATCGCCGCACCGCTATCGGAATCCATGATGATCATGTGAACGAACAAAGTCATGCCGGGCAGTATTGCCTGGGGATTGCCCTGATAGAACATCTGCTGCTCCATCCACGATGGCGAAAAACGGGCACCCAGCGAATAACCGCAGGCGTTCAGGCGGTGACGGGTCAGGCCGCGCTCATCCATGATGCGGGCGTGGGTATCGAAGACGTCACCAAAGGTGTGGCCGGGGCGAAGCACCTCTTCGATCGCTACAATGGTTTCGTGACAAGCAGTGTAGAGTTCGCGGTGGCGTGCACTCGGCTCACCGATCAGCACCGTGCGCATCATGGCTGCATGATAGTGAGCGCTGACGCCCGCCCATTCCAGCGTCAACTGGTCGGACGCGGAAAGCGTGCGGCGGCCGGCCTTGTATCGGCACAGAAGCGCATCGTCGCCGGATCCGATGATGAACTCGTTGGCGGGATAATCGCCGCCACCGGCGAAAATGGCGCCCTGCATGGCGGCGAGGATATCCGCTTCGCTGCCGCTTGCCTTGATCAGCGGCAGGGCAGCGTCGAGCGCGTCATCGGCAAGGGCGGCTGCTTTTTCAATATAGGCGATTTCGGCGGGGCTTTTGATCAGCCGCAGTTCGCCGACCAGCGTCGAGGCATCAACAAGCTGAGCAAAGGAGTTCAACTGATTGTCGAGCAGACGGGCGATGCGACCGGTCATGCCATGCGTGTCGTATTCGACGCCGATCCGGCTGCCGAGGAGATCGAAATCGCTAAGCAAGTTTTTGAGGTCGATGGTCGGATCGGCATTGGCGCGGTCGACCCAGACGACGATGTTTTCGATGATCGAGGTGTGGCGGGCCTGACGCAGATCGGCCGAGCGGGTGATCAGCGACATGGTGCCGTCGGCTTTGACTACGAGGCATTGGAAAAAACAGTAGCCAAAGGTGTCGTAGCCGGTCAGCCAGTACATGCTTTCCTGAGCGAACAGCAGCATGGCATCGAGCTTGTCGGCCTTCATCCTCTCGGTCAGACGGGCGAGGCGGGCATCATATTCCGGTCTCTCGAAATGCAGGGCCATGTCAGTCCTCCCTTTTCGTGATGCTGATGGCCGAAATCTGGCGGCCATAATCGGGTTCCTCGGCATGCGTGGTGCGGCGGTAGGAATAAAAGCGTGCCTGATCGGAATAGGTATCGATGTCGAGCTTTTCCGCCTTCACACCGGCAACCTTGAGGCGCTTGAGGGTAAGGGAGGGAAGGTCGAACAGCGCGTGGTCTGGTTTGCCCGAGGGCGTGAAAAATTCCTCATAGGCTGGATCGAAGCCGAGAAACCGTTCGAAGAATTCCGGGCCGACTTCGTAGCTGGCACCTGATATCGACGGGCCGAGGCAAGCGGTGATGTTTTCGCGGGTTGCTCCAAGCGCGATCATTGCCGCGATAGTGTTTTCGGCGACGCCGCCGAGTGCACCTTTCCAGCCGGCATGGGCCGCACCGATGACACCAGCCTCTGCATCCGCAAACAGGATCGGGCCGCAATCGGCCGCCAGCACGCCCAGAACGATGCCGGGTACGCGGGTGACCATGGCGTCGGCCTGCGGCCGTTCCGACGTATTGTCGGCGCTCACCACGACGACATCAGGCGAATGGACCTGATGGACGGTTGCCAGACTTTCCGGCTGCGAGCCGAACCATGCGGCGACACGGCGACGATTTTCCACGACGTTGTCACGCACATCATCCGAACCGAGGCCGACATTGAGGCCTGCATAAATGCCTTCCGAAACGCCGCCCTGGCGGGTGAAAAAACCGTGGCGAATGCGGCTGCCGGCGTTTTGCGCGAGCAGGGGGCTTTCAATCGGCGTCGGCAAGTTTTCCTGCATCGGCTGGACTGTTTCTCGTTCTGATGGGGGAAGGGTGGATGAAGGCCTCTGCACCGGATATCCGGTACAGGCGGAGGGTGCGGTGTTTCCCGGTTCGCTGCTTCGTTGGGGTGGATGTTGGCCCAGCCAAGCGCCCTCTGTCAATCGCGATGGATATCACGAGCAGGTTTGTGGCTCGGAACTGGCCGGGATCAGTCGATCTTGCGGAAGGGTGCCAGTCGCACATCCGGGCTGGAGATGGCGAGAACCTTGAACAGCTCACCCATCTTGCCGGCGCCTTCTCCGGCAAGCCGGTCGACGGCTGCCGCTATCAGCTTCTGCTGCTCGAAAGTTTTTTCCTTGGCCAGCTTGGAGGCGCGCTCGGCAATGCCAAGGCCGTAGAGGAAGTCACCCTGACGCAGGCAGCCATTGATGTGTGCGCCGGCAGCCAGCGCCACCTTGGCAAGGTCCTCGAAATCGACGTGACTGGTGAGATCGGCTTCGCCCGGATGCGCCAGGGGATCGTCGAACTGATGCTTCAATACCGCTTGCAGCGTGTCGCCATAGCTGGTCGACATCGTGCCGTAATCGACGATGGCAGCGGTGCCGCCGTGATGGCGCAGACGCTCCGACAGGGTCTGCATCACCGCCTGACGGGCAGGGGC
>Ga0075364_10000265_pt1 | contig 25462 bp, 19 predicted proteins | sample EndMetdeltDD1764_FD_71517 | JGI IMG/M metagenome (GOLD analysis project Ga0075364, IMG submission 71517) | Populus endosphere microbial communities from Tennessee, USA - Endosphere MetaG P. deltoides DD176-4 | ecosystem: Host-associated > Plants > Roots > Endosphere | place: USA: Tennessee... | reverse complement strand
CAGTCGCGCCGCCTTGCGGGCGTCGTCGTAGAACAGCTCGTAGAAGTCGCCCATGCGAAAGAACAGCAGCACATCGGGGTGGTCGGCCTTGGCGGCGAAGAACTGCTGCATCAATGGCGTATGTTTTGAGGCGCTATCCGATTTTGAATTTTTCTGTTTGTTTTCAGTCGCTTGATTCTTGTCGGGCACTGGCTTCACTGGGTCGAAAAGGGCGTAGAATCGGTCTGGCATCGACTTGCGTGGTCCACAAATGGACCAGGGCAGCGGGTCTGGGTGCGGGTTGTGGTCCGTATGGACCATCCCTTGGCACGCAACGAGGCATGGACCATGGCAAAAGTCGCTGTGCAGAAGTATCGCCTGACACAGGCGCAACTGCGCTCCCTGACCATCGCACAACGTCCTGAGTTGGACCAAGGCGGGCGAGTCGTAATGGTGCCCAACACGAAGGGTCCGTATCGGTTCGCAGACGCCACGCCAGGCGCTCCGGTGGGCTTTGGGTTCTACGTCGGCCCCACTGGGGCGTTCTACGAGCTGCGGACCCAGCACGAAGGCGTGCGGCGCCGGATCGCTTTGGGGTCGGTCCAAGACCTAACGGTGGCCCGCGCACACGAGTTGGCCGGTGCGCAACGCCACCACATCCGACAGACCGGTGAGGATCCACGCACGCGCGTGCGCACCGAGGTGGCCAGGCAGCGGGCACGCGGTATGACCGTGGGCGACGCGCTCCGCACGTACATCGCGCATCTGGAAGATCGGATGGCGCGCGGCAAGGCCAAGGCCGGTGGCGTTCATGGCGTCAAGGATGCGCTGGCTCGGTTGGAGCGTCCCGAAGTGGGGCTTGCCGATCGGGCCATTGTTGAATTGACCGACGCCGACATCCTGGGGGCGTGGAACGCGCTGCGGCACTCGTGCATGTTGCTGTCCAACCGGATCAAGCCAGACATGAAGCAATGGCTGGCCGGGCAGGGGCAGTGGTTCAAGCTCAAGCGCGAGGATCTGGTGCGGTTGGGGCTGACGGGCAAGGCCGTGGAGCTGGCGTACTCGGCTGGCCTGACGGCCACTGAGCAGACGATGGGGAACGCGTCGCGTGCTGTGGCCCGTGCCATCGCTGCGGAACGCAAAGTGGCCAGCCAAGCCGGACGGCAGCCGGCCGTCGTGTACAACCCATTCGACGTGCTGGGCGACGAGGATCGCTATCGATCCACGCGCGAGCTGGCCATCCACTACGAAAACGCGAAGGTCCGCAATCCGCTGGGCACGGACACGTCGGCCACGGGCAAGCAGAGTCTGCCCACGGTGCTCAAGGCGTTGGTGGGGCGGCGGGACATGCAAAACGGACACAACGCCGTGGCGGTGGACTATCTGTTGCTGACTCTGTTGTGGGGCGCGCGACGTGGCGAGGGCGCCAAGCTGCGCTGGTACAACAGCTGCTCTGTCGAAGAGCTGGGTCTGCAACTGGTGTCATGGGCGTGGCTGGCACCCAAGCCGAACGTGAAAAATCCCACCACGGGATTGCGTGGCTCCCAGGTGTTTTTCCACGACACCAAGAACGGCCAGTTCCAGCTGTTGCCGGTGGCTCACTTCGCCGAACAGATCCTGCGGTGGCGAGCCGACGACAGCATCATGAAAGAGCGGGCACGGACGAAAGCGCTGGCCCAAGCGAAGCACGAGGGTGATGCGGCTGCGGCGGCACGTCATGCGTGGCACCTGGCCAATCTGCGGCGCTGGGTGTTTCCAGCGCGCAACCCACAATCGAAGGAAGGCCACCACACCGACAGCAAGGCCATCTTGCATAACGTGCGGATCGACGCAGGGCTGCTGGATCCGGAGCGGGGCATCGACATTGGCCTGACGCCCCACGATCTGCGGCGCACACTGGGGCGGTTCGCCGGCAACGTCCTGCCCGGACATGTGGTCAGTCAACTGCTCAACCACCACAACGACAAGGAAGACGGCCGCATGGCCAAGGTCACGGAGCGGTACAGCCAGCAGGAGTGGCCCACGCTGCAAGACGCCATGACCAAGGTGGAAGAATTGATGATCGCCACCAGCCCGCGCGTGTGGAATATTCTCAAGGGTCCGGAGAAGCAGTTGCTCGATGAGCACCGCGATCCGCCCCTGAAACTTCCTTCCAGGCGCACCCTTGGCCATCGCAGCAAAGCGCACACCGCAGGACGCCAAAGCAGCGCTGGCTAAGCGCCGAGCCGAGGCGGACGCCCGTGCGAGGGCGGCCATCGACGCGCTACGAATCGCTGCAGATCTGCGACGCCACCAAGCGACATCGGACGCGTTGGAGGGCTTGCTGACGCGTGCCACGGGTCTGCGCTTCGAGACGCTTGCCGATCTGCTAGCGCCGCAGCCTTGGGCGTTGAATGCCGATGGTGCCGTGCTGGGCCACCTACTGACCGTACACGAGGATGTGTTCTTGGCGGCGGTTGCCGACGAGCGGATGGATGGTCTGCCCTTGGGCGATGCGTTCGGTCTGCCATGGGCCGACCTGGGCGAGCGGGACGCGTGGACGCGGGCGTATGCAGAGGCCCTGCACGCGATGGCTGATGAAGCCGAGAGGCAGTTGGAGGCGCAGCTTAGGCGGGACGCGCTGCAACAGGTCGCAGAGAGAATTAGGCGCTCATAGAAGCCATCCTTGGAGGGAGGCATGTTTCGACGGATTGAATCGATTGCAGGTGCCGCAGTGTGGAGCGGCTACGATGGGCGGGCGAGCACAGCGAAGGATTTCGGTAGGTACAACCTGATCTATGGCTGGAACGCGTCGGGAAAGACGACGCTCTCGCGTGTCTTCGGGCTGCTGGCCGGATCTGGGGAAGTGCGGCTGCCGGCCGATGCTCGCGTTCGTATGAGCGTCAGCCAAGAGGTCTTGGACAGCGCGAAGGCGCAGGACCGTGGGCGGATGCCCGTACATATCTTTAATCGCGATTTCATCGACGACAACTTGCAGCGAGCTGACTACACGCACGCGCCCGCGCTGTTCATTGTCGGACAGGAAAACATCCGTCTGAGCAATCGTATCGCCTCACTGACTCATCGGCGCGATCGAGTCGCGGCAATGTACAGAGCGGTCCAGCAGAAGCAGGGCGAAGCGAACAACGCCAGGGAGAAAGCAGCAACCGGCTTGGCCCGAGAAGTGGCGACGATGTTGGGGATCCGCACGTTCCGGGCACCAGACCTGAAAGGACTTGCGCAAAGTTTGACCAAACCGGCCGAGCATCTGCTGGATGACATCACGCTGCAGGCCGCCGTGAACCAGGCCAGGGACCAGAGTGATTTTGCTCCGGTTCGCAACTTGCCCCCGGTTGTGACATCTCCGCTTCCGGCCATCGAGGACATCGAAAAGCTCTTGAAGGAGACGCCAGAGCAGAATGCCATCAAGCGATTGACCGACGATCCCGCGCTAAGCGAGTGGGTGCGGCACGGCTTGCGGTTCCATGAGAAAAGCGCGACATGTGCCTTCTGCGGGGGGGATGCCGCGCAGGCGCTGCAAGCGTACGCCAGGCACTTCTCCGATGCGTATCGCCGTCAACATGCTTCTATCCAAGCTGCCATTGCTCGCCTGGAACAACCAAGCGCGTTACCTAACTTCCCGCATGAGAAGGACTGGGTACCTGGTGTGCGGTCCGCAGTGCAAGAGGCGCTGCGGCGACTCGAAGCCTGGAATGCTCGGGAGAACGAGACCCGATCTATCTGGGCTGAGCTGTTGCGTCAGAAATTGGAAAGTATGGAGGTGGCCTTGTCTGTGGACCCGGTGGAGGACCGAGTTCCGGAACTGAGCGCAATCCTTGCGGATCTCCGGGTAGCCACGGATGAACACGACCGTGCATGCGCTGAGTTGGAAGAGACGCGGCGAACAGCTGGCGGCAAGGTCAAGATGCATTTTGCGGCTCGGTACTTGCTCGATCCAGGAATGGCGGAAGCGATCGAACTACTCAATCAGGCCGGCGCTGTACTCGACCGGGTGCAGAAGGTCGGCCAGACGATTAGGACAAAAGCAGAGGCGGCGCAAGCAGAGTTGCAGCGCAGCTCGGTGGCGGCCAGCCAGATCAATGATTTGCTCAAGCGACTGCTAGGACCGCGGATCTCAGTGGAGCAGGCTCAGGACAAGAGGGTCCGTTTTATTCGAGAAGGTCAGCCGGCTACCAACATGAGTGATGGGGAGCGGACGGCAATCTCCCTGGCGTATTTCTTAGTGAGCCTGAGCCAGAACGGGCAAAGGCTGGAGGAGCAGATCGTCTTCATTGATGATCCGATTTGTAGCTTGGACGCCAACCACATTTACGAGGTAGCGTACCTTTTGATCGGGACCTTGAAACAATGTCGGCAACTGTTCGTCTCAACGCACAGCTCGGAGTTCTTCAACACCATCAAGCAAGACTGGGCCGATCGCAGCGGCAGATTCAAGAAGGAGCACGAAGCGTTCCTCGTTCACCGTGAAGCAGGCGGTAATAGCCAGTTGTTGGCGCTGCCTGGGCACCTGGCAAAGTTCCGATCGGATTACCATCATGTCTTCTATTGTTTGCGGAAGTTCCAGTCCAGTACGAGCCAAGACATCGAGTCTTACCTGAGCTGTCCGAACCTGCTTAGACGTTTCCTGGAGATGTACTTGGGCTTCAGGAGGCCTACGTCTAAGTCGTTTCAGGACAAGCTCGACATCTTGTTCGACGACGAGGTGGAGCGAGGCGCAGTGGCGAGATATGTGGATGAGGGCTCGCACAGCACTTCGACGCTTCGTCTGCTGGAGTATTCAGACTTCCCCGCTATGTCGCGGGGCATGGTGGAGCGTGTCATGCGAGCCATGGAACGTGTTGACGCGGACCACTATGCGGTGCTGCTGAGTGAGACCAATTAGGGCATTCTCAGAACCCGATATCCATGCCGCGGTTCCGTTTCCGTGCTTGCTCGATCGCCGCTGCCAACTCGACTTCGTGCTCCAGCACTCGTGCCGCTGTCGGAACGCGTGCCATCCACTCAGGGCCGACACGCTCGATGGCCTCGGCCACCGTGTACCCCATCTGGGTCAGCCACTCCCGTTGGTTGAGCACCAAGGCGGCGGTCAGCTTCTCGCCCGTGGATAGCACACCGAAGTTGCCGTCACGGGCGGCGCGCGACTTATCCAAGATCTGGTCGAGGAGATGGTCGGTAGGCTGCATGTCGGCGCTCATTTGAGCTTCCCGCTACGCTGAGCCTCGATAGCCGCCTCTGCCTCTAAGGCATCCCCGTGCTCCAAAACGAACTGAAACTGAGCCTCTAGCTCGTCATAGTCCAGCTCGTTCCTGATCTCCGACAGCAGCTCTTCGGGCCACATGTGCGGACGGCTCATCCCCTGCGCGACGTAGTAGGTGTGGTTGCGCTCCAGTACGTGCCGGATCACGTTCTCCTGTTCGGTCGTAAGGGTCGGGCAGCTCATTTGCCTTTCACCTTGCTGTCGAACTTCGCGGCCAACGCATCCTTGTAGATCTCCTTGGCCTCTTCCATCGTGCAGCCGTATCCGTCGGCGAGCTTGAGCAGTTCGTCGGCGATCTTGCGCCGGCCTTCCTCTGCCGACTTTGCCATGGCCTGCGTTGCAGCCTTTGCCTTGTCGCGCGCTTCTTGGAGCGTGAACCGTGTCCAGTCTTTCAACAGGGCGTCGAGTTCCTTTGCTGGTAATCCCTTGGCAATGGCCTGATCGACCGTGAGTGCGGGCTTCTCTGCGCGTTGTGCGCGCTTGCGTGCGGGAGCAGAACGCGTGCCAGGCGTCGCACACTTGACGCGCTCCTTGGTTGGCTTGTGGCCCGGCGGGGTAGGCGCAGCCAGCGCGACGGTATCGAGCTGATCCGCGGTATCGGACAGATCGTCGACGGCTGACTTGCTGGAGGTAGGTTGGAGTGGGGCGGATGTGGTGGGCTGGAAATCGTCGAATGGGTTGGCGGACATGGCAGGCAGAAATTTTGGGTCTGCCAGCAGCATGTGAGAAATCAGAAAACGCGCAAGAGCATATGCGGGCGCGACGAGGCGGAAGTCGAGGCAGCCGAGAGCAGGCGCGCAGCTGCCAGAACGACAGGGCGCCGACAGGCGACCTGAAACCGGCCGAGCGAAAGCGAGGCCGGCGACCTGGTCTGTGGGAGCGAAAGCCAGCTTACGGGGCCGGCTACGATGAAGCTGCAGCCGGCGACGGCCAGCCAACGATGGAACTGTCGGCTGGCCGAACGCGCGACGATGAAGCTGTCGCGCGCAAGAGCCAATGACTAGGTCATTGCTGACAAGCAGCAATACACGAATGCACCTAAGGTGAGCAATCGTGTTCCGTTTTGCGAACGGAAACCGCGAAACGAAAGGAAAATCGCGTTGCTCACTGGCAAACCCTTGCCAATCTTTGGCCCTATCGCATGCTGTTGTAGGGCCAACAGAAATCGCGCGCATGAGCACCCAGATCCGCTTCCGCCTCAGCGGCCACGATGAGGCATCTTTCCTCGAAGCTGCCCGGCAAACGGGCCTTGCGCCGGATGCCTATGCCCGCGTGCGGGCACTGACACCGATTGAGCCTGGGGCGAAGCTGTCGACTGATCTTGAAGCGCGTTTGGATGCGTTGGAGCGCCGCCTGGCTGCACTGGCCGACAGCCAGTCCCGCCCCACGGCTCCGCCGACTACCGTCGTCAACGGCATCGGTATCGACGATCTGGTGGTGGAGATCCGTCGCGAAGTTAGGGTCGGCTTCAACGCGATCCTGACACTGCTGGATGGTGATGCGTTGCCGGAGATCCCCAGCAGCCAAACGCAGCCGAACCGGCGCAACTGATCGGGCGGTGTTGCGATGGCGGTTCTGAAATCCACCAAGCTCATGCTCAAGAAAGACGGCAGTATCGATGCCGTTCGCAAGTACCTGAGCACGACACGCGAGTACTACGCGCAAGAGGGCTTGTCGCTGGACGGCAGTCCGATCCTGCCGGATGCGGAGTGGCTGGATAGTCCTGCGGTGGCGGCGTTGGGCTTGAGTGATCCAGGGCGCAAACAAGACGATGACTTCGCGCGATTGTTGGCCGGGTACAACCCGCGAACGGGCGAGGCGCTGGTCCAAAACGCCGGCGAAGCAGGCCGGTGCATGGCGGTGGACCTGACGTTCTCGCCACGGAAGGAGTACAGCCTGGCATTCATCGCGGCCTCCCCGCAGGAGCGGGCGCAGATGACGCAGGCATTTCACGACGCACGCGACAAGGCGCTGGCGTTGATCTCCGGTGGCCTGAACAGTCGAGCGGGGAAGGGCGGACATCGGCATGTGGCAGTGGATGGATTGCTGGTACGCGCCGTGGACCACATCGACAGCCGCAATGGTGATCCGCAATGGCACTGCCACGCGGTGGTGGCGAACGTCGCGCGATGCGCTGATGGAAAATGGCGGTCGGTGGACATGCGCGATTTGATGCGCACCACGGGCAGTCTTCAAGAAGCCGCCCAGGAAGTCTTTGCCCGTGAGCTGGCCGAAGGCTTCATGGCTCTGGGGTTCGGCATCGAGCGACAGCGGATTGTGGACGAAGACGAACGCGACACGGGCAAGGTGGCCAACCACATTGTCGGCATCGACCAAGCCACCTGTGATGCGTTCTCCACGCGCCGAAAGGAGATCCAGGAAGGACTAGCGAAAGCGGCGTTGGAAGGTCGGACCACTGACGCCACGGAAGTGGCCAAGGCCACGCGCCAAGCCAAGCACATGAGTGCGTCGGAGGTGCTGGTGGACGCGCGCACGCGACTGGAAGAGCTGGCGGCGAGGGCACCGGGGCACTTCATCAAAGCATCTGACCTCGTGGGTAAGGACAGTGTGGCGCTGGCCAAGGAGAAGGATGTCGCGATGTGGTTTGACGAACTTCACGCCATGGACAGCCACTGGAACCGCTCAGGCCTGATCGCCAAGCTGGCACGTGAACTGCCGTTGGGCACGGGCATCGACATCCCCGCCGAGGCAGATCGGCTGTTGGCGGAGTGGGAGGCCAACGGCACGATCATCCGGCTGCGCGATGACCCGGACTTGCAGCAGGCGCGATGGTGCTCCCGAGATCAGTGGTTCCTCGAAACAACCGTGCTGCCTGCGGCGAAAAAGCGCGCGGACGAGCAGGCCATTCGGTTGGATCGCGAGGCGGTGCATTCGGCCATCGAAGCGCATGAAGCCGCGATGTCGGAGAAGCTGGGCAAGGCCGTTGAATTGTCTGACGAACAGAAGGCCAGCGTGCTGCATGTGGCCTGTGACACGGGCGGATTGGCTTGCATCATCGGCCAGGCGGGCACGGGCAAAAGTGCCAGCGCGGGTGCGTATGTGCGTGCGTTCAAGGCAGCCGGTCGTCGGGTGATCGGTACGTCCACCAGCCAAGCGGCGACGGACAACTTGCGCAATGAAGCCCAGATCGAGGGCAAGAACACGGCGGAGCTGTTGCATGCCTTGGACAAGGGAACGCTGACCCTGACGGCTGACGATGTGATCGTGCTTGACGAAGCGGGCATGGTGGGCGCGAAGACGTTCCGCCGCATCCAAAAGCATGTGGATGCCGTAGGCGCCAAGCTCATCGCGGTGGGCGATCCCAAGCAATTGGAAGCTATTGAAGCGGGCGGGCCATTTGCGCAGCTGTGCGAGAACTTCGGTGCGGCGGCCATCACGCAGATCATGCGCCAGCGCAACGTCGAAGAGCGCGCACTGGCTGAGTCGTTTTACGACGAGAGCAAAACCGGCGGGGACGTTGTGGAGGAGATGCTAGCCAAGGGCATGCTCCGGAAGGACAAGCACCAGGTGAAGGCGCTGGCCCAGGCGTACTTGGCCGACGAGCGATCGGCGCAAGACAAGTTGATTGTCGTACATACCCATGCGGACGCATCGGCCGTGGATCAGTACGTTCGGGCGGGCTTGAAGGACAGTGGTGCGTTGCACGCAGGCGCATCGAAAACGCTGACCTTGGGGAGCGGCCAGTACGCACGGGAGCTGGAGGTGTGCCTGGGCGAACGCATCCGCTTCCAGAAGAACGACCGTAAGGACAAGGACGGCACGCGCCGCTGGAACAACAACGATATCGGCACGGTGGTGGGCTTCAAGCGCGCCACCTCAAAGCGTGGACTGGTGCTGGTCATCCAGATGGATGAGGATGGGCGGCGCGTGGAGGTCGATACACACGCGTTCCAGCGCTTCGGCTACGCGTATGCGCGGACAGCACACAGTGCGCAGGGCTTGGGCGCGGAGAGCGTGTACTGGCTGGCACGCGGCGGGATGATCGACCGCAATGCGGGCTTGGTCGCCATGACGCGCACGAAGTCCAACTTCCACGCGTTCGCCTCGCCTGAGGAAGTGGGCAGGCTGGCGACCGCGTTAGACGCGTGGGGGAAGAAAGAGACCGTCATCGAGCTGGCCCGGCGGAAAAACGCTCCAGCGGTGGCACGGGCCACGCAACAGCCGCTGGTGGCTTCCACGGTGGCGCCAGTGGCGACTGAGGATGTTGCGCAGATCAAGCAGGAGATCGCGGAGAACGCCCGGCAGCATGCCGAGGAGATCCGCCGGGCACAGCACGATTTCCCGCAAGCCATAGCGCAATGGAAAGACATCTGCGACGAGGAACGTGGGAAGACATTGGCCGAGCTGGACTTACTGGCGCAGCCGGGTGGGGACATCGACCTGTTCAATCGTTTGGCGGACGACGAGGATCCGTTCATGCGCCGATCGTTGGAGAAGAGCTACAAGAAGGCATCGTTGCGCCAAGCCCGTCTGCAACGGCGGCTGGACGTTCTCAACCCATCTTCCGATGCTGATCGAACCGCGGCGGGGCAGGAGCTGGCGGCGTGGCTGGACACGTTTTATGTCGGCGGATCCAGCGCTGCGCGGCAGGATCGGGTGCTCCGCGCGCAGGACCCAGACGCCAAAACGCCGACCTTTGCGGATCGCGCCCGAGCAAGGGTGGCGGTTGTACGAGCGCGGGAGCAAGCCATGGAAGTGGCCATTGTCTCCGGCGTGCCTGTTGAGCAAGCACAGCAGCGAACAGCGAAGGTGGCCGACCTCCATGCGTTTTACGATCAGCTCCATGGACGCCGCCGGGTGCAGCAGCCCGGTGATGAGGCGGCGCGGGCCGAAGAGCAGTTGCGGCGCATTGCCCAGCGTAGGTACGACCGGGCGAACGCAGGCTGGAACAGAGGACGGAACGACGAGCGCTCACGCGTAGAGCGGGCGTTGGCGGAAGAGAGTTCAATTACGCGCCGTAAAGCGCTACGTGAGCGACTGGACGTTTTGGCTGGCGCCACACCGAAGCACGAACAAGTGGCGCGGGATGAGAAACGTGCATGGCTCGCCAAGCACTATCCCGGTGGCGCAGAGGCGGCGGTGGCAGACAAACGTTTGCTCGACGAGACTGCTGCGCGGAAGCAGGGACGGACGGTCTTGCTGGGGCACGATATCGCCACGCCGCTAGACGAAGTGGATTGGTCCACATCGCGGTTCCCGCAGCGACCGACTACGCACGTGGAGAGCGAGCAGATGCCACGTCCTGGTCGAAACGCTGTGCCTGTACCGCGACGCCGCCCCGGCATGCTGCCTACGCATCCGAGCTTGCCCACGGTGCCGGGACCGCCGAGGCCGCGGGGGTGGGATCAGGAGGTCGGCAGATAAGGAGGGATGGCCGTGGAAAAGCCTTGTGACCGAGAGGCGGTGATGATAAAAATGTGCTGCCCGTCTAATTCGTAGGCGGGGCTGTCCTTATCACGCGTGGGCAGTGTGCGCATGCGCACACCATCCAGCGGCACAACGTGGCTAGGGTGATCCGTGTCAATTCGACAATGATCGTCTCCATAAGTTCCTCCGTGAGCAAGGTGTACAAGTATCTTGTATATGCGTGGCTAAACCCTGGCACTGACTAGGGTGGGTAGGGTCTCCTGAGATGGGATCTGTGCATTACCAGCAGGGGGGGCAATTGGTCGCCACAGCCAGCCCCACCCTGTAGAAATCGAGGGGTGAAGGTGCGGAAGAGGACTCCCCCTGGCTCAGCGCTGGAAGCTGCGCTTCAGAAGAAGCAGGGTTACAAGCACTTCGACGTTCCTTTGACTGCGAAGCAGTGCGAGCGTCTTGTCTCGGATCCGGCGGCGGTGAGTCGACACGCTTTTTTTCCGTTCTTGCGCTTGGACGTCGTTCGGCCGCGTATCAAAAGATTGGCCACGGGGCGATTGGTCAAGAGCAGTAAGATCCGCGATATCCGCTACGCGGCGCATGCCGATGCCTCGATCTACGCCTACTACAACTTCCTTCTCTCAGACCTTTACGAGCAGGCGTTGAAGGGAGCTGGGTTGAACGAGTGCGTCATCGCATTTCGCTCACTGGGCAAGTCCAACGTCGAGTTCGCCAAAGAGGCGTTTGATTGGATCGCTGGACACACGCCGTGCGTCGCGCTCGGGTTCGATGTCAAGGATTTCTTCGGTTCCTTGGATCATTCGATGCTCAAGCAGGCCTGGTCTGAGTTGTTGGGAGAGCCAAAGCTCCCGGAAGATCACTACGCTGTTTTCCGGTCTGTGACAAAGCATGCTTCTGTGGAGCTCATTGCAGCGCGAAAAGCGCTAGGCCTGAGTCGTACCGCGTTGGAAAAGCGACACAGGATCTGCGAGCCAGCAGAGTTTCGCGGCGTCATCCGATCTGGCGGATTGGTCGAGATGAACAAGGCTGGGAGGGGCATCCCTCAGGGCTCGCCGATGAGCGCGTTGCTTTCCAATATCTACATGCTTTCCTTCGATAAGGAAATGAGCGAAGCCGCACACCAGGTCGGCGGGTACTACCGACGCTATTGCGACGACATCCTGGTAGCTGTGAAGGAGCAGCATGTCGCGGATTTCAAGCGTCTTGTGGAGGACAAGCTGGCTGCTCTTCGGCTGACCATGCAGGCCGCTAAGACGCTTGAATGTGCCTTTACGCCGTTGGCGGACAAGCCCCTTCAGTACCTGGGGTTGGTATTCGATGGAGAGCGCATCTTGCTGCGATCATCGGGTGTGGCGCGCTACTTCAAGAAGATGCGCGCAGGCGTTCGGCAACACACGAAAGCAAAGAGTCAAGACGGAAAGACACCGTTATCCGTGCAGCGGCAGAAGTACCTGTTGCGGCAATACACGGAACATGCGCCGGAGCATCAAAGAAGCTATCCGAGCTATGTAAAGCGCGTGTCTGTCGCGACGGGATCGCCAGAAATTCTCAAGCAGCTTCGGCGGCATCGAAAGCGTTTTAGAAGGCTCATGCAAGAGTAGATTCGGTGCAGGATTGAGTGCCGATTAGCTACATGCAGCCGTTAGGGCAGCCACAACCTCCGCCTGCTTCCTCTTCGGTAGCTTGGATAGCAACAGGATCGTCGCTGCGATCGTGTCCGCTTCGGCAAAGAACCGTGCTGAGATCGTTCCCCGGCGAGTTAGCCGGTTTCCCTGAGCATCCGTCTCATCTCGTCGTCGCTGACAATGGGAACGCGCGATCCAATGCTGGAACGCAGCGCGGTCAATGCGTCGCCGTCAGGCAGACTGCTCACGAAGAACTCATGAGACAGCGAAGCGCTGATCTGATTGAGATCCGCCACTGAAAGCGTGTGGGTGAAGCCAGTCTCCTGCCCGACGATGCAGCGAGCGGGCGAGATTGGCAGGAACACCGCGCACGCATGGGTCTCATCCTCGATCGAACCCAGCGCCAAGCGAGGCTGCCCGTCAGTAAAAAGGGCGACGGGACCGCAATCGCCAAGAATGAAGCGCTCTTCGTCGGTTGCCTCCCAGACCGTGAACTTCATTTCCTCGACCATACGCATCATCCGAGGGGTCGTGGCTGGCACCCGTGATAGGGCGCCGAGAAATGCCCGGTTGGCCAGTGTCTCTGCCTCCTTCTCGAACTTCGTCATGACTTGGTCGATGAAGACGTGTGCCTGATCCACGAAAGTCTGCTGGTGCTGGGCCACAAGTGCCTTCCACCTCGGGAGCATCTTCAAGTAGAGCTGCGCATGTTGCTCCCGGCTGAAATGCGGGTTGTCCTTGCGGAGCTGTTGGTAGATCAGCTGGCGGCGCGTGACAGGGTCGTGCATGCTCCTGTTTAGCTCCGCGTAAAGCTCGCGCCCATCGAAGAGGCGTTCGCGCACGATTTCGAAGATCACCGGGAAGGTCTCTGTCAGCGCATTGCGCATCCCCTTCGTACGGAAGCTCAGCGCGCAGATCAGCCTCGCGCAAGCCTCCGGCTCAATAGGTTCCTGCGCATTGAGACGGTTGACCGTGATGCCAAGTTCCCGCTCGGCTTCCGTCATCGCGTCATCGAGCGACGTGTCTTCAGGACCGCCATAGAAGTCCAGTTCCTGGCCAAGTTCCATGACGTTGGTGCCGTAGGTCCCATGCGCGCGATGGTGTGCGTAGACGTAGAAGTGCTTCCCGCGCTGCTTGTACGCGAAAGGCCGCTGCAGAAATCTGGGAAGGTAATGGTGCTTGCGGCCAGCCATATCGTTTCGACAGTCCTGCTCAATATTTGTTGGCGAACCAAGGTGATCCGGCTAGCCCAACCATCCTGATCGAAGTGCGGCTCGGGCCCAAGAAGGGGGGGCTGGCCGTTTGGTACTATGGGATACTGCTGCTTGACTGCGGCGGAGAAAGCTGAACGGGGCGGGTCTCGATTGTTGCTTTCGCCCCCCTGCTCATGTAGATTTCTCCCTGCCCCCCTAGCCGGTAACCAGGAGGCACCCGCCAGTTCTACTGGCCTAGCGATACGCTGGTAAGAGGATCCCGGTCCGCTGCAAACAAAGGCCCCGCATCGCGGGGCTTTTGTTTTTGTGTTCTGAGAGGAGCTTACAGCCCCATCTTCTTCGCGCAGACAGCCACGAAGAGCGTGGAGTCGGTGCGGTGGTTGCGCATGGGCACGCTTTTCAAATAGGCGCTTTGGACATACAGGATCAGGCGAGAGCCAGAGCCTTGCGGTCTGGGCGAGCGATAGAGATCGAAGAACACGTGGTAGTAAGCGGGCGGCTGAGCTGTCCCCTGCTTCTCCAGAACCATGAAGTTGTTGCGATTTGTCTCAAAGCAACGTGGGTTCTTGCCGGTTGTAGTCATGTCCTTGATCAGCTGTGGAAGCCCTTGGGAAAGCTGAAAACGGTCTGCGTGATAGACCCGCAAGGACTTACTTGCGTCGTGCCAGGTCTCTTCGACAGGTACGGGACTCACATGGAGCTGAGGGTTAAACGCTTCGGTCACGACGTGACAATCGAACACCACTCGGATGTCGATGGCCATCGCAGGGTGCTTGCCATCCTTTGTTGCTGAGCGACTCAATGTCATATCGAACGGCAGCAAGTGATTGAACGAGCGGTTCAGTCCCTGAATTTCCCGGTCGGCCCAGACCTCCCACTGCGCTGGATTGCGCCACGGGCTGTTGCGCAAGTCCTCCGCGGAGGGTGCTGGGATGGGTTCCAGCGTGGGCGCCGACGCTTCCCCCTCATCAGAGGGGCCTTGCTCTTCAGTCATCCCGCTGCTCAACCGCCCAGCTCCGCCCGATCAATATTCTGGCCGTCCTTCACCATCTCGTAGAGCAGTCCAACGAGCGGCGCCAGCGCTTGCTTGTCGTTCTTCAACACTTGGGTGGCCAGGTCGGTGTGCGATCCAAGTGCTCGAACCAAGGCTGCCTGGACGGATCCCTTGATGTTGCCATTCATGGCGACATCGCGCGGATTGTTCTTGATCTGGGCGACGGTATTGGCATCCTCGCGCACGATGTCGGCCAAGTGGTTTACGAGTGCGACCTTGTCGGTCAGAGGCGTGGCCTCGCCAAAGATCGAGTTCAGGCGTTCGATGATCTGACGCAGGTACACGGGCAGCGCTGCTTGGCCGCCGCCGCCAGGCCCGATCGGCTTGAGGATCAAACTGTCCGCATCCGTCTGGTCTGAGTCGGGCTTGTCCAGCGGCTTGATATCGAAACCGGTCAGCAGAAGTGCGGATACATCGACCTGATCCGGCGGCACGCCGTCCAGGCGCTTGGAGAGCAGCCGGGCGAAGCTGGCGAAAGCCTCCAACCCCGCATCACCAAAATCGATGGTCTGTGCGATGTAGGTGTACAGCGTGCCGAACCGGGCTAGCCCTGACTTGAAATCGAGCAGGACCTGAAGGGCTTCGGCCGACCGGGTGCGGCGTGCATCGGCCGCTTTCATGCCCGTTGCGTTGCCTTGCAACTTGGCCCCCTCGTAGGCCGCTTCCGCTGCCAGGATTGCCGAGCGCGCGGCTTTCAACTGATCGTTGAAGCGCTCTGTGGGTCCGCTGGTGGCAGCGTACAGTTCCTTGTGCTGCGCTTGCTCGCCGGCTGCATAGGCGGCCGCCGACTTGAAGCGCGCAGCTGAGTACATAGCCACGTCGGCTTGCGTGTAGATCCCGGCTTTGTCCAGATCGCCTTGCAGGTCGTAAACGACATTGGGGTTCTGAACGTTCTGGATCTGCGCGCCTGCGTCGTACTTGGCGAACGCATCGAGGATTGACTGCGGATCGTTGATGAAATCCACGACAAAGGTCGTGTCCTTGCCGGGCGCGATGCGGTTGAGCCGGGACAGCGTCTGGACGATCTCCACTGGGTTGGCGATCTTCTTGTCCAGATACATGGCACACAGCTTGGGCTGGTCGAAACCCGTCTGGAACTTGTTGGCCACGATCATCACCCGGAACTCAGGGCGATCGAACACCTTGCGTAGATCAGAACCGTACTGGTTGGAGTTCATCGAGCTTTCGGTGAATTGCTCATCGTCCTGGGCAGCGAACGGGTCATCCTTTACTTGGTCATCGGCAGGGTGCTTGACATCTTGGCCTGTCAGTGCACCTGAGAACGCCACCAAGGCCTGGTAGGCCTTGTGCTGTGGGTTGTCCCGGATGTAAGCGTCGAACGCACGCTTGTAGCGCACGGCCGCGGCGCGCGAGGACGTCACGATCATCGCTTTTGCGGTGCCCCCGAGAAGAGGAGCAACATTGGCCGCGAAGTGCTCGACGATGAACTCGACCTTCTGGACGACGTTGGTGGCGTGCAGCGAGAGCCACTTGGCCAGCGCTCGCTTGGCTGCCTTGCTGTCCACCCGCTTGCCGTCGTTCGTCGGCTCGGCCAGGTTGAACGCGGTCTTGTACGGCAAGTAGCCCTGCAGCACGTCGAGGATGAAACCTTCCTCGATGGCTTGTCGCATGGGGTACTTGTGGAACGATGCGGGCAGGTTGTCCTTGCTCGCAGGCTGGCTCGGGTCGGGCCGGCGGCCGAACAGGGTCAAGGTAGCGTGCTTAGGTGTGGCAGTGAACGCGAAGTAGCTGACATTGCTGGGTCGTACGCGTGAGGACTGGATCTTCTCCAGCAACTCCTCGACGGTCAGCCCTTCCATTTCCTTGGTGTCGCGCAGCGCCAGTGTCGCTTGAAGCTTGGAGGCCGCAGTGCCGGTTTGGCTCGTGTGTGCTTCGTCGATGATGACGGCGAAGTTGCGATCGGCGAGCTTGCCGTTGGTCAGGATCTGTTCCATCGCGTACGGGAACGTCTGGATCGTCACCACGATGATGGGAGTGCCGCGCTCGAGCGCCCCGGCAAGTTCTTTGGACTTGCTCTCGCCACTGTCCTTGTCGCCGATGGCCGCGATCATGTCGTGCTGATGGTCGATCTGCTGGACAGCGTCTTGCAGCTGCTTGTCCAGCACGGTGCGGTCCGTGACCACAATGACCGAGTGGAAGAGATTGGTGCCAGCCGCGGTGCGCAGGCGGATCAGGTCATGGGCGGTCCATGCGATGGTGCTGGTCTTGCCCGAACCCGCCGAGTGCTCACACAGATACGAAAGACCAGGCCCATGGGTCTTGGCGTCTTCGATCATGCGCGTGACCGCATCCCACTGATGGAAGCGCGGGAAAATCTGCGTCTCCTTCTTCTTGTGGTTGCCGGCCAGATCGACCACATCCTTCTTCTCGGTGTACACGAAGCTGTGGAAGATCCGTAGCCAGTTGTCGCGCTGGCAGACCTGCTCCCAGAAGTGCGCCACGGGATATTCACCATCCTCGCGCACGGGATTGCCCGCGTGCCCATCACGCCCTTGGTTGAATGGGAGGAAGTACGTGTTCTTGCCGTCGAGCTTGGTGGCCATCTGGATGTCGCTGTCGGACATCGCAAAGTGGACGACAGCGCCGCGCTTGAAGGTCAGTAGTGGCTCAACACGCTTCGTGGAAGGGTCCTGAGGAAGGCGGTCGTTCTTGTACTGATCCACTGCCGCATCGGCGGACTGCGTGAAATCGGTCTTGACCTCCACCGTGGCCACGGGCAGGCCGTTGATGAAAAACACCAAGTCGATGGCAAGCGTACTGCCGGGCCGATACTTCAACTGCGGCACTACACGCAGGATGTTGGCGTTGTAGCGCTCCCAGGCTGACGGGTCGCGCTCGTCCTCGGGTAGGCCTTCGCTCAGGCTGATCTCGCCAGCGCCAGCAAGCTTGATGCCGCGACGCAGGACGTGGACGGTGCCGTCTTTCTCCAAGCCTTGGGCGAGCCGGTCCATGAGCGTAGCCGTCGCCTTATCACCGTTACCGGCAACCAGCTTCTCCCAGCGCTTGGGCTGAGTGGCCTGGACCCAGCCCACCAGATCTTCGGGGTACAGCGCGTAGTTTTGGTCATAACCTGAGCTGGTGCCCACCTGCCAGCCACGCGCAGCCAACTGCTTGACGATGTATTCCTCGAAGTAGCGTTCGCGGTGCGCGTTGTCGGTGAAAGCAGGGTGCATGGCTTGTCCTTAGGCCTTGGGGCGCAGATCGATCTTGCCGGTGACGGCAGCAGTGATGAGGGCGGTGCGGTGTTCGCGTAGTAGCTCGATGGAGCGCTCGGTCTTGGTGATCAACGCGTCGATGCGCGTCGTCACGCGATCGAGGTGATTGACGATCTCTTTTGCGGCCTTCTCGCTTGGTCGAGGCACCTGAATTGACAGAAACGGTCCTGAGCGAATGGTTTTGCGCAGCCCCTTATAGAAGGGCTTGAGGCGCTTGTACTCGTCCACATGAAGGAAGAAGTAGTACAGATAGCGCGCCCATAGCTCGCTTGCTGGGCGGAACACCGTGTAGGCGCCAGTAATCATTCCATCCTGAGGCGCAACGCCAACGGTCCTCGGCGTCTCGTCGATGTCGAACAGGCAGAAAACCATCTCGCCCGCTGAGATCCGCTGATATCCATCGAACGATGCGGGCATCTTCCCCGTGGGATTATCGAGGTCGCGTTCGATCACGCCTTGCAGGGTGAGCGAGAGTAGCTTTGTAGTGGCGCTATCGGCGCCGACAACGTCGCGGCGTAGCCGAAGGAGCGACTTCAGAGGGGCCGCATCCCACGTCTCAGGCGTCTCCCCCAGCCACTCAACGCCACTGTCCTTCATCGGCACACTGCGATCCAACCCCTTTGTCACGGCATGAGTGATGGTGGCTTGTCGCTTCTCGCGCAAAAGCTCGATGAAGCGGGTCTTCTTGGCGACCAGGGCGTCGATGCGGGCGGTGGCGCGGTCGAGATCATCGAGAATTAACTGTTGAACAGAAAGAGGCGGGACTGGCATAGGGATTGCCCCGATCGACTCCCAATCGGCGCGTGGCATCTTTGCCCCCTCGCAGCTCGCTTCGATCTGTTGTGTCACCTCGCCTGTCAGGAGCCAGAGACTGAGCCAGGCCGGCAGAACTTTGTGTGGTTCCATCACTAGGAACTCGGTGGAACAAGCCCCTGCGAAGGTTGCTGTCATTGACTTGCGCAAGTAAGGGCGCAATTTTCCGTATAGGACATTGCCGGTATCAAAGATACCAACCGTTGAATCCTCGCCTAATCGCGAGCTACCTTCAGTCGGCGCGTACTTTCCTGTTCCACTCTCGACATCCTCCATTCCTACATACAAGGACGAAGATGGATAGTCGGTCCGCCGATCCTTTCTCAATGAGGCGCTTCTCCTGATCGGAAGTACCGGCCACTGCTCCGGCACATGACCAATCCATTCGACACCGCTGTCCTTCATCGGAAGGATCATTCCGCCACCTCATCCAGTAGTGCGGCGATTTCTGCCTCCACAACCTTCAACTCGGCGTCGATCTCATGCAGGTCGCGCGGCGGGACGTACTTGTAGAAGTAGCGGTTGAAGTTGATCTCATAGCCGACCTTACCCACCTGGCCGTCGCGCTCGTCGGTGTACTCGACATCTACCCAAGCGTCGGACACGTGCGGCAGCACCTCGGCATCCATGTAGGCGCCGATCGACTGGACCAAGGGCACGGACTCGAAGTCTTCCAGCTCCTTGTCTGGGATGGGATTGCCTTCCTCGTCGAGGATCTCGGGAGCGTCTGTGTCGCGCACGCCTAGTGCGCCCTCGATGGCATTGACCAGCGGCTTGCCGACCTTGCCCATACCCGCCTTCTTGGCAGCAGCGGGCAGGGTGGCCAGCCAGGTATAGGGGTGCGTTTCGCCCAAGTGCTTGCGGAGTACCTTGAGCCAGCCCGCCTGTTCGGCCTCGTCCAGCTTGGCAAAGGGTTTGCTGGCGGACAGCGCGGCCAAGGTGTCCTCGTTGACCTGGATTGTCAGCCGCAGGGGGCGCTGGACCTTAATCCGGCGGTAGCCAAAATCTCGGTAGTCCACGATGCGGACTTTCTCGCTCGGCGAGAAGTCCGCGTAGAGCCGCGCGATGTCTTGGATCTGGTCGTCGCTGACGTAACGGCGCTTATTGCCCTCGGACTTGCGCATGGGGCTGTGCATGCCAGTCGCGTCGATCAGCTGGACCTTGCCTTTCCGCGCGGCAGGCTTGTTGTTGGTCAGGATCCAGATGTAAGTACCGATGCCGGTACGGAAGAAGATGTCCGTGGGCAAGGCGACGATGGCATCGATGTAGTCGTTTTCCAGCAGCCAGCGACGGATCTCGGTTTCACCCTGGCCCGCATTACCGGTGAACAAAGGCGAACCCGACAAGATGATGGCCGCACGACCGCCCCCCTTGCTTGGATGTTCCAGCTTCGAGATCAGGTGCTGGATGAAGAGCATTGAGCCGTCGGACACGCGTGGCGTGCCGGCGCCAAAACGGCCCTCGAAACCTTGCTCCTTGGCCTCGCGCTCCACGTGTGCTTGGTCCTTCTCCCACTTCTTGCCGAAGGGCGGGTTGGACAGGCAGTAGTGGAAGCGTTGACCCGCGAACGCGTCCTGGGACAGCGTGGACCTGGGGCCGGCGATGTTGGCCGACAGATCACGCGACGGCTCCGTTTCGAGGCGGCGCAAGAGCATGTTGGCCAGGGCGACCGCGTGGGTCTCCGGTTCAAGCTCTTGGCCGAAGGGGATCAGCACGGGCGGTGCCTTGCCCTGGGCTGCAAACGCATCGACGTGGTTCATGGCGTCGGTGAGGAACCCGCCGGTGCCGCAGGTGGGGTCGTACAACGTACGGATCAGGCCAGGGTTGTTGCGGAAGAGAGCATCGTCGGGATCCAGCAGCAACGTGGTGGCCAAATGGACCACGTCGCGCGGCGTCATGAAATCCTCGGCCGCTTCGTTGACTTCGGAACCGAACCGGCGGATCAGGTGCTCGTAGATGTTGGACATCACCCGGTCTGGCACGACATTCGGGTGGAGGTCGGTGTTGGCGAAGTTCTGGCAGATCTTGAACAGGATGTCCGCTCGCGCGAGGCGCGCGATCGTGTCGGTAAAATTGAACTGGTCGAAGATGACGCGGGCGTTGTCCGAGAACGCCGCCACATACGCGTCCAGGTTCGACTTCGTCTTGGTCGCGCCCAGTGTGGCCAAGGAGTACTGCGACGTGTTGTAGAACGGCAGGCCAGCTGTTTGGCGCAGGATCAGGTCCATGTCCAGCCCCTTGTCCTTGAACTTGGTGTGTGCCGCGCGCACCTGTTCGCGCGTGGGCTCCAGCACGCACTCCAGTCGGCGCAGCAGCGTGAACGGCAGGATGATCTTGCCGAAGTCGGTGTGCTTGAAGTCGCCCCACAGATCCTCGGCGTTCTTCCAGATGAAGCTGGCCAAGAGGGTGTCGGACGCCTTCGGAGATGCAGTTGGCGCGGCAGTGGTGGCGAAAGCTGTCTTCGTCATGAGATCCGTCATGGTTGTTGCATGAAGCCGCTCCGCTGCCAGCTCTCTCGAAGCGGGCGGCGGGCCGCAGTGTGTTGGTATCCAAGCAGACCGCGGTCTCAAGCGAGGAGACACCAGCAGATGCTTGGCCGGATGCGGAAGCGTACCTGCTATGCCACTCGCTTCGCAGGTCCAGACATCGAGATCGGCGAGACGCAAGATAGTTGCGCTGAGCGCAAGCGGAATTGCACTGAGCGCAAGTCGGCGCTGACGCGTCAGATCGGACGCCTGTCCGCGTCCGGTGTTCTGGCCAGGGGCCAGGCTGTACGGCGCTGGCGCGCCGTCGCTCCGCGCTGTGGCAGATGGGGTGGGGGTGCGGGCTGGATGAGCGTCACAGGTCCGCTGAGCGCCGCCTGGGCATCAGGCCGAAGGCTGGCCGCCGGCAGGCGGCCAGAGCCCGCTCTTGATCCATATGACCGCGCCGAAGGCGCGAAAGGGATGAGGCAGTCTTCCCGCTCTGATCACCAGGCCGGCGGGCCATTGGCCCCGGCGCTGTGGCTGTTGTTCTTGCCTTGGCTTCTTCCTGGATCTGAAAAGATCCTGCGCACAACCGTGCGCCCTTAACCTAATAGCCTTTAAAAGCCTAAAGCCTATAGGCGGATAATCTCTATTTTTCTATTGTGAATCAATGGTTTGCGGGATTATCCGGTAGCAGCTAACCGCCCCTTTCGTAGCAGCTAACCGCCCCCTCCGTAGCAGCTAACCGCCCCGCCGGTAGCAGCTAACCGCCCCTTTCGTAGCAGCTAACCGCCCCCTCGGTAGCAGCTAACCGCCCCGTCCGATGGGCACGGCGTAGCTGAAGACCGCCGACAGTTGACGAAATGCCTAGGCCGATTAGTGTGGGAGATGACTACTCCCAAGCACTCGTCAACCGATCCCAAGCTGCCTGTCGTACCCACCGTTAGCATTCCCCTGGCGATGATCCGCGGGGCGCTTTTCAGCGTTGCCGAACACGGCGAGCGCGCTGTCCGAAAGCAGGTGGCCGTTGAGAGCGGACCGCTTGGGCTGGAGGTCGAGTACACCGGCCCTCATCTCAATCAGGACCATTTCAAGGCTTGGCAGGCGGCGATCCACGTCGCCAAAGAAGGGGGCGGGTTGGCTGGCGAGCAATTCATCATCCCCGTCACAGACCTGATGCGCGCGATGGGGCAGACCTACCGCGACCACGATCAGAGGAAGCGTGCGTGGCGCCTTCTTGAAGACCTCACTCAGGCTAGTGTCCGATTGACGTCGCATCGCAGTCGCTATGTTGGCGCGCTGGTGTTCTCGGTCTTGCATGAGGAAGCGACCGGGCGCATGGCAATCCGCCTCAACCCCGATCTAACCCAGCTGCTATCGGACGAGGTGTTGCAGAACGACATGTTGCGTGTGCTGGGGCTGGGGCGAAATCAGATTGCCGTCTGGCTTCACAACTACTACGCCACACATCGAACGCCGCCTGCGATCACGGTCAGCGAACTGCAGCGGCTGTGTGGAACGAAGCTTGACCTCCCCAGGTTCCGTCAGCGCTTACGCAAGGCCTTGGATCGTCTGAAAGAGGGAGTGCGACCGTTGCTGGTGTCATGGACCATTGACGAACGCGACATCGTGCGCGTTGAGAAGATCCCAACTCAGGTCAAGTTGCTGCCGGCAGCCGTGAAAGCGAAGAAGGACGCGGGTGCGCGGCATGCCGATCTGGTGCAACAGGCCCGATCGCGGCGGTCCAGAGTGGCCCTATAAGAGAACTCCGACAGCGGAGCCCGAGGATATCTGCGGGCGCTCGGCATGGCGGACTGTCATCCTGTGTGGGCCGCCTGCGCCGCCAGATCGGGGCAACACCATCGACAGTGTGTCTGGGGTGCCGTGAAGCGCGCCGTCCTTGGGATATGGCGGCAACACAATCGAGGCGCGGAGACATGGCGACGGCGCCCAATCGGACGCCGTCGCTTCGTTTTTTCTTCTCCGCTTGCGCTTACGCATCGCATGCCTCCTCGTCGTCTTCATCGGACCGCTCCCATTGTTCAATCCGGTCCTGTTCCAGGATTTCGTAGATCTCCGCCTGTACGCGTACGTATGCTTCCTCGACGATGGCGTCTACATTCCTCAGCTGCCCTTCTTCGATCACCTCTCCGATGCTTCCGAACATGACCCCGACGATCTGATCGCCAGCAAGCGGGCTGGCCCCTTTCAGATCGTTGTCATACAGATAGGCGTCCAGTGCGCGATTGAGCAGTTCATCCCGTTCCTTCCGAGTAAGCCGGGCCAAGTAGTCGAAGCAGGTCAAGATTTCAACGCGAGCCGGATGCTCATCGACAAACTGACGCATCCTGCATTCGTCTTCCTGGACGACTTTGGCCATTTCAAACTTCCAAGCGTCCTCATAGGCGTTGCCAGCGCTTCGCAGCATCAACAGGTTTGCCAACAGACACGCGCCTTGCGCGCTCAGCCAATAGTTGTCTGGCCCCGTGGGCGTGGTGATCACGACTTCCAGATCTTCGATCTGTTCTTCATCGCTCAATGCCAGGTAATACCCGTCATTGGACAGGGCGATGAGATCCCACGCGTACTGTTCACCGGGATAGTCGCAGTGCGCGTGCAACGTGCGGCACAGCTCCCGCTCCCATTCGCCGAGCGCATTCTGGTCGAGAAGATATGGGCGACGGAATGCGTCGCGGCTTTGATTGTCCAGCAAGGTTTCGGTGATGGTGTTCATCAGTCGAGCACCCTCCAGATGGCGACGGCATCCACATGCCCGTAGGTGTACATCCGCAAGGCGTGGTAGTGCTCCGTTACGGCATCGCGCTTAGTCTTGTCTCCCTTCTCGTGGAAATACCAAGCAAGGTGATTAAGCAGGTACAGCGATGCGGTCAGGCCGGCACCGTCAGGGCTCATGGTATGCAGGCAGCGGTACGCGTCACGAACGCAATACGGTTCCGTGTCATTCGGGGACAGATACCAGGCGCCGTTGGACAGTTCGTAGTACGTCCACGTCCCGCCGTCGTAGTCATCGCACCAAGCCCTCAAAAGCTCGAAGACCTTCGTCTCGAAGAACTGGAGCGGGGCGTACATCGGGTAGTACGGCGTGAGCAGGTTCAGCGCCTCGTCGTCGGACATCGTCCTGCGGCTCAGCTGCGGTGCGTCAGGGGTGTTGCTGCGTTGCGTCTTCATTGCGAGGCTCCTTGTTGTTGGGAGCCTCCAAGGTAGGTGCGGCTGTCGGCGAGTTTCCCGTAACTCGCGCCCTACTAAAGTTCTCATGCCACGCGATTGGGTGCTTTCGCGTGGGCGATTTTACGCGTGCATGCGCGTCTCTTTACCGAGCCCGCGGCCCTACTAAAGTATGGGCGGCCGGCTTGTTTCGGAATGCCGTCGCGACCGGGCGGTCAGCGCCAGTCGTTCAACCTCTGCCTCAAGATAGCGATTGCCCGCTCGGTAGCGGCTGACCCACAACTGCTGCTCCTGCGGATTGCGCCACGGCTGTTGAAGTGCTTGATGAAGCGTCCAGGCACGGACATCCAGATCGGCAGTGGTGGCCTTCTCGAAGGCCTCCACCTCCAAGTCTTCAATCCAGCCCAACACATCACCGTTCTCGACAAGCCACAGCAGCTTTCGCTGGAGAACAGCGGACGCACTGGCAACCTTTGTCGACCCCGATCGCAGCATCTTCTGGCGGGTCTGCGTTGCCGTCTCGCGCAAGTGCCAGGCAGCGTCCCATGCCATGACTTCATCCTTGCTGGCCCACTTGGCATTGCCCTTGCCGGGCGTCTTCCGGAACGGGCTGGTGGGAGGCGACTGACTGCGGCGATCCATGCCTTGCTTCTGAGATAGCTGAAGCCACAGATCGGCGAGTGCTGCTTGGAGTTGCGTGTGGCCTGGAAGGGCGTCGATGCGTTGGCTCAGCGCGAGCGAGTTCATCGTCAGTGTCACGCCATGCGCAGACCGAGGATGGAGTTGATTGAACAGGTCGACCGCCTGCTTCTTGGCGTCTTCGTAGTACTGCTCAGTCGTCGCGCGCATCGTCATAGGGGCAAGCATAGCGAGGGAGCCAACGCTTGTCGCATAGTGGACCATGGACGGACCACGCCTACTTCTACGGATCGGTCATATCAGTTTGTAGCTAGAAATGGCCTGTTTTCTGTCGCATAGACGGGTGTCAAAATTGCTGCTGCATCAATGGCGTGTGCTGGGGCGCGGACATCAAATCACTCGTGTGGCCGGCCCGACATTCTGCCTGAAACGGGCGTTTTCCGGGGCGCGGACGCGGCCCGGAACGCCGTCCGGAACATTGCCTCGACGCCCATACGCGGGCGTCCGGAAGTGTGCTAGCGTGCCGCCAAGACAAGCAATTGTCGGACGTTCCGGTCATGTCCCCCACGCGCGACCGGAACGGCGGGGCTTCCC
>Ga0075364_10000264_pt1 | contig 25484 bp, 30 predicted proteins | sample EndMetdeltDD1764_FD_71517 | JGI IMG/M metagenome (GOLD analysis project Ga0075364, IMG submission 71517) | Populus endosphere microbial communities from Tennessee, USA - Endosphere MetaG P. deltoides DD176-4 | ecosystem: Host-associated > Plants > Roots > Endosphere | place: USA: Tennessee... | reverse complement strand
TCTCGTCAACCGTGCCCTGGAACAGCGGGACCGGTTGCCCCTTCACCAGACCCGCGACGTACGGGACGCCTTGCACCTGCAGTGCCTGAGCGATCTGCGGACTGGTGTCGACGTCGACACGGGCGAGCAAGATCTGGCCGTCGTACGTGTTGATCACGTTCGCGAGAGTCTCGTTGAAGGCTCCACTTTGCGGGGACCGTCCCGACCACAGGCCGAGGACCACGACATACGACATCGACGCCTCGAGCGCGACGCTCTGGAAGGTCGTCTCGTCGATGTCGATGACATACGACCCTCCGCCGGAGGCGGCAGGAGGGGCGGGGCGTGAGGCGGGCTGCTTCAGCGCGGACAGATCGATGGCACCGGGGCGCGAGAAGTTCATGGGTCCATAGTAGGAACACCCTCCAGCGGCGCGGCCCGCGGCGACCTCATCGCACGGTGAGTGCGCTAGTACTGCTGGTCGATGATGCGCTGTTGCTGCTCGCCGGGCCGGCGGCCGCGTAGACCGGCGTCCTGGACGACCTTCTGGATCGCGTGGTCGATCACGTCGACGTCGCCGATGTAGCGAATGTGGCGAACGCCCTGCTCCTGCGCCGCAGACTCGAACGTCATGTGCCCGTAGGTGAAAGGCCAGCGCCCCAGGAGGGGACGCTCGACCGTCACGTCGAGGATGCGATTGATCGGGACGGTCGCCCGCTTGGTCGAGAAGATGCCCGTGACGCGGAAGACCCGCATGTCGGTCAGGACGAAGATGTCGCGCTGATCGCGCAGCCACAGATATCCCGCGTGACCGACCAGCCCAGCGGCGAGTAGTAACGGAAGCCAGCCGATGCTGGCTGGTCCGATGACCGCGAGTACCACCAGCACCAGCGCTAGGACGGCTTCGAGCACCGCGCGCAGGTAGACGATCGGGTGGTGGCGGTACTCCCCCACCTTGTGCTCGGTCGGATTCTGGAGCAGATTGCCGTCGATGTCGTGATCGGGCAGGAGTTCCAGGATCCAGTCGAGCAGCAGCCGGATCATGGGCCGGCTACTCGACGAGCTCGTTGAGGAAGACGCCGATCTGCTGGAAGGCATCCATGATGCCGTCGAAGGCGTCGCTCACGGCGTCGGCGGCGCTGGCCGGGGTGTTCAACAGGTAATACACGATGAACCCCACCACGAGCAGCAAAAGAATCTTCTTCAGCATCCGACCATTGTGGTCGGCGGCCGTGACAATCGCCTGTAGGCGCGCCGGTATCGGAGGGGTTGCGCGTCAGAGCTGCCCGACCAGGGTGTCGGCTGCCGCGAAGGGATCGGTCTCGCCCGCGAGCACCTGTCCGGCAAGGATCTCGAGGCGTGCATCGCCCGACAGGTGGGAGAAGCGCGAACTGACCTCGGCCAGAGCCAGAGCCTCGATCTCGCGCCGGGCGCGGGCGAGCCGGCGCCGGGTCAGTTCTCCGGACGCTTCGAGGTGGCGCCGGTGGTCGGCTATCGCCTCGACCACCTCGTCAATGCCCTCACCGGAGGTCGCGGTCGAGAGAAGGACCGGTGGTCTCCACGCGCCGTCGGTCCGGTCCGTCATCCCGATCACCGATCGGAGTTCGCGACGGGTCGCCTGCGCGCCGTCTCGATCGGCCTTGTTGACCACGAACACGTCGCCGATCTCGAGGATGCCCGCCTTGGCGGCCTGGATGCCGTCACCCATGCCGGGCGCCAGTAGCACCAGGGTCGTGTCGGCGAGGCCAGCGATCTCCACCTCGGACTGACCCACGCCGACGGTTTCCACCAGGACGACGTCACAGCCCGCCGCGTCGAGCACACGAAGCGCTTGAGGTGCGGTGGCCGACAGCCCGCCGAGATGTCCCCGACTCGCCATCGACCGGATGTAGACCCCCTCGTCGAGGGCATGATCCTGCATGCGGATACGGTCGCCCAGCAGTGCCCCGCCCGAGAATGGGGACGTCGGGTCGACTGCCAGCACTCCGACTCTCCGCCCCTGTGCCCGCAAGGCGGTGACGAGCGCGGAGGTCGACGTCGACTTGCCGACCCCCGGCGACCCCGTGACCCCGACGATCTGCGCGTGACCGATCAACGGTGTCAGTGCCGCGCTGACCTCGCGCAGCAACGGCGAGGCATCTTCGACCAGGGAGATCAGCCGCGCGACAGCCCGGGGCTGGCCGTCTCGTGCCTGCTGCACAAGATCGGCCACCGACTCGCCGTAGCGGCCCCGGGACATCGTCGGACTAGCTCTTCGGCACGCGGATGATCAGGGCGTCGCCCTGTCCACCGCCACCGCACAGGGCGGCAGCGCCGATGCCGCCGCCACGCCGGCCGAGTTCGAGCGCCAGGTGCAGCGCGATGCGGGCGCCGCTCGCGCCGATCGGGTGCCCCAGGGCGATCGCACCGCCGTTGACGTTGACGATGTCGCTGCTGATACCGAGCTCTTCGGTCGAGGCGATGCCCACCGCCGCGAAGGCCTCGTTTATCTCGACCAGATCGAGGTCGGCGGGCGTGATGCCCTCCTTCTCACAGGCCAGGGCGATCGCGTTGGCCGGCTGGCTCTGCAGGCTGGAGTCGGGACCGGCCACGGTGCCCGCCGCGCCGATCTCGGCGATCCAGGACAGGCCGAGCTCTTCGGCCTTGGCTTTGCTCATCACGACGACCGCGGCGGCGCCGTCAGAGATCTGGCTGGCCGATCCTGCGGTGATGGTGCCGTTCTTGTCGAAGGCAGGACGCAGCTTGCCGAGGGTCTCGACGGTGGTGTCAGCACGGACGCCCTCGTCGGCGGCGACGACCACCGGATCGCCCTTGCGGCTGGGAATCTCAACGGGGACGATCTCGTCGTCGAAGATGCCGTTCTTCTGGGCCACAGCCGCCTTCTGGTGCGAGGCGGCGCTGAACTCGTCCTGCTGCTCGCGGGTCAGCTTCTGCTTCTCGATGTTGATCTGCTCGGTCAGACCGCCCATCGCCTGGTCGGTGAGCGCATCCCAGAGACCGTCGGCCGCCATGTGGTCGACCAGCGTCGTGTTGCCGTACTTGGTGCCCTCGCGCGAACCCAGCAGCATGTGCGGCGCCTGCGTCATCGACTCCTGCCCGCCGGCGACGACGATGTCGTACTCGCCGGCGCGGATGAGCTGGTCGGCCAGCGCGATCGCGTTGATACCCGACAGGCAGACCTTGTTGATGCTGATGGCGGGGACGCTCAACGGGATACCGCCCTTGTGCGCCGCCTGGCGCGCGGGCACCTGGCCAGCGCCGGCCTGCAGCACCTGGCCCATGATCACGTAGTCGACCTGGTCACCGGACACACCCGCCTTCTCGAGGACGCCCTTGATGGCCAGACCGCCGAGGTCTGAGCCGGACAGGGTCTTGAGGCCGCCGAGCAAGCGGCCGATCGGGGTGCGCGCGCCGGCGACGATGACGGACTGGGTCATGGGGTGCTCCTTCGAGGACAGGCTCTGATCAACAGAGAACTCCACTTTACGCAGAAGTAACCTGCGGGCCCATCACGGTGTGCGCCGGATCACTCGCGAGCCGTGTGGCGGTGGCCTACCCTCATCTGCATGACGACCCCCCTGGTCCCCGACCACCTGCTGTTGACCATCGACCACGTCGGCATCGCCGTACCGGACCTCGACGACGCCCTCGAGTTCTATGCCACGACGTTCGGCCTTCACTCGGTACACGAAGAGGTCAACGAGGAGCAGGGCGTCCGCGAGGCGATGCTCGCCGTCGGCGACTCCGACACCCGCATCCAACTGCTCGCGCCGCTCACCGAAGAGTCGACCATCGCCAAGTTCATCACCCGCAACGGACAGGGAATCCAGCAGCTCGCCTATCGCGTCGCCGACATCGAGGCGGTCTCGGCGATCCTGCGCGAGCGCGGCGTGCGGCTGCTGTACGACGCACCCAAACGAGGCACGTCCGACTCACGCGTCAACTTCGTCCACCCCAAGGACGCCGGTGGCGTGTTGGTCGAACTGGTCGAACCGGCTCCCGGCACCGCACACTGAGTCCTGCATCACATCCCGGCCGGGTGTCGTACTAGGTTACGGCTCGGTAACATCGCCGGGATATCTACCTGGAGGTACCACCGTGCAGCAGATCCTCGATGCCATCCTCGCCGGCGACACCGCCCCCGCGGACTATGCGTCCATCGCCCTTCCCGAGACCTACAAGGGGATCACCGTCCACAAGGACGAGGTAGATATGTTCGCGGGCCTGGCCAGCCGCGACAAGGACCCGCGCAAGAGCCTGCATCTCGACGACGTGCCGATCCCCGAGCTCGCCCCGGGCGAGGCGCTCGTCGCGGTCATGGCGAGCGCAATCAACTACAACACGGTCTGGACCTCGATCTTCGAGCCGGTCTCGACGTTCGGCTTCCTCGAGCGCTACGGCAAGCTCTCGGAGTACACCAAACGCCACGACCTGCCGTATCACGTTGTCGGTTCCGATCTCGCGGGTGTGGTCCTGCGCACCGGCCCCGGCGTCAACCTCTGGAAACCGGGCCAGGAAGTCGTCGCGCACTGTCTGTCCGTTGAGCTCGAGAGCCCGGACGGCCACGACGACACGATGATGGATCCTCAGCAACGCATCTGGGGCTTCGAGACCAACTTCGGCGGGCTCGCGCAACTCGCGATCGTCAAGTCGAACCAACTGCTGCCCAAGCCGGCCCACCTGACGTGGGAGGAGGCCGCCAGCCCCGGCTTGGTCAACGCGACCGCCTACCGCCAACTGGTGTCCAAGAACGGCGCCAACATGAAGCAGGGCGATGTGGTCCTGATCTGGGGCGCCTCCGGTGGGCTCGGCTCCTATGCGACGCAGATGGCCCTCAACGGCGGAGCCATCCCGGTATGTGTTGTGTCGTCGCCCGAGAAGGCCGACATCGTGCGCTCGCTGGGCGCCGAGCACGTGATCGACCGCTCCGCCGAGGGTTACCGGTTCTGGAAGGACGAGAACACCCAGGACCCCAAGGAGTGGCAGCGCTTCGGCAAGAAGATCCGCGAGCTCACCGGCGGCGAAGACCCCGACATCGTCTTCGAGCACCCGGGCCGCGAGACCTTCGGAGCCAGCGTCTACGTCACCCGCAAGGGCGGCACGATCATCACCTGTGCCTCAACGTCGGGCTACATGCACCAGTACGACAATCGCTACCTCTGGATGAATCTCAAGAACATCAAGAGCTCGCACTTCGCCAACTACCGCGAGGCGTTCGAGGCCAACCGTCTGATCGAGAAGGGTCTGGTTCATCCGACCCTGTCGAGGGTCTACTCGCTCGAGGACACCGGCCAGGCAGCGCTCGACGTCCACCACAACCTGCACCAGGGCAAGGTCGGTGTTTTGTGCCTCGCTCCTGAGGAAGGACTTGGCGTCCGCGACGAGGAGAAGAGGGCTCAGCACCTCACCGAGATCAACCGCTTCCGCGGGGTCTGACGCCGGCTCGGCCCCCCGTCTCAGCCAGGGGCACGACCCTCGAGGGTCGTGTCCCGGTTCTCGGCGACGGGTAGGGTGAACTCACCGACCACCTCCTATCGCGACGAATGGGATCAGCATGTCCGACCAGCCCGGATTGTCCATCTTCGACAACGCTCATAGCTCGGGGGACGCCACCTTCCCCCTGGCCCGTCGTGGCGGGTACGACAGCGATGCCGTCGATGCATGGGTTCGCACCCAGTCCGCGGAGTTCCAGCGCACGGCCGAAGCCCTCCGCACGGCTCAGAGCGACAACGAGACACTGCGCGAGACGATCGAGGAGCTCCAAGACCGGGTACAGGCCGTCGAAACGCCCAGCTACACAGGTCTGGGCAACCATGCTGCACAGTTGCTCGGCCTGGCCGAGCAGGAGGCCGACGACGTCCGCAACCGGGCGGCCCGGGAGTCCGCCGAGTTGATCAAGAACGCCCAGGAGGAGGCCGCGATCCTGCGCGCCACGGCACAGCACGACGCCGAGGAGCTTCGCGGCCGGGCCGTCGCCGAGCTGGAGGACAAACGCAAGCAGCTGCTCGAAGATGCCGAGGCGATGCACGCCGAAGCCATCGCGCACACCGAAGATCTGCGGGCCCAGGCCGAGCGCGAGGCCGCCCAGATCAAGCTCGCCGCCGAGCAGGATGCCCAAAACGCCCGTCTCGGAGCCACGCGCGAAGTCGAGCAAGCCCGTGCGGCCGCCGATCGCGAGGTCACCGAGGCTCGCCGCGTGCTGGCGGTCGAGAAGGAGCGTCTCGCGCGCGAGGCGTCCGAGAACCACACGTCGGCGATGGAGCAGACCACCAAGCTCGTCAACGACTCCGAGACCCGGGCCAACGCCGCTGAGGAGCGGGCTCGCAACATCATGGCCCAGGCGACCAAGGCACGCGAGGACGCCGCGACCGAGGCGGCCAAGCTGCTCGACAACGCCCGCGCCGAGGCAGCTCAGCAGGTCTCCAGCGCCAACGCCGAGGCACAGAAGATCCGTGCCACCGCAACCACGGAGGCCGACCGACAGACCCGCTCGCTGCGCGCCGAGGTCGAGGAGCTGCAGCGCAAGCGCGACGGCATCATGGCCCAGATGGGTCAGCTACGCGATATCGTCTCGACATTCGCGCCCGACGCGAAGGTTGATGTCTCCGACGACGCCGAACCCGTACCGGACGACGATGACCCGGCCAGCCACGACGATGCCGAGGACGACGGATCAGACCAGCGCACCAGCACCGCGAGCTGAACCTGACCCTGAGTTAGTGTGACCCCGGCCGGTGAGACCCTAGTTCGCTGGCTGGACCGGCACCTCGCTGAACGCCGCGCCGGTGCGGTCAGCGTAGGCCGAGGAGTCGGCGCGCTCCATCGGACCGTCCCAACTGTCGGGCAGCGGAGTCTGGACAGCGGGCGCCAGTTTGCGGACGACCTCGTCGAGCACGCGCTCGGAATCTCCCACCCACAGGTGCTTGGCGCCGTCGACACCGATGACCTCGGCCTGCGGGATGGACGAGAATCGCTCGCGTGCCTCAGCAGGCTGCAGATAGTCGTCGTGCTCTGGCACCACTGCCGTCACGGGGGTGCCGGCGTCAGCCCATGCCTGCAGATGCTCAGGCGCGGAGTATCGCAGCGGCGGTGACAGCAACACGATTCCTTGCACGGACGGCTCGAGTCCGTACATCAGTGTCAGATCGGTCCCGAACGACCAGCCCACCAGCCAGATGTTGGGCAGATCGGCGAACTCGGCGAACTCGACGGCCGCAGCGACATCGAAACGCTCCCCCACCCCGTTGTCGAAGGCGCCGTCACTGGTGCCCTGCACGCTCGATGTCCCACGGGTGTTGAAGCGCAGGACGGCGACGCCGGCGAGGGCCGGCAGACGGTACGAGGCCTTGCGGAACAGGTGGCTGTCCATCATGCCACCGTGGGTCGGCAGTGGGTGCAGGCAGATCATCGTGGCGACCGGCTGACGGTCGATGGGCGACGCGAGCTCACCCACCAGGTGCAGGCCGTCGGCCGTCTCGAGGATTATCGCCTCGCGGCGGGCCGGCAGGACGGAGTTGCCGCGAATACGTTGGGTCATCAGTTCAGTGCTTTCTGCTCCAGCAGGCGGTGTGCCAGTGTCGTCGTTCGTCGATTGCGGCGTCACTCAGGAGCGCCTTTTCGACGGGCCAGGTGACCATGTGGGCCAGGCCTCTGCCGATCAACTGCGAACAGCCCGGACAGCGGTAGTCCTTGGTCGGCGACCCCTGCACGCGCCGTACTACCCACTCACCGTCGGCCTTTCGCTCAACGGTCTCGGGGCTCGTCCGTAGCGGTGGTGCCACCGGACGGGCGACACGTCGACGGGGCATGCTCCCAGTCTACGGACGTCCGATCCGTCACTCAGTACGAGTGAAAGCCCTCGCCCGTCTTGCAACCGAGTTTGCCCTCGTCGACCACCCGACGCAGGCCCGGGGCGGGCTCCCAGCCAGCGTGCCCGAAGGTCGAGACCAGCGACTCCTGGATCGCCAAAGACACATCGTTGCCGACGACGTCGAGCAGCTGGAACGGTCCCATCGGGAGACTCGTGGCTCGCAGCGCCTCGTCGATCTCGGTGATCGAGATGTCGTCGGCCTCGTGGAGCCGGATCGCGTCGTTGAGGTACGGGAACAGCAGCGCGTTGACAATGAACCCCGCGCGGTCTCCGCACAAGACCGGATGCTTGCCCGTCGCCAGGCACAGCGCTCGGACCGTCTCGTCGACCTCGGCGGACGTGTTGTTGGCGGTGACCACCTCGACGAGCTTCATGACTGACGCGGGGTTGAAGAAGTGCATGCCGATGACGTCCTGCGGACGACGCGTTGCGGCGGCACACGCGTTGATCGACAGCGACGAGGTTGTGGTGGCCAGGATCGCTCCGGGCTTCGCGATGCGATCGAGGTCGGCGAAGAGTGCGAGCTTGAGACCGAGGTCCTCAGCAATGGCCTCGATGATGATGTCGGCGTCGGCGAGGGCCTCACGCTCGGTTGTCCCAGTCAGTCGGTCGAGGACATCCGACCTCCCGTCCTCATCGAGCTTGCCCCGACTCACGGCCTTGTCGAGGCTCTGGGTGATCGTGGCGAGAACTCCAGCGACCTTGTCCTCACCGCGGCCCACGAAGGTGACCTCGTAGCCGGCTCTGGCGAAGACCTCGACGATCCCGGCGGCCATCGTGCCGGTGCCGACGACGCCGACGCGGTTGACGTCGAGACGAAGCTGCGGCGCCGGGGTGGCGTCGTCGCCGACAGCCGTGGTGAAGTCGGATCCGTCCGCGGCCTGAGCCGTGAGCACGGCAGCCGGCTGGTGCAGCTCGTCGCCGCTCTCGACGTACATCTTCTCCAGACCCGTGACGACGGTCTGAGCGCCGAGTGCGTCCACCAGCGCCAGGGGGCCGATCGGGTAGCCGCAGCCGAAGCGCATCGAGGCGTCGATGTCCTCACGGGTGGCGTAGCCGCTCTCGTACATCGTGGCGGCGTGGTTGAGATAGGGCAGCAGCAGCCTCCGCGCGATGTCGGCGGCAGGGTCGGCGGAGGTTAGCCGATCGACGATTTCCTGCATAACTACTCCTCAGTAATAAGCGGTCGTGACACACTAGCGTGGCCTTGCCGATCGCCCTAGGGGGAACGATGAAAAGACGTATGACGATGGCCACAGCGGTGGCGTCGCTCGCGCTGGCTCTCTTGGCCGGCTGCGGTTCGGAAGGATCCGCCGTTGAGACGGCCGCCCCACCGGCCTCGAGCAGCGAGACGCCGGACGCCGACCCGGACGCAGCCGCCATGCGCGGGGACTGGGAGATCACGGCCGAGGACTACGTGTTGCACCTCGAGGACGACGGCCGGTTCGTCGAAGACTTCCAGGGCATCGTCGGCTTCCGCACCGGCACGTACGAGGTCGACGGAGACACGATCTCGTTGGTCGGCGGCGACGGCAACACCGACAAGGGCACCATCGCCGGTGAGACCCTCGAGTTCACCCTCGGCACGGCCACCCGACTCGAGTGAGGCTTGTCATCGCCCGCTGCCAGGTCGACTATGCAGGACGCCTGGCGGCTCATCTCCCCCTGGCGACGCGACTCATCATGGTCAAGAACGACGGGTCGGTGCTGATCCACTCCGACGGCGGATCGTACAAGCCGCTCAACTGGATGAGCCCGCCGTGCACCCTGCGTGAGGGCGTCGCGGACGACGGGGTGACGGAGTGGACCGTCACCGCCGGCAAGACCGACGACACCCTGCGCATCCGGCTCGAGGAGATCCTGCACGACACGGCGCACGAGCTCGGCGTCGATCCCGGCCTGCAGAAGGACGGTGTCGAGAAGCACCTTCAGGAGCTACTCGCCGAGCACACCTCGGCCCTCGGCGCCGGTATGAGCCTGGTCCGTCGCGAGTACATGACAGCGATCGGCCCAGTTGACCTGTTGTGCAAGGACGCCACGAACTCCTCAGTCGCCGTCGAGATCAAGCGCCGCGGCGACATCGACGGCGTCGAGCAGCTGACCCGCTACCTCGAGCTGATGAACCGCGACCCGGGCCTGCGCCCCGTCCGCGGTATCTTCGCGGCCCAGGAGATCAAGCCTCAGGCACGTGTCCTGGCGACCGATCGCGGGATCGAATGTGTTGTCGTCAACTATGACGAACTCCGCGGAATCGACGACCCCAGCCTGCGTCTGTTCTGACCCGACCGAGAAGGCCACAAACTGTGCACGTCCGCACGGTCCAACCACTCTGTGCTGCGCGGACCTCACGCCCGGCGCTATTGCAGCGGGAGGTTGAAGACCGTGGTGCCCAGCTTCTCCCAGCGGTCGATCTCGCAGCCGTTCTGGCGGCTGAACGAGGCGTCCACGTCATCGCCCTCGAAGGTACCCGTGACGCTTGCCGTCTGCGGACCACCGTAGACCTGCGCGCAGGTCTGGTCGGCCGGCGCCGCATCGAAGACCTCGGCACCTGCCGCCGCGAAAGCATCACATGCCTGCTGCGGCTGCGGGTGGTCGCCGCCCGACGGATCGCAGGTCAGCTCGTACGTCGTGGCGTCGGCGCCCTCGTCCGGGGTGACAACGATGGTCAGCGAGGTGGCGGCCGCCGTCTCGTCCGGCGAGCTATCGCGTGATGCGTCCGAGCCGCACGCCGACACGGCTGCCAGCGCGACAACCGACACAAGCACCGACCTGATCACGGGCTAGGCCCCAGCGATCCGTGGCGCGGTGGGGTCGGTCCCCGCCGCTCCCTCTTCGCGGGCCACCCAGTCTTCGATGCGCTCATAGTCGTCTTTGGAGCGGGTCACGACAGCGAGCAGATCGCTCATGGTGGACAGCTCCTCGACCTGCTCCTTGATGAACCACTGCATGAACTGATCGGAGGCGTAGTCATTGTTGTCGCGGGCAATACGCGTCAGCTCGTTGATCTGCTCGGCAACCTGTCGCTCCTGGTCGAGGGCAGCCGCGACCGGCTCGATGACGTCGGCGAAGTCAACTCGCGGTGCGGGGATCGCGGGAATGACCGGCACGTGGTCGGCATCAAGGAGGTACTGAACCATCATCATGGCGTGGTCGCGCTCCTCCTGCGCCTGCCGGTAGAACAGCGACGCCATCTGCGGCATCGTCAACGCGTCGTAGTACGTGGCAATCGCGATGTACTGCTGGTGAGCGCTGAACTCGTGGCCGATTTGCTCATTGAGTCGCTCGACGAATGCTGGTGCTGCCATGTGTCCCATGCTCCTAGTCTCGCGCACAAGGTGAGCCTCACCTCACACTGGTATCGTGATGTCTGTGCCGAAGATGCCGAAGAAGAAGTGCTGCAGTGACAAACCTGCGTGCAAGCGCTGCCCGCTTCGCATGATGAAGGAAGGCACACTTCCCGACGGCTACACCGTCAAGCGGCGCAAGCTCGTCAAGGTCGACAAGTCGGGCAAGAAGTCCTCCTCGAAGTCCAAGGCGAAAATCGCGGCCTGAACGCCCCCGAGCCTAGAACACCACGCCGCTCCCCCGCCACGAAGGATCAACTGGCCTGCGATGCGTTCGTGGATACACGCCGGTGATGTCGAGGCGTTTGTCGACGCGTGGGGGCCTAAGAAGCTCACCGCCATCGCCGTCCCGGGGTCGCCCTCTCGGACAACTTCCACCCCCGCACCTCATCGCTCGCGAGTCGCTCGGTTACCACCGGCGAGTCACTTCTGCCGCGCATCTGCGTAACCAAGTGACTCGCCGGTGGTGATTAAGCGACTCGCGAGCTTAAGGGAGGTTGTTGGCTTTGCGGATCTCGTCGACGATGCGGTCCATGATCGTGGTCATGCCGAAGTCCTTGGGCGTGAACACCGCCGCAACGCCTGCCTTCTCCATCGTGCGAGCGTCCGATTCGGGGATGATGCCGCCGACGATGAGCGGGACGTCGCCGATCCCGGCCTGATCCATAGCCCTCTGCACGTCGGGCACCAGCTCCCGGTGAGAACCCGACAGGATCGACAGGCCGACCGCGTGCACATCCTCGGCGACCGCGGCCGCGACGATCTGGGCGGGTGTCAGGCGGATGCCCTGGTAGACGACCTCGAAGCCGGCGTCCCGGGCGCGAACGGCAATCTGCTCGGCGCCGTTGGAGTGGCCGTCGAGGCCCGGCTTGCCGACCAGGAACCGCAGACGGGTACCCAGCTCCTCCCCCGTTTGCCTGACCCGTTCGCGGACGGCGGCCAGTTCAGCGCCCGCCTCGGCGACACTCGGCACCCCGCTGACTCCCGTCGGTGCTCGGTACTCGCCGAACACCTCGCGCAATGCCCCGGCCCATTCGCCGACCGTGGCCCCGGCACGCACCGCCGCGAGCGTGGCCTCCATCAGATTGACTGATGTCTTGGCCTCCTGTTGCAGCCGCAGGAGGGCCTCTTCAACGGCTCCGTGATCGCGTTGCGAACGCCACTGCTGGACGTCGGCGATCGCGTTGGCTTCGGCCTCGGGATCGGCGGTCATGATCGCGGTGTCGAGGTCGGCCGTCAGCGGTGACGGCTCGGTCTCGACATAGGAGTTGACTCCGACGACGAGCATCTCGCCGGCCTCGATCTTGGCACGACGCTGCGAGTGCGAACCGACCAGCGCCTGCTTCATGTAGCCAGACTCGACCGCCGCGACAGCTCCGCCCATCGCCTGCACTCGGTCGATCTCGGCCCGCGCGCCGTCGCACAACTCGGCCACCTTGGCCTCGATGACCACCGAACCCTCGAAGATGTCGTCATACTCCAGCAGATCGGACTCGAAGGCGAGGACCTGCTGCAGTCGCAGCGACCACTGCTGGTCCCACGGGCGCGGGAGCCCAAGGGCCTCGTTCCAGGCCGGGAGCTGGACGGCTCGGGCACGGGCGTCCTTGCTCAGCGTGACGCCCAGCATCTCGAGCACGATGCGCTGGACATTGTTCTCGGGCTGCGCCTCGGTCAAGCCCAGCGAGTTGACCTGCACGCCGTACCGCATCCGCCGCATCTTCGGGTCCTGCACGCCGTAGCGCTCGCGGGTGATCTCGTCCCACAGGCGCCCGAAGGCGCGCATCTTGCACATCTCCTCGATAAATCGCACGCCGGCATTGACGAAGAACGAGATGCGGCCGACCACCTTCTCGAAGTCCTCGGGCGCCACCTGCCCGGAGTCGCGCACCGAGTCGAGCACCGCGATCGCGGTGGTCAGCGCGTAGGCGAGCTCCTGTGTCGGCGTCGCCCCCGCCTCCTGCAGGTGATACGAGCAGATGTTGAGCGGGTTCCACTTCGGGATCGTGCTCACGGTGTACGCGATCATGTCGGTGGTCAGACGTAGTGACGGTGCCGGCCCGAAGACATACGTCCCGCGAGACAGGTACTCCTTGATGATGTCGTTCTGCGTGGTGCCGGTGAGCTGCTCGGGCGAGGCTCCCTGCTCCTCGGCCACCACCTGGTACATCGCCAGGAGCCACATCGCCGTGGCATTGATCGTCATCGAGGTGTTCATCGTCTCGAGTGGGATGTCGTCGAACAGTTGACGCATCGCGCCGAGGTGCGGAATCGGGACGCCCACCTTGCCGACCTCGCCACGGCTGAGCTCGTGGTCGGGGTCGTAGCCGGTCTGCGTCGGCAGATCGAAGGCCACTGACAGACCCGTCTGCCCCTTGGAGAGGTTGCGCCGATACAGCGCGTTCGACTCGGCAGCAGAGCTGTGTCCGGCGTAGGTCCGCATCACCCAGGGCTTGTCAGGCATGTGGGTCAGGTTACCCGGCCGTAACCTTCCGGGAACAGACTGCGGCATGGATCACATGTCGTCCCGCACTGACGGTCGCTCTAGACTCCCAAGCATGGTCAATCTGACGCGGATATACACCCGAACCGGCGACGACGGGACGACCCGTCTGGGCGATATGAGCCAGACCACCAAGTTGGACCGACGAATCGCCGCGTACGCCGACGTCGACGAGGCCAACGCCCAGATCGGGCTCGCGATCTCATTCGGGACGCTCGACGACGACGTCACCGCGGTCCTGACCCATGTGCAGAACGATCTGTTCGACGTCGGCGCCGATCTGTCGTGCCCCGTCGTCGCCAAGCCCGAGTTCCCGCCGCTGCGGGTCGAGCCGCCCTACATCGACCGGCTCGAAGCCTGGTGCGACCACTACAACGAACAGGTGCCGAAGCTTCGCTCGTTCATCCTGCGTGGCGGCACGCCCGCCGCGGCTGCGGTGCATGTCGCGTGCACCGTGACGCGACGTGCGGAGCGATCGGCCTGGGCGGCGATCGAGGACCACGGCGAGACGATGAACGTCCTCACCGCCAAGTACCTCAACCGGCTGAGCGACCTGCTGTTCATCCTGGGGCGGTACGCCAACCGCGAAAAGGGCGACATCCTCTGGGTACCGGGCGGCGAGCGCTGAGGGCCGTAGCGCCCGAACGCGATCGCCGGGCTAGGGACCGAAGCAACCGTGAGCGCTCCGCGGCAGCCGCCCCGCTGCGACGCCGGGTGAGCCGTCGGGCGTGCCCCACCTGGGACGCCAGCCAGACTTCGCCTCGGGCTTCGCCCTCACGTTCGGCCGCAGGCGGCCTCACTGGCGAACGTGACTAGCGGCCTCGCTGGCGAACGTGACTAGCGGCCTCACTGGCGAACGTGACTAGCGGCCTCGCTGGCGAACGTGAGTGACGAATGAGGGGTCAGTACCAGTCGATGCGCTGGATCGTGACCGTTCCGCCGTCAGCCGGCGGGGCATACCAGTCGATGGCCTTCGGGGGCTTGGGCTTCTTGGCCTTGACCACCGTGACGACAGAGGCCTCGCTCGATGTCGCGGCGGACGCGGCAGGGGCGACTCCGAACATCGTGAGGGCCGAGACGAACACACCGACGACGAGACGCTTCATGCGAGACACACCTTCTGAGTTCCAGGGGCGGGCCGAACGGCCCGAAGAATGTAGGACGATTGTCCCCCGCGCAGCACCGACAATCAATCGCTTTGCCAGATTCGTCCTCGGCGTCACAGCACGTTGTTGACCCGCTGACCCGGCGGGGACGATTCCAGCCACGACAGCAGACCGGTCAGCGCATCGGGGCTCAGCGCGAACTGTTTGACCCCGGATGCGTTCTCGGTGCCAACAATCAGGTGACCCGGATGGATCGCATGCACCTCGTGGCCGATCGGTTCGCGGCGTCCGTCGATCACCACATCGCCGCGCGTGAACCGATAGCGCGGACGCCATGACAGCGAGAAAGTGCGGAACCAGCGCAACTCGGTGTCGCCGTACACCGCGAGCCCGTGCATCCACCCCTTCGCTTGGGCGTCGGGGCCACGGGTCACGCTCATGTCGAAGGCACCACCCGACCGAGCCAACAGCCGTCCCCGTGCCAGCAGGCCCACAACACACAGAACCACGAGCACCACAACGAACAGGAGGGAGTCAACCAACCACCACCACAGCGGCACGGTCAACCCCTCCTGTGTCAGAACGACGCGTCGACGAGTCGCAGTTTGGCCTCGGCGCGACGCACGGCCGCGTCGTCCTCGTCCTGTCGAGCAGTCTCGAGATCCGCCTTGACTGCGGCAGCGTCGATCTCGGAGGCGAGGAAAGCGTCCTCGCTCAGGATGGACACATGGTTGTCGGCCACGGACAAGAAGCCCTCGTCGACGGCCGCACGCACCGAGTCGCCGTCGAGCGGCTTGATCTCGACGACCCCCGGCACCAGCAACGACAGCAGCGGAGCATGGTTGGCCAGAATGCCCAGATCGCCCGTGACGGTACGAGCCAGGACCTCACTCGCCTGACCCGACCACACGACGCGGTCGGCAGCGACGAGCTCGACCTGGATCGCCTTGCCTGAATCCTTCGAGGCCATCAGAGACCCTTCTGAATTTCTTCCCACTTCTTGTCGACGTCTTCAAGACCGCCGCACATGAAGAAGGCCTGCTCAGCCACATGGTCGTAGTCGCCGTCGCAGATCTTCGTGAAGCCGTCGATGGTCTCGTCGATGGAGACCGTCGAGCCCTCGATGCCGGTGAACTGCTTGGCCACGTAGGTGTTCTGGGACAGGAAGCGCTGGATGCGACGAGCACGCGAGACCAGTGTCTTGTCCTCTTCGCTGAGCTCGTCGACGCCGAGGATCGCGATGATGTCCTGAAGCTCCTTGTTGCGCTGCAGGATGCTCTTGACCCGGTTGGCCGTCGTGTAGTGGTCGTGGCTGATGTAACGCGGGTCGAGGATGCGTGACGTGGACGTCAGCGGGTCGACCGCGGGGTAGATGCCCATCGACGCGATCTCGCGGTTGAGCTCGGTCGTGGCATCGAGGTGGGCGAAGGTTGTCGCCGGAGCCGGATCGGTGTAGTCGTCGGCCGGCACGTAGATCGCCTGGAGGGACGTGATCGAGTGACCTCGGGTCGAGGTGATGCGCTCCTGGAGGACACCCATCTCATCGGCCAGCGTCGGCTGGTAGCCCACGGCCGACGGCATGCGACCGAGCAGAGTCGAGACCTCGGAGCCGGCCTGCGTGAAGCGGAAGATGTTGTCGATGAACAGCAACACGTCCTGGTTCTGGACATCACGGAAGTACTCGGCCATCGTCAACGCGGACAGGGCGACACGCAGGCGCGCTCCCGGCGGCTCATCCATCTGACCGAAAACAAGCGCAGTCTGGCCAAGGACGCCGGCCTCCTCCATCTCGACGATGAGGTCGTTGCCCTCGCGGGTGCGCTCACCGACACCGGCGAATACCGACACACCGCCGTGATCGCGGGCCACACGGGCGATCATCTCCTGGATCAGCACGGTCTTGCCGACACCGGCACCGCCGAACAGGCCGATCTTTCCACCGAGCACGTAGGGCGTCAGCAGGTCGATGACCTTGATGCCGGTCTGGAACATCTCGGTCTTGGACTCGAGCTGGTCGAATGCGGGCGCCTTGCCGTGGATGCCGCGGCGCTCCTTGACCTCCCACACCTCGCCCTCGGCCAGGTTCATGACGTCGCCGGTGGTGTTGAACACCTTGCCGAGCGTCTGATCGCCGACCGGGACCGTGATGGGTCCGCCGGTGTTGGTGACCGTCGCGCCGCGGACGATGCCGTCGGTCGGACGCAGGCTGATCGCCCGGACCAGGCCGTCACCGATGTGCAGCGCCACCTCGAGCGTCAGCGTCTCGGTGACACCGTCGATCGTGGTGTCGACCTTGAGAGCGTTGTACATGTCAGGGATCGCGTCGCTCGGGAACTCGACGTCGATCACGGGGCCGGTGACACGAGCAACCCGGCCGGTGGCCAGCGTCGCGTCGTCCGTGGTCAGGTCTGCGGTCTGTGCAGTCATCTCTCTCACTCACTCCCAGCGGTGGCATCGGCGAGCGCGTTGGCGCCGCCCACGATCTCGCTGATCTCCTGGGTAATACCCGCCTGGCGGGCCTGGTTGGCTGTCCGGGTGTACTTCTCGATGAGGTCCTGCGCGTTGTCTGTCGCCGACTTCATCGCCTTCTGACGTGCGGCCAGCTCGGAGGCCGAGGCCTGCAGCAGGCAGTAGTAGATGCGGCTGTGGACGTACTTGGGAAGCAGAGCGTCGAGGACGTCGTGCGCCGACGGCTCGAACTCGTAGAGCGGGAGGACATCGTCGGCACTCGGCGCCTCGGTGCCTTCGACAACCTCCAGCGGCAGCAGCCGGATGACATCCGGCTCCTGGACCAGCATCGACTTGAACCGGGTGAACACCACGTGCAGCTCATCGGCTGCGAGCGCCGGATCAACCGCCTCGTCGACCGACTCGTCAGCCGCGAACGTGCGGACCAGCGTGTTGCCGATCTCGCGCGCGTTGGCGTACTCGGGCTGATCGGAGAAGCCGGTCCACGACTCGATGAACGGACGACCTCGGAAGCGGTAGTACGCCTCGGCCTTACGGCCGCTCAGGTAGAGGTCGACGTCCTTGCCCTCGCCCTGCAGCTTCTCGACAAGCCGCTCGGCCTCCTTGAGAACCGACGACGAGTAGGCGCCGGCCAGTCCACGGTCGCTGGTGATGACCAGCACCGCCGCCTTGGTGGGGTTGTCCTTCTCGGTGGTCAACGGGTGGTCGACGTTGGAGAAGGTGGCGACGGCCGACACGGCGCGCGTGAGCTCACGGGCGTACGGCGCTGCCGCCGCCGCTCGCTGCTGCGCCTTGATGATGCGCGATGCCGCGATGAGCTCCATGGCACGCGTGATCTTCTTGGTCGCCTGGGTCGACCTGATCTTCCCGCGTAGCTCGCGTACCGATGCGGCCATCGTCAGCCCCGCTTCTGCTTGACGATCTGCTCCTGCTCGACATCTTCGTCGGCCAGGGTCTCGAACTCCTCATGGCCGGCCTTGATGGACCCGCCCTCGGACGTCTCGAACTGATCGGTGAACGAGTCGTACGCCTTCTCCAGCGCAGCCTGCGTGTCGTCCTCGAACTTCCCGGTCTCGCGGATCGCGGCCAGGATGCCCTCGTGCGAACGCTTCAGGTAGTCGAGGAACTCGGTCTCGAAGCGAGTGATGTCCTCCACCGCGACGGCATCGAGCTTGCCGGCCGAGGCCGCCCAGATCGAGACGACCTGGTGCTCGACCGGGAACGGTGCGTACTGACCCTGCTTGAACAGCTCCATGATGCGCTGTCCGCGGGCCAGCTGCTGCTTGGAGGCGGCGTCGAGGTCGGAGGCGAACATCGCGAATGCTTCCATCGCGCGGTACTGCGCGAGTTCGACCTTGAGCGATCCGGTGACCTGCTTCATCGACTTCTGCATCGCAGCACCACCGACACGCGAGACCGAGATGCCGACGTCGACCGCGGGACGCTGGTTGGCGTTGAAGAGATCGGACTGCAGGAAGATCTGGCCGTCGGTGATCGAGATGACATTGGTCGGGATGTACGCCGACACGTCATTGGCCTTGGTCTCGATGATGGGCAATCCCGTCATCGAGCCCGCGCCCAGCTCGTCGCTGAGCTTGGCGCAGCGCTCGAGGAGCCGCGAGTGCAGGTAGAAGACGTCACCCGGGTAGGCCTCGCGGCCCGGCGGGCGGCGCAGCAGCAGCGACACCGCGCGGTATGCCTCGGCCTGCTTGGACAGGTCGTCGAACACGATCAGGACGTGCTTGCCCTGGTACATCCACTCCTGGCCGATGGCCGAGCCGGTGTACGGGGCGAGGTACTTGAAGCCTGCCGAGTCGGAGGCGGGAGCAGCGACGATCGTCGTGTACTCGAGCGCTCCGGCCTCTTCGAGGGCGCCACGCACGGCGGCGATCGTCGAACCCTTCTGACCGATCGCCACGTAGATGCAGCGCACCTGCTTGTCGGGATCACCCGACGCCCAGAATTCCTTCTGGTTGATGATCGTGTCGATCGCGATCGCGGTCTTGCCGGTCTGGCGGTCGCCGATGATGAGTTGGCGCTGTCCGCGACCGATGGGCGTCAGCGAGTCGATCGCCTTGAGGCCCGTCATCATCGGCTCGTGGACGCTCTTGCGCTGCATCACGTTGGGAGCCTGCAGCTCGAGAGCGCGGCGCTTGTCGGTCACGATCTCGCCGAGGCCGTCGATCGGTGCACCCAGCGGGTCGACGACGCGACCCAGGTAGTTGTCGCCGACGGGGACCGAGAGGACCTCGCCCGTCCGGCGAACGGTCTGGCCCTCTTCGATGCCGGAGAACTCACCCAGGACGACGACGCCGATCTCGCGCACGTCGAGGTTCAGGGCAAGACCAAGCGTGCCGTCCTCGAATTCGAGCAGCTCGTTGGCCATGGCCGAGGGCAGACCCTCGACGCGGGCGATGCCGTCACCGGCGGTCGCGACGATGCCAACCTCTTCGGTGGCCGCAGCGCTCGGCTTGTAGTCGGCCACGAACTTCTGCAACGCGTCGCGGATCTCGTCCGGACGGATGGTGAGTTCCGCCATGTGTGTGCCTGCCTTCTTCTTTGGTGAAAGACTTCTTCGGGAGAGTTCTGGTCAGCCTGCAAGTCGCCGGCGGGCGACCTCGAGCCGAGTGGACATGGAGCCGTCGACAACCTCGTCACCGACGGAGACGGCGATGCCTCCGACGATCGAGGGATCGATGACGATGTTGAGGTGGACGTCGCGTCCGTACTTCTTGCCCAACGCGGCGGCCAGGCGGTTCTGCTCGGCCTCTCCGAGTTCAGCGGCGACACGTACCTCGGCGAGCAGGCGGCTGCGGCGAGCCGCGGCCGTGACGCCGAAGGCCGCGAGCACCTTCTCGAACGAACCCGTGCGAGCGGCGGCGGCCTGAGCCGCCAATGCGACGGTGGTCGCCGACACCTTGCCGCTGAGCAGCGTGCCCAGCAGATCGGCCTTGGCGGCCGCCGGGAGACCCCGGTCGGACACCACTTGGCGCAGCTCGGCGTCGGATCGCACGAAGCGGCCGACCTCGAACAACTCTGTCTCGAGTGCGTCGAGCTCGCCTGCCGCGTCTGCGGCGGCGACCAGTGCCGTCACACCGGCGGTCTCGAGACCGTCGGTGAGATCGCGGCCCGATGCCCATCGACCGCTGACGGCGGTCTGGACGACGGTTACCGCATCGGCGCTGACGGCCGATCCGAACACCTGCTTCGCGAGGCCGGCCTTGGCCTCTGCCTCGGTGGACGGATCGGTCAGCACGCGCCGAAGCGCAGGCTCGCGGTCCAGCGTCGCGACGACGTTGAACAGCTCCGCTCCGAGCTCGCCCGGGCCGGTCTTGACCGCGGCGACGGCGGTCAAGACCTCATCGAGCGACTTGGCTGAAATGCCTCGCATCAGTTCGCCGACTCCTCGAGCTCGGCGATGAACCGCTCGACCGTGCGCTTCTGGGCCGCGGAGTCGTCGAGAACCTCGCCGACGATGCGACCCGCAAGCGCTGTGGCCATGGATCCGACCTCACCCTTGATCTGCGCCAGAACCTGAGCGCGTTCGGCCTCGACCTGCGCGTGCGCGGTTGCGGTGATGCGCTCGGCCTCTGCCTGGGCCTGCGCCCTCAGCTCGGCGATGATCTGGGCGCCCTGCTCCTTGGCTTCCTCGCGGATCGCCGCAGCTTCCTGACGCGCACCGGAGAGCTGAGCCGTGTACTGCTCAAGGGCGGCTTTCGCCTCCTTCTGAGCGGCCTGGGCCTGCTCGATGCCGCCCTCGATGGCCGCGGTCCGCTCGGCGTACGCCTTCTCGAACAGCGGGACAACAACCTTCTTCATGACAAAGAAGATCAGACCGAAGACGAGCAGGCTGAGGACGATCTCCGGGACGTGCGGAATCAGAGGATTAAGCTCCTCGGACTCCTCCCCGCCCTCGGCGGCGGCGACGACAAGTGTCGAGATCATGTGAGTGCCTTCTGTCGAAGAATACGGAATCAGGTGTTGCTGGCCTTGAGGACGAACGCCAGGGCGAGTCCGATGATGAAGAACTGCTCGGCGAGCACGAAGCCGAGGATCGCGATCTGACGCAGCTTGCCCTCAGCCTCAGGCTGACGGGCGACACCGGTGACGAACGCGGCGAAGATCAGACCGACGCCGATACCGGGGCCGATCGCGGCGAGGCCGAGACCGACCATGTTCAGAGTGCCGATGGTTTCCACGGCATGTCCTTTCGTTCTGACACGGAGTGTCCGAGTCGTTGGTGGGGAGAAACTGGGATGAAGCTGTGAAGGTGACGCTGTGTTCGGGTCTGAACTCAGTGCTCGTCAGCGATGGCTTCGCTGATGTACATCGAGGCCAGCAGGGTGAACACATAGGCCTGGAGGAACATCACGAGGATCTCCAGGAAGCTGATGGCGAAGAACAGGGCGCCGGAGGCGATTCCTGCCGGGATCGCGAGTGAGTTGTCCGAGTGCAGCAGCAGGTAGTTGGCGCCCAGGGAGAACAGGATGAGCAGCAGGTGACCGGCGAACATCGTGGCGAACAGACGCAGTGTCAGCGTGATGGGTCGCAGCAAGATGTTGGAGAGGAACTCCAGCGGCACCAGCAGGATCAGGATCGGACCCTTCATGCCACCCGGCACGGTCTCGTGCTTGAGGTAGCCGAGGAAACCCTTCCTGCGGATGCCGGCGCCGTTGTAGAGCAGCCAGGTGAGCGCGGCGATGGCCAGCGGGAAGCCGATGTGCGACATCGTCGGGAACTGCAGGACGGGGATCAGGCCGTAGAAGTTGTTGACCAGCACAAACGTGAAGATCGTGAACAGGAACGGGACGTACTTGCGGAAGTCGGTCGAGCCGATGTTCTCGCGGGCGATGCCGTTGCGGACGAATCCGTAGACCAGCTCGCCGGCGAACTGAAGGCGTCCGGGGACCACCTTGGCAGGCTTGGCCGCCGAGTAGAAGATGGCGATGACCACCACCGCGGAGAGCACAACGAGCAGCATCGGCTTGGTGACGCCGGCATCGGCGGCGTTGTTCCACGGGAAGATCGCAGGGAGCTCGAAGTCGGCCGGGCCCGGGCTCGGAGGTCCTTCAACGGTTGCGAACGTGATGGCGGCGAGCGTCACTCATTCACCTTTGTCTCATGGCGCGGTCGCCCCCGACTCTCGTCGATGGGGCATACGGCCAGCGTCATTGTCGTGCGATGGGGCGGTGCGCATGGTGCGGAACCCGCTTCGCAGAGCCGAGGCTATCAGGGTCACGCCGGTCCTAGTAATCGAGGTCATAGGTGGGAACACGGTCATTGCGGTACGCAACCACCTGGAGCGTGGTCCACGCCAGAGCGGCCGCGATGGCGGCCATGCCGAAGGCCGTGAAGTCGATCGAGTCGGCCACTCCCCCGACGTCGAAAAGCAGCGCGAGGGCGACGAGGACGGCGATCGACTTGCTGGCCAGGAAGCCCAGCGCGACCGGCAGCGAGGCAGCCGCGCTGCGCCTGACAAGCGGTGTGAGAATGACTGGCGTCGACCCCAGGAAGAGGATCACCACGGCTCCGCCCAGCAGAGCGCCCAGCACGCCGTCACGCCCGTCGAGCAGCCCGGCGACCAGCGCGACGATCGCCGTGACCCCCGCGACGGGTAAGACGATGCGCAAGAATGTCCTCATTTCCAGACCTTCTCTTCCAGCTTGGGGAGCAGGAACACCGCCGCGATCGTCACGACGGCCAGCGCACCGAAGCCCGCGATCGACTGCCACCCGCTGAACAGGCTGATCACGACACTGCCGAACGCCACGAGGCCCGCGAAGGCATACATCAGCAGCACGGCGCGGCGATGCGAGTGGCCGATCTCGAGCAGGCGGTGGTGGATATGCATCTTGTCGGGGCTGAACGGCGACCGGCCGGCCCGGGTGCGCCGCACGACCGCGAGGGCGAGGTCGATGAACGGCACCATGAGGATCGTGAACGGCAGCACGAGCGGAAGCAGGGTCGGCAGGAAGCTGCGCTCGGCTCCACCGATGCCCTCAGCGATGTCCTGGGCCGGGAACTGCCCCGTCAGGCTGATCGAGGAGCACGCAAGCACAAAGCCGATCAGCATCGAGCCGGAGTCGCCGATGAACATCCGGGCGGGGAAGAAGTTGTGCGGCAGGATGCCGATGCAGGCACCCGCCAGTGCCGCCGTCAGCAGCGCGGCCGCAATCGCGCGGGTCTCCCCGTTCTCGACCGCCAACACAAACGCATAGGCGAAAAATGCCACGGCCCCGATCGCGACCATGCCCGCCGCCAGGCCGTCGAGCCCGTCGACGAAGTTGACGGCGTTGGCGGTGCCGACGATCAGCAGGACCGTGAAGATCATGGCCTGGATCTGGTCGAGGCCGATGTAGTTGCCGTACAGCGGAAGGTAGTAGAACTGCACCCCCTGCGTCACGACAAGCACCCCGGCCAGCACCTGCCCCGCGAACTTGCTCAGCGCGTCGAGCTCGTAGAGGTCGTCGACGACGCCGACGAGGCAGATCACCACACCACCCAGCACCACGGCCCGGACGTCGTCGAAGACCCCTTCGTCGGCCAAAGACAGGAACGGCAGGCTCGTCGCGACGAGATAGGCCGCTAGAAGTCCGCCCAGCATCGCCGGGCCGCCGAAGTACGGCGTCGGGATCGCGTGGACGTCGCGGTCGCGGACCCGCGCCACGGCGCCGAAGTGATGCGCCGCCTGGCGGGCGATCGACGCCAGCAGGTACGTGACGCCGAGGGAGACGCCGAAGACAACCAGATACTCCCTCACGGGGCGCCCTCGTCGGCGGGCGCGATCGTGTTGTTGAACGTGTGGAGCACATCCAGCCCGACGGCCCCCTGGCGCAGCACGCGAGGCGTCGATCCGGTCGCGTCGAGGATCGTCGACGGGATGCCGGACGACGTCGGGCCCCCATCGAGGTACACCGCGACCCTCGGACCCAGCATCTGCTCGGCCTCGTCGACTGTCTGCGCGGCCGGGAGACCTGTGGTGTTCGCGCTGCTGACCGCGAGCGGACCGGTCTGCTTGAGCAGCGCGAGAGCCCGCTTGTCATCCGGCATCCGGACCGCGACGGTGTTGTGGGTCTCGCCGAGGTCCCAGGTCAACGATGGCTGCTGCCGCAAGACCACGGTCAGCGGGCCCGGCCACAGCGCCTCGACCATCGAGCGCAGCCAGGCGGGGATGTCGATCGCGAGCGCATCCAGCGTCGTGGGCGCCCCGACGAGCACCGGTGGCGGCATATCGCGGCCGCGGCCCTTCGCGTCGAGCAGATTCTGGACTGCCTGCGGGGAGAAGGCGTCGGCCGCGAGCCCGTACACGGTGTCGGTGGGCAGGACAACTAGCTTGCCCTGCTCTAGCGCCGCCTGGGCCGCCAGGAGTCCGCGGTCGTACTCCTCGTCCACGCTGCAGTCGAACTTCACCCGGTCATCCTAAGCCGCACATCACAGCCAGCTGACCTGGTGCAGGACGAAGGCGATCGCCAGGAACTGGATCAGCCTGCCCGTGAACACCATCGTGAGGAAGAGCCACTGCGGCTGTTTCGACGCTCCGGCGAGGATCGTGACGATCGCGAGCGGCGGTATGCCGACCAGGGACGACAAGAAGGCCGTCAGACCACCGGAGTACGGCCGGTCGAGCAAGGTCAGAAGCCAGTCGTTGACCCGTCTGACCCATTGGAACAGGCGAGTTCTGGCCAGCCAGCGACCCAGACGTCTCAGCCACGCCGAGAACGCATTGCGGGGCGGCCGGGGCTCGACCATCCGGATCTTGTTGGTGCCGCGGCGGGCCAGTTGGAAGACAAAAGCCTTCCCGATCGTGGTCGCGATGACGTGGATCAGGATCAACAGAGCGAGGAACGGCCTGCTGTCGACCGTGGCGCCGATCGCGACGACGTAGACCTCGGCGTTGACGAACACGGGCAGCACGGCCGCGCCGAGGCCGACTGCGATGGCGACGCCGATCAGCGCCAGCTCCTCACCGCCCATGGTGCGAGAGCCTAGCGCCGAGGCTTGGTGGCGGTGACGAAGCGGGGGCGATCGGCGAGGTCGCGATGATCACGGACATCGGCCCAGCGGTCGGCGAACACCGCGGGGGCGGACTCGCCCTGCGCGTCGGCGTGCTCGGCGCCGACCACTCCCCCGGGCTTGAGCAGACGCCAGGCGACACGGTCGACAATCCGCATCGCGTCGAGGCCGTCGTCGCCCGACCACAGGGCCAGCGCCGGATC